>Ga0302314_10016922_pt1 | contig 12279 bp, 9 predicted proteins | sample III_Palsa_N2_3_FD_200533 | JGI IMG/M metagenome (GOLD analysis project Ga0302314, IMG submission 200533) | Peat permafrost microbial communities from Stordalen Mire near Abisko, Sweden - III_Palsa_N2_3 | ecosystem: Environmental > Terrestrial > Soil > Palsa > Peat permafrost | place: Sweden...
CAATCGCCTTGGCGGTACCGCCGGTGGAGACCAGATCGACGCCGTGGCCGGCCAGCGCGCGGGCGAATTCGACCAGTCCGGATTTATCGGAAACGGACAGCAATGCGCGGGTGACGCGGCGCGGATGGTCGGTCATGGCTTGATCCTAAATGGCAGGCCCGCCGGGTAGCACGGTTTTGGTGGCCGCGAAACCGTAAGCCGCGTGTGGATTTGTGTTGGCCACAGGAAGCGGCGAATCCGTGCGTTGGCTGTCAAATCCCCGGGGTTCAGGCGGCCTTGATCCTGATGGTCGGGATTTGGCTAACGTCTTCCGTGCGTTCCGCATGCCACGTATCGTAAGCGCCCTGCATGCGCGTCCAGATGCCCGCACCATCTCCAAAAAGCTTGCCGAGGCGAACCGCGATGGTCGGAGACACCGGCTTTCTTTCCTGCAGAATATCGTAAAGATGTTGACGCGAAATCGCGAGTAGTCCGGCAATCTCTGCCTTGGTCCGGCCGGTGGCTGGAATGATCTCATCGCGAAGCAGCGCTCCGGGATGCGTAGGGCAGCGATTTTTGGCACGCTTTGCCGCATAGACCATGTTTGCTCCTTATCTAGTGGTATTGTTCGAAATCGACACGGCACGCTTCATCGTTCTCGAATTCGAACGTGATGCACCATGGTCCATTGTCGTGGACCGAATAACGTTTTGGATTGAACCCCTGCAAAGCGTGAAAGTCGAAGCCTGGGACGTTCATTTCATCAGCCCGGACAGCAACGTCGAGGCGGTCGAGCCTCGCGAAAATGCGCTTATGCATTTTCGCATCGATTTTCGAAGTCTTGCCCTTGGTCCACGGCTCCGAAAGGGCCTTGCTCTTGCAGGTCCGGATCACGCGGCAACGTAAGCAATTAGCTTACATCCGTCAAGGGATGCAACGCGGCTTGCCGGCCGGAACAGTACCTACAGAGGCAGTTCCGGCTCGCGGCGCGCGTTACGTTTTGCCGTCGTGGCCGAGGCCGACGCCGTCGAGCGCATGAAACTCCAGCGGATCGAGGAAGCTTGCCGCGAGTCCTGGCGAATCACGATCTGGGCGGTGCGGCGGGGCCCGTCGTTTCCGGCCAGGAATACGCTGTCTTCGAGCTCGACCTTGTCGTCGAGCGCCTCGAAGGTCCAGACGTCGCGGTTGGGCAGTACCAGCATGACGCCGCGGGCGTCGCTGAGGCGGCTTGCCTTGACCGACGGATGAAGATGAAACCGCAGCGCATAGTCGGTCTCGTTGCCCTTGATCCGGCCTCCCGGGGCCGGCGACAAGGTGTCCTCGCCGTCGAGCCTTGCGCCGTCATGCGCGAGCATCAGCACCCGGCGATGCACCACGCCGAAGCGCTTGAGATAGCCGTCATGCGAGGTGGTCAGCAGTTCGCCATTGGCGACCACCTCGCGATAGCTTTCGACGTTGCCGGGGCCGCCAATGATCGGCGCGCCCTGCAGCAGCCGCTTCATCGCCGAGAGTTCGACGAACTGGCAGGATGAGGTATCGTGATAGGTCAGCGTCGAATGCGCCGCGGTGCCGCGCGCAAAGCTGCGCCAGTTGTCGCGGCCGGTGGCGGGCATGCCGCAATTGATGACGATCCGGCTCGGCCCCGACGATAATTCAAACGAGAGGCAGCCGGCATGGGCCTCATGGCTGAGATTCGGCGGCGGCGGCGGACCGGTATCCATGATGATGGTGGTGGCGCCGGCGTCGAGTCGCTGAAAGCCGCTGTGCGGCATGTGTGCCATCGGCGCGCCATGGGCATCGTCATAGGCGAGCAGGGTCGCCAGCAGATCGGAAGGCGCACTGCTCATGCCGTTGAACAGCGCGAAGCTGCCGTCACCGTGGCGGAAGAAGCGCAGCATCGGCATCATGCGGTCGATCGCGTTCAGCAGCGCCGGCGGCGGCGCAATGTTGCGGGCGGCGAAGGTCTGCCGCAGCGGCAGCAGGTCGATCAGCAGCTCGATCAACGCGCCGGGATTGCGCGAGATGTGTCCGCCGTCGGGCAGAATCTGCCGCTGCAATTCGTCGGACAGTTTTCGCGCGGCGGCGCGGATGTGTCTCGCCTGATTGGCAAGACACAGCGAGGCGTAGCACAGCGCGATCAGCACCTGCAGCCGCGGCACGCCATCGGGAATATCGAGCATGGTGTAGCGCAAATAGCGGATTTCGCGGGTCAGCCCGCGCAAATAGCGCCGATAGAATTTGCCGTCGGTGTCGCCGAGCACCAGCGGCGCCTGCGACAGCAGCGAGATCACGCGGCGCGCCAGCACATCGGCGCGGCGGCCGATCGGCCGCTGGTGGCCCTGATTGGAAATCCAGTCGTCGACCAGCGAGCGGGCATTGGCGCGGGTCAGCGCGGTATCGGCCGCGCGCAAATGCCGCAGCCATCCGAAGCCGAGAAGCGCCACCTCCCAGTCCTCCGACGGCGGCTCGAGATCGAAGATCGAGCGTCCGTGGCAGGTCACGATCTTGCCGGCGAAAACAAAGCGGCCGGCATAGATTTCGGCCGCGCGGGTGGCGTCGGCGGTGCGCAGATCGTGCGGGGCGATGATCAGGCGATCGGTGCGGCCCGGCCACAGCCGTGACAGCGCCACCGAGCCACCGCTTGCACGCGCCATCGTGCTCCGCGCAAAACGGCCCAAAATCAGCGTCGAGATTCGTCTGCGGTGAGCGACCGACACGCCTTACCTTGATTGGGAGGATTCTTTCGCGAATCCTTTTAATCCGGAAACGCGGCCAAGACACCATCTTGAAACGGCGCGAATCAGCGTGAAGGCGTCGAAATGCAGTGCAAAATCAGGATTTAACCAGCCGCGCGGCGTAAAAGCCGTCGAGGCCGCCCAGCCGGGGGTCAAGGTGCGGCAGATGACAGGGCAGGGTGCGCAAATCGCCCTCCGCGGTCAGGATTTCAGTGAGGCCGGCGACCTCGCTCGCCTCGATCGGGACGCGGTGCATCGCGGGTTCGGCCGCGAGAAGTGTCGCGATGGCCTGTTCGCCCTCTTCGGGTTCCAGCGAACAGGTGCAATAGACCAGCATTCCACCCGGCTTCAGCGCCCCGACCGCCTTTTGCAGCAATCGCTTCTGCTGCGCCGCCAGCGCGATGATATCGGACTCCTGCCGGAGCCAGCCGACGTCGGGGTGACGCCGGATGGTGCCGGTCGAAGTGCAGGGCGCATCGATCAAGACGCCGTCGAAATCCCCGTCGCTGTGTTGGCCGAGCCAGTCGGCGGCGTCGGCCACCACCGTCTCCGCCTGAAGCGTCAGTCGCGCCAGATTGTCGCGCAGCCGTGCCATGCGGCTCGGCGAACGATCGATCGCGGTGACGCGCGCGCCGGCCTGCGCCAGCTGCGCCGTCTTGCCGCCGGGCGCGGCACAGAGATCGACGATGGTTTTGCCGGCGACGTCGCCGAACAGGCGCGCCGGCAATGCGGCGGCGGCGTCCTGGACCCACCAATGGCCCTCTGTGAAGCCCGGCAGCATCGTCACCGACCCCTGCAGCAATGTGCGCACCGACCCCGTCGGCAGCACTTCGCCATGCAGGCGCGTCGCCCACTGCTCGGCGTCGGACTTCACGGTCAGGTCGAGCGAGGGTTCCTGGCCGATCGCCACCGCGATGTCGCGCGCCACCGCCTCGCCGTAATGGGCGATCCAGCGCGCCAAAAGCCACGGCGGCACGTCGAGCGTCTGCGACTTGACCTCGTCGATCAGCGGGTGCCCCTCGCGGGCGCAGCGGCGCAGCACCGCGTTGACGAGGCCGGCATATTTCGCCGCCCGCCGATCCGACTGTACCAGCCGCACCGACAGATCGACCGCGGCATGGTCGGGCACGTCCATCCACAGGATCTGCGCGGCACCGATCAGGAGCGCACTTTGCGCGCGTGGCGCGTCGGTCGGGACGCCGCGATCGAGCAGCCGCGACAGCACATGGCCCAAGGTGCCCAATCGCCGCAAAATCGTTGCCACCAGCCGCCGCATCAGGGCGCGGTCGCGATCGGAGAGGCTTTTCAGCCCGGGATGCGCGGCGGCGCCGTCGAGTTGCTCGTCGAGGGTCCGGTGCTTGTGCAGCACGCCGTCAAGAATATCCGCTGCGATCCGCCGCGCCGCTAGACCAGGCACTTCGGATGGCAGGGCGAATCGTTGTGGGGGCATGGAGCGGGAACATCTCGCGATATCGGACAGCTCTCGCCGTCAAAAGGAAGAACACCTTTGGCAGCGGAATATGCCAAATGTAAGAATCGCCTTTATGACTTCATAGTTTGGGTGTGATCTGCTGGCCGAAACCTTTACTCGAATGGACCAGTCCCGCGGCTGGAATTGGCGATGACGGACGATCCTTCACGGCGTGAGACCACCGCACCCACACCCGCGCCTTTGCCGGAACGGAAACCATTGTCGCCGGCGGCAAAGCGTGCGCTCGCCGAGGCGGAGGCGCGCCGGCAAGCGGCGACAGCCGATGCCAAGCCGGTGGCGAAGGAATTCCAGGGACCTCAGGGCCCGGAACCGACCCGGTACGGCGACTGGGAAACCAAGGGCATCGCCTCGGATTTCTGAACCTCGCGATGATTTTCAAACCAAAGCCGCGCCAGGCGCGGCTTTCTGCATTGCGGGTTCGGCTGCCGCGATCAGCGCGTGACCACCACCGTGGTGCCGACGGAAACCCGCTGGTACAGATCGGTGATGTCAGGGTTCAACATGCGGATGCAGCCATAGGACACGAACCCGCCGACCGACCCCGGCATGTTGGTGCCGTGGATCGCGTATTCGCCGCCGGCCAGCGTCATCGCGGCGACGCCCATCGGATTGCGCGGCGAACCGCCGGGAATCACGTCCGGTATCGACGGCTTGTCACGCTTCACTTCCGCGGGCGGCGACCAGGCCGGATTGCGGTATTTGCCGTCGATCCGGGTGGTGCCGGCCCATTGCTTGCCGGATTTGCCGACGCCGACGGGATAGCGGACGGCGTGGCCCGAATCGAGGATCAGATACAGGCGGCGCTCGTTGGTCTTGACGACGATGGTTCCCGGCGAATAGTCGCCGCGGACGCCGACCATTTCCGGGTTCGCCTGCGCGCCCGTCGTTGCCAACAGCCCCACCCCAAGGGTGACCGCCAGCGCCACCGCAATCCTCAACGACATCATACTCTCCAATTTCGCTTCCGCCCGTTCCGGGACAGTCAAATCTCGACGCAAAACCCGCAAAATAGCGGTCTTACCCACGCATTTTTAACCGCGCGCGTTAACCAAACGCTTTCCGCACGGGGTCTGGGGCTCGTTCCGCAGCAGCAACAAAGGAAATGTTGCAAACAAAGTAAATGACCTGAAAACAACACTCGTCAGGAAACGTGCCGCAGCAGCAAGCGGCCCCTGACGATTGCGTGAGTGCGGACGGACCGGTGTCCGGGCGCCGCGCGGCCGCGAGCGACGCCAGGGAATTGCGCTCCCCTCACTCTCCCCGCGGCGAGGGCCGTCCGCCAATCATGACATTGCAGTGTGCCGTGATTCCCCCTCACGCGAAATTCGCGAACGCGAATTTCGACATCTCCCCCGCAGGCGGGGCGAGATCCAGTGAGCAGTGGGCCAGGCCGATCCTACGCCGAGGCGTCCTTCTTGTTCTGGCGGTGCGCGACCAGATCGTCGACCACGGCGGGATCCGCCAGCGTCGAGGTGTCGCCGAGGCTTCCCGGTTCGTCCTCCGCAATCTTGCGCAGGATGCGGCGCATGATCTTGCCGGAGCGCGTTTTCGGCAGCCCCGGCGCGAACTGAATCTGGTCGGGGGAGGCGATCGGGCCGATGTCCTTGCGCACCCAGGCCACCAGTTCCTTGCGCAACTCCTCGCTCGGCTCGGTACCGGTCATCAAGGTCACATAGGCGTAGATGCCCTGGCCCTTGATGTCGTGGGGGTAGCCGACCACCGCGGCCTCCGAGACTTTCGCGTGCGCCACCAGCGAACTCTCGACTTCGGCGGTGCCCATGCGATGGCCGGAGACGTTGATCACGTCATCGACGCGCCCGGTGATCCAGTAGTAGCCGTCGGCATCGCGGCGGCAGCCGTCGCCGGTGAAATACTTGCCCTTGTAGGTCGAGAAATAGGTCTGCTCGAAGCGGGCGTGATCGCCATAGACCGTGCGCATCTGTCCGGGCCAGGATCTGGCGATGCAGAGATTGCCCTGGCACTCGCCCTCCAGCACCTTGCCGTCGGCGTCGACGATTTCAGGCACCACGCCGAAGAACGGCGTCGTCGCCGACCCCGGTTTGAGTTTGGTGGCGCCGGGCAATGGCGTGATCAGGATGCCGCCGGTCTCGGTCTGCCACCAGGTGTCGACGATCGGGCAGCGCTCGTCGCCGACCACCCGGTGATACCATTCCCATGCTTCCGGATTGATCGGCTCGCCGACGCTGCCGAGCAGGCGAAGACTTTGGCGCGAGGTCTTCCTGACCGGCTCGTCGCCGCCCTGCATCAGCGCGCGGATCGCGGTCGGCGCGGTGTAGAAAATGTTGACCTTGTGCTTGTCGATGACGTTCCAGAACCGCGAATTATCGGGGTAATTCGGCACTCCCTCGAACATCAGCGTGGTGGCGCCGTTGGCCAGCGGCCCATAGAGAATGTAGCTGTGGCCGGTGACCCAGCCGACATCGGCGGTGCACCAGTAGATGTCGCCGTCATGATAATCGAACACATATTGATGCGTCATCGCGGCGAACACCAGATAGCCGCCTGAGGTATGCAGCACGCCCTTGGGCTGGCCGGTCGAGCCCGACGTATAGAGAATGAACAGCGGATCTTCCGCGTGCATATGCTCCACCGGGCAGTCGGTCGTCACCATCTCGGCGGCTTCGTGGTACCAGAAATCGCGCGACGGATTCATGTCGATCTTGGCGCCGGTGCGCTTGACCACGACGACCCAATCGACGCCGCCGCTCTTGTCAGCCATCTTGGCGATCGCGGCATCGACATTGGTCTTCAGCGGCACCTTCTTGCCGCCGCGCAGTCCCTCGTCGGCGGTGATCACGATCTTGGACTGGCAGTCGCTGATGCGCTGGGCAAGGCTGTCGGGGGAGAAGCCGGCGAACACCACCGAATGGATGGCGCCGATCCGCGCGCAGGCCAGCATGGCGTAGGCGGCTTCCGGGATCATCGGCAGATAGATCGTGACGCGGTCGCCCTTTTTGACGTTGCGGGTGCGCAGGATGTTGGCGAACTTGCAGACCTCGTCATGCAGCTGACGATAGGTGATGTGTTTGGATTCCGAAGGGTTGTCGCCCTCCCAGATGATGGCGGTCTGGTTGGCGCGCTTGTCGAGATGCCGGTCGATGCAATTCCAGGCCACGTTGAGGACGCCGTCCTCGAACCATTTGATCGAAATATGGCCGGGCGCGAAGGAAGCGTTCTCGACCTTGGTGAAGGGCTTGATCCAGCCGATGCGCCTGGCCTGTTCGCCCCAGAAGCCGTTGGGGTCGCGGACCGAACGCGCATACATGTCGCGGTATTTGGCTTCATCGATGAAGGCGCGCTTGGCCCATTCCGCCGGTACGCCGTAAATTTTCTCGGACATCTCACCCTCCACCCATGCGGCCAGTGCACGCGAACACTGCAAGCCGTTCTTTCATTGTTGCCACGATTATGCGTCGGGCCCGATGGCGCCGACAAGCGGAACGAATACGACCTTCGGCGGGACCCCCGCCATGCGCTGGGTCAAATGCCGGGCCCAGGAGGATCGAGCGAAAGCTTCGGGCGGGTCTCTCCCGGGGCATCACGATCGCGTTTTCGGCGGGGCAGTATGCCGCAGTTGGGGGTCTCCCGTCGGCTTCAACGGTATCCAAGAACCGTCGTGCGGAGATCATAGGCTGGCGCTCCCGGCAATTACGCCCTAAATGCCGTCCCCGGGGCCGGACGGTCTGCCGGAACCAAACAACAACAAGCGGCATTACCGGAAGGCCAACTGGAGCAAGGCGTCTAAAGTCATGATGGATCAGCAGAATTTCGAGGCTCCGCGGCCCGTTTCCGCCGACCAGCATGTTGTGGCGACGCCGGCCCACCCCGGAAGCGTTGAATCCCTGGCCAAGGGATTGGGCCTGAAGCTCGGCGACCAGAACGAACTGACCATCCGCCGCATCAAGCGCGGCAAGAGCTATTCCTTCGTGCGCGCCAACGGGACGCCGATCCGCCACACCGGCACCATCAAGCGCCTGCACTCGATGGCGGTGCCGCCGGCCTATGCCGAGGTCCGCTATGCCCCGGACCCGAACTCGCATCTGCAGGCCGTCGGCCGCGACGCCGCCGGCCGCCTGCAATATCGCTATCACGCCGACTGGGAGAAGGTCCGCGAGCACCGCAAGGCGCATCGGCTGGCGCGGCTGGTCGCGGCCTTGCCGAAAATCCGCCGCAACGTCTCGGCGCATCTGTCCGGCGAGGTGCCGACCCGCGAATTCGCGCTGTCGGCGGTGATCGAGCTGATCGCGCGCACCGCGATCCGCCCCGGCAACGAATCCTATGCCCGCCTCAACGGCACCCGCGGCGCCACCACGCTGCTCAAATCCAACGTCACGCTGGAAGACGACAGCGTCGTGCTGACCTTCAAGGCCAAGGGCGGCAAGGCCGTCCGCAAGGAATGCGACGCCGCCAAGCTGGTGCGTGCGATCGGCATTTTGCGCGGCGTGCCGGGCAAGCGCATGTTCCAGTATCGCGACAATTCCGGCACCGTGCGGACGGTGTCCACCACCACCGTCAACACGTTCCTGCGCGAGATCGCCGGCATCAAGATTTCGCTGAAGGATTTTCGCACCCTGATGGCCTCCGCCGTGGTGCTGGAATCGCTGTCGCGGATTTCGCCGGCCGCCACCGCGCGTGGCCGGCGCAAGCAGGTGCTGGACGCCGTGCGCTCCGCCGCGGACGAATTGTCCAACACCCCGGCGATCTGCCGCAAGAGCTACGTCCATGACACCATCGTCACCGCCTTCGAGGACGGCATCCTGGAGCGCTTCGCCGCGACCATGAAGGGCTATCGCTCGCAGTCGAAGCGCGAGCAGCTCCTGGCGCAGGTCGTGACCGCCGCGGCGGCGTAGTCGTTCGCGCATTTTCCGATTCGAATTTCAAAGAGCGAAGCACGAGCGTCTCGAGTCACCTCGCCCCGCTTGCGGGGAGAGGTCGAATTGCATCGGCGACGCGCAGCGTCGTCCGACGCAATTCGGGTGAGGGGGATTCTCCACGCGCGCAGTCCTTAGAAAGAGCCCCTCACCCCGCCCTCTCCCCGTAAGAACGGGGCGAGGGAGAAGAAAAGACACGACCCAGCGGCCTCGCGGCGCGATGCGCCCGGGTTGTGCAGGAATTTCGGCCCCCGAAAAAACAGAGGGCGCAGGGAAAGCCGGGCGCTTGGCGCACCCGCAGCCCCCTGTGCAACAAAAAAGCACAGGGGTAGAGCCACAGGTTCGCCGGGAGCCCCGGCCTTCCCTGCGCAATGGTTTTAACGGTTTCCTTCGTGCTCTCCTTGGCGACCGGGCTTTGTTGCCACCATCGCCGGCGCCGTCTTCTGCGCCGACTTGACGCCAGCGTCGGGGCGTCAGGACCACACGACTTCGCCGTCCGCATCAGCACCGCTCGTCCGCGCAAAGCATTTGCGCTGCGCCGCTGTCGCGTCCACCGCATCCCGCACCCAACGTCCGTGACGACCGCGAAGCGCCCCTCTTGTGAGACGGGATGCGGGATTTTGCTGCTGATTTGGGGTCGCGATCAACGGAGTCGATCCGCGACAGATTGGCACGACGGGCAAATCAGCGTTTCAGGTCTTCAGCCGGCGCGAATAATTGCAAGTGCAAGGTGGTGACGGCTGCGGCTTAGCTAGTTGTCATGCGCGGGCTTGACCCGCGCATCCATCTTCTAAAAAAATCCTTGTAAGAAGAGTGATGGATTGCCGGGTCAAGCCCGGCAATGACGACTTTCCGCAGCCTAAGCCATCATTGTTCCGGAACTCGTCGTTGAACTCCGAGCCTGTGCGCCGGGCTGCACCTGCCGCGCGTCATCGTCTTCCGCGTGAGCGTTCGACAGGAACACGGTGTTCCGGCCGCAGCGCTTGGCGTCGTAGAGGGCGTCGTCGGCCCATTTCGCGACCGTGTCGGGCGCGGCCGCTTCATGCGCGAAGGCGACACCTAGGCTGATCGTCACCACGCCGGCATAGTCGTCGGCCGGTTCTGTTCCGGGATTGACGATGGCGAGCGCTTCCACCGCGCTGCGGATGCGCTCCGCGATGGTCCAGGCGAGATCGGGCGAGGCGTGGACCAGGACAATGAGGAATTCCTCGCCGCCATAGCGAAACACGGTGTCCTCGCCCAACCGCACCGATTCCTCGATGGTCATGGCGACCCGTCTGATGCATTCGTCGCCGGCGGCATGGCCGGCGGCATCGTTCAGCCGCTTGAACCAGTCGATATCGGCCATGATGAACGCGATACAGGCTTTCGGGATCGTCAGGTCGCGCCACAGTTTCTCGATCAGATCGGTCGCCGAGCGGCGGTTGCCGAGCCCGGTGAGGGGATCGCGTGTCGCCAGTATTTCCAGTTGATGATTGGCGCGTTCCAGCGCCTCGCTGCGATACTGGTTGCGCAAGGACAGCAGGAAGGCCTTCTGACCGAGGATCGACTGGGTTTTCCGCGCCACGGCGGCCGCATAGATTCCCATCGCAAAAAATACCGAGGTCCCGAACGCTTCCTTGAGGTTGATGACGGGATTGAATATCTCGAAACCGAAAAACATCCCGGTGGAGCAGACCATCAGGCACAGCGACCAGGCATGGCCGACATTGAACACCACGATCGCGATCGTGTTCACATACATGATGCAGATCAGGAAGCGCTCATAATTGCTGCCGCCGGCCGCGACCGCAAGGATGCCGTAAGCGATCATGACGCTGTTCATCAGCAGCATCAGCGACAGGGCTTCGACAGCGGTGCTGCGGGGCTTTCGCCAGACCAGATAGGCGCAGCCATGCAGCGCCGGAACCAGCAGCCCGGCGATGGCGATGGTGAGCCAAAGCGATTCGGGAGCGAGCAGGAAGCTGATCGGCACGAAGGCCATGCTGATCAGCGAAACCCAGACCATCCATGCGCGCGCGATCTTGCTGCGCTGCGGCCAGTCCTTTTTGCGATACGCCCGCACCATCTCCGGAGAAAACCGGATGTCGCGCGTGCGTTGTGACAGCAGCCGCTCCGTCTCGGCTTCGAGAGCGGGCGTCATCGACACGCTCGCCGTGTTGTCGAGCGGTGTCGGGCTCAGGCTGCTGGCACCCGATTTCAAGACGTATTCTCCCTCCCGTCGCGCTGCCCGCGGCGTGGTCCGTCATAAGAGCCTGAATTGCTAAATTTTCGCTGAGGGGGAAGAGCGGGGAGAGTACGGCTCACATCGGAAAAGAGGTTATATAGTACCTATCGCGGCTAGACCCCGCCCATTTTGCAGACGATCTTCCATTCGTCAGGGGTCACCGGCTGCACCGACAGCCGTGAATATTTCACCAGCGCCATGTCGACCAGCCGCTTGTCGGCCTTGATCGCGGCCATCGTCACCGGCGTCTTTAGCGGCTTGTCGGCCTTGAGGTCGACGCAGACGAACTTGCCGGTCTTGTCGGTGGCATCGGGATAGGCCTCCTTGATGATCTCGGCGATCCCGACGATCTCCTTGCCTTCGTTGGAATGATAGAAAAAGGCGCGGTCGCCTTTCTTCATTTTCACGAGATTCTGTCGCGCGGTGAAATTGCGCACGCCGGTCCAGGCCTCGCCCTTGGCGCCCTTGGCGACCTGCTGATCCCAGGACCAGGCGGAAGGCTCGGATTTCACCAGCCAGTAATTCATGTCGACCCATCTCTTGGTTGTGACCTGCTCACTACCAAGACGCAGATATAAGCGGCGTCAAGGGCGAAGCCGTGCCCGGCGCCGGAGCGCGGGCATCACGAGGTGAAACTATCCCTCGGCCTTGAACGGCCGCGTCAGCAGGCTTTCGATCGCATCGTCGATGGTCACGGCTCCGTTCAGGATCGCCGCGACCGCATTTGAAACGGGCATGTCGACATCCTGCGCCGCCGCCAGTTCGATCAGCACCGGTGCGGTGAATTCGCCTTCGGCGAGCTTGTCGCGCGGCCGCGCTTGGCCGCGCCCGAGTGCCGCGCCGAGCGCGAAATTGCGCGATTGCGGGCTCGAACAGGTCAGGATCAGATCGCCGAGGCCGGACAGTCCGGCCATGGTTTCGCTGCGCGCGCCGCAGGCGCGCCCGAGCCGCGCG
>Ga0302314_10016923_pt1 | contig 12279 bp, 16 predicted proteins | sample III_Palsa_N2_3_FD_200533 | JGI IMG/M metagenome (GOLD analysis project Ga0302314, IMG submission 200533) | Peat permafrost microbial communities from Stordalen Mire near Abisko, Sweden - III_Palsa_N2_3 | ecosystem: Environmental > Terrestrial > Soil > Palsa > Peat permafrost | place: Sweden...
GACCGCGTGCGCGACGCCGCGGACGGTGGCGCGGGGGTCTTCACCCGGGCTCGCTAGGCTAACGCCGTGAAGATCACCGAGCATGTCTACAGCGAGCCCGGCAAGCCCAAGCTGCGGCACATCGCGCAAAACCCGCAGGTGGCCATCGGGCTCGACGTCACCGACATCGGCCGGGACATCGTCCGCATCGACGGCCTCGCGCGAGAGGTCCCGGAGGTCGGCCCGGCCGACGAGCAGCCGCAGTACCGGGCCAAGTACGCCGAGCGGATCGGCACCCTGTTCGGCGACGCGGAGCGCTTCGCGGCCCAGTTCTCGGTCCCGCTCCTGATCACTCCCCGCCGTCTGCGGGCCTGACGGGCTCGACCCCGCCCCGGCGTCGGCCGCGCGACCGCACCAGCAGTCGCGCGACGAGGCACCCGCACAGCGCGACGAGGGTCCATAGGAGGGTGTCGACGAGGAGCGCCCGCTGGCTGAACATCGGCACCCCTTGGATCGCTGCCACCCAGGTCAACGGGAACCCGCCGGTCACTGCCGCGAACGTCAGTCCCGCGAGCACGCTGCCGAGGATGGCCGCGGCCGGTACCCGGCTGCGGGTTGGCTCCTCCCGCGTCCTCGGCCCAAGCCAGCAGCAGTAGAACACCGACACGCCGATGACCGTGGACTGCGCCAAGTCCCTGGCCATCGCGGCCCAGTCGACGACGAGGGCGCTGCGGTAGCCGCCCAACCAGCGCAGCGGCCACCCGTCGACGACCGTCAGGCAAGTCATCGAGACCCGGCCGGCGTCGCCGTCGCCGCACCCTGACCCCGGGAAGCCGATGTGAGCCAGGCCGAGCAGCGTGACAACCAGGCCTGCGAGGATGCCCAGTACGAGCAGTGCCAGCGGTGGCCTAACTCGGGTCCACCTGACTCGCCCGGCCCAGTCGGGTGGGCGAGTGCGCTGGTACACCGCCGGGCTGAGCAGCAGCGCGATCTGCGCCGCGTAGGCGATGAGCACGCCGTACACCAGTGGCCCGAATCGGGACGCGATCTCGAACGCCGTCGTGAGAAACCCGATCTCGGCGCTCATGACGAGCAACATCCGCGAGATGCGTCCGCCCCGGGTCACGCGCCAAGAGAAGAACGCCGTGCCAAGAGCACCGAGTACATGGGTTCCTACTCCAGGAGGACCACTGCCGACCTTGAGGAAGACGCTCGGCCCAACTGCCAGTGAAATCAGGAAGTAAGCCGCCATGAGCAAGCCCGCCCGCCGCGGATCACGCCACAGCATGTCTGGCGGCACCTCTTTCGCGGCTGGTGAGGCGGCACCGGGGGCTGCCCGTCCTGGTCAAAGTTAGCCAGACCTAGCAGAAGCGGCCATGGCGTGAGCCGACCAGTTCCGTGCCGTCGGCCAGCAGCGTTCGACCGCGGCGATGAGATCCGCCACGGCCCTCAGTCTGCACTCCCGACAGCGACGGGCGGCCGGAGGAGCTCAGCATGCGCACGGTGATCGCGCAGATCTACGACTACTCGCTCGACGGCATCTCAGCCGAGGAGGACAGCAGCTTCTTCGAATTCTGCCGTGCCCTTCCCGACGACCCGGTCTACCTCGAGCGCGCCGTGGACTTTTACCGGAACGCCGATTTGATCGTCATGGGGCGCACTCACTACCAGGGTGCGTCGGCGTACTTCCCCCACGCCGGCGACAACGCGTACGCGGACGTCATGAACGCCGCGCGCAAGATCGTCTTCAGCCGTACCCTCGCAACCGCCGACTGGGCTAACACGACGGTCATCAACGGCGACCTGGCCGCGGAAATGGCGAAGCTCAAACTGGGCGGCGGCGACGGTTACATCATCGCCGACGGCGGCCTTGGCCTGCTGCGGTCGCTCATCCGCCAGGATCTGGCCGACGAATTCCGGATCAGTCTCGTCCCCTACCTGGCGGGCAGCGGCCCACGGGTGTTCGACGATCTGGAGCAGCCGGCCAAGCTCGAGTTGGTCTCGGTCACCGCCGTCGGCGGCGGAGTCAGCGAACTCATCTACCGCCCGATCCGCTAGGACTGCGCCGGCGAGGCGGCGCCGTCACTGGACCGGTTCGCCCGGGTCCGCGACGACGCCGTGGCTGGCGAGCAGCGCGCGGAGGACGTCGTGGCGCTGCTCCAGGTCCCACTGCTCTGCGGCGAGGCCGGCGGCACGGGCACCCTCGACGTTCCTGGCATTGTCATCGATGAACAGGATGCTCGACGCCTCGGCTCCGATGCGGCGCGCGACGGCGGCGAAGAAGCCGGGGTCGGGCTTGGTTACGCCGAGGTCGCAGGAGTAGCAGCTGGCGTCGAACAGCGCATCATAGCCAAGCGCGGTGCGCATGTGCGCCGCGCGATGCCGTTCCTGGTTCGTGCCGAGATGGACGCCGTACCCGGTCGCGCGCAGCGCGCGCACGACTTCAAGAGACTCGATGTCGGGCTCGATGCGCTGCCACACCGCGCGGTAGACCTCCTCGGCCGGCACCGACGCCTCATAATCGATCAGCCTCGCGGCCAGCAGTGGCAGGTAGTCACCGTGCCCGGCGAGCGTCGGCTTCTCGTCCTTCCAGGTGCCGTGGAGGAACTCCTGCGCCCGCCGGCCGACGTACGGTTCCATCGCCGCGAACCAACCACCGGGAATGCTCTGAATGACACCATCAGCGTCGAACAGGTCGTGCCGGATCCCCGGGGCGTCACCCTGGTCGCTGGCCATCTAGCCATGATCCCATCGCAGCCCGTGAGCCGCGGTGTGCCCGTTTAATTCGCTATCGGGTGGGCTGAGGCGGGTGACAGAGCGTACGGGGTGGCATTATCGCCAGTATGAGCAGTGCAGACGCGGGTCGCAGGAACAATGTCACGATGACCGGCCCTGAGGGCCGGCCAGTCGTCATGCTCGCCCACGGCTTCGGGTGTGATCAGAACATGTGGCGCCTGATCGCGCCGGCGCTTGCCGAGGATTTCCGGGTGGTACTGTTCGACCACGTCGGGGCGGGCCGCTCTGATCCGTCGGCGTGGCTGCCGGAGCGGTACGCCACGCTGGACGGGTACGCCGATGATGTGCTGCGGATCTGCCGCGAGCTCGACCTGCGGCAGGTCGTGTTCGTGGGGCACTCGGTCAGCGCCATGATCGGCGTCCTGGCCGCGATCCGCGAGCCGGACCGGTTCAGCAAGCTGATCCTGGTGGGCCCCTCACCGCGCTACATCGACGACGCCGGCTACCGCGGCGGTTTCAGTAAGGCTGACATCGATGAACTGCTGGAGTCGCTGGACAGCAACTACCTCGGCTGGTCGGCCGCGATGGCGCCGGTGATCATGGGCAATCCCGAGCGCCCGGAGCTGGCCGAGGAGCTGACCAACAGCTTCTGCCGCACCGACCCGGCGATGGCACGGGTCTTCGCCCGCACGACGTTCCTGTCCGACAACCGGGCCGACCTGGCCAAGGTCACCGTGCCGACGCTGATTCTGCAGTGCTCACGCGACGCGATCGCTCCGGCCGAGGTCGGCGCGTTCGTCCAGGACCAGATCCCCGGCAGCGCCCTCGTCACCCTGGCCGCGACCGGTCACTGCCCCCAGCTCAGCGCACCCGATGCGACCCTGGCGGCCATCGCCTCCTTCGCCGTGGGCCCGCCGTGAGCGGCATCGAGGGCAGCGATACAGGCCCACCCGGCGAAGACGGCCGCCCGCAGGGAGCCAAGCTCGCCTCGCTGCTCGAGGACAGCACCGAGGACCTGTACGAGAACGCGCCCTGCGGGTTCCTGTCCACGCTCCCTGACGGTCAGATCGCCAGGGTCAACGCCACGTTGCTGACCTGGCTCGGATACACCCGCAGCGAGCTGGTCGGGCGCCGATACTTCTCTGACCTGCTCAGCGCGGGAGGCCGCCTGTACCACGAGACCCACTTCGCGCCGCTGCTGGCCATGCAGGGCGAAATCGGCGGAGTGGCCCTCGAGCTGAAGGCCGCCGACGGCAGCAGGCTGCCCGTCCTGGTCAACTCGGCCGTCAAGACCAGCGCGGCGGGGGAGCCGCTGCTCATCCGCACCACGATCATTGACGCCACCGACCGCCGCGCCTACGAGCGCGAGCTGCTGCGCGCACGACGGGAAGCCGATCTTGAGCGCGAACGGCTCCAGCTGCTCGTCACCACGCTCCAGCGCACCCTGCTGCCCCCCGAGCTGCCGGACGTGCCCGGCCTGGAGACGGCCGCCTACTACCACTCCGCGTCCCGCGATGAGGTAGGAGGCGACTTCTACGACCTGTTCGCCCTCGCCCGGGATCGGTGGGGCCTGTTCCTCGGCGACGTGTGCGGCAAGGGCGCGGCCGCCGCCGCCGTGACCTCCCAGATCCGCTACACCCTGCGCGCCGCCGCCGTCTACGACCCGGACCCGGCCACCGTGCTCGGCACCCTCAACGGCGCGCTGCGCCGGGACTACGAGCGTAACGGCGGCCGTTTCTGCACCGCGGCCTTCGGGGTGCTCACTCCCAGCGCGGACGGCTTCGATCTCAGCCTCGCCAGCGGCGGCCATCCTCCGCCACTGCTGCTGCGCGCTGACGGCACCGCCGACTACCAGCGGGTCGGCGGCGGCCCGTTCCTCGGTGTCATCGACGATGTGGTCTTCACGTCATCCGCGATCCAGCTGGGCCCCGGTGACGCGTTCCTGCTGTACACCGACGGGCTGACCGAGGCGCGCACCGGCCACGGACGGGACCGCTACGGCGAGCAGGCTCTGCGGGCGTTCGCGGCCGGCATCGCGCCCGTCACCGCCGCCGCCGCTATCGACGCCCTCACCGTCCTGCTCGAGGGTCTGGGCGACGGCCTCGACGACGACGTCGCCGTGCTGGCGCTCAGCGTGCCCTCGTCGCCGGGCGACTCCGGCGGCCATCCTCGCCTCGTTGACGGCGGGCGCGCGTGAGCGGTCCGGTCACATCGTTCGATGAGTCAACGCTGGCGACGTTCCCGGCAACGCTCGAGCTTCTCAGAGAGCGGGGCATCGTGACCCCGACGGTCACACTGGACCGGCTGGGACCTTTTCTGAGCGCGGCCCAGCGGGCCGTCGTCGAGCAGGTCATGGACCTCGACCCGCGGGACTACGGCGTTCACACGCCCTACGCCGGCGACCTTGAACCGGTGCCCGCAGATCTGGTGAAGGTGGCTGGGCAGCAGTACTCCGAGCACGGCGAGCAGCAGACCATGGGCGTGAAATACGTCCCTCGGCACGTTTTCAATGCGTACGCTCGTATGAATGCCGCATTCATGTCCGAGCACCGCAAACGCAGGCTACTTATCCAATCGTGCTATCGCTCGCCGATATATCAGGTCGTCGTCTTCATCGACTGGCTCATCAGCGCCTATGCTGGGGACGTCGCCAAAACGATACGTCACGCATCGCCTCCCCGGTATTCGCAGCACACCATTGCGAGTAAGGCCGCCATCGACTTCATGAACATCGACGGATCGCCATCCAGCGGCAACCTCGAAGGCTTTAAAGATACGGTAGAGTACGCGTGGCTGCGCCAGCACGGCGACGAATTCGGCTTTTACGAGTCCTGGCCTGAAGGAAATCAATACGGCATGCGGGCGGAGCCTTGGCACTGGCAGTACCGGTCGTCCGACTGATCCCGGAGGAGCCATGACGAGTGTCTACGATAGCGCGCGCCTGGCTGAGGCCTACGCCTTCGACCGGCCGCCGGTGCTCGAGCAGATCCTGCACACCGTCGCGCCGCACGCCGGTTTCGTCATCGGCCGGGCCGAGCGGCTTCCGTTCCCCGCCGGTTCATTCGATCTGATCACGGCGGCAGGCTCGCTGAACTACGCCGACTTCCCGTCCGCTCTGGCCGAGATCGCGCGGGTGCTGACCCCGGACGGGACGTTCCTGCTGTACGACTTTTCACCCGGCCGGAGCTCAGCGGGCGACGACAAGCTCGAGCGCTGGTTCGCGTCCTTCGAGCAGCGGTTCCCATGGCCGCCTGGCTGGGAGCCTCTTGACCCGCGCGAACTGCCGCTTGCCGCCTATGGCTTGCAACTGCTCGACTTTACCGAGGTCGAGACCCAGTTGCCGATGGACGCCGATGCCTACCTGCGCTACGCGCTCAGCGAGACCAACGTCGAGAATTCAATCGCGACCGGGGCGTGCGGTCCGGAAGAGGCCCGCGACTGGTGCCAAACCACGCTTGAGCCGGTTTTCACCGGCGGCCCGGTGACCGTAGTGATCTCCGGACATGTGGCTACGCTTGCCCGCGCAGCCGAATCGGACGAGCAATGACGCGCGGCGACGCGGTGGCGCCAGGCGACGGTCACACGGCCGGGAAAGCGGCATTCGACACCAGCGTGGCGCACCAGGCCCGGATGAACGACTACGTGCTCGGGCGCGCTGTGCGCTGCCTCGCCGCCGACGCGGGGATGCGCCAGTTCCTGATGAGCATGGCATTCATATGGTGACAAGCTCGGTCCCATGAGGTAGCCCAGAAGGCGGCACCGGGATCACGGGTCGTGTACGTGGACTACGACCATTGCAAGTCGGGTTGTACACACGCGCGCTGGGCCGGTCAAGCTGCCTGAAGCAAACACGGGAGCGGAGCGGCGGGATGCTGGCGCGAGCCTGGGCGGCCCGGCGGCGCACAGTAAGCCGGTAGGTGATCTGCGCCTTGGGGCTGTTGAGCTTATACGACCGCCGGTCGGCGCCCCACGGCCGCGATGGCGTCTCGCCCTCTGCTGAAGATCAACGGTCGGCGGTACGTAGACATCGCCTTCGACCGGGCGGGTTGAGGGAATGACCTGGGAAGGTAAGAGCATGACGAGGGAAGAGCGGAAGTACACGGACACGCTGCACCGCCTAGGGCCGGACAGGCCGTTCCGGATGGAGGAGGAGTGGGGGCCGAACGACACGGCGACCCGCACCGCGGCGCGGAAAGACGCCCGGCGCATCGGGTTCTACCTGGTGTCGCTCTGGGATGAGTCCGGCCGCCTGGTCTTCACCCGGGACCTGGCGGCGTTGCAGCACCACCTGGCCCGCATGGAGTCGAGCCGGTGGCGGGCCGGGGCCGGCCAGCCCGAAGCGAAGACGATCACCGTCACGCCTGGTTGAAGAAGCCCTCCTGGGTCAGGCCGTCATGGGTGGTGATGATGGCCGAGTCGGCGGGAACGATCAAGAATGTCCGCCGGGAAATCTTCTCCAGGTCGCCGCCGAGACCCAGAATGAGACCGGAGATAAAATCTATGATGCGCGTCGCATCCGCCTTCTCCATGTCCTCCAGGTTGATGATGACCGGAATCTCCTGGCGATAGTAATCACCGACGGTGGCGGCATCGCGAAAGATGCGCGGGCGCACTATCGCAATGTGGACGCCGTTACCGGCGGCGAGCTGGTCACCGGGGATCTCATCGTCGTCCTGGCCCTCACCGAGGTCCCGGGAAAGATACCCGTCCTCGTCGGCTGGGGCGCCATTATCAAAGCTGGCGAGACCGAGCCAATCACGGGCGCTGCGTGCCACTACGCTGACCTCCGTCGATACGAGCCGATTCTCGGTCGCCGGTCAGGCGAGACCACGGTTGATGACGGAAACCGCAGCGAACCAGACTGCACCAAACTGTAACAACGGAATCAGCTCGCAGCGCATCAACACGCCGGGGCCGGACCGATGTCCGCGTGCTCGCTCAAGGCAGCGGGCCGCAACCGCTAGGGTCGATGCGATGACCGACGCCGATCTCCCGCCTCGTTTCACCCGCCTCGCCTTCCACGGCCCGCTGTCGGAGGCCCGAGCCGCCCGACTGGTCAGCCGTCTCGCCAGGAACTCCCCGGCCACGGTTCTCGACCTCGGCTGCGGCTGGGGTGAGCTGTTGATCCGCGTCCTCGAGGCGGTCCCGGGCGCGGTCGGCACCGGCATCGACCTCAGCACCGCCGACCTCGGGCGGGGCCAGGGCAACGCCCTGACGCGCGGGCTCGACGGCCGGGTCTCGTTCATCGAGGAGTCCGCGGTCGGGACGGTGCGAGGGCCCGCCGACCTGGTCCTGTGCGTCGGCTCCAGCCACGTGCTCAGCGAGGCCAGGCCGCCGCAGCACACCATCGACGCGCTGCGCGCCCTGCGCCGGCTGGTCACGCCGGGGGGCCGGGTGCTGCTGGGCGAGGGCTTCTGGGAGCATCCGCCGACCCCGGCCGAGATCGCCGCCATGTGGCCGGACATCACCGCCGAGGACCACTACGACCTGGCCGGGCTCGTCGACCTGGCGGTCAGCGCCGGGTTCCGGCCCGAATGGATCGAGACGGCCAGCCTCGAGGAGTGGGACGACTTCGAGTCTGGTGTCGGGGCCGACGTGGAGGAGTGGCTCGCCCGCCACCCCGATCATCCGCAGGCGGCCGAGACCCGCAAGAAGGCCGACGACCGCCTGTCCATCTGGCTCCGCGGATCCCGTGGCCGCCTCGGATTCGCCTATCTCACCCTCGTCCCGCTGGAGTGACACCCGCGCCGCGGGTGAGCCGGTAGGTCACGCTCGGCCGCAGCGGGCTGCCCTCGGGGTTACGCGGATGGTCCCAGCGGGCGAACTCGGTGAGCCCCAAGCGGCGCATCACCGCCTGCGACGGCTCGTTGAGCACCGCCGTCATCGAGTAGACCTCCGACATCCCCAGGCGACCTCCAGCGCCCACAGCCCGAGGCCCTGCGACTCGAACCGCTCCTCAAGCCGGTCGACCAGGTCGAACCTGACGGCCGGCCCGGTTCCCTTCCCGGTCAGTCCACGCACAGGCAGAACGGATGACCGGCCGGGTCGAGGAACACGCGGAACGTCGTGCCCGGCTGGTACTCGTGCTTGGTCGCGCCGAGCTCGAGCACGGCCGCCTCGCCGGCGTCGAGGTCCTCGACCATCACGTCGAGGTGCATCTGCTGCGGTAGCGCCTGGGTCGGCCAGCTGGGCGGCGTGTACCCGTCGACCCGCTGAAAGGAGATGCAGAATTCCTCACCCCCGCGGATGTCAGCCCAGTTTTCCGAGAGCTCGACCTTCCAGTCCAGCAGCGCACCGTAGAACGTCGCCAGAGCGTGGGGATCGGCCGAGTCGATGACGAAGCTTGGATAACGTGCGATAGCCATGCCCGCACGCTACCCCCGATCACGGACGATCGGCGTCCGGAAACGGCGTCCTGGCCGCGGAATCCACGTCCCGCAGGCCCCGCAGCGTCAGGCACAGCACGGTCGCCACCGCCATGGTGGCGGCGAACGCGCCGATCGCCCAGCCGCCGGACGTGTGCTGCACGAGCAGGCCGGCCACCAGCGGGGCCAGGGCGGCCAGCGCCATCGCCACCATGCTCACGGTGTTGGTGACCCGGCCGCGCATCTCCTCCGGCGCGCTGCGGAGCATCAGCGCGAACAGCGCGGCGTTCCCGGCCGGCGCGAGCAGCGGCACGATCGCGACCGGCAGCGCCACCACCGGCGACGGGGTGAGCAGGGCGGCGACGCCAAACAGCAGCGTCTCGGCCACGAACATCACGATCGTCATCGTGCGCACGCTCACGCGCCCTTGCAGCCGGGGCGCCAGCAGTCCGCCCATCAGCCCGCCCGCCATGATGGCCGCCTGCACCAGCCCGATCACCGCGGTCGAGGTGCCGTGCTGGCGCATCGCGAGGATGATCGTGAACAGCACTCCGTTGAACGCGAAGTTCACCAGCGGTGCCGTGAGCACCGTCGCGCGCAGGATCGGCACCTGCCAGACCAGGCCCAGGCCGTCGGCCGCCTCGCGCCAGAGCGCCTTGCGCTCGGGCGTCTGCTCGGGACGGAACCGTCCCCGGATCCTGCTCACGGTGCCGAACGAGGCCCCGTAGGAGACGGCGTCGGCCAGGAAGGGCACGGCCCGGCCGAGCCCGAACAGCACCCCGCCGAGCGCCGTGCCGGCCAGGCTGGCGCCCCACGTCCGGGCCTCGGTCGCGGCCCACGCCTCCTCGAGCTGCCCGTCCGGCACGATCCCGGGCAGCGCGGCGGTGGCGGCCGGGTTGAAGATCGCGCTCGCGCTGCCCTCGATCACGCTCACCACCAGCACGACCGGCCAGGATGCCAGATGCAGCGCGATCGCGGCGGCGAGCGCGACCAGCAGCACGGCCCGGATCATGTCGCAGACGATCATCGTCAGCCGCCGGTCGAGCCGGTCCGACAGCGCCCCGGCCGGCAGCTGCAGGCAGATCAGGGCGACTTCCCTGGCCGCCGAGACGATGCCGGCGAGCACCGCCGAGTGGGTGAGCGCCAAGATGAGCAGCGGGTAGGCGAGCAACCCGACATCGGAACCCGTGTCGGACAGCAGCTGGCCGATCCACAGCAGCCGAAAGCCCTTGTTCCGCCGGAGCGGAACCTCCCGCGGGAGATCGGGCGGCGTCTCGGTCAGGCTGGCGTTCACGGTCGAGTCCGTACCCACAATCCGGTATGCCCTAAAAGCCGGAAAACACCGCCGGCCCCCGCCCCCTTGGCTGCCCTCTTAGCTTTCCGCGGCGGCCGGGGTTTCCGCCGCGGCCCTGGCCGCCGACTCCGCGTTCCGCAACCCGGGCAGCACCAGGCACAGCACGGCCGCCACGGCCATCGTCAGGGCGAAGGCGCCCACCGCCCAGGAACCCGACACGTGCTGGACGATCAGGCCGGCCACCAGCGGCGCCAGCGCCGCCAGCCCCGTCGCCACCATGAGCACGGTATTGATGATCCGGCCGCGCATCTCCTCCGGCGCGCCGCGGAGCATCACCGCGAACAGGGCGGCGTTCGCGGCCGGGGCAAGCACCAGGTCGAGCGCGACCGGCGCCGCCACCAGCGGCGACGGGATCAGCAGGGCGGCGACGACGAACAGCAGCGCCCCGGCCAGGCTGATCGCGGTGGCCATGGTCGCCAGCCGCATTCGCCCCTGCAAGCGGGGGGCGGCCAGCGCGCCGAGCAGCCCGCCGACCGCGACGGACGCCTGCACCAGGCCGATCACCGTGGTCGAGGTGCCGTGCTGGCGCAGCGCCAGCGTCATCGTGAAGGTCACGCCGGTGAAGGCGAAGTTCACCAGCGGGGCGATCAGCAGCACCGCCCGCAGGATGGGCACCTGCCAGACGACCCGCAGTCCGTCGGCCACCTCGCGCCACAAGGCCTTGCGCTCGACCGCCGCCTGGGGACGGAACCGCCCGCGGATCCTGATCACGGTGCCGAACGAGACCGCGTAGGAGACGGCGTCAGTAAGGAACGGGATCACCTGGCCGAGACCGAACAGCACCCCGCCGAGGGCCGGCCCGGCCAGGCTGGCGGCGTACGTGCGGCCCTCGGTGGCGGCCCACGCCTCCTCGAGCTGGCTGTCCGCCACGATCGCGGGCAGCGCGGCGGTGGCGGCCGGGTTGAAGATCGCGCCCGCGCCTCCCTCGACCACGCACACGATGAGCACGACCGGCCACGACGCGAGATGCACGGCGATCAAGATCGCGAGCAGGGCGAGCAGGGCCGTGCGCATGACGTCGCAGACGATCATCGTCAGGCGCCGGTCGAGCCGGTCCGACAACGCCCCGGCCGGCAGCTGGAGGCAGAGCAGGGTGATCGACCGGACCGTCCCCACCACCCCGGCCAGCACCGCCGAGTGGGTGAGCGCCAAGATGAGCAGCGGATAGGCGAGCAGCCCGATCTGGCTGCCGGTATCGGAGAGCAGCTGGCCGATCCACAGCATCCGGAAGCCATTGTTACGCCGGAGCGGAACCTGACCGGGGAGGTCTGCGGGCGTCTCGGTCTGGCTGGCGTTCACCGAACGAAACACTACCCAAGCGACGCCATCTCCCAAAAGCCGTGAAAAGCCCTACTGCTTGACCGGCTCGGCGGCCGCCGCCGGCTGGGCGTGAACGGTCGTGCGCAGCGGCAGTTCCCTGATCAGCAGCGCGAGGACCAGCGCGGCCGCCATCACCAGGGCCGCGACCAGGAACGCGATGTCGAGCGCGCTGGTGAAGCCGTGCCGGAACGGCTGGGCGAGCACGGGGCTCAGGCGGGCCAGGAACGCGGTGTTGTTCAACGCGGCCTGGCTGCCGGAAGAGGCCAGGCGCAGCGCCCCGGCCTGCCCGGGATGCGCCGCCGCCGCGGCGCGCAGCGACGGACCGGCGCTCGTGTACGCGGATCTGATGGCTGGGCCGGCGGTGGAGTAGGCGAGGGACAGGAAGGCGGCCGCGCCGATGGTGCAGCCGATCTGGAAGAAGAACGTGTTGGATGAGGTGGCGACGCCGAGGTCGGCCTGGGGCAGCGCGTTCTGCATGGACAGCGTGATCGTCTGCCGGTACAGGCTGGCGCCGGCGCCGAGCAG
>Ga0302314_10016924_pt1 | contig 12279 bp, 12 predicted proteins | sample III_Palsa_N2_3_FD_200533 | JGI IMG/M metagenome (GOLD analysis project Ga0302314, IMG submission 200533) | Peat permafrost microbial communities from Stordalen Mire near Abisko, Sweden - III_Palsa_N2_3 | ecosystem: Environmental > Terrestrial > Soil > Palsa > Peat permafrost | place: Sweden...
GCGCAGGGTGAGGTCCGGCTGCTGCGCGCAGTGGTTGCACTTGACTGTGGCGTCGCCATCAACCCGAGTTCGGTGGAGGCGCAGGTGCAGGGCGGCCTTTTGTTCGGCTTGGGCGCCGCCTTATACAGTGGCATCACTCTCAAACACGGAGCGATAGAGCAAAGCAATTTTCACGACTACCGCAGCTTGCGCATGAATGAGACGCCGCTCATCGAATTGCATCGCATCGATAACCTGGAGTCTCCGGGAGGATTGGGCGAGGTGGGAACGGCCATTGCTGCGCCGGCATTAGCCAACGCCATTTTCGCGGCCACGGGGGTGCGCCTGCATAGCCTACCGGTCAACCGCGCGCTGCTGGTGCAGAATGGTGGCGCCCTCAAGGATGTCGTGACGTGAAGGATGCCGCGACGTGAAGCGTCTGGCCGCAGTCATCGCCTTGCTGGTGGTGATCGTCGCGGTCGCGTACGTAATGTTGAACCGCGGCGACAGCAGTCCCGGCACGGCGCCGGTGATCGCCGGCGCGCCGGCATCGGCGTCGCTGCTGGCTCGCGGGGAATACTTGACCAAGGCGGCGGATTGCGTGGCTTGCCATACCGTGCCCGAGTCGGGAAGGCCGTTCGCAGGCGGTGTGCCGTTTAAATTGCCCTTTGGTACGATTTATTCGAGCAACATCACGGCGGATCCGGACCAGGGCATTGGCACGTGGAGCGATGATGACTTCGTGCGCGCGGTGCGCGACGGTGTTCGCAAAGACGGTCAGCACTTGTACCCGGCGTTTCCCTACACTTCGTATACCCAGTTGAGCCGCGACGACGTGTTGGCGATCAAGGCGTACCTATTCAGCCTGCCTAAGATGGACGAGAGGAACCGCCGCAACGATCTGGCCTTTCCCTTCAATCAGCGTTGGGCCATGGGGTTTTGGAATGCGGCGTTCTTCAAGAACCAGCGCTTTGCTGGAGACCCGTCCAAATCCCCCGAGTGGAACAGCGGTGCGTACCTAGCGACGGCGCTGGGACATTGCGCCGAATGCCACACGCCGCGCAATTTGGGTTTTGGGTTGGAGCATGGGAAGGAACTCGCCGGTGCGGAGCTGCAGGGCTGGCGCGCCTACAACATTACCTCTGATACGAAGTACGGCATCGGGGGCTGGAGCGACGCCGATATTGCGCAGTATGTGACCACGGGTCATGCGGATGGTCATGCCTCTGCGTCGGGTCCGATGGGCGAGGCCGTGGCGCATAGCCTGCAGTTTTTGAACCCGCAGGACGTGAGTTCGCTGGTGGCCTATTTGCGCACCGTGCCGGCTCTTGAGGGTAGCGATCCCATTCCGGTCAACACGGCGCCGGCGCCGGCGGTGGCATCGAGCAACGCCGCGCCGGGAAGCAACGAGTTACCTTCGCATGGGAAAGGGTTGAGGCTGTTCGAAGGAGCCTGTGCCAGTTGCCATCAATGGAATGGACAGGGACAACAATCACCCTATGCTGCCCTGATCGGCACGCGCGGGGTGAATGACATCAACGGCGCGAACGTGACCCAGGCCATTCTGCAGGGAGTGAAAATGCGTGTGGGAGACAAGGATGTTTTCATGCCGGCCTTCGCCAACGCCTACTCGGACACCGAGGTTGCGGCTCTGGCCAACTATGTCATCGGCCAATTCGGCGGCAAGGAAGGGACCGTTACACCGCATGACGTGTCGGAGCGGCGTAGCTTATAGCGGGACGGTGGTGGCCGGAGTGAGCGAGGACATCGGCAACATCCTATGATCAAAACATGCTCCGGCTGCTGGTTGATGTCCCAAGGAGGCTCATTTGTTCCAAGTTGGACACATCATACGCCGGCCGTAATAGGCTCCCGTCGTAAGAACTCCGATCAACGCGCCATAGCCGGCCGGCCGCGGGCGTATGTGTTGGGGCCGCGGCTATGACGCGGCCTCTAGCGTTATTTCACGGAGTAGGGGAGCGCCAATTCAGTCACGGAAACGACGGCAACCGCGGCCTTCGGGTCCGAGGCAGTGGCATCCACCGTGGCGGCTTCCAGGGTGAGTACGGCCAGGGCTTCGTAGCCGGTATCGGTGCGGGCGACTTCGGTCAGGCGTGCGCTGCGTCCGTCCGCCAATTGTAGACTTTGGCCAACGGCAAAGTTGCCGCCCTCGGGTAAACCAATCCGAAATAATCGGCGCTTGATGCGCCCCAGGTGCTGGGTGCGGGCAATGATTTCCTGACCGGTGTAGCAGCCCTTGGTGAAGCTGATGCCGTCGATGAGGTCGAGGTTCAGCATTTGGGCGACGAACTGCTCTTGGGTCGCGGCGTATACCTGGGGGAGGCCGGCACGGATGTCGGCCAGGCGCCAGGCGTTTTCCGCAGTAGTTGCATCGGCTGGCGCAGGATCGACCGCCTGTGTGAGCGACAGCCCGGCCGCGGTCAGAACGGCAGCTTCGCCAACTACCCATAACCGGTCGGAGTCATGCCCCACTTGGGTGACCCCGATCCCGTTCTGCTCCACGTAGGCGTGGGTAGCGTCGGGTAGGGGAAGGTCGGCGAGTGCCGAGGCTTCGTCCCGGCGCAGCCCGAGGACGGCAAAAGTCTCGCTGACGTCCTCGATTTTCACCTTCGACCGCAGGACGTACTTGCGTAGGCGCTCCAGGGTGGACTGCACCAGGTCCCGCGGCAGCAGCGCGAGAAGGCCGGTGGAATGCGGAAGCAGGCGCAGCACGGCGACGACCCGGCCCTGCGGCGTGGAATAGGCGGCGAGCACGGGGGTACCTCCGGTCAGCGGCCGGGTGTCGTTGGATACCTGTCCCTGGAGAAAGGTGTTGGCGTCGGCACCGGTGAAACGGAGCAGTCCGAGATAGGTGAGCTTGTTCATTCCGCCATGAGATGGGTGCAAGTGGGGCACTGTCAACCCCACCCAGAAATGGCACATGTCCCAAATTGAGGCTGCCAAGCGTGGTTATAGGGCTCGGTTTTCTGGCAAACTTTGACCTGTGACCCGCATCGCGAAGATTTGCCGAATATGACCCAACAGGCGCTTTCCGCCGACCGACCTTCAACCGCCGTGGATGCGGTTCTTCACCCCCCCGCGGCCGCGCCATCCCCCTTGAAATCCTCTGAGGATGCCGTTCCGGTGGACGTGAATCAGGCTCGGCCGTTGGAAATTGGCGGTCGAGAGGGCCCGGAGCCTACTCGTTTCGGCGATTGGGAAATGCGGGGTCGGTGTATTGATTTCTAACGCTAAGGATTGAACCCGTATGCCCGTACGTGCCCGGCCGTTGTCTCCCCATCTGGAGGTCTATCGTTGGCAGATAGGCAATACCTTATCCATCCTGCATCGGATCACCGGTGTCGCGTTGGCATTCGGCATCGTCGCGCTGGCTTACTGGCTGGTCGCGATTGCCGGCGGCGAGGATACGTATGAAACCGCCCATGGGTTTTTCGCCGGTCCCTTCGGCCTCGTATTCTTGATCGGCTGGACTTTTTCATTCCTGTTTCACCTATTGAATGGCATACGCCATCTCTTTTGGGATGCGGGATACGGCTTCGAACGCGGCCAGCGGCATATCAGTGGTTGGGTGGCTGTGCTGGGCGCTGCGGTGCTGACGGCCTGTGTCTGGGCCGCTGTGTGGCACGGAGCGCATTCATGAGCCTACGAACTCCCTTGGGCCGTGTACTCGGACTGGGTTCGGCGAAGGACGGCACCGGCCATTGGTGGGCGCAGCGAGTGACCGCCGTTGCGTTGATCCCGTTGACCCTGTGGCTGTTCTTTTCCTTGCTGCTGCTGCCGGACCTGGAGTTTTCCACGGTTAAATCCTGGTTAGGGCTGCCCATGTGCAGCTTCCTCGCGCTGCTGACCGTGGCCGTCGCGGCGTACCACTCCTACCTGGGCACCACGGTGGTGGTGGAGGACTATGTCCCCAGCGTCGGCATGCGGGTACTCACTCTCTTGTTATTGCGCTTTCTGTACGTGCTGTTCGCCGGCGCGGGCTTATTTGCGATTTTGCGCGTCGCGTTCGGACCTTAAGAACCATGACCGACTATAAATTTATCGAACATTCCTATGATGTGGTGGTGGTCGGCGCCGGCGGCGCGGGGCTGCGAGCCACCTTCGGGTTGGCCGAGGCGGGCCTGTCCACGGCCTGCCTGACCAAGGTGTTCCCGACGCGCAGCCACACGGTCGCGGCACAGGGCGGCATTTCCGCGGCGCTGGGCAATATGGGCGCGGATGATTGGCGCTGGCATATGTATGACACGGTCAAGGGATCGGACTGGCTGGGCGATCAGGACGCCATCGAGTTGATGTGCAAAGAGGCCCCGGCCGCCGTCATTGAGCTGGAACATTACGGCGTACCGTTCTCCCGCACCGAGGAGGGCAAGATTTATCAGCGTCCGTTCGGCGGGATGACGACGCACTTCGGCAAAGGGATTGCGCAGCGCACGTGCGCCGCGGCGGATCGCACCGGGCATGCCATGCTGCATACCCTGTATCAGCAGTCGCTGAAGCATGAGGCGAGTTTCTTCATCGAATACTTCGCGCTCGACCTGATTATGGAAAACGGCGAGTGCCGCGGCGTCATTGCGCTCGACATGTCCGATGGCACCCTGCATCGCTTCCGCGCGCACCAGACCATTCTGGCCACCGGCGGGTATGGACGGGCCTGGTTCTCCTGCACGTCGGCGCATACCTGTACCGGCGACGGCGGCGGCATGGCGCTGCGCGCCGGATTGCCGCTGCAGGACATGGAGTTCGTGCAATTCCATCCCACCGGCATTTATGGCGCCGGCTGCCTCATTACCGAAGGGTCGCGCGGCGAGGGCGGTTATTTGACCAACTCGGCGGGCGAACGCTTCATGGAGCGCTATGCACCGAACGCGAAGGACCTGGCGTCCCGCGATGTGGTCAGCCGGTCGATGACCGTGGAAATCCGCGAGGGACGCGGCGTCGGCAAGAACAAAGATCACATTCATTTGCACCTGGAGCATTTGGGTCCCGATGTCATCAAGGAGCGGCTGCCGGGTATTGCGGAAACTGCCCGCATATTCGCGAATGTCGATGTGAATAAAGAACCGATTCCCGTGCTGCCCACCGTGCACTACAACATGGGCGGCATCCCCTGCAATTTCCACGGCGAAGTCGTCACGCGGCATGGTGGGGCCTCGGAGACCGTGGTTCCGGGACTGATGGCGGTGGGCGAGGCGGCTTGCGTCTCGGTGCATGGCGCCAACCGTTTAGGGTCCAACTCCCTGCTGGATCTGGTGGTTTTCGGCCGTGAAGCGGCCCGGCATTGCACCCAGGTCGTCAAACCCGGCACGAAGCATCGCGAACTCAAGGGCGACAGCTCGGAAGTGTCATTGGCACGCCTGGACAAGTTCCGCCATGCCAAGGGCTCGCGGCGTACGGCCGATATTCGGTTGGATATGCAGCGCGTCATGCAAAGCGATGCCGCCGTGTTCCGTACCGGGGAGACCTTGAACGACGGCAAGCGCAAGCTGGCCGAGGTGTTCGCCTCGTTCAGCGACGTGCAGGTCACCGACCGGTCGCTGGTGTGGAATACGGATCTGATCGAGACCCTGGAACTGGATAACCTCTTGGGTCAGGCCGTTGCCACCATGCATTCGGCGGAGAACCGCAAGGAGAGCCGCGGCGCGCAGGCGCGCGAGGACTTCCCGAATCGCGACGACCAGGACTGGATGAAGCACACGCTGTGCTGGGTGGACGCCCAGGGCGCGACCACTTTCGACTATAGACCCGTGCACTTGAACACCTTGACCGACGATGTCGAGACCGTGCCTCCAAAGGCGCGCACTTATTAGGCGCTTGCGCGCCGGACTTACGGCGTCCAAGGGACGCCGTCCGATAAATGGGTAAGAAAGGAATTTTAGATGGCTGAGTTTACGCTGCCTGCCAATTCGAAGATTCGTAAGGACGGGAAGGTCTTCAAGGCGCCCGCTGGGGCGACCAATGTCCGGGTATTCAAGATTTACCGGTTCGACCCGGATTCGAACGAGAATCCGCGGTTGGATACCTATGAAGTGGACATGGACACTTGCGGGCCGATGGTGTTGGACGCGCTCATTAAGATCAAGAACGAGATCGACTCCACGTTGAGCTTCCGCCGTTCCTGCCGGGAGGGCATCTGCGGTTCCTGTGCCATGAATATCGACGGCAAGAACGGCCTGGCCTGCATCAGCGCCTGCGCGGACGTGAAGAGCGAGGTTCGCATCTATCCGCTGCCGCACATGCCGGTCATCAAGGATTTGGTCCCTGACCTCACCAATTTCTACGCGCAATATGCCTCGGTCAAACCCTGGCTGCAGACCCGTACGCCGGCTCCGCCGGATGGCGAGCGGCTGCAGTCGAAAGAGGACCAAGAAAAAGTCGATCGTCCGTCGGCCTGCATACTGTGCGCGTGCTGCTCGACCAGTTGCCCGAGCTACTGGTGGAACAGCGACCGGTATTTGGGGCCCGCGGCCCTGTTGGCGGCGTATCGTTGGATTGTCGATAGCCGCGATGAGGCCACCGGGGAGCGGTTGGACCATCTGGAAGACCCGTTCCGCCTGTATCGCTGCCATACCATCATGAACTGCACCGAGGCCTGCCCCAAGGACTTGAATCCCGCCAAGGCCATTGCCGAGATCAAGCAGACCTTGGCGCATCGACGTCACTGATGGACGCGGCTTCCTTAGATGGCGACCTCGGCAAGCTGCGCTGGCGCTGCCGGCGGGGCATGAAGGAACTCGACGTATTGTTGACCCGGTATGTCGAGGAGGACTACCTGGGGGCCACCCTGGAGCAGCAGGCGGCTTTTCGGGCGCTGCTCGACTCGCAGGATCCGCTGTTGAATGACTACTTCCTGGGGCGGGAGTCGCCCACCGACCCCATCCTGTGCGCCCTCATTGAGCGAATTACAGTCAGGCCGCTGAACGCCCGTTAATGCCGCCCTACGGCTGTTAGAATCAGCCCCGTGCGCAAAGTCACGTTTACTGTCAAAAGCCCCCCGAAATTGTCGAACTTTTCCCGATGGGGTCGGTCTATCGCGTCAGGCTGGTGGATTAGCCAGCTCGTTTGGGATCACGAATGAGTGTTGAAGAGAGTGACCTCAAACTGGTCGAAAAGGTCCAGCGCGGTGAGCGCGCGGCTTTCGATTTGTTGGTCCTGCGATACCAGCACAAGGTGCTGAAGCTGATCATGCGATACGTGCACGATGCAACCGAGGCTGAGGATATTGCACAGGAGGCGTTCGTCAAGGCGTACCGTGCTTTACAATCGTTCAGGGGCGATAGCGCTTTCTATACGTGGCTGTATAGAATCGCCATCAACACGGCAAAGAACGCCTTAGTCGCGACCAAGCGCCGGCCCATGGATTACGATCTCGACCTGCAGGATCCGGAGCAATACGAATTGCATGCACGTTTGGCGGAATCGGAGACTCCCGAAGCATTGCTGCTGACGGATGAGATTCGCGACACGGTGAACCGGGCCATCGAGAACCTACCTGAAGATTTACGCGCTGCCATTGTGCTGCGCGAATTGGAGGGCTTGAGTTACGAGGACATTGCACAGACGATGGATTGCCCCGTAGGCACTGTGCGTTCTCGAATATTTCGCGCCCGCGAAGCGATTGATAAGAAACTGCGACCCATTTTTGATGGCGGCCTTGGTCGGCCTGAGGACACATGAGCGAACAAATTCGTGAACAAGTCTCGGCGTTTCTCGATGGCGAATTGCCGAGTTCGGAGACGGAACTGTTGCTGAAGCGGTTGACTCGCGATGCGGAATTGCGCGAGAGCTTCGGACGCTATGCGCTCATCGGCGAAAGCATGCGCGGCGGCGGCCAGGTGCGCCTGTCGCAGCGCTTCGCGGAGCGCGTGAATCGGGCCATCGACGGCGAGCCCGTCCTTGCGGTGTCTCAGCCCTCGCGCTCCACGTCGCGCTGGTGGCGACCTCTTGCCGGTGCCGCGGTGGCCGCGAGCGTTGCGGTGGTGGCTGTCATCGCCCTTCAGCAGCGGGCGACCGTGCCGGGGCCGGATGCCGCGCCCTTCACCGCCCAGAATGTCGTCGCCGCCCGGGCCGACGGTGTCGCCAAGGTGACGGAACCCGCTTCTTATACGGTACCCCCGGCGGTGCCTGAGGCACCCACCGCCTTGCCGGCCGCACGGCTCACGAATTACGTATTTGCCCACAGCAGATATTCGTCCGTCATGGGCCAGAACGATGTGCTGAACGATCTGCTGTCCACCACCGATGCCGAGGACAGCGGGTCGCAAAAGGCCGCCGGTACGCGCGCTGCACCATGATGGGATCGCTGCGTAGGCCGGCCCATTGGCTCGTTCCCTGCGCCATGGTCGGTGTGCTGCTCGCGGTGTTCCCGCCGCGTTCGCGCGGCGCCGACGATCCGCGGGAATGGCTGGAGAAGATGAATCGCGCCCTGGCGACGCGTAATTACGACGGCACCTTCTTTCATTTGAGTGACGGGCATGTGGAAACCATGCGCATCGTGCACCGCGTCCGCGCCGGGCGGGTGACCGAGCGTCTTGTATCGGTGGACGGGTCGGGCCGCGAGTTCGTGCGCAACAACGACGAATTGACCTGTTATCTGCCCGACCAGCATACGGTGCTGGTGGAACCGCGCCAGGATCGGGGCCCTTTCCTGGGCTCACTGCCGCAGTTCGGCGCCGATGTGAATGACTATTACACGCTCGAGGAATTACCCGTTTCGCGGGTGCTCGGACGGCCTGCGCGGGTCATTCTGGTCAATCCTAAGGATCAGTTTCGCTTCGGTTACCGCCTGTGGTTGGACGAGAACACGGCGATGCCGTTGAAGACCCAGTTGTGCGATTCGAAAGGTCAGATCATCGAGCAAATCCTGTTTGCCCGGCTCGACATGCCGGAAAACATTCCCGACAGCGACCTGACGCCGACCGTGCATACGGAGGGTATGCGCTGGGTGCATCAAGGTGCGTCGCACGATTCGGCCTCGTCTGCCTTATCTGCGTATCGAGCCAGTGAATTACCCCCGGGCTTCCATTTGACGGTGTCCGGGGCGCAAACCCTCGGCGGCGCCACCACGCCGGCGACGCATCTCGTGTATTCGGATGGGTTGGCGACAGTCTCTGTGTTCGTGGAAGCCGAGCGCGATGCCAAGCCTGGCACGGACGATAAGCCGGCGACGCCCGCCGAGCCCCCTATGCAGGGGTTGGCGCGGGTGGGTTCGGGATTCGCGTTCTCGACCGTGGTGCAGGGGCACCAAGTCACGGCCGTCGGTGAAGTGCCGGCGCAGACCGTGGAATTCATTGCGCATTCGGTCAAGTCGTCCAGCGGCCCGCTGCCGCCGAATTGAGATTTTTACTGTACTCGCGGCCGGAGTGCGGCCTCTGCGAGGAGATGCGCATGGCGCTGGCGGCCCTACCGGCAGCGGCCGAGTTTCCGGTGGACGTGGTCGATGTGGACGACGATGCTTCGACGCGCATGCGTTTTGGCCACAAGATCCCGGTGCTGCTGTTCGCCGGAGAGTTGGTCTGCCACGGCCATTTGGACGCTTCGGAGGTACATAAGGCCATCGCATACCATCGCCGACCGGTATAATGAGGAGTTTGCCTCAGACCGGTCCTAGATGAAGAATATTCGCAATTTCTCGATCATTGCTCATGTCGATCACGGCAAGTCGACCCTGGCTGACCGATTCATTCAAGAGTGCGGCGGCCTGGATGCGCGCGAAATGCAGGCGCAGGTGCTCGATTCCATGGACTTGGAACGCGAGCGCGGGATTACCATCAAAGCGCAAAGCGTGACCTTGGCGTTCAAATCCGTCAGCGGCGAGGTCTACCAGCTCAATTTCATCGACACCCCCGGACATGTTGACTTCTCCTATGAAGTGTCCCGGTCACTGGCGGCGTGCGAGGGCGCTCTATTGGTGGTGGATGCCGCGCAGGGTGTCGAGGCCCAGAGCGTGGCCAACTGCTACACCGCCCTCGAGCAGGGACTGGAGGTGCTCCCGGTCATCAACAAGATCGACCTGCCCTCGGCGGATGTGCCCAAGGTCATCCACGAAATCGAAGAAATCATCGGGATTCCCGCGGATGACGCGGCGTTGGTCAGCGCCAAGACCGGCCTCGGTGTGCAGGATCTCTTGGAACAGCTGGTCAAGCGCATCCCGGCGCCCAAGGGCGATCCCGACGGCCCTTTACAGGCGTTGATTATCGACTCGTGGTTCGACAATTACGTGGGCGTGGTCTCGCTGGTACGCGTCAAGAATGGTGCGCTGCGATTGGGCGCCAAGATTCGCGTCATGTCGACGGGCCGCAGTCATGTCATCGACAAGTTGGGCCGCTTTACGCCGAAGCCCGTGCCGCGCGAGTCGCTGCTCACCGGCGAGGTAGGTTTCGTCATTGCCGGCATCAGGGAAATCGATGGCGCACCGGTGGGTGACACCATTACTCTGGACGCCAATCCGGCGAGCGCACCGCTCGAGGGTTTCAAACAGGTACAGCCGCGCGTATTCGCCGGCGTATTCCCGGTGAGCACGGACGATTACGAGCAATTTCGCGAGGCTCTCAAGAAGCTCAAATTGAACGATTCGGCGCTGCACTTCGAACCCGAGGTATCGACGGCGCTGGGCTTCGGCTTCCGCTGCGGCTTCTTGGGTTTGCTGCACATGGACATCGTGCAGGAGCGCTTGGAGCGCGAGTACAACCTGGACCTCATTACCAGTGCACCCACGGTGGTTTACGAACTGCTGCTCACCGACGGCTCGATCATCACCGTCGACAACCCAAGCAAGCTGCCGTCGCAGGATCGGATCTCGGAGCTGCGTGAGCCCATCATTACGGCCAATATTCTGGTGCCGCCCGAGCATGTCGGAGCCGTACTGAGCCTGTGCAGCGAGAAGCGCGGCGTGCAGAAGAAAATGCTGTTCCTCGGGAGCCAGGTGTCGCTGCAGTACGAACTGCCGCTCGCCGAGGTGGTCCTCGATTTCTTCGACCGTTTGAAATCGGCCAGCCGCGGCTACGCTTCTTTCGACTACGAATTCAGCCACTTCCAGACCGCACCGTTGGTCAAGCTCGACGTGCTCATCAACGGCGAGCCGGTCGATGCGCTGTCGCTCATCGTACATCGGGATAATTCGTACAATCGCGGTCGCGAATTGGTCGACAAGATGCAGGAGCTGATTCCGCGCCAAATGTTCGACATTGCCATCCAGGCGGCCATCGGAGCGCATATCATCGCGCGCACCAGTGTCAAAGCCTTGCGAAAGAACGTGCTGGCCAAGTGCTATGGCGGCGACCTTTCACGTAAACGCAAACTGCTCGAAAAGCAGAAAGCCGGTAAGAAGCGCATGAAACAGGTGGGGTCGGTGGAAATTCCGCAGGAGGCCTTCTTGGCTGTCTTGCAGGTCGGCAAAAAAACAAATTGAGGTTACGCAATGATGGGAGTTTTCCGTGAGTGACGGCGATACCTTGTTCATCGTTTTGATGTGCGCGAGCTTAGCCTGCATATTCGTGATCCTGATCGACGGTTGGTTCGTGCGGCCCAAGCGCGATCCCAGCGCGACCAGTGCCGAAGAGCCCATGCTGCCGAAGTTGGCGGGCTTCGTATTGGTCGGTCTCGCACTGGTCATGCTGTGGCGCCTATTCCGGTATGAGGCGGTGGATTTCAGCCTCATGTTGGTGGTGGTCGGGGCGCTGTCGGGCGTCATTTGGGCCTTGGACCGGTTGTTCTTTGCCAAAGCCCGGGGCGCCGCCGCGGCCACCGCCGGTACCTCGGCAGAGCGCGTGCGGGAGCCGATCGCGGTCGAGTATGCCCGGTCGTTCTTCCCGGTCATTCTGTTGGTCCTGGTGATCCGCTCGTTCTTGTTCGAGCCCTTTCGTATTCCCTCGGACTCCATGATGCCGACGCTATTCGACGGGGACTTCATATTCGTCAGCAAGTTTTCCTATGGGTTGCGTCTACCCGTGACCAACACCCTGGTGGTCCCGATGGGCCACCCGCAGCGCGGCGACGTCATCGTGTTTCGGCTCCCGCCCAACCCGAAAATCAACTACATCAAGCGGCTGGTGGGCCTGCCGGGCGACCGGATTCGGGTGGACACCAAGAACCAGCTGTTCGTCAACGATGTGCTCCAGCCGCAGGAGCCGGGCCCTTCCTACCGAGGTCCCAAACAGGACCTGTGGAACTACGAAAACGCGCCCACGGCGACCGAGACCTTGGGGACCAAGCGGCACCAGATCATGTTCGCCAAGGGCTATGTGAAGGATGGCGAGTGGGTGGTGCCGGCGGGGCATTACT
>Ga0302314_10016925_pt1 | contig 12279 bp, 13 predicted proteins | sample III_Palsa_N2_3_FD_200533 | JGI IMG/M metagenome (GOLD analysis project Ga0302314, IMG submission 200533) | Peat permafrost microbial communities from Stordalen Mire near Abisko, Sweden - III_Palsa_N2_3 | ecosystem: Environmental > Terrestrial > Soil > Palsa > Peat permafrost | place: Sweden...
CGGCCAGCAGATAACCATCGACGACCAACGCGGCTAGCAGGTCATCCAGTTCCAGCCTTCCGCGGCGGCCCAACAGAGATGCGATTTGCGGTGATGCGGCCATCCGGATAAGTCCCCCGTAATGCTTTTGCCGGCCTGAGCCCAGTGGTAATGCAAGCTACGGCTATACTAACGCGCTTTACCCAAGGTCACGGAAAACCATGTCCGCGCGCACCTTCCAGGATGTGATCCAGACCCTCAACCGCTACTGGGCGGCGCAGGGTTGTGTGCTGTTGCAGCCACTCGATACCGAGGTCGGTGCCGGCACGTTCCACCCGGCAACTTTTCTGCGATCGCTCGGTCCGGAGCCGTGGGCTGCCGCCTATGTACAGCCATCGCGTCGCCCTACCGACGGCCGCTACGGCGAGAACCCGAATCGACTGCAGCATTACTACCAATACCAGGTGGTGATGAAGCCGAACCCGGAAAACATCCTCGAGCTGTACATCGGTTCGCTGAAGGAACTGGGGCTCGATCCGCTGGTGCACGACCTGCGCTTCGTCGAAGACAACTGGGAGTCACCGACGCTGGGCGCGTGGGGCCTCGGTTGGGAAGTCTGGTTGAACGGCATGGAAGTGACTCAGTTCACCTACTTCCAGCAAGCCGGCGGGCTGGAATGCCGGCCGGTGACGGGCGAGATCACTTATGGACTCGAACGTCTCGCGATGTATCTGCAAAACGTGGACAACGTGTATGACCTGATCTGGACGACCGGTCCGCGTGGCACAGTGACTTACGGCGACGTGTTCCACCAGAACGAAGTGGAACAGAGCACCTACAATTTCGAGCACGCGAACGTGACCGAGCTGCTGCGCTGGTTCGATGTGTGCGAAGCGACGGCGAACCAGTTGATCACCGCGAATTTGCCGCTGCCGGCCTACGAGCAGGTGATGAAGGCCAGTCATACATTCAACTTGCTCGATGCGCGCCGCGCGATCAGCGTCACCGAACGCCAGCGCTACATCCTGCGTGTGCGCACGTTGTCGCGCAGCGTTGCCGAAACCTACGTCGCGCAGCGCGAGAAACTCGGTTTCCCCGGATTGCGGAATACGCTTTCGGAGAGCAGCAAGGAGCAGGCCCATGGTTGAGGACACTATTGGGGCCGGCAAGCCGCTGCTCATCGAGATCGGCACGGAAGAGTTGCCCATCCACGCTGTCGATGAACTCGCGAAAGCGTTTTTCGACGCGATCGTCAGGGGACTGGAAAGCCGGTCCTTTGGGGTCGGTGTGGTGCAGCATGGCAAAGGGCGACGTGCTTTTTGTTCCCCTCGCCGTCTCGCCGTGTACCTGCCGTGGGTGACCAGTGCGCAGCCCACGTTGCATTCGGAGTCACTTGGGCCTGCGGTATCCGTGGGTCTGGATGCGAACGGCGACCCCACTCCGGCGTTGCTGGGTTTTGCCAGCAAAAACGGGGTAAAGGTCGTTGATCTCGAGCGTGTGCAGACTGACAAGGGCGAGCGCTTCGTCAGTCGTACGACCAGGCCTGGGCAGCTGCTCAGTATTTTGCTGCCGGAGATCGTCAACGAGGCATTGAAATCACTGCCGATCCCCAAGCCGATGCGCTGGGGTGATCACGATTACAGTTTCGTGCGCCCGGCCCACTGGCTGGTGATGTTGCATGGCCCGGAGATCATCGACGGCGAGGCACTGGGACTGAAGAGTGGGCGCAAATCACGCGGCCATCGCTTCATGCATCCGCAACCGGTGCATCTGGGTGACGCCGACAGCTACCTCGATGCGATGCGCGCATCGAAGGTATTGGCCGATCCGGCCGAGCGTCGTCAGCGTATTCGTGACGAGGTGGTCCGTGTCGCCAGCGAGACGGGCGGCGTGCCGCGACTGGACGACGCGTTGCTCGACGAGATCGCCAACCTCACCGAATGGCCGGCGGCGATTGCCTGCACGTTCGAGCGCGAGTTTCTCGCGGTGCCACCGGAAGCGCTGGTCACCACGATGGAAACGAACCAGAAGTTCGTGCCGGTGTTCGACGAAGCAGGCAGGCTTACCGAGCATTTCATCGGCATCGCGAACATCGACAGCAAGGATCCAGGCGAGATCCGCAAGGGCTACGAACGGGTGATCCGTCCGCGCTTTGCCGACGCCAAGTTCTTCTGGGACGCGGATCTGAAAACACCGTTGGCCGGCTATCAGGAGCAGCTCAAGAGCGTTACCTACCAGCAGGCGCTGGGTAGTCTGTGGGACAAGAGCGTTCGCGTGGCCGAGCTGGCGCGGATCATCGCCAATCGCGTCGGTGTCGACGCCGGTGCCGCAACCCGGGCAGCGAGCCTGAGCAAGTGCGATCTGCTGACCCGCATGGTCGGTGAATTTCCCGAACTGCAGGGAGTGATGGGTCGCTATTACGCCAGCCATCACGGCGAGTCGCCCGATGTGGCGCAGGCGCTGGACAGTTATTACAAGCCGCGATTCGGTGGTGATGCGATCGCCACTGGCAAGGTCGGCCAGGTGCTGGCCGTGGCCGAGCGGTTGGATACCCTGGCAGGCATCTTCGCCGTTGGCATGAAGCCGAGCGGAAACAAGGATCCGTTCGCCTTGCGTCGGGCTGCGCTGGGATTGGCCCGCACGCTGATCGAGGCGCGGATGGAGATCGATCTGCGCGGCAGTTTTGTCGAGGCGCTGGAGCTGCTGCCCGACACCGCACTCGCATCCGGTCTGAAGCCAGGCAAGGACGGCAAGCTGCCAGTTCTGGATGCCGGTCAGCGACGGGCAATCCTGGTCGATGAACTGTACGACTTCGTGCTTGATCGCTTGCGCGGCTACTACGCCGATCAGGGCTTCGACAACACGCAGTTCGAAGCCGTGCTGGCCGTGCAACCGCGCAGCCTGGCGGATTTCGACCGACGTCTGCGCGCGGTGGCCGAGTTCGGCCGCCGTCCAGAGGCCGCCACGCTGGCTGCCGCGAACAAGCGGGTGGCCAACATCCTGCGCAAGCAGGCCGAGGAAGTCGGTGCGCCGCCCATCGGTAGCGTGGTCGATCCCGAGCACTTCGAGGCGGATGCGGAGCGCGACCTGGCCGATGCACTGGCGTCCGTGCGACGGGAAACCGCCGAATCGCTGGACAACGGCGATTACGCCGCTGTGCTAGCCCGGCTGTCGCAGTTGCAGGCACCGGTGGATACGTTCTTCGAGAGCGTACTGGTGAATGCCGATAACCCGGCCGTACGCGCCAACCGATTGGCCTTGCTCGGCCAGTTGAAGGCCCAGTTCAGCGCGATCGCCGATATTGCCCTGCTCTAATTCCACTGGCTACAGACGAAAGCGGCAGCCCTGAGGCTGCCGCTTTCGTCTGGATCGAGGCTAAGCTCAGGCGATCGTCTGGCGACTCTGGCGGATCCGTTCGGCCAGTCGATGATTGAACGTCACCATCGCGCGGGTATCGACATTCAAACCGCCGGGCCCGAGCATTTCGTAGAGGTCGGCCAGCATGTCGGTGTTGTCGGCAAGCGTCAGGTGGCTGTCCGCCAACTCGAGTTCGGACTGCAGGATCTTCATCGCGGTGTTCAGTCGCTGGCCATCCACAACGGTGCCATGCATGGGCAGCGCAGCATGCGTGGCTGCAGCGAGTTTCGCCCGGTGTCGCACCGAAACAGCGTCGGCGCTGTGCTGATCGTCGCGGGGACTGGTGGTGGAATCCGGTTGAATGGCGCCTTCACCCGCCACCAGCCAGACCAGCGAAATGCCAAGGGTGCGCGCAAGAGTGACGCAACGTGCGCGGGATGGGTCGGTATTGCCGTCGCGCCAACTACGAACCACGCCCTCGGAGAAGCCGCACATGCGGGCGATTTCCGTAGCGCTTCCTACTCGCTGAATCAGCAATTTAATGCGATCTGAGAAGGTACCGGTAGGCGCAGAGTGAGCGGGTTGATGCAGGTTCATGAGGGTGGCCGCGAGGGAGGTGTAAGGGACAGATTACGTAAGATTATACGCAATTCGGTTCTAACCAGCGTTACTCTATTGCATTCGACGCTAATATATTGCGAAATTTCGTGCTTATCGCAGGTAGTTACATATCTTTACTCGTGGCAGATCAACAGCTGCTGGAACCCTCAGATGAGGTGGTATTGACAGATAAATCTGACGTGCCAACGTCGCCGCCATATCGGCAGCGCCATCAAGACGCATTTGTCAGCAAACTCTCACAGCAACGTCGTACCGTAGTCTTTGGCAACGCGCTCGCCCGACCCCGGTTGACTCGAGCACCTCAAAGGGACAGGCATGAGCCAATTCGTACTGTTGGGCAAACGGCGTTTCGCGCCGTTCTTCTGGACCCAGGCGCTGGGTGCGTTCAACGACAACGCGTTCCGCAATGCGTTGTTGGTGCTGGTGGCGTTCCAGATGGGACTGGACGACCACACGGTGTCGCTCTACACGAACCTGGCGCCCGCCCTGTTCATCATTCCCTTCTTCCTGTTTTCGGCCACGGCGGGCCAGCTGGCCGAGAAGTACGAGAAGAGCCGGATCATCCGCTACGTCAAACTGTTCGAGATTGGCGCGATGGTGCTGGCGGCTATCGGGTTCTACATGCATCACACATCGCTGCTGCTGATTGTGCTGTTTCTGATGGGCATGCATTCGACGGTGTTTGGGCCGATCAAGTACGCGATCCTGCCGCAGGCGCTGCGGCCAGCCGAACTGGTCGGCGGCAACGGACTGATCGAAACCGGTACCCAACTGGCGATCCTGATCGGCATGATCGCGGGTAGCACACTGATGAAGATCGCCGGCGTCGGCATCCTGCTGGCCAGCGCATTGACGATAAGCGTGGCAGTGACCGGCTATTTCGCCAGCCGGGCGATTCCATCGGCGCCGGCCACCGCCCCAGAATTGAAGTTCAACTGGAATCCGTTCAGCGAAACGGCGCGTGTGCTCGGCATTACCCGGCAGGATCGGGCGGTGTTCAACGCTGTGCTGGGCATCTCGTGGTTCTGGTTCTTCGGTACCGTGCTGGTCGCGCAGTTGCCGAATTACACCAAGCTCAATCTGGGCGGCGACAGCTCGCTGTACATCTTGGTGCTGACGCTGTTTTCCATCGGCACCGGCATCGGTTCGCTGCTGTGCGAAAGAATGTCGGGACGACGTGTGGAAGTGGGCCTGGTGCCGCTGGGCGCGTTCGGACTGACTGCGTTCGGCATCGACCTGTTTTTAGCGCGGCCTGGCGCGGCGCCGACTCACGGGCTTAACTGGCTGGCGTTTCTGCAGGCACCGGGCAGTTGGCGAATCGCGCTCGATCTGACCCTGATCGGCATGTTTGCCGGCTTCTACGTGGTGCCGCTGTTTGCCTTCATCCAGAGCCGCACGCCACGTGATCGGCTGTCGCGGGTGATCGCCGGCAACAATATTGTCAATGCGCTACTGATTTGTTGCGCCGCCGGTTTTGGTTTGGGCCTCGGTGCGCTGGGTCTGGGCGCTCCGCAGATCTTCCTAGCCACGGCCGTGCTCAATGCGCTGGTGGCGCTGTACATCTTCACGCTCGTGCCCGAGTTCGTGATGCGTTTCATCACCTGGGTGCTGGTGAATACGTTGTATCGGGTGCGCGTCGACGGCGCGCAGAACATCCCCGAGGATGGCCCGGTACTACTGGTATGCAACCACGTCAGCTTCATGGATCCGCTGCTGCTGATGGCGAACCTGCGTCGACCCGTGCGCTTCGTGATGTATCACAAGATCTTCAACACCCCGCTGCTGAGCTTTGTGTTCCGCACGGCCAAGGCGATTCCGATTGCCGGGTACAAGGAAGATCCGCAGGTGCTGCAACAGGCTTACGATGCGATTGATGAAGCGTTGCAGGCGGGTGAAGTGGTGTGCATCTTTCCCGAAGGCAGCCTGACCCGCGATGGCGAAATAGCGCCGTTCCGGCCCGGCGTGCAAAAGATTCTACAGCGGCGCCCGGTGCTGATCGTGCCGATGGCGTTGCGTGGCCTGTGGGGTAGCGTCTGGAGCAGGCGCGATTCGATGCTGCATCGCGCGCGTCTTCCAAGACGTTTCCGTGCACGCGTGGAACTTGTCGTCGATGTGCCGATCGCAGCGGATCAGGCGGGCGCCGCGGCGCTGGAAACACGCGTGCGTCAGTTGCGCGGCGAGCTGGCGTAACGCCCTGTTCTTGCGGCCACTTGCTGCATCGCGTATTACGCCAGCCAGCCGCCCAGCACGATGAGCGCAACGGCGCTCAGCCATGTCAGCAAGGCACGCAACAGCGCGCTGCGCAGCCGCACCAGCTCAGCCAGCGGATCGCTGCGCTCCTCGGCGTAACCATCGCCGGCTTCAATGTCGGTGAGGATGTCCGCTTGTGCGGCGGCGCCGAGAAAATCCGGCCCGGAGCTGTACCAGCTGTTGGTCGTCGATTGCTGATGCGAACGACGCCAGGCGCCGATAACGGCCTCCCAATGGCCAACCACGGCGAGCGTGAAAACCATCAGCTGCGCCGGCAACCAGTCCAGCGCGTTGGCCAGGTAACGTGCCGAAGTGCGGCTTGCCGCATCCAGTCGCAACGAATCATTGCGACCCAGCGTCTGCGACAAACGGTATAGCAGCGCCCCGACCGGGCCGAGCAGAAAAAACCACAGCAGTACGGCAAAGCGCCGACGCAACGCAGCGTAGGCGATCGCTACGCCAAGGTCCGGCGCATTCCAGGCGATCGGGTGGCCATCGTCCGCGAGTGCCTGCGCCGCTGCCTCGCGGCGAACGGCATCGGGAGCGTGCAGGATAGCTTCCAGATCACTCTCGAATTCGCGCGGACCAAAGCAATAAAGCAGCACCGCGAGCGAGAACAGCAACTGCAGCAAGTCGCCCGCCGGCAGTCGACTGAGCAGCCACGACAACAGCAGACATATCGCCAGTGGCGGCAATAGCGCCAGTACCACGCGCCCTACCCCGCTGGTATCCCCCAGCTGCGCCACCCAGCGCCGGAAAAGGCTGTCATTACGCCAGCGCGCCAGTTGTGGCATGACATGTAGAAGGCCGAGGGCGATGAGGGCGGTAAGTAGGCGGATGGCCATGATACGGACTCGGGGGCGATGTCCTCATTGTAAGCGAGTGTGTGATCTCCCGGCAGACGAAGAAGTCTGTGTGTTCTTTGACGAGTCGGTTGAGTCAGTCCCCGAATATCGCCCGATGAGACATCTCATCAATCGCGGCATCGGCATCCGTGTGTCCGAGATGCGGCCCGCAATCGTCCAGTTGAAGCGCGCGATCCATCAGCTGAGGCGTGCTGAACTGGTCGTGGCCGTTCTCCATCTCCAGTTGCTTGTCCGTGCAACGGATGTACTCGGTAACGACATGCACGGCTCCTTTGATGCTGGATCTGGCCTCAAGCCGGATGTTCCCGGCCAAGGGCGCAGTGGCGCCGGGTATGTGCTCGGCCCTCGCCCGCCGCGCGTCCAGCAAAGCCGTCTGGAAATCGCCGGGTTGATAGCTGCCGCGAGCCTCGTCCGACGGCAACTCAGCCGTCGAGGGTGCTGTCGTTGCGGGCACGACGATGGCCGGGTGCCTGACAACGGCGGACATCACGCTGGGCGAAGCCAACGCCGGAGATATGGATTTCGTCTTCGCCGACAGGCGTGCGCTGGCGGGAGCGGGCGAAAAGGCGGGACTGTGCGGCAACGGATCAAAGGTGAGCCGCAGCAGGTCGTCCTCGTGCGGCCGCGACACCCACTCAGTCCGATGCCACGAGGGATGCAGCACCATCAGCAGAGTCACGAGATGGCACGCGAAGACACTGGCGAGGATCGCTCCGCGGCGCACTGCGTCGCGCCAGCTCAATGCGCGGGAACGCCGCACACTGTGCAAACGCAAGGGTGCATCGAAGTCGGCATGTAACGGATTGCCCCTGCGTGCCATCTCCGATCCCTGTGATGTGCAGGAGCTATGACAGGTTGATCGACGTCAAGTTCGCCGAAGTGCGGCGGCCGTGGTGATACTCAGAGAACCATCAGCGCGGGCTGACGCCGGCAACCAGTTCATCGAGCTCCAATCCCGCACGCTGCCGCAGCCAGTGCGCCAGCAACTGGTAGGACACCGACAGCGCAGTCGATGGCAGAAAGCTGCCGTTGGCGAGTCCGTCGACAATTTCCTGGGGCGTGAACCAGCGAGCGTCTTCCAGCTCGTGATCGCGCATGGCGATCTGGCGCGACGCAGCGGTCGCGATAAACCCGACCATCAGCGAAGCAGGCATCGGCCAGGGTTGCGAAGAGTGATAGCGGACTTCCTCGATGATGACGCCGGCTTCTTCGGCCACTTCGCGGCGCACTGCATCTTCCAGGGATTCGCCAGGTTCGACGAAGCCAGCCAGCGTGGAATAGCGCCCGGGTGGCCAGCCTGCCTGGCGACCCAGCAGGCACGCGCCATCGTGCTCGACCAGCATGATGACGGCTGCATCGGTTCGCGGAAAATGCAGACGACCGCAGTCCGGATTGGTGCATTGCGCGCGATGACCGGCGGCAACCAGGTGCAAAGGAGCGCCGCAACGAGCGCAATGCCGCGTCTCGCGCTGCCAGTGCGACAAACCCTTGGCGTAGGCAAACAGACCCGCTTCGTCTGCCGATAGCTGCAGGCCGGCTGTGCGCAGACTCACACGTCGTGCATGGAGTGCAGTTTCCAGAGAGTCGATGCGGCTGGCATCGTCCACGACTAGCATGAAGTGGGGACGTTGGTGAGCGATACCGAGCAGGCTCGCCGGGGTGTCGCCGAGCCATTGCTCGCGCTCGTTGGCGTCGAGCCAGCGCAAGGCTTCGCTACCACCCCGCCGCACGAACGCCTCACCCGCCGCGTCCAGCAGCAGATAGCGCGCTTCGGGTGAGCGTGCCTGCTCAGTGATCCATGCCGACTCGTCGCGCCGTTCGGCGCTGCGGTCGAGGATCAGGCTGAGACCGGCAAAGGTGTTTTGGTGCGGCAGCTTGGCCCTGTCCATGGAAGCGACCTGCTCAGGTAGAGAACGAGGAGCCGCAGCCGCAGGTGGTCTTGGCGTTCGGGTTGCTGATGACGAACTGTGAACCGCTGAGGTTCTCGGCGTAATCGATCTGCGCGCCGGTGAGGTACTGCAGCGACAGCGGATCGCATAACAGGGTCACGCCCTCGCGCTCGATCGCCAGGTCGTCCTCGGCCTGGGCCTCGTCGAACGTGAAGCCATACTGGAAACCCGAACAGCCGCCGCCGGTGATGTACACGCGCAGCTTCAGCGCCGGATTGCCCTCTTCGGCAATCAGCTCATGCACTTTGTGTGCGGCAGCCGCGGTGAACAGGAGCGGCGTGCCAGCGGTGCGGTAATCGGGAATGGCGACGAACGTTTCCATAACTCTTTTAGATGGGGCCGTGACGGACAAGCGCAAGCATACCGCGTCAGGCCGGCACGGCCTCATCCAGCGTGTCGCGGGCAGGCGCATCCGGTGCCGGCAGTTCTCGCCGCACTTCCTCGGCCTGACGGGAGATCCGGCCGTTGACCTGGGCGCCAGCGGCCATTTCCAGCGTGTGATAGCGCAGATCGCCGTCGATGCGCGCCTGTGGCGCCAGCTCCAGCCGGGCGCTGACATGAACGTCGCCGGTGACATGGCCGTTGATTACCGCGTGGGGCACGCGGATCTCGCCCTGCACCTGACCATGCTCGCTCAACGTGAACATCGCGTCTTCGCCCTCGGCCACGACGGTGCCCTCGATACGCCCATCCAGGTGCAATGCGCCGCTGAACCGCAGGTCGCCGCGGATCACCGTGCCGCGGGCGATCAGGCTGGTCTCTTGGCTGGTGTTGGCGCGTTCGTTGCGTTTACGGTTGAGCATCGGAATCCCCCTGGGCTGTAGTAGTGATGTTGCCGCTGAGTGCGTCGCCCCACGCGACCGCCCGCGTTACCGGTTCATTGCCCGCGGACTGAATGCTGATGCGCAATCGTGTCGGGCGGAAGTCCGCCGGCAACACGATGGTGCCGTGCAGCTGTTGAAAATACATGAAGCGAAACGGCAGGCCATCCTTTTGCCCGGCATCGCCGAGCGCCGACCAATCCAGTTGTACCACCTTGTTGCCGCGCAGGCCTTCCACGCCGACCAGTGCGTTGCCGGTTATTTCAGCGTCGTGGCGAGTGCTCTGGGTCAGACTCAGGGTGAGGTTCCAGCCGCGCGAGCCCGCTATCGGCTGCAGTTTCACCCCCTGCAACTTCAGACCCTGATGCTGCGCATCCCCGCCGACCAGCCGCGAATAGAAGCCCAGGTCGGCGCGCAGCCCGTTGAGCTCTTCCTCGCGCTGCGTCAGCGTGCCACGCAGCGACTGCGTGGCGACATCGTTGACCTGGGCAGCGCGCTGCAGGTTCACTACCTGTTGCTGCAGGTCGTCGATCTGCGCGCGCAACATGCGCAACTGGCGTTGGTCCACGGCAGCCGGTGCGGTACGCCGGGCGAGCAGACCCACCACCATTCCCGTCAGTAGCAGGCTGCCCAGCCACGCCAGGCCAAACCAGAGCCGACGCTGGCGGACACCCCTGTCATCCTGCTTGCGCACGACGAAGCGCGGCGGTGGTCGTGAAGCCATGCGTACCCATCCGGGTAAAAGCGAAGGTATAGCCCTGTCGCGATCGCAGCGTCAAGGAACGAGCGCACGCTTCAAGGCCGCGACCGTCAACGGAGAGTGCGGGCGAAGCGGGTCAGCTCTGCATCTTGTTTTGCAGATAGCGTTCCGCGCCGATGTCCTTGACCAGGCTGAACTGGGTCTCCAGCCAGTCGATGTGTTCTTCTTCGTCATGCAGGATGTTCTTGAACAGATCCCGGCTGACGTAGTCGGCGATGCCTTCGCTGTGGGCGATGGCTGCGCGCAGATCGACCACGGCGGCCATTTCCAGATCCAGGTCGCCCTGCAATGCTTCCAGCGCGTTCTCGCCGATGCGCAGCTTGCCCAGATGCTGCAGGTTGGGCAGGCCATCGAGAAACAGGATGCGCTCGATCAGGTGATCGGCATGCTTCATTTCCTCGATCGATTCCTTGTACTCGTGCTCGGCCAATTCCGAGTAGCCCCAGTCCTTGTACATGCGGTAATGCAGGAAGTACTGGTTGATCGCGGTCAGTTCGTTGTAGAGCACCTTGTTGAGGAACTCGATGACTTTCGCATCGCCTTTCATGATCGCTCTCCGCTAGCCCGACGGGGCAGGGCGACACTATACAAAGTCCGCTCACGCGCTGACGAAATGGGAATGGCTTCGGTTTGGCTGTCGCCCACGCAGAAGGCCATGCGCAGGGCATGGATGGCGCGCGGGTGAAACGGGATTAAAAGCGCGAAGCGTCGCTCAGGCGGCGACGGTCGGCATCTGCCCGAACAGGTGTTCGACAGCCTTGTCGAGGGTGGCGCGCGCTTCATGCTCGCAGCAGCCGCAGCAGTCGGAACAACCGGTGCGAGCCTGCAATTCGGCAAAGGAATGCACGCCATCGGCCGCGATGCGGCGGATGTCATGATCGGTAACGGCGTTGCACATGCATACGTACATGGTGCGTATGAGAACGCGAATGCGAATGATTGTCAACAATCAGCGGGCGATCCGTTCAGTTTCCCCACCTCAGGCGGCCTCGCGGCCGTCACCTGGGCCGGTGGTGGGGTCTTCGGAGGAATCGCGTGGTGGCAAGGTGCCCAGTTCTACGCTGAACAGGCCTTCCACCAATGGCGCAAAGTGGCGCAGGGCCCGCTCATAGACCTGTCGTTTGAAATTGACGACGTGGGCGGCCGGGTACCAGAAATCCACCCAGCGCCAGATGTCGAACTCGGGCTTTTCGCAGGCGTCGAGCTTCAGCGACTGCTCGTCGCCGACCAGCTTGAGCAGAAACCACACCTGCTTCTGCCCGATGCAGGTCGGGCGCTGGTGGTGGCGCACATAACGGTTGGGCAGGCGGTAACGCAGCCAGCCGTGGGTGGCCGCAATCACTTCGACGTGCTGCGGCGCCAGCCCGGTTTCCTCTTCCAGTTCGCGGTACATCGCCTCCAGCGGCGTTTCGTCGGAGCGCATGCCGCCCTGCGGAAACTGCCAGCCATCGCGATTGATCCGGCGCGCCCAGAACAGCCGGCCGTCCGCATTCAGCAGCACGATGCCTACATTCGGACGATAGCCATCAACGTCGATCATCCCGCCTCCTGGAGCCATTCGGGTGCCATGCGCAAGGCAAAGTCACACCCAATCCTTGCCCCGATTCAACCACAGCGCGCAAAGCAGCCGCAAGCGTCAGACTTGAACGCAGGGGCCAGGACGACTACACTTCCGC
>Ga0302314_10016926_pt1 | contig 12277 bp, 12 predicted proteins | sample III_Palsa_N2_3_FD_200533 | JGI IMG/M metagenome (GOLD analysis project Ga0302314, IMG submission 200533) | Peat permafrost microbial communities from Stordalen Mire near Abisko, Sweden - III_Palsa_N2_3 | ecosystem: Environmental > Terrestrial > Soil > Palsa > Peat permafrost | place: Sweden...
CGATGTAGAACCCGGTCATCGTCAGCAGCACGATCGCCAGGACGTTGAGCCAGTGCAGCCAGCGCAGCGTGGCGGGCCATACCGGCACCCGCACCCACACCTCCGGGCGGCTGGTGACCTCGGCCTTGAAGCCCCGGGCCCGGGCTGTGCGTACCGGTACGAATCCGTGGACCACCATCGGGCCCCACGCGCCATCGGCTTGCATCGAGGCCGAGGCTACGGCGAGCGGCCGATAGCCACGGCGCTCGACGTAGCTCGCGTTCTTGTGCATGAGCAGTCGGCGGTCCGGTCCGATGTGGGCCGCGGACATCACGGCGCGAAGCTCTCCGCGCATGATCATCACGTCGGGTGCCTGGGCCTGGTCTGGCGGGGTCAGCGGACGAACGTGGGTGACGCTGAATCGGCGCGACGGCACCGCGGGGTCGAAAGTCTCGATTGTGAATGCCGGCGCGGTCTCGGCCTCGGTCTCGCCGAGTGCGCGGGCCTCGGCGTGCAACGCGAGGTCGACGGCGTCCATGGACTCGGACGGTCCCGCGGCCGCGGCCAGCTCGACCACCCTGCTCGTGCTGACCGATCCCAACGCCACCGCGGAGCCCAACTGGATGCGTCCAAGACCGTGCCCCCCGGAAGGCCGACTGGGGGCCGCCGTCGGCGCTGAGTCGGCCGCGCTGCTCGTCATGGGACCGTCACCTGATGCAGTTCGGCGCCGTCCGGATCAAGCACGTGCACGGCGCAGGACATGCAGGGATCGAAGGAGTGGATCGTGCGCAGCGGCTCGAGCGGCTGGTCGGGCAGCAGCAGCGGATGGGTGCCGCTGTTGGCGAGGGAGTATTCGTAGGATCCCGGCTGCCCCTGCGGGTCGCGGCCGCCGGCCAGCCACGTGGTCGGCACCACGCACTGATAGCGGCTGATCTTCTGGTTCTCGATCGTGCACCAGTGGCTGAGGTTGCCCCGGGCGACCTCGGCGAAGGAATAGCCCTGCGCCGTGCCGGGCCAGGTCGCCGGCTCCCAGTTCGCGGGATTGAACACCGTGACGTTGCCGGTCTTTATATTGCCGACGAACCGGGCGAAGACGATGTCTAGCATCATCTCCGAGACGGTCACCGCCTCGATGGCCCGCGCCACGATACGCCCGGCCGTCGAGTTCAACTGCGCGAGCGTGATGCCCAGCGTGCTCAAGGACGAGTCCACCAGCGCCTTGGTGCGCGGATGGCCTTGCGCGTACGCCATCAGGACCCTGGCGACCGGGCCGACCTGCACGACTTTGCCGTCGTAGCGTGGTGCCTTGGACCAGGTGTACTTGTCCGAATCCGCCACCCAGGTCCACGGCAGCTCCGGCCCGGTGTAGTCGGGATTCGTCTCGCCCTGGTCGGGGTGAAGGCCTGTGGCGTTGCCCTCGTCGTAGGTGTACCAGGCGGAGGAGACGTACTCCTGGATCTTGCTGGGGTCGAAGGGGACCACGGTGGCCAGGTCGCCGTCGAGCAGCAGTCCGGGCTTTATAGGGCTCAGGGGCGGCAGGACGCGGGCCGCATTCGGGTCGCCCCCGTAGGTCGCGCCGGCCATGCCTACGGCCAGGAAGTTCGGTGGCGCGGCGCCGATGTCGAACCAGTCCTTGTAGGCGCCCATGATCGCCAGGACGTCGGGCAGGTAGCAGGATTCGACGAAGGTGACGGTGTCGTTCAGCCACCCTTCGATCTGGTTGAGTGTCACCTGGTTGATCGTCGACTCGTTGTCGAGGTTGATCGAGCACGCCATGCCGCCGACCAGGAAGTTCGGGTGCGGATTCTTACCGCCGAACACGGTGGCCACCCGGATCATGCTGCGCTGGAACTCCAGCGCGTCCAGATAGTGCGCCACCGCCATCAGGTTCGCCGCGGCGGGCAGGCGATAGTCGGGGTGATCCCAGTAGCCGTTGGTGAAGATGCTCAGCTGCCCGCTGGCGAGCACGCCGGTCAGGGTGGCCTTGACCTCGGCCATCCGGCCCATCGAGTTTCCGGTCCAGGTCGAGCCGATCCCGTTGGCGAAGGTCACGGCCGCGTCCGGATCGCCCTGCGCCGCACTGGGGATGTTGACCCAGTCCAGAGCCTGGAGATGATAGAAGTGGATCACGTGGTCCTGGACGATCTGGGTGCCCAGGACCAGATCGCGGATCAGCTGGGCCTGCACCGGCGGCTGGTAGTCGAGGGCGTTCTCGACGGCGAGGATCGAGGCGACGGCGTGCACCGCGGTGCAGACACCGCAGATCCGCTGCGCGAACGCCCACACATCGCGCGGATCCCGGTCCTTGACGATGATCTCGATGCCCCTGAACTGGGTGACCTCGCACCAGGCGTCGGCGATCGCGCCGTTCTCGGCCTCCATCTCCATCCGCAGGTGGCCTTCGATACGGGTGAGCGGGTCGATGACAATGCGCTGCGTCGCCATCAGGCCTCTTCCGATCCGCTGACGGGGCCGTCATCAGTGTTCTCAGTCGCCGGTTCATCAGGTGGGGCCGGTTGCGCGGTCTCGGGGCTGCGGAGCGAGGGCATCGGCAGCCAGACCTTCTCGGGGTCGCCGAACGCCGGGAGCGGATCCTCGTCACGCAGGCCCCTTCGACGCACATAACGGCTGCCCGCCGTCGCCGTGGCGTGTACCGCGACACCCACGGCGGTGGCACCGAGCAGGAAGCCACCCACGTCGTTGGCCGTGGACTCCACCCCGATACCCGGGACGTTGACGTCGGGCAGCACCTGGTAGAACGGCGTGAACCGATCGAAGAAGTCGTTCTCGGTGCACCCGATGCACGGGTGCCCTGATCCGATCGGGAAGCTGGTGCCCAGGTTCCATTGGATGGTCGGGCACGGGCTGAATGTATCCGGGCCCTTACAGCCGACCTCGTACAGGCACCACCCGTCGCGTGCCCCGGCGTCGTCGAAGGACCTGACGAACTCGCCGGCGTCGTAGTGCGCGCGGCGCGGGCAGGCGTCGTGGATCCGCTCGCCGTAGGCGAACAGCGGACGGCCCTGGTCATCGACATCCGGAGACTCGCCGAAGGTGAGCAGATACGTGATGGCGGCGGTGATGACGTCACCGATGGGCGGGCAGCCGGCCACGTTCAGCACCGGCTTGTCGGTGATGACGGCCTCGACGCCGACGGCCCCGGTCGGATTCGGGCGGGAGGCTTGCACAGAGCCCCACACCGCGCACGCGCCGACGGCGAGTATCGAGGTGGCGTTCGCGGCCGATTCCTCGAGGACCTGCTTGGCCGACTTGCCGCCGATCACCGTGTAGGCGCCGTTCGCGCCGAGCGGCACAGAGCCGTTGACCACCAGCAGGTGCGGCTCGCTGTTGGTCTGTGCGAGAGCGGCGTTGGCGGCCGCGCCCGACGGGGCCATGAGCAGTTCGACGTAGTTGACAGACAGCAGATTGAGGATGATGTCCTCGATCGTGGTGCCGCCGGAGCGCAGGGTGCTCTCCAGGCAGCCGGTGCACTCCTGCAGTTGCAGCCAGACCACGTTCGGCTTCGTGATCGCCCCGAGCCGGGACGCGATCTCGGTCGCGGTGGGCGCGGTTCCCGGCGCGGCCGCGGCCATGCCGATCACCGGCGATCCGGCGGCGAAGATCGAGGCCATCCTCGTGCAGAAGCCCAGGAAATCCCGGCGGGAAACGCCTGCCCGCTCGAGATTCCGGCCCAGCGTCCCCTCCTGCCAGGTGGGTGCGTCCAAGGACGTCATCGCGGGCCTGGAGCGTACGGCACGGGGAGAAACACGGGACCACTGACCACGGTGACCTCGACAGGTGTGTGAGCGCGTCCTGAAATGACGAACTTTCAGTCACCGAGGTCCCGGGCGACACCGGGAACACTACACCTCATCGTCGAGAAAGACGCCGGTCGCGGACGCCGTAGCCCGTCCGGAGGCTGCGTGAGCGTCGCGGACGGGCTGATCGTGTTGGTGCGGCTGGTCCCGGCTACTGGATGCGTCCGCGGCCCGAAGTCACGGTCGGTCCTGAATCGAGGTCCCCGGTCCCGTTGGAGCTCGGCGACGGTGCGGGAAGGATCACGGGCGCGGGCGCGGCTTCGGCATCGGGGTTGGAGGCGGCGACGGGGGTGGTGGCCGGGGCCCGCGCGCCGGTGTTGTGCGCGGGTTGTCCGGCCTGGTCGTCTTCGTCGTCGCGTGCCGCGTGCCTGCCCTGATCGTCGTGGTCGTCGCTGTGATCGTGCCGCAGGTCGTGGCGACGGGCGCGGTAGCCGGCGATGACTCCGTCGGCCCCGAGCCAGCCGGACGTACGCCAGGTGGCGAGGATGACGATGGCGAACAGGGCGTAGAACGCGCAGACGCTGGCGGTGCCGGACATCACGTAGGTGAACAGCAGGGCGAGGCTGCCCAGCGCCGCGAGGCGGGTGAACAGGCCGAGTACGAGTCCGATGCCGATGGCGAACTCGGCGACGGCGACCAGCACGCCGATCCAGCCGGCGTTGGGCACGACGAAGCCGGTCAGGAAGTGGTGCCACCAGGTGTAGGCCGAGGTGCCGTGAGTGGCGAACCCGGCCACGCCGGCGCCGCCGTTGTGCATGAACGCGGGGTTCTCCGCGCCCCACAGCTTGGCGTCGCCTGCCTGGATCCACATGATCCCGAGCCAGATCCGCATGGCCGTCCAGATCGGGGCCATCACCCTCGATCGGGCGAGCCACTGCAAGGCGGGCGGGGCGTTGCGCTCGGACGGTCGGCCGAGAACCGAGGTGATATCGGTCATGGGAGATTCCTTCTTTAGTCGGTTCAGGCGCGCGGAACGGACGTCCCGCGCGGAGAATTGATCGTCAGCGGGCTCGGGCGCGGCGAGGGAGGAGCCATCGCGCCGGCCGGGCCGACGAACCGGCGGAAGGCCGATTCGCGCGCCGGGCATCGGATCGCTCGATGGTGAGTGCGCCATTTACTGTGCCTCGCAACCCGGCGGGAAGACACGGAGCGGCGTGGGAGCACAGGGTCCGGACAGATCCAGGCGCGCAGATGGAATTGCTACGAGTGTCTCACGCTGTGTGCTGAAGCGACAGCCTCGCGGCCGCGGTCGGCGGTCAGACTCGCGGCGTACCACGATTGAAGAACGAGCCTGACAAGCTCAGTGGAGTCTGTCGATCAGGAGGATGGCCGCCAGCGCGAACCAGATGTTGGTCGTGACCAGGAAGACGCGTTCGAACAGTCCGAAGACTCGACGCAGTGGCCGCAGCATCGTGATGACGACCAGGGCCAGTGCGGGACCGACGATCCACGCCGCCCAGCCCAATGGTGTGTGAACCCACTGACCGATGGTCAGGGCCTGGAGCGCGGGCGTCATTTCCGAGATCGCGAGGTAGGTCAGGGTGAACGCGGCGATGGCGAACCCGTAGTGGATGAGTCCGGTGCGCGTGATCGGCTTGCCTTCGAGGCTGGTGGGAAACAGCGTCATGCCGATTCGGGTGAGCGGGATGACGAGCAGGAACACCAGGTCCCGCGTGGCCAGCGGCGGTGATCCGAGTTCCCTGACAAGAGCGTAGGCCAGGGCGAGGACACTCAGTGAACTGATGTAGAGCGCCACGTTGAACAGCGGTCCGTATCGGCCGACCGCGTAGTCGCTGACCGCATGGCGCACCGGGCTGTAGCCGGTCGGCAGTACGTGCAGTGCCGCGAGGATCGCGAGGTAGGCCAAGGTCGCGACCAGGCTTGCCGTTGCCAGGACGCCGGTGAGGAGCCCGGTGCTGTGGGCGTGCGTTGCGGTGTTCGCATCGTGGACCATGACGAGGCCCACCGCTCCCGCGGCGATGAAGAACGCCGCGAACGTCAGCGGTAGCCAGATCGAAGCCCGTCCGGATGACGGCGGTGCCGGCGCGGGTGGGGAGTTCGGTTGGCCGACCATCCGGGCCCGCGGGTGTGCACCGACGACGGTCGACTCGTTCTTGACGTTGTTTCTCATGTCAATCAGTCTTTTCTCTGGTGAGCGTAAGTACTAGGTCCGAAGGTCCTCTGTCGGCCGTTTTTCGGCGGGCTCACTATTTGTGCGCATGACGGGCTACGCGATCTTGGCCGCGGTGTTCGACGCCGGCAGGAAGAGCAGGGCCAGGACCACGCCCGCCAGTGCGATGCCGGCGGCGCCCAGTGCCCACCAGCGTCTCATTCCGAGCGTCACCGGATCAGGGGCTCTCACCTGTGCATGGGGGATGAGAACCGGCCAGCGGGGGTGAAGCGTCTGGGCCTGTGCTACGCGACGGGGTTGAGGTAGACGTACGCGACCGTCGGCCAGCGGGCACGCAGGGCGGCCGCCGCGGCGACGATGGCGTCCTCGACTTCGGGCACGTTGAGCCCGTCGTCGAAGACCAGGTCCGCGTCGACGACGAGGCTGCCGGGGCCCACCACGATGGCGAACAGGTCGGGTACGGCCAGGAGCCGTACCGGCTGCTTCGCAGTCCATGACGCACCCGCCGTGCGCCGTGTCGGAGTAGGTGACCGTCGGCCCGGCGTGCTCGGGACGAACGGCCCTGACCCGACGCACGGCGCGGTGGGATCGTGAAAGTGGAGATCGCGCGTTCGCGGCCCCCGCTTGATTGAGCCCCAAGGAGATTCCGATGACTCACAGCACGGCGGCGTCGCGACGCGTCATCGTCGGTGTCGATTGTTCCGACAACGCTTCCCGGGCCGCGGTGTGGGCTGCGCGCGAGGCCGCCGACCGCGGCTTGGCGCTGCGCGTGGTACACGCGCTCGACGTGCCCGGTATGTTGGGCTGGGAGTTCGAGTCGCCGCAGTATGTCGCGATGCAGAGCAAGGTCGGCGAACAGTTGCTGGAGCGGATCGTCGGCATGCTGCGCGCGTCTTTTCCGGACCTCGCCGTCAGCGCCGAGATCTCCGAGTCGGGCGCCGCCGAGACCATGGTCGAACTCAGCAGCCAGGCCGAACTCGTGGTGACCGGCACCCGCGGACACGGCGGCTTCGCCGGCCTGCTGCTCGGCTCGGTCAGCCACACCCTGGCCGCCCACGCCCGCTGCCCCGCCGTCATCGTGCGCGGTGAAGAGCCCGGTGCCCCGCTCGACGAGATCGTCCTGGGCGTCGGACCCGGCCTGGCCGAAGTCCCGATCCGGTTCGCCTTCGACACGGCCGCCGCGGTCGGCGCCTCGGTCACCGTCGTGCGCGCCTGGTGGATGCGCTCGGCCTACGAGGGTCACTACAGCGTCCGCGAGTTCGGCGCGGCCGAGGCCACCGAGGAAGCGGACGTCGCCGAACTGATCAAGGCGGTACGCGAGGACTACCCGCACGTCGAGGCCCGCATCGACGCGATCCGCGGCAACGCGGTACCGGTACTGATAAACGCCGCCCAGGGCTCACGCCTGCTGGTCATCGGCGCGCACCGGCATCGCGGCCCGCTTTCGGTCGGCACCGGCTATGTCGTGCAGGGCCTGCTCGCCCACTCACCCACTCCCGTGGCCGTGGTTCCGATCGTCTGACCACGGGCGTGCATCCTTGGGCTGATGGACTGTTCGATCTTCCCCAGTCGGTGCTCGCCGGGTAGGCCGGACCCGCTTGACGCACCTCCCCAGGTGGTTCGGTCTTCAGGGCGGCGCGGATGGCGAGGCGCTCGTCGCCCCCGGTACCAGGGGGCGACGCGATCCGGCCCCTTCGGACCGGTCCCATGCCTGGCGGCTTCGAGTACTGTCGACGCAAGCCCATGATGCTCCGGCCCCCGGCACCGTGATTCCCGGCGCGCGGGATGCGTCGCGCTGTGCGGACGGTCCGAAATCCGGCTGTGTCCGCCGCGACCTGCTCGGCGCCTCCGCAGCCGAAGACCCGAGGCCGTGTATGGACGTCGTCTGTGCCCGCGACGACCAGAGCGCCCTGACACTCATATCAGGGTTATGTGGTGCTGGCCCGGGGGCCGCGGAGTGCGGTCAAACCGGGCGGCGGATCTCCTCGGCACGGCGGCGTCAGCGGCCCCCGTACTCGCCGTCAGGCGGCCGCCCCGCGACGTCCCAAAGTCGGGCCTGCTGCTTGGGCAAGGCGAACCTACAGGTCGGCACACAACCACGCACTCGGCGCTGAGTACCGGGACTAGGCCCCGGGCTGAGGTGGGCGCCGACCTATGGGCCGGCGGTGACGGGGGCGCTGGTGGCGGGGTCGGTATCGGGCAGGCCCACGCGCTGCTTGGACACCCCGTAGTCCAGATCGAGGAAATCCCGGTAGGCGACGAAGTCCTGGGCGTTGGTCTGCGGGAACGGCTTCTTCGGGTCGAACAGGCCCGCCTGCGCCATCTTGTCCCGGAGCCTGGCCCCGACCGGGTGCCGGTGGGTATCGACGATCGCCCGGTACTTGCTTCCGTTCGACGGTGCCATGGTGGCTCGTTCTGCGGGTTGTCTCGGTCGCATGTTGCTCGTGCGCATGCGGCAGCCGGCCTGCGCGCCAGGACGCGTATCAGGGCTGTCCCGGCGGCCGGGGAGATCGCCGGCTCACGGCCGGCACGGAAAAGGCCCCGGAGGCGTCTCGGCGGCACTCGCGTGAGTGAGTGTCCTGAGCTACCGAGGTCCGGAGCGACTACTCGCAACGTAACAGAGATAGTCCCCGGACGTGCACGGCCGGATCGCCGCAGCGCGTCATCGGTCGACCGTCGGCCCGGCTGCCACGCTCCCCACCGACGCCCTTCTCTCAGGGCGGGATCGCGCGCGAACGGCACCTCGGGATTTCGCGAGTTGCTCGGCCCGCGGCTGTCGCCGGGATCCTGTGGGCCGGACTGACGCGGCCGGTTGCCGATCAAGGCATTCCTGGCAGGGTTCTCCCGGAAACAAGGTGACTTAGGTCCTGGATTCGTCGGGCCGTTCGGCCCCTTACCCGGCGCGGTGGCATCGGTCAGGCTGGAGGAATGTGTTGGAGCCCTACCGCGGATCTGGTCGCGGGCACCGTTGTGGGCGTGATCGCCATCGCCACCGTGGCCCGAACCCGCCGCCCGCGCGACCTGCCGCTGGCCTGCCTGCCGCTGCTGCTCGGTGTGCACCAGTTGATCGAGGCGGTGGTCTGGCGCGGCGTGGACGGGACGGTGAGCCCCGGCACGGCCCATCTCGCGGTCCTGATGTGGACGGCGATCGCCTTCCCGCTGCTGCCCGCCTATGTCCCGCTCGCCGTCCTGAGCGCGGCCTGGCCGCAACGCCCGGCCCGCCGGCGCGTCCTGCCGCTGTGCGCGGTGGGCCTGGCCACCAGCGGGGTGCTCGTCTACGCGATGGCCAGCGGCCCGGTGCTCGCGGTCGCCGACGGGCACGTGCTGACCTACAACGTGCCGGTCCCTGGCGAGAACCTGGTCATCGCCGGGTATCTCCTGGCCACCCTCGGCACACCGTTGATCAGCGGAGACCGGGACCTGCGCCTGTTCGGCCTGACGGCCGCCGTAGGCGCGGCGGTGTGCGTGGCCGTGTGGGAGCTCGCCTTCGCCTCCACCTGGTGCGCCTTCGCCGCCCTGACCAGCCTGAGCCTGCTGCACTGGGTGTGGCGGGGCAAGGCGGCCGCCGGGCCCGGCACCCACCCCGTCCCGGCTCCGGCGATCTGATCAACCGGCGTCGGGAGCACCGCCGTCCCCAGCCCGGGATGGGTACGGTCCGTTTGAGCACCGTGCCGCCATCGGCCCCGGGAGTGATGGTGAAGGCGCCGTCGAGTTGCTCGGCACGTTCACGCAGGTCGGTAAGTCCACTGCGTCGCCCGCTCTCGGGGATCCGGCGCCGTTGTCGGTGACCGTCAGAGTGGCGGCCTTCGTGTCGGCCGACACGTCCACCTCCACCTTCGATGCGACGGCGTGTCGGGCGACGAACCCCGCCAGGACATTCTCATCACGCTTGGTCGAGAGCAGCTCGCGGCTCAGGTCTCCGGTGATCTCCGGCCATTCCCGGCGACGCCGGACCTGGGCGCAGTGGCGCTGGGAGTCCTGGAACAGCCGGGCGTTGTCGATCGCCACCCCGGCGCCCCGTAGCGGGCGCCGACCCGTGCCGCCGGCTGGCGAGTCGTGCTCCATGTCCCGCGCTCCCTCATACCTCGCCGATCACGACGATGGACGGGCGGACCAGTCGGGGTCCGGGACACATGCACTGCCGTTCGGCTCGCTTTACTCGCGCACTGGCGTATCCGGGAGATCGCGCCCACCGGGCGCAGCCAGCCTCCGAGGGCCCCGGCGCGGTCGTGCGCCCGGATCAGGATCCGCAGGCCGTAGGCGTCACAGAAGGCAGGACCTTCAACGTCGAGCACGATATGGCTGTGACCACTGACCTGCCGAGACGGGACGTTCGGCCCCTTTGCGCCGGGCCGCCCGACCCTGATCTTCGCGGCCCGAAGCCGCCAGGCTCGAGAGTGCGGCCCACCCGGCCGCCCCGCGCCGCGGTGCCTGGTGCTCGCACCGATTCCGCGGCCTCTTAAGGAAGTGCCCCATGAAAGCCCTGATCATCGTCATCGTGATCGTCGCGGTGCTGTGCCTGCTCGGACTCGCGATATCCATCAAGATCGTCAAGCAGTACGAGCAGGGCGTCCTGTTCCGCTTCGGACGCGTGCTCGGCGCGCGCAAGCCCGGTTTCCGGATGATCGTCCCGTTCGTCGACGTCCTGCACCGCGTTTCGCTGCGCATCGTCACCATGCCGATCCAATCGCAGGGCATCATCACTCGCGACAACGTGAGCGTGGATGTCTCCGCGGTCGCCTATTTCCGGGTCGTAGACGCGGTCAAGTCGGTGGTGGCGATCGAGAACGTGCACGCCGCGATCAATCAGATCGCCCAGACCACGCTACGTAAGGTCGTCGGCCAGCACACGCTGGACGAGACGCTGTCGGAGACCGACCGGATCAACCTGGATATCCGTCAGATCCTGGACGTGGCCACCGTCGCCTGGGGCGTGGAGGTCACCCTGGTCGAGCTCAAGGACATCCAACTGCCCGACAGCATGAAGCGCGCCATGGCCAAGCAGGCCGAGGCCGAGCGGGAGAAGAGGGCGAAGATCATCAACGCGGAAGGTGAGTCGCTGGCCGCCGCCGCCCTGGGCGAGGCCTCCGACACGATGATGGCCCACCCGCTGGCCCTGCAGTTGCGCAACTTGCAGAGTCTGGTCGAGATCGGCGTGGACAAGAACACCACCGTCGTCTTCCCCGCGCCCCTGATGACCACCATCGCCGAACTCGGCGCATTCCTCGCCCGCGAGAACACCGCCGCCGCCGCTCCCGGGGTCGCACCCCGGCTCCCCGCCGCGCCGCGCAATCCGATCGGTTCGCCCGCGGCCAACGGCGCCCCCGAACTGGACGCCGTGGTCTCCGGACGCTGAGTCGCGGATCTCGCAGCCGGCTTCCGGCACCCGCGGGTGCCGGAAGCCCGCGATAGCGTCGTGGCCGTCCGCGGAAGCGATGGCACGCACGCGTTCGTTCGCTTGCCGCGCGTGATCCCGGTGCCTCGGGTGGTAACTGCCGCCGCAAGCGGAGGCCTCGGGATACTGTGAGAGTGCCACCTCGGACTCCGGCGGCATGAGCAAGTCTTCGGCCGCGGTGCTTCGCGGCTCCGCTCCGGCAGATCGAGGGTTCCTCATGGCTGAGCCGGCTCGGCCGCTGCGGGCCGGGAGCCTGCGCTTCAGAGCAACCGCTCACCGCCATCCGGCCAACCAGCGGCGCCACGACCATCGCACCAGGGGCGAGCAGATCGCCGACACGGTGACCGGGGTCTTCGGCTCTTGGCGGTTCATCATCATCCAGACACTGATCGTGCTGGCGTGGATCGGACTCAACTTGATCGGGTTCGCACGCCACTGGGATCCGTACCCGTTCATCTTGCTGAACCTGGTGTTCTCCACCCAGGCCGCATATGCAGCGCCGCTGATCTTGCTGAGCCAGAACCGCCAGGCCGACACCGACCGGCTCACGGCCGAACACGACTACGAGGTCAACAAGCTCGCCCTGGCATACCTCGCGGCCTGGCACGACGACGCCCACGGCACCGCGTGCCGCTGCGTACACGAATCGGAGAACTCGCGCACACTCGAGGCGCTGACGAACCCGATCCCCGGCCAAGCCGGACCGCCGGGCTCCGCGCCGGACCGACGTGATGCCGACTGAACCGGCCGACTGGCGCACGCTGCGTCGCCCGGTACTTCGGCACGCCGACAGGTAACCCGATTCACACAGGCGCGCGGGGTGGACTGCCTTGTCGTGTGTGTTCAGAAGGTGACTGGATCTTGGGTTGGTCGTTGGGCTGTTTGTGACTTCGGATCTCGACGAGCTCTCACGCGCTGAGCTGGCGGCGTTGGTGGCTGCGCTCGAGCACACGG
>Ga0302314_10016927_pt1 | contig 12276 bp, 15 predicted proteins | sample III_Palsa_N2_3_FD_200533 | JGI IMG/M metagenome (GOLD analysis project Ga0302314, IMG submission 200533) | Peat permafrost microbial communities from Stordalen Mire near Abisko, Sweden - III_Palsa_N2_3 | ecosystem: Environmental > Terrestrial > Soil > Palsa > Peat permafrost | place: Sweden...
CCGGCCGCCCCTACCAGCGCACGTCGTGCTGCTCCATCACCCCGAAGCCGTGTGCGAGCTCGATCCCGCCGGGCAGGTGGCCGGTGAAGGTGCCGAACGGCTGGCGATAGGAGCTGCGGATCAGGCCCATGTTCTCGTTGCGGCTGCGCTCCGCCTCGGGGGCGAAGCGCAGCTCCCCGCCCTCGGAGAAGCCGACCGAGGCGAGGTCCTCGGCGAAGGCGTTCGGCCCCACCTCGGTCGCCTCGCCGTCGACCCAGACCGTGCGCTCGCTTCCGCGCGGAGGATCGTTGATGCCGCTGACCAGGTTCCAGGCGATCGAGCGGCCGTCGTCGGCGGCGCCGACCCCCGCCGACCAGCGCCAGCTGAGGTTGCGCTCGTGGTAGCCGGCGGAGTCGTCGATCACGGCGTGGGCGTCGATCGGCTGCAGCCGTCCCTCGATCGAGATCGCGCCCCGGGCGCGGATGCCTCCCTGCTTGCGGGTCCAGGCGTAGCTGTCCCCGCTCGGGCAGATGGCCTCGATTCCGTCGGTCTCCGCGAGCTCGATGTCGAGCTCGACACGGCCGTCGGCGATGCGCGCCCGGCCGCGGTCGAGGCGGACCGTGCCGCGTCCAAGCACGGTGCGCTCGTAGAGGAGCGAGGCCCGGCGGTCCCACAGCGCCCAGAACGCCTGTCGCGCCGGCCCGATCCGCACCGATCCGATGCAGAGCATCAGCTCGGGGCCGTAGATGCCGACGTAGCGCCATGCCTTGAGGGCGCGCAGGCCGCGGCGCGCGGGCATCGGAGCGGGGGGAAGATGAAGGTCGAATAGACGCTCGGGACGGGGCGCGCCGAAGGTTCCGCGATGGGGGGCTGGCTGCACTGTGGTGGGCTCCGGGGCGGGCGTCGCTATGCTTGGGTGCGAAGGGCTGACTGACTGGTCAATCTAGAATTTGCCGCCGGCCCAGCAGGAGGTTCGATGCGCGCTGCAGCGGTGCAGCTCAACTCCACCGACGACATCAAGCGTAACCGCGCCACGGCGGACCGACTGGTCCGCGCCGCCGCCTCCAGCGGAGCGGAGCTCGTGGTCCTGCCCGAGAAGTGGAACGTGCTCGGGACCGACGAGCAGATGGCCGCGGCGGCCGAGCCGCTGGACGGACCATCGATCTCGTGGGCGCGAATGATCGCCGCCGAGCTCGGGATCGACCTCGTAGCGGGCTCGATCGTCGAACGCGTCGAAGGCCGGGAGAAGACGTTCAACACGAGCGTCCATGTCGGCCCCGACGGCGAGGTACAGGCCGTGTACCGCAAGATCCACATGTTCGACGTCGAGGTGGACGGAACCGTCTACCGCGAATCCGACGGCGAGGAGCCGGGTGATGAGATCGTGGTCTCGGAGCTCGCCAACGGCGTCAGGGTGGGCATGAGCGTCTGCTACGACGTCCGCTTCCCCGAGCTCTACCGGATCCTGGTGCTCCGTGGCGCCGAGGTGCTGGTGGTCCCGAGCGCCTTCACGTTGGCGACCACGCGAGACCACTGGGAGACGCTGCACCGGGCTCGTGCGATCGAGAACCAGTGCTTCGTGATCGCGCCGAACCAGATCGGCACGAGCCCGCCCGGGAACCGGTCCGGCGGCCGCTCGCTGATCGTCGATCCCTGGGGGCTTCCACTCGCGATGGCCCCCGACGGCGAAACGGCGATCGTCGCCGAGCTGGACCTGGCTCGGCTGCGGGAGATCCGCCGCACCCTGCCCTCGCTCGCCAATCGCCGGCCCGAGGCCTACCGCTGGCCCGGCGCCGATCGCGGGACGGACCCCGACCGCGCGCCGGACCCCGGCCGCGTGCCGAACGCCGGCCGCGTGCCCGACCCCGGCCGCGTGCCCGACCCCGACCACGTGCCCGACCCCGACCACGTGCCCGACCCCGACCACGTGCCCGACCCCGACCGCGTGCCGGAGCACCGATGAACCGTCCCGACACGGCCGTCGACAAGCGCCAGGTCATCCTCGAGGCCGCCGTGCGCGTGTTCGCCCGCCAGGGCTTCCACACGTGCCGCGTCTCGGACATCGCCGACGAGGCGGGCGTCGCCTATGGACTCGTTTACCACTACTTCTCCTCCAAGGACGAAGTGCTCGACACGATCTTCCTGGACCGCTGGGACGTGATGCTGGCGGCGATCGCGGAGGTCGATGCCCGCGCGATCCCGCCCCGCGACAAGCTCTATGCGATCGCGGCATTCATCATCGACTCCTACCGTCACGACCCCGACCTGATGAAGGTGATCATCGTCGAGGTGACGCGGGCGGCGAACACGTTCGCGCGAACCCATCTCAAACAGATCCGGGAAGCCTTCGCCGGCATCGCCCAAATCGTCCGGGTGGCCCAGGCGCAGGCCGCGTTCCGGACCGAGATCACGCCGGAGTTCGCCGCGCTCGCTTTCTACGGCGCGATCGAGCAGGTCCTGACCGGGTGGATCTTCAACTCCGAGCCGGTCGGCGACGCCGAGCTCGATCGCGCGAAGACTCTGATCGTCGAGACCATCTGCGGCGGGTTGGAGTCCCGCGGCGCGGTCTGATTGAATGGCGGCGGTGATGGAGAGTCCGCTAGTCAAGCGTCTGCTCTGGTCCGGCTTGGTCGCCGGGGTCGGCGCGCTTGCAACCCTGGCGTCCCAGAGAGTGGCCGGCGTGATCTGGACGCGGGTGTTCGGCGAAGAGCCTCCGGAGTGACCGACTCCGGGTCTCCGGCCACGGTCGAAGGACAGGCGGCGCCGTCCTGGCGAGACCCGGCGGCCTGGCGCGATGATCCCGCGACCACCGCCCAGCTGGCGCGCGCCGACCTCGAAGCGCTGACCGCCCAGCGGCCCGAGACCCTTGTCGGGGCCGCGTTCGTCGGCGGGCTCCTATCGGCTCTGATCTTGAGGCGCCTTGCCCGCTGAGAACAACAAACCGGAGAACATCGCCACCACGGTGACCGAGGTCTCCGAGCGGGTTGCGCTGCTCGTCCGCGAGGAGATCGAGCTCGCCAAGGCCGAGGTGACGCAGAAGGTCAAGAGCCTCGCGATCGGGGCGGGTATCGGGGCGGCGGCGGGCGTGTTCGGGATCTTCGCCTTCATCTTCCTGCTCCTCACCGCGGCCTGGGGGCTGAACTCGCTGATCGGGAGCATCTGGCTGGGCTTCTTGATCGTCCTCGGTGTGCTCATCGTGCTGACCGTGGCCGGCGGCCTGTTCGCCTACCGCAAGCTCAAGGTCGGCGCCCCGATGCCGACGCTGGCGATCGACGAAGCCCAGAAGATTCGCGCCACCGTGACCGCCAGGTCGGAGCCCAGGGGCTAATGCCGTCGCGCTCGCCCGACGAGATCCGGATCTCGATCGAGGAGAACCGCCAGCAGCTGGCGGTCTCACTCGAGAAGCTCCGGGGCGAGGTCGTCGAGCTCTCCGATTGGCGCCGGCAGCTCGTGGCTCACCAGCAGGAAATTTTGATCGGGGCCGGCGTCGCCGGCTTCGTCCTCGGCGGGGGGGTGGCTGCGGTCGGTTCGCTGCTGTTCGGCGGCCGCCGCCGGCGCCGGCGCAAGCAGGTGGCGCTCCAGAGCGCAGCCGACTCGATCGTCAGCGCCGCGGGTTCGATCGCGAGCGCGGCAACTGAGCCGTGAGCGGCCGGCGGGCTCGCTCGGCGCTCAGTGGACGAGTCTGAAGTGCGGAATGGCCCCAGTCGGCTGACCGACGACGCGGGGCACGGGTAGAGCGGGAGCGCCTTCGCGTGCAGGACGCCGATCGGTGCGAGGTGCGTCTGCCGGCGTGTAGATCGCATCGGCGCGAGCCGCCGCGCGGCAAAGCGCCACAGCGAGGACCAGGATGGCAAACCACACCGTCACTACGACAAGACCGATGAGCAACATGGCTGTCCTTTCGGCCCATGGGAGCCAAAGCTTGATGGCGCAGCGGGTGGGTGGACGGATGATCCACCGTCTCGTGCGCACCGCTGTGTGCCAGTAGCCCCCAGGACGGCGCGGCGAGCCGCCGGCGCTCCGGCGGCACTTGCGGACTGGGCCGGCACTCAGTGGACGAGTCTGAACCGCGACATCGAGCCGGCCGGCTGACCAACGCGGCGGGCCGAGGCTGGGGCGCGGGTGGGCGCAGCTTCACGCGCAGGGCGGGGATCCGCCGGGGCGGAGGCCCGCGGCACGCCTGTCAAGTTGTCGGCGCGGGCAGAGATCTGACAAAGCGCAACTACCACGGCCAGGATGGCGATCCAAACCGACACGACTACGAGACCGATGATCAACATTGGATTCCTTTCGGCACGGGGGCACCGGGGGCTTAGTCGGTGCCTTTCCTCTGTTGAAGAGATGATTCCCACATGCGGGCCTCGGGAATCCTCTCGAGTGGTTTAGTGGAGGTTTCGGCTCGGTACCAGCAGCGAGGCACCGGTCGATCCGGCGCCGAGCAGTCCCGGCCCCACGTGGGTTCCGATCACCGGGCCGATCTCCGATACGAACGCGGGCTCGCTGCCGAAGATCTCCCGGCAGCGCTCCGCCAGCGCCTCGGCCTCGCGCGGGGCCTGGATGTGCTGCAGCGCCCACCCGTCCTCGCCCGCGTCATGGCGACCGCGCATCAGCTCGACCATGCGCTCGAAGGCGCGACGCGAGGTCCGGACGCGCTCGAACGGGGTGATCTCGGATTCGAGCGCCAGGATTGGCTTGATCTTCAGGGCCGTGCCGAGCCACGCCTGGGCGCTGCCGATGCGACCGCCGCGGCGGAGGTACTCGAGCGTATCGACGGCGAACCACATCTTGAGCCGGGAACGCGCTTCCTTAGCGCGCGCTACCACGGCCGCGCCGTCCGCGCCGCTACGGGCCGCCGCGGCGGCGGCCAGCAGCACGAGACCTTGACCACCGCAACCGGTCGCCGAATCGAGCACGTGCACGCGGTCTGACCGGTCGCCGAGCTGATCCCTGGCCTGCTCAGCCGACCGGACGGTCCCCGAGAGCGCTCCCGAGAGGTGGATCGACACGATCTCCATTCCCTGGTCGAGCAGAGGCTCGTAGACCGCGAGGAAGTCCCCGATCGAAGGCTGGGAGGTGGTCGGCAGCTCGACCGCCGCGCCGAGCTGCGCGTAGTAGGCGTCGTAGTCGCGGAGGTCGCTCTCGCGTTCGGTCTTCCCGTCGCGATGGACGTACAGGCTGACCTCGTGGATGCGGTTGCTCTCCACCAGCTCGCGCGGGAGGTAATGACAGGTGTCGGAGACGACGGCGACGCGATCCATCAGGGCTCGTGGACCCTATCGATCGCCGCGGGTCCGTTCGTGGCCCGCGCGCTTCTACGTTCGTGGCCCACGCGCTTCTACACTCATGCGGCCGTGGCACGGATCCTGCTGACCGGAGCGACGGGCCTGATCGGCTCGCACATCGCCCCTCTGCTCGCCGAACGGGGAGACGACGTCCGGGTGACCGTGAGACCCGACTCGAACCTCGATGCGCTGGCGGGGCTGGACGCCGAGCGGGTGCGGGCGGACATCCTCGACCGTCGCGCGATCCGTCGCGCGATGCGCGGGATCGACCGCGTGTTCCACGCGGCGGGCACGGCCAACCTCGCGCTGAGCCGCGAGCGGACGTTTCAGGTCAACGTCGAGGGCACCCGAATCGTGCTCGAGGAGGCGCTGCGCGCTCAAGTGGAGCGGGTCGTCTACACCTCCTCGGTGGCGGCGATCGGCCCCGCTCCCCGGGGGTCGACCGCGGACGAGACCCAGGTCTGGGACGCGGGTCGCTTCGCGATTCCCTACCTGGACGCCAAGCACGAGGCCGAGGTCGAAGTCCTGCGCATGGTGGCCCGCGGCCTCCCGGCGGTGATCGTCAATCCGGCGTACGTGCTCGGGGCGGGGGACCCCGGCCGTTCCTCGACCGTGATCGTGCGGCGATTCCTGCGCCGCCAGATCCCTGTCTACGTCGACGGCACGCTCAACATCGTCGCGGTCGAGGACGTGGCGCGCGGTCACCTGCTGGCGGACGAGATCGGCCGCATCGGCGAGCGTTACATCCTCGGAAATCGCAACTTCACCCTCCAGCGCCTGTTCGCCGATCTCGGCCGCCTGTCGGGCGTCGAGCCGCCGGCGGTCAAGCTGGCACCGAGCGCAGCGCTCGCCCTCGCCACGGCCACCGCAAGGATTCCCCGCGTGCCGGCGTCGACGAGCTCCGAGCTGCGCGCGGCGTCGCTGCGCTGGGCGTTCAGGAACACCAAGGCCAAGCGGGAGCTGGGCTGGTCGACCTCGCCCCACGAGGACTGCCTCGAGGCGACGATCGCGTGGTACCGCGAGCGTGACGGCGATCGCCTGGTGCCGCCCGGGACGCGCCAGCCGCTAGGGCTCCGGCTAGTCGGCGGTGCGCTCCGCCGCGCCGGCGCGATCGCTGCCCGTATCGTCTAGGAGGGCCGATGGCGACGCTTTACCGGTGCAGCGCTCCGACGAACTGGTTGTGCCCCTGCGGGAGGGTCGCTCGCGCGCTGAGACGCGAGCAGATCCCCTTCGACCAGGTCCGCGTGTCCCAGCGCCGCTCGCGCCGCGAGGAAGTCGTGGCCCTCACCGACCAGGTCCGGGTGCCGGTGCTCGTGATCGACGGCGAAGCGATCTGCGACTCACGCCGGATCATTGAGTACGTGAAATTCGCTAAAGCGAATTCCATTAAGGGGCGGACCTAGCTCCTCACGGGAGGCGGGGGTCGACGATCCATTTACGGGCTCGTTGTGCCGATGGTGAGGCCAGTACATCCTGGAGCTGGGCGAGGCCGATCGTGTCCCCCGCGAGCAGGCGCCAGTCGAACGCGCCCGAACCCAGCAGGGCAAGGGCACGGTCGACCTCCTCGCGGGAGTGGTGGAACGAGCCTCGCAGCTCGAGCTCCTGGTAATGAACCTGGTCGGTCGGGAGCGCGACCTCGTGGCCGGGCGGGCAGCCGCCGACCAGCACCACCACCGCTCCCGGCTGCGCGGCTCGGATCGCGTCCCGCCATGCCCCCGGCCGGCCGACGGCCTCGAACACAAGTGGATGCGCCGACAGCCGCTCGACCGCGCGGACGCCGAGCGTAACCGCCTGCTCGCGGCGCTCGGGGTGCGGATCGGCGACGGTGACCGTGCGGCCCTCCGCCGCCAGCAGCGCCGCGAGCATCAGGCCCATCGGTCCGCCGCCGAGCACGCCCACGTCATCGGCGTCGGTGCCCCGTGCGAGCGCGTGGACGGCCGCGGCCAGCGGCTCGGCCATCGCCGCGCCGGCCGCCGGGAGCCCGTCTGGCACGACGTGAATCGCGGCCGCGGGCGCGGCGATCAGCTCGGCGAAGCCGCCCAATACCCATGTCGGGGCGAGGCAGATCTGCGGGCGCGCGGCGCGGCACGGCGGGCACGTGCCGCAGGCAACCGAATCCGACACCAGCACCAGCTCCCCCGTGTCGACCCGTTCGCCGGCGGTCTCATGTCCGAACGGGCACGGGTACGGCCCGAGTATGCGGTGCCCGTGGCGCCACATCTTCACGTCGGTCCCGCACGTCGTGGCCGCGCGCACCGCGACGACGACCTCGCCCTCGGGATCGGGAACCTGCTCGAGCCGCAGGTCTCGGGGACCGTGCAGCAGCGCCGCCCTCACGGAACGATCACGGCCTTCATGCACTCGCCGCGTCGCTGCAGCTCGAGCGCTCGGCCTACCTCCTCGAGCGCCAAGCGGTGGGATACCAGCGGCAGGGGGTCGATCGACCCGTCGGCGAGCAGGGCGAGCGCCGCCCGCATGTCGCCGGCGCCTGCCGAGTAGCTCGCGGTCACGGTCAGCTCGCGCAGGAACAGCGCCGTGCCGTCGAGCACGGGGGGGTCGTCGGGGGCGGGCGGGGCATAGAGGCACAGCGTGCCGCCCGGAGCGAGCGCTGCGGCGGCGGCGGCGATCGCCTGTGGCTTCGGCGTGCAGACGATCGCGACGTCGACGAGCTCGTTGCCGTGGAGCTCGGCGCCCCAGCGCTCGGCCATCAGCAGGCGCTCCGGTCGGGGCTCGCGGACCCAGACGGCGGAGACCGAGCGGGCGCGAGCCGCGGCGATGCTCAGCAGGCCCATCGCTCCCGCGCCGACGACCACGAGGCTGTCGCCGGCATGCAGACCGGCCCGGTCCTGCGCGCGCAGGATGCACGCGAGCGGCTCGACGAACGTCGCGGCTACGAGATCGAGGTCGTCCGGCAGCGCCAGCAGCTCTGGGATCAACTCGGCGGCCACGCGGACGCGCTCGGCGAACCCGCCGGGGCTCAGGCCGTTGGCGCGGAAGCGTTCGCATAGCGTCTCGCGTCCGCGCAGACAGCGACTGCATTCGCCGCACGGGGCGTGATGGTGGATCGCGACCCGGTCCCCGACCGCGACGGTGCCAACGCCCTCTCCCACCTCCGTGACGACGCCGACCGGCTCGTGCCCGAGCACAGCGGGAAGCTTGGGGGCGACGTACCAGTCGGTCACGTCGGACCCGCACACGCCGCAGGCCAGCACGTCGCATACGACCTCGCCCGGGCCCGCGACCGGCTCGTCCATCTCCTCGACGCGGACCTCGCCGAGGGCGATTGAGCGGGCGACCCTCACCGCCGGGCTAGGCGAGCAACGCCGAGATCGACGCTGTACTGAGCGGCGAGGCGACCCCGCGCTCGGTCACCAGGGCGCTCACCAGCTCGGCGGGGGTGACGTCAAACGCTGGGTTACGGCAGCGCGTGCCGGCGATGGTCACGGGCTCGCCGCCGGCGAGCCGGACCTCGTCCGCGCCCCGCTCCTCGATCGCGATCTCGTCACCCGAGGCCGCCTCGGGGTCGATCGAGGAGGTCGGTCCGACGACGACGAAGGGGATCGCTGCCGCGCGCGCGGCCAGCGCCAGCCCGTAGGTCCCCACCTTGTTGGCGACGTCGCCGTTCGACGCCACCCGGTCGCAGCCCAGGATCACTGCGTCGACGGCTCCCGTCCGGATCAGCCCGGCCGCGGCTGCGTCGACGATCAGCTCGTGGGCGATGCCGAGCTGCACGAGCTCCCAGACGGTCAGCCGGGCGCCCTGCAGCAGCGGGCGCGCCTCGCAGGCGATCACGCCGTCGAGCTCGCCGCGGTCGGCCAGCTCGACGACGACGGAGAGGGCGGTGCCGCGCCCGGGGCCGGCGAGCAGGCCGGTGTTGCAGTGGGTGAGCAGCCGGCGCCGCCCGGAGAGCAGGGCGGCCCCGTGAACGGCCATCGCCGCGCTGGCGGCCTCCTCCTCGGCGTGGATCACCCCGGCGGCGGCGCGGGCGGCCGATGCCATCTCGCCGGCCGGGGCCGCGAGCGCGGCGGCGCGGACGCGGTCGACGGCCCGAGCGAGATTGACTGCGGTCGGGCGGGCGCCCCGCAGGAGGGTGCTCGCGCGGTCCAGGGCCTCCCGAGTCGGGCTGGCGATGACCTCGAGCGCAACCCCGTAGCCGCCGGCGACGCCGATCAGCGGGGCGCCGCGGATCGCCAGGCGCTTCAGCGCGTCGGCGACATCGGCGGCGCTGCGCAGCTCGAGCTCCTCCTCGCGCCACGGCAGCAGCGTCTGGTCAAGCGCCCACAGGCGGGCGCCGTCGAAGCGGAGCGCGGCGCGCCCGGTGCCCGCGACGCGCCCGGTGCCGCCGGGACGTCCGGTCCCCGCGGGGCGCCCGGTGCCCGCGGCGCGGGCGGAGACGCTCGCGTCAGTGGACGTAGCCATCCTTGCGCAGCAGCTTGTTCAGCGCTTTGACGAACTTCTTCCCGCTCGAGTAGTTGAGGCCGTGTAGATCATTGGCCTTCAGCTCCTTGGCCAGGGTCGAAGAGACGAGCGCGGTGTGCCCGAGGTTGTCCTCGTCGGCGGCCCACGCCGCGATCAGGCCGTCGCCGTCGACGTGGTCGTGCTTGAAGTCGTTGAGGTACATGGCGGCGTTCTTGGCGATCAGCTTCGGGTACTTGCGTGTGACGTTGGTGAAGCGCCGGTCGGCGAAGGTGAGGATCTCGATCGGGAGCCCGGAGTCGGCGAAGTCCGTGAACGCGTAGGCGAAGCGGTCGTCGGCGGTGAGGAACTCGTAGCGGCCATTGTGTCCGAGATCCTCGATCTTCTCGCCTGGGTCCCCGAAGTCGTGCTGGGTGAGGACGAAGGTCTCGGTGCCGGGATCGAAGGAGAAGATCTGCTCGACCGAGCAGCAGTGGGCGCCGCCGGTATAGAGGTCGAGCACCACGTCGGGCTGGCCGTCGTGCTCGAGGTCGAGGACGTGCACCGAGCTCTGGCCAGGCTCAGTGGACGCGGGGGCACAGTAGGGCTGGACCGCCGCGTTCGGCCGACAGTAGCGCGAGCTCACCGGCTGGTCGTAGAAGACCTGGCCCGACTGGGCGATCGCCAGGGTCTTGCTCGGATAGGTGTTCTGTGCCGTTGTCGTGAAGGTAAACGTCGCCGTGACGATCCCCGAGCTCGCCGTCTGGGTGGTCGGCGCCGCTGGCGTCGCGGCCTGCGCCGCCGCGGGAGCGGCGACGAGAATGGTCGCGGCGGCGCACACGACAGTCAACCCTCGTCGCGTGTGGCTACGGAGCATGCGAGATGATCTCCCTCGTCGTCGTCCACCGCTCGGCAGCCAAAGAAGTGGCCGCCAAACACGGCGCCGTCAGGCGCCGCCTAAGTGGCCCGTTTCGCAAACGAACCACTAAGAAAGCGCGATCCTACAGGCGGTTCTCGATCGAGAGTGGCGCTGACTGCACCGGCTCGGGCTCGGGAGTCTCGGACTCGGCCGCTTCGAGGCCGAGCGCCTGCTGCAACTCACCGGACTGGTACATCTCGCTGACGATGTCGCAGCCGCCGACGAGCTCGCCGTCGACGAACAGCTGGGGGATGGTCGGCCAGTTCGAAAGCGCCGAAAGCTCCTGGCGGATCCGCGGATCGGGGAGGACGTCGACGGCGGCGAACGGCTGGTCGAGCGACTCGAGGATCGCCGACACGCGGGCGGAGAAGCCGCAGCCGGGATGCTCCGGGGTGCCCTTCATGAACAGGAGCACCGGATTCTCGGCGATCGCGCTCTTGATCGCCTCGCTGATTGGGTTGCTGCTCTCTTCGGTCATGGCTCCTCACTGGGCTTGGTCTGGATGGACAGGGCGTGGATGGTGTTGCCGACCTCGCCGCCGAACACGTCGTAGACAAGGCGGTGCTGAGCGATCCTGCTCATCCCGCGAAAGGCCGGCGCGGATACGATCGCGGCGAAGTGGCGGCCATCGCCCGTCACCTCCGCGCTCGCGCCCGGAATGCTCGCCTCGATACGATCCTTGAGCTCCTGCGGGGTCGTACTCACTCCCCCTAGCGTAGCGAGATGCCAACGCTATACTCTGTAAAGCATGATCACTCTCACCGATAAGAGCGCAGTCAAGGTTCAAGAATTCCTCGCTTCGCAGGCCGTAGCGGCCGAAACTGCGGGTCTTCGCGTCGGCGTGCGCGGCGGAGGCTGTTCAGGCTTCCAGTATGCGCTTGCCTTCGACGAACAGCGCGACGGCGACACGATCTTCGAGGACAAGGGCATCCGCCTGCTCGTCGATCGCTCGAGCCTCCCCTACGTCAAGGGGTCGATCATCGACTTCGTCGATGGACTCCAGGGCGCCGGGTTCAAGGTCGAGAATCCGAACGTCATCGCGGCCTGCGGTTGCGGTTCCTCGTTCACGGTCAAGGACGAAGAAGAGGTCTCAGCCGTCTGAGCTGCGGGTCGGGCGGTGGTCCGGCCCGGGGCGGTGCCGGGCGCTGCTATAAACGGGCGCGTGCAGGGAGGGCATGGCGGTTTCACGAGAGTCTTTACCCTGACGCGGGCGCGTCGGGCCTTCGTCGCAGCGATTGCCCTGGCACTGGTCGCGGTGCTCCCGAGTGCTGCCTCAGCCTCGACGCTCACGGGTTATGAGAGCACCCTCGGCGGGGCGCCGTACGCGGGCGACCCTTACGTCTTCTGGAGCGGTACCGACGCCGGGCTGTGGCAGATCTACTGGGACGGGACCGTCTGGCACGCACCGGCTGAGGTCCCCGGCACGGCGGGATCACTGACCTCGGCTCCCACCGCGGTCACGTTTGACTCGGACCTCGACGTCTTCTGGCGGGGCAGCGACGGGGGTCTGGATGAGGCTTGGTGGAACGACAGTTCCTGGACCGGGCCCGTGGAGATTCCTGGGACGGCGGGGTCGCTGACCTCGGCGCCGACCGCTGAGGAGGACGGTCTGGCGGTCGAGGTGTACTGGCGGGGGACCGACGGCGGGCTGGATGAGGCCGTGTGGGACGGCAGTTGGACTGGCCCGGACGAGGTTCCTGC
>Ga0302314_10016929_pt1 | contig 12274 bp, 7 predicted proteins | sample III_Palsa_N2_3_FD_200533 | JGI IMG/M metagenome (GOLD analysis project Ga0302314, IMG submission 200533) | Peat permafrost microbial communities from Stordalen Mire near Abisko, Sweden - III_Palsa_N2_3 | ecosystem: Environmental > Terrestrial > Soil > Palsa > Peat permafrost | place: Sweden...
ACGGCAAGACCGCCACCTTCATGGCCAAGCCCTACTTCGGCGACAACGGCTCGGGCATGCACGTCCACCAGTCGATCTGGGCCAAGGGCAAGCCCCTCTTCGCCGGCGACAAATACGCCGGCCTCTCGCAGACCTGCCTCTATTACATCGGCGGGGTCATCAAGCACGCAAGGGCCATCAACGCCTTCGCCAACTCCACCACCAACTCCTACAAGCGCCTGGTCCCCGGCTACGAAGCGCCGGTGAAGCTGGCCTATTCGGCCCGCAACCGCTCGGCCTCCATCCGCATCCCCCACGTCGAGAGCCCCAAGGGCAAGCGCATCGAGGTCCGCTTCCCCGATCCCATGGGCAATCCCTACTTCACCTTCGTCGCCCTCCTGATGGCAGGCCTCGACGGCATCGAGAACCGCATCGATCCCGGCGGGCCCATGGACAAGAACCTCTACGACCTGCCGCCGCGCGAGCAGAAGAAGGTCCCCGAGGTCTGCGGCTCCCTGCGCGAGGCCCTCGAGCACCTCGACAAGGACCGCGCCTTCCTCAAGAAGGGCGGCGTCATGGACGACGACTTCATCGACGCCTACATCGAACTCAAGATGGAGGAGGTCGTGCGACTGCAACTCCACCCACATCCGGTCGAATTCGATATGTATTTCAAGTGCTAGTGCGCATTCGCCTCTAGGGCTTGAGCCGCGCGGCTCGCACCTCGGCCGCGCCGGTGAGACTAGGCGTGGCGGCGTCGGGGCCCACCGCCACGCGGTAGAGGCCGGGCGCGATGCGCCAGCCGTGATCCGCCTCATTCCAATCCGCCAGCAGACGAGGCGGCGCTGTGAGAGTCACGCGGCGGGATTCGCCGGGTTTCAGGGCCACGCGCGCCCAGCCGATCAGGCGCTCCTGGCGGCGCGAAGGCTCGGCGGTGAGATAGGCCTGGGCCGTCTCGACGCCGGCGCGGACGCCCATGTTGGTCACCTCAAAGCTGACCTGGAGCCCGGCCCCGCCCGCGACCTTGAGGCCGCCGTAGCGAAAGCGCGTGTAGGTCAGGCCATAGCCGAATGGAAACCGCGGCGTCTCGCCCGCGCGGGCGAACCAGCGGTAGCCGACGTCGGAGCCCTCCGTATAGTCGACGGTCATCGGCTTGGAGTCGGAGCCGGTCAGGAGACCGCTTCCGGTCGGCTGGGCTCCGGGCACGACGGGCCTCGGCAGCTGCGCCTCGCCGGCCGGGAAGGTGACCGGCAGCCGTCCCGACGGATCGGTCTCGCCGAACAGCAGCCGGGCGATCGCCTCGCCGCCGCGCGATCCCGGATACCAGGCCTCGATCACAGCGGGGACCTGGCCGAGCCACGGCGTCAGCACCGGACCGCCGGTCTCGAGCACGACGATGGTGCGGGGATTGGCGGCGGCGACGGCGGCGATAAGGGCGTCCTGGCCGTCGGGCAGGCTGAGCGAGACGTCGGCCCCTTCCGTGGCCCACTGGCCCACGAAGACAATGGCCACGTTCGCGCTCCTGGCCAGGGCCGCGGCGGCGGCCGGATCGCGGCCGTCGGAGTAGCTCACCTCGCCGCCTGCGCGCGCCCGGATCGCCTCCAGAGGCGCCGACGGATGATAGATGACGCCGCCAGTCCAGAACGGCGCCCCCTTGGGCGCCGGCAGGCGCACGGCGCCAAGCGGAATCACCTGTGATGACCCACCGCCCGAGAGCACGCCGGCGTCGGCGTGGCCGCCGATGACCGCGATCCTGCCCGCATGGGCCGCCAGGGGCAGCAGGGCGCCGTCGTTCTTGAGCAGCACCAAGCCGTCTTCGGCGACCTGCTCGGCCACCGCCGCGTCGGCCGCCGTGTCGAGGCCGCCCGGGGTAAGCGGACGGTCGAACAGGCCCTCGGCGAACATGGCGCGCAGCAGGCGATGGGCCATGTCGCGGACCCGCGTCTTGGAGACCTCGCCGCTGGCGACCGCCGCGGCCAGCGGCGCGTCGAACCAGATGTGGCCGCCGCCGGTGATCTTGTCGATCTGCTTGCCCGATTCCTGGTCGAGGCCGGCGTTCGCCGCGCCCACCGAATGGACCGCCCCCCAGTCGGACATCACCCAGCCGGGCCAGCTCCAGTCCCTCTTGAGCACCCCGTTCAGCAAGTCGGGGTTCTCGCAGGCGTAGACCCCGCCGACGCGGTTGTAGGCGCACATCACCGAGCCCGGCTGGCCCTGCTCGATGGCGATCTCGAAGGCCAGCAGGTCGGATTCGCGGAACGCCGCCTCGCCGATGCGCGCGTCGAGCGCCATGCGGCCGGTTTCCTGGTCGTTGAGGGCGAAATGCTTGACCGTGGAGATCACGCCCTCGCTCTGCACGCCACGCACGGCCGCGCCGTCCATGACCCCCGCCAGCAGGGGATCCTCACCCAGATATTCGAAACCGCGCCCGCCGCGCGGATCGCGCACCAGGTTGGCGCCGCCGGCCAGCAGCACATTGAAGCCCTTTTCGCGCGCCTCGCGGGCGATCATCGCCCCGCCGGCATGGGCGAGGTCGGGGCTCCAGGTCGCAGCAATGGCCAGGCCCGAAGGCAGGGCGACCGCATCGTCGCTCTTGCGGCCGGCGTTGGCGACGCCCAGGCTGGCGTCGCTCTCGAACAGCGGCGGGACGCCCAGCCTCGGCACGCCGGCAATGTAGCCTGCGCTGGTTTGAACGCCCGGCGGCCGCGCCTTCATCAACTCAGGGACGTCGCCCGCGACAAGGGAAAGCTCCTCGTCCAGCGTCATCTGGTCCAGGAGGAGGTCGGCCCGCCGGTCCGGCGTGAGTCCGGGGCTCATCCACGGTCGGGCGGGGGGATCGGCGGACGCCGTCCCGGCCACGAACGCGGCGATCGCCGCCGCCGTCATCAGCGTCTGTTTCATGTCCGCCTCGGAGACCACGCTCGCTGCCCGAGGCCTATCAGGCGCAAAAGCGCGCCGTCTAGAGCGTCAGGCCGTCCGCCGCGCCGCCAGGGTCCTGCGCCGCAGCCTGGCCGGTCAGCGATTTTCCATAGATGCGATAGGTCTTGTAGATGCGCGCGCCGAAGTTCTCGAGGATGTGGCGCATGGGTGCGTTGTCCTCCAGGATCCAGGAATACTCCGCCTCGGTGATGCCGATCTTGACCGCCTCGCGGCGGAAGGCGTCCAGGATCAGGAACGGGGCGAAGGCGCCGCGCGCCTCGCGGGCGAACTTGCGCTTGACTCCCATCAACGGCACGCGCCCGCGCTTCACGCCCTTTACCTTCAGGCGCCACAGCAGCTTGGCCCAGCCGAAGGGGACGAGCTTGCCCTTCAGATCGAAGATTGCGTCATTCAGATTGGGCAACAGCGCGCCGAAGCCCGCCGCCTCGCCGTCGATCTCCACGAACCAGATCAGGCGCGGGTGTAGCAGCAGCTTGAGCGATTCGCCCAGGTGTCGGGTCTCGGCCTCGGTGATCGGCGCGAAACCCCAGTTGTGGGCCCAGGCGTCGTTCCAGATGTCGACCAGAGTGCGAACCTCGCCGTCGAAATCCTTCATATTGATCGGGCGGATGACCACGCCCGGCGGCGCGGGGCGGTTCAGGCGCGCCTGAACCCCCGGGGTGAAGGTCGGCACGCCCGAGATATAGGCATAGACATCCTTGACCTTGGCGTAGCCCTGCGCCTCGATGCGGGCGCCGACATAGCGCGGGTCGTGGCCCATCATCACCATCGGCGGGGTGTCGAAGCCGTCGACCAGCAGGCCGACCTCCTCGTTGATGGAGAGGTTCATGGGGCCCAGAACCTGAGCCCGACCGCGCGCGCGCAGCCAGCCCTCGGCCGTCGTGAGCAGGGCCTTGAAGATCTCCGGATCGTCCTCGGCCGAGATCAGGCCGAAGAATCCGGCCGGCGTGTTGGGGTCGGTGGTGGCCAGATGGTCGATCTGAGCGCTGATCCGGCCGACGTCCCTTCCGTCCCTGACCGCCAGCCAAAACTGCCAGTCGGCGTGCTGGAAGAACGGATTGACCTTGGGCGACAGGGCTTCGCGCCGCTCGAACATCAGTGGGGCGATGAACGTCGGGTCGCTCTCGCCCAGCCGCATGGGCACGCGGATGAACCGTTCGAGTTCGGCCTTAGTGGCCACAGGCAGGATTTCGATGGGCATCCCTATCCCTCGGCATACATCAGATAGCTGATCGCCCCGGCGGCGAAGGCGACCGGCGCGCCCCAGGCGGCGGCCCACGGCGGCAGAACGCCGGTCTGGCCCAAGGCGGTCAATACGCCGTCGGCGACCAGATACAGCAGACCGAAACACAGCCCGAGGATCACCGGAATCGTCCGGTTGCTGCGGGCGTGGCCCAGCGCGGTCGGCAGGGCGAAGAGCAGCATGATCAGCGGCGCCATGGCCTCGGCCAGGGTGCGGTAGAGCCGGGTCTGGAACTCGCTCGGACTCTGGTTGACCGGGCCCTTGCCGAACAGCGAGCGATAGGCCGCCTCCGACGTCATCTGATAGGCGCCGGCGAACAGCCGCGCTGCGTCCGCCGGGCGCAGGGTCGTAGGCCAGTCGACCGCGCCCACGGTCAGGGTGTCGGCGTGATCCTGATGCAGGTCGGTGACGACGGCGTTGGTCAGCCGCCAGCCGTGGCCGTCCCACGCCGCGGTCTGGGCGCTGATGCGGCGGACGAGCTGTTGGTTGGCGTCGCGGTCATAGATGGAGACCCCGTGCATCACCCGGCCGCCGGGCGAGGCGGCGCGAACCAGCACCACGTCGCCATCGATGCGGAACCAGCGCGCCGTGGTCTTGGCCACCGGGCCCGGCGCGCTCTCGGCCCACCAGGTGGCCAGCGCCTGCTCCGCCCGAGGCGTCACCTGATCGGCCACCACCAGGTCGAGGGCGGCCACGGCCAGGGCTACGGGCAGGGTGCGCCGGAAGATCTGCAACAGCGACAGGCCGCTGATGCGCATCACCACCAGCTCGCTGTTGCGGGCCAGCTGGCTGAAGGTGAAGAGCGCCCCCGCCAGCACGGCGAAGGGCGCCACCTGCTCGAACATATAGGGCAGGCGCAGGGTCATGTAGCGCACGATCTGGAACACCCCGCCGCGGGCGATGAGGTCGTTGGTGCGCTCGAGCAGGTCGATGAGCTGCAGGAGGCCGATCAGCGCCGCGGCCGCGGCCGCAGTCCGCAGGGCCATGATCCGGGTGAGATAGGCCGAAATGCCGAGGGTCCCCCGGGTCCGCATCGCCGCGGGTTTCACCTTGGGGCGGCGCTCGAACAACAGCTCGGCGCGCATGAACAGGCCCGAGAGCGGCGTCTCGCCGGGCCGCCGCCGGCTGGACATGAACAGCCATATGCCGAACCCAGCCTGGACCAGGAACAGGCCGCCGATGGCCAGCAACGGATCGACCGCGCCGGAATCGGCGAAGCCCTTGCACAGAGTGATGCCGTGGTGGAACGCCACCAGGATCACCGCGCCGACGATCATGCCGGGCGTGCGTCGGCCGCGCTTCACGGCCATCGCCAGCGGCAGGGCCAGCAGCGGCAGGAACGGCACGCCGAACGCCCGGGCCAGCCGCGAATAGAGCTCCGCCCGCAGCACCCGCTTGGGAATCAGCGCGTCGGGGCGGCCGATCTCCGTGATCAGCTCCGGCGTGGTCAGTTCGACCTCATTGCCCCCGCGCGGCGCCAGCGTCGACTTGTTGGTCAGGATCTGCTGGTCGTTGAAGTCGGCGAAGCGCAGCAGCCGCTGACCGTGCGCCGTGTCGGTGAGGATCAGCCCGCCGGTAAGGTCGAGGTCGGTGGTCTTGCGGTCGGGCTGCAGAGCCAGCGCGCCCTGCTCGGCGGTGATGATGGTCTCGCCCTGGGGGGAGACGCGGCGGATGAACACGCCCTTCAGCTGGCGACCGGTGGCGTCGACCTCGTCGGCGGTGATGGTGAAGTCGGGGCCGGCGTTGATGAACATCTGCGGATCGAGCTGGGCGGTCCAGCCTGCCTCTGTCGCGGCGTTGAGCACGGCCCGGTAACCGAAGGCGCTGTAGGGCTGGAGGAACCCGGACAGCAGCAGGCTGACCGCGGCCAGGACCACGCCCACGAACACCAGCGGCGCGGCGATCCGCTCGAACGAGACGCCGCCGGCGAGAATGGCGTCGAGCTCGGAGTCGTCGCCCAGCCGGGCGATGACGATGAACATGGCCACGCAGAACGAGGCCGGCAGCGCCAGGCCGAGCTGATAGGGGACCAGATTGGTCACCAGGCCGAACAGGTAACCCATGTGGGCCCCGTTGGACTCCAGCTGATTGATCAGATGCAGGGTCTGGTCGAGCAGGAAGGCGACCAGGGTGACGCCCAGCACGCCGATGGCCGGCATGGCCAGCATGCGCAGCAGATAGCCGTCGAGGATCGAGGGCCGCCAGTTGGTCTTGCGCGGAGCCGGGGCGGCGAGCGCCAGGGAAGTCACGTCGTCAGGCGACCCCGCCGGCGCGACGCTTTTGCGCATCGAGGAAGCCCAGGCGGCGGCCGACGTCGGCGAAGATGGCCAGGGCGGTGTCGAGTTGCTGCGCCGTGTGGGCGGCGCTGACGCTGGTGCGCAGCAGGCAGACGTCCGTCGGCGTGGCCGGGGGTATGGCAAGGTTGAGGTAGAGGCCGGATTCCAGCAGCAGCTTCCAGAAAGCGACCGCCGTCTCCTGATTGGGCATGGCCACGGCCACGATCGGATTGGCTTCCGGCCCGGTCTGGAAGCCCATGGCCTGCAGACCGTCGTAGAGGTGACGCGCGTTGCGCATCAGATTGGCCCTCAGCTCCGGCTCGCGCTGCAGGCGCGAGAGGGCTTCGAGCGTCGACGCCACCACGCCCGGCGGCAGGGAAGCGGTGAACATATAGGGCCGGCAGACGATGCGCAGCACGTCGAAGTCCGGGCTGTCGGAGACGCAGAACCCGCCCACGCTGCCCAGGCTTTTGGAGAAGGTGCCGACGATGAAATCGACGTCCGCCTCCACGCCGGCGGCTTCGGCCAGGCCCCGCCCCGTCTCGCCCAGGACGCCCAGGGAATGGGCTTCATCGACCAGAAGATAGGCGCCGGTCTCGCGCTTCACCGCCGCGATTTCCTTCAGCGGCGCGGTGTCGCCGAGCATCGAATAGATGCCCTCGACCACGATCAGCCGGTCTCCCGGCTGGCCAGCCAGGCGGCGCAGACGCTTGTAGAGATCGTCCGGATTGTTGTGCCGGAACCGGATCACCTCGCCGTGGCCGAGTCGCGAGCCGTCATAGATGCTGGCGTGACTGTCGGCGTCCAGCAGCAGGTGGTCGCCGCGGCCGACAAGGGTCGAGAGCACGCCGAGATTGGCCTGGTAGCCGGTGCTGAACACCATGGCGTGCTCGCGGCCGTAGAACTCGGCCAGGTTCCGCTCGAGCTTCAGGTGGCTGCCGTAGGTGCCGTTGGCCACGCGCGAGCCGGTGGTGCCGGTGCCCTGGCTGCGTGTCGCCTCGATCGCCTCGCGGATGCAGTCGGGATCGAAGGTCAGGCCGAGGTAATTGTTGGTGCCGAGCAGGATGGTCCGACGACCGTTGAGCATGCCTTCGGTCGGTGAGAGCACGCTCTCGAATTGGACGTCGACGCCATGCGAGTGCAATTCGTCATAGACGAGCCGCTGTGCAGCGTGTTTGGCGAGTATTGTCATTGATTAGTCCCGCTGCGCAGGTCTTCGACCGCGTGAATCAGATCGCCGACAGTCTGTATCTGGGCGATCCGATCGAGGGGGATCGAGATATCATAGAAGTCTTCGATCGCCATGACGAAATTCATCACCCCCAGCGAGTCCATGCCGAGGTCTTCGACAATGTCCGTCTGGTCGCTGATTTTGACCGGGTGACCCAGCACCTGTTCGAAGATGGAGGAAACGTCCTCGCGAACGACTTTCTCAGGCGGTCCCACCGTATCTTCCACTAACGCCAATTGCCGGATTTGCCGCATTCCGTCGTTTTCACCCCGCCACGTCGGACTCAGAGAGTCAGCGCGCACCGTAACAGCTTTGCGGTCGACGCTTCAACTGCGCCCGCTCGCGGAGGTCGTCGCGCGCGGGAATGCATAGTCTGCGATCATCGGCGGCGCGAGCCAATAGACGTCCGGGCCTCATAGCCATCCCGCCTGCCGATACCAGGCCACGGCGTCAGCGAAACCCGCGTCCAACGTAAAGCGCGCCGCCGGCCCGCCGGGCGGCGCCTCCTCCGGCGCGACCGACCAGTCCGCATGGCGGATTTCCCGGGCCTTGCCGCGGGTGAAGATCGGCGGGGCGCGACGCAACGGCGCGGTCAGTTCCGAGACCACCCCGGCCGCGCTTAGGGCCCAGGCCGGCACGGGCGCCAACCGCGGCGTGCGGCCGACGGCGCGCCAGGCGGCGGTGGCGATTTCGGTCCACGCGTAGCCGGCCGGCCGGTCCCCGCCCACGGCGTAGACGCCTGAGAGTTCGGCCCGCTCGGCGACGTCGATGATCGCGGCGGCCACGTCGTCCGCATGCGCCAGCGCCAGGCGCGCGCCGGGCGAGGCCGGGATCGGGGCCAGCGGCGAGCGCTGCGCCAGGCGAAAGAGTTGCAGGGTCTCCCGATCCCCGGGGCCATAGATCACCGGCGGCCTGACGACGGCCAGTCGCGCCCCGGCCGCCTGCCGCGAGACCTCCTCGCCGGCGCGCTTGCTGGCGGCGTAGTCCGACAATTCTGGCGCCCGCGCGGCCAGGCTGGAGACCAGCACCAGGCGCTCGGGTGCGACCTCGGCCAGCCGGGCCGCGCCATCGCGGTTGACCTCGAAAAAGGCCGCCCGGTCGCGCGCCTTGATCAGGCCGGCGCAATGGATGGTGAGGCTGGCCCCGTCGGTCAGTCGCTCGAGCGCCGCGGTGTCGGCGAGATCGCCGATCACGACCTCGAAGCCTTCGCCGGCGAGCGCTTCGGCGTCCGCAGGTCGGCGCGCGAGCGCGCGCACCCGCCATCCGCGCGCCGTCAGGGTTCGGAGCAGTCGGCGGCCGAGAAACCCGGTGGCGCCGGTGAGCGCGGCCGTGGCCAAGGTCAGGCCGTGACGGACTGTGTCGCGTCCTGGAAGGCGCCGGCGAGATAGAGCGAACGCGCACGCGAGCGGCTGAGCTTGCCGGACGAGGTCTGCGGCAGGCTGTGCGGCGGCGTCAGAACCACCTCCACCTCGAGACCGTGAGCCACGCGCAGGGTGGTGGCGACGGCGGCGCGCAGCTCGGCCCGCCGCTCAGGCTCGCGCGTGCGGCATTGGACGAGGGCGATCACCTTGTCGTCGTCGGCGCCCGCCGCCTGGAAGGCGGCCACGTCGCCGCTGCGCAGGGCCTCGATCTGGGTCTCGGCGGTCCACTCCAGGTCCTGCGGCCAGACGTTGCGGCCGTTGACGATGATCAAATCCTTGGCCCGCCCGGTGATGACGATCTGGCCATCCAGCAGGTAGCCGAGGTCGCCGGTGTCCAGCCAGCCGTCCGCCGACAGGACGCGGCGGGTCTCTTCCGGCGCGCCGAAATAGGCCTTCATCAGGCTAGGTCCCTCGGCGAAGATGCGTCCCACATGCCGTTCAGGCAGGGGCCCGCCGTCCTCGTCGCGCACTTCCAGGCGGTGGCCCGGAAGCACCTGGCCGCAAAGCGCGAACTCGCGGTCGCGGCCGCCGGCGTGGGCCGGCCCGGCGATCCTCGCCTGCTCCAGCCGCTCGAGATCGGCGGAATCGACCCGCAGACCCTGGCCGGGCCGGGTGATGGTGAGCGCCAGCGTGGCCTCGGCCATGCCGTAGCTGGCCACGAAAGCGGAGGGATCGAAGCCCGCGGGGGCGAAGGCCTCGGCGAAGGCGCGCAGCGGTCCCGAGCGGATCATGTCGCCGCCCACGCCAGCCACCCGCCAGGACGTGAGGTCGAAGGTGTCCAGCGCCAGGGCCCCGGCTCGCCGCGCGGCCAGGTCGTACCCGAAGGTGGGGGCGTAGGAGATCGTCCCGCCGCGCTGGCTGATCAGATCCAGCCACAGGCCCGGACGGCGGACGAAGGCGGCGGTGGGCAGGAGGTCGAGGCTGACCTGGAAGGCCAGGCCCGTCAGCAGCATGCCGACCAGACCCATGTCGTGGTACAGCGGCAGCCACGAGACCGCCCGGTCGGCGGCGCCCACGCCGAGACCGTCCGGACCGCCGATGGCGCTCACATTGGCCACCAGGGCGCTCTGGGTGACGGCGACCCCCACCGGAAAACGTGTGCTGCCGGAGGAATATTGCAGATAGCACAGGCCGTGCGGATCAGCCGTGGGCGTGATCGCCTCGCCCGTCTCAGGCAGGTCGTCGAGCGTTCCGGCGACTCTGAGCCCGAGACCCTCCGCCGCCTCGGCGAACCAGGCTCCCAGCTCTGTCGGCGCCAGGGCGGCGCGCACGTCGGCCGAGATCAGCATCCGGCGGATATGTTCGACATAGCTGTCCTTGCCGCCGAACGGCGCCGGCAGCGGCGTCGGGGCCGGGACCAGACCGGCGTACTGGCAGGCGAAGAAGGCGCGCAGGAAATCGCCGGTGGAATCGGCCGCCAGCGCGACGCGGTCGCCGGCCGCGAGGCCCGCCGCCCGCAAGCGCGCCGCCAGCGCCAGCGCCTGTTCGCGCAGCAGGGCGTAGGGCAACACCTCGGTCAATTCGCCGCGGGCGGAATGGATGTTGACGCCGGTGGGGCCGAGCGCGGCAAGGTCGAGGGCTGCGCTCAAGGTGTCGAACCCGCCTGGCCGGAGGCTTCGGTCGGGCGCTGTGGGCGTCGGTGTCAAGTGGGGTCGTCCGCTGGAGATTGTTCGCGTAATGATGAGAGCGCCAGGGCATGGCGCGGTGGGCCTGGGCGCGCCGTTATCGACAACGCCAAAGGGTCTGATAGTCGATAACGGCGCCGCACGTCGAGCGGGCTTGAGAATGAGGTGGCGATGAGCGACGGAGCCGAGAGCCCGGACGAGGCGCGTCCAGGCCCGGTCCGGCCGGCCCCCACGATGGATGGCTCGCGCCGGCGGACCGTCAAGATCAGGCCCCTCGCCCGCCTGTGGCCCCTGCTCGTGCGGCACTGGCCGGACACGGCGCTCGGCCTCCTCTTCCTGTTGCTGTCCGCCGTGGCCTTGCTCGCCCTGACCGCCGGGCCGCAGATGGTCATGGCCCAGGTGGTCAAGCCGGAAAATCGTATCGCCCTGCAGCATGTGTTCCTGTCCCTGGGGGCCATGGCGCTGCTGCTGGCGGTGACCACGGGCCTGCGCCTCTATTTCACGTACAAGCTGGGCGAGCGGATCATCGCCGACCTGCGCCAGGACGTATTCCGCCACATCCTCGGGCTCGACCTGGGCAAGTTTCGCGAGCTCAAGACTGGCGAGGTCCTCTCCCGGCTGACCACCGACATGACCATCGTCGAGAGCGCCGTGGGCATCATCCTGCCCGGCGCCCTGCGCAACGCCCTGACCCTCGCCGGGGCCCTGGTCTGGATGGTCGTGCTCAGTCCCAACCTCACCGGCCTTATCCTGGTGCTGATCCCCCTGCTCCTGACCCCGCTGTTCCTGGTCGGTCGCCGAATCCAGCGACTGTCGGTGCGGGCTCAGGACCGCTTCGCCGAGGCGGTCGGGCACGCCGGCGAGGGGCTCGAGGCGATCGACACCATCCAGGCCTTCGGCCAGGAGGAACTGATCTCCGGCCGCTTCGACGCCGCCATCGAGCGCGCCTTCCTGGCTTCCCGCGCCCGCTTGCGCGTCAGCGGGCTGATGTCGTGCCTGATGATCGCCCTCATCCTCGCCGGCATGCTGACCCTGCTCTACGAGTGCGCGCTGGCGGTCATCGTCCACCACACCCTGCAGCCGGGAATGCTCTTCCAGCTCCTCATCCTGGCCTTCGTAGCGGCGACCAGCGTGCGCGACCTCTCGGAGGTCTGGAGCCAGCTCCAGAGAGCCTCGGGCGCCGCCGAGCGCATCGTCGACATGATGGAGGCGTCCCCGGCCATCGCCGCGCCCCTGCGCCCGACGCCCCTGCCCTTCCCGGCCCGCGGCGAGGTTCGCTTCGAGAACGTCAGCTTCACCTATCCCGGGCGCGAGGTGGCCGCCCTCGACAACTTCACCCTCGAGGTCCGGTCGGGCGAGCGCGTCGCCCTGGTCGGCCCGTCAGGCGCCGGCAAGAGCACCGTCTTCCGCCTGCTACTGCGCTTCTACGATCCCACCGCCGGCGCGGTGCGTATCGACGGCGTCGACCTGCGCGAGGCCGACCCCAGCGCGGTGCGCGAGCGCGTCGCCTTCGTGGCCCAGGATGCGCCGCTGTTCTCCACCTCGGCCGCCGACAACAT
>Ga0302314_10016930_pt1 | contig 12274 bp, 8 predicted proteins | sample III_Palsa_N2_3_FD_200533 | JGI IMG/M metagenome (GOLD analysis project Ga0302314, IMG submission 200533) | Peat permafrost microbial communities from Stordalen Mire near Abisko, Sweden - III_Palsa_N2_3 | ecosystem: Environmental > Terrestrial > Soil > Palsa > Peat permafrost | place: Sweden...
CCACGAGATTCGTGACGCGGCGCTGCAATACGTACGCAAGGTCAGCGGTTTCACGAAGCCCTCGCAGGCCAACGCCGAGGCCTTCGAGCGCGCCGTCGATGCAATCGCGGAGTCGACCAGCACGCTGCTCGCGGAGCTGGTCACCGGCGCCCCGGCCAGGGATCGCGAGATCGAGGCCGCCAAGGCGCGGGCGCGATGGGAACGGCGCGAGCAGGCCCCCGCCGCCGCGACGCCATAGGCTGGCCCGCCCGCCCGCCCGCCCGCCCGGCCGCCGCGACGCGGTAGGCGCCCGCTACTTCCGCCTGCCCTTGCGGCCCTTCGAGGACCGGCCGTACAGGACGCGGTCCGGAAGGGATACCGGCGAGATCTTGTCCATTGCGGCGCCGGCGAACAGCCGCGGCTCGAGCTTGGCGATCAAGGATTCGAGCTCGCGATGCTGGCGCGCGGACAGGTTGCTCGGGCGGCCGTGCGAATTTCGCAGCAGCACGAGGAGCCTGCGCCGCTCGCCCGGGTCGAGCCTGGTGATGTGGTCGCGCGCGAGCACGGCGATCTCGCCGATCGCGAGCAACCTCACGATCGGGATCCGCCGGAGCCCCGGAACCCTCTCCGCGGTCCGTCCGAGCGTCTTGGTCACCAGGCCGGCCACGGAGCTGATTCTAGGCCGGGACCGCGCGCCCCCGCGCCGCCGCTACCTACTCAACCCTTACGGCATCCCCCCGCCGAATCCGGCCGCCGTGCTCCACCTCGGCGTAGATCCCCACGTGCGCGTCGTTGTGCTGGGCGGCGGCGCGCAGGATGCCTGGATCCCGCGGGAGATCCGCCTGGGGTAGCGTGGTCATGACGCAGCGGGGGCAATCGCCGGTGATCTTCAGCCGGACCTCGTCGCCGATCACCAGGGTGCGATCGGCCCAGCCGTTCTCGAGGAAGGACGTCTCACCCGCCGGGGTCTGGACGACGATGTTCGGGCGGAAGCGCCTGACCTCGAAGCGCCCTTCGGGGTAGACCTGGCGCAGGCGGTCGAGCGTCGCGGTGGTGAGAACGTGGATCGTGGCCAGGTCGAAGAAGGTGCCGTCGGGCAGCGACTCGTCGGTGACCTCGTCGCGCAGGTCGAGACCCTCGATGTCGGGCCAGTACTCCTCGAGCACCGGCTGCTCGGGGACCGCGGACTGGAGCTGGCCCGCGCGTCCGAGCATGGCCGAGATGGCATCGTTGAAGTCACCGTCATCGCTGTTGGTGACCCGTCCGTCGGGCAGGGTGACCCGCACGGGCGGCAGATCGTCGCTCGACTGGGGCGGCTCAAGGAAGGCGGCCCGGCAATCGAACAGGTGCGGCCACTTCTTCGGGTTCTTTGCGCTTGCGACCTTGCCGGTGTCAGGATCGATGATCGCGTAGACGCGGTCTCCGACCAGACCGCGCTTACCCAGCGCGGTGGCGTTGAGCTCCTCGCCCAACATCGACTTCACCGGGTAGCGCCAGAGCGCACCGACCGTTCCCAAGTTGTCGCCGACCGATATGGGGATCGCCTCCGTGTGGACCGAGTGGGCCGCGCCATGATGGTCACGCCACCGGGCCGTGCCACTGGCCAAGCGGACAAACATCGGCACGGGAATATGGACTAATCAGCTCTGGTAGAGCGCTCACCGGCGGTTACTATTGACTACGTGCTGAATGTCACTCGAACGCTTGCCGGGACGGGGACGGACTTGCGCCCGGGCTGGGCGCTTCCCGCCACTGGGGGTAACGGGCTTCGGGGGCGAAGCTGGACGCCGGCCTCACCGAGATAGCGCGATTCCTGTCCCGCAGGCCGCCGTTCGACACGCTGGCGACGGATGAGCTGGCCGAGGTCGTGTCGGGCACCGAGGTCGAGTTTCACCTCGCCGGCGCGGTGATCCTGAGCGAGGATGGTGGCCCCGTCACCTTCCTGCGGGTGATCCACAGCGGCGCCGTCGACGTCGTCGACGAGGGCCGGTTGCTCGACCTGCTGGGGCCGGGAGACACCTTCGGCCACGCGGCGATGATGTCGGGCCTGCCGCCCGGGTTCGAGGCGCGCGCCGCGGAGGACACGCTCTGTTACCGGATCGCGGCCGCGGTCGCGCGTCCGCTGCTCGAGCGCGCGCGCCATCGCGAGCTCGCGGTCGGCATGAATGATCCGGGTCATCAGCCGGTGGCGCGCCTGATCCGCTCGGCCACGGTCCGCTGCGAGCCGGATACATCCATCGCCGAGGCGGCCCGGCGGATGACCGAGGCGGGGGCGAGTGCCGCGATCATCGATCTGCCGGACGGCGAAATCGGCATCTTGACCGACCGCGACCTGCGCAAGCGGGTGGTGGCCGCGGGCGTGCCGGCGTCCGCTCCGGTACGGACGGTGATGACCACCCCGGTGTTCTCGGTCACGCCGGCTCGCCTCGGCTTCGAGGTCCTCTTCGAGCTGCTCGAGCGCGGGATCGACCACGCCCCGGTACTCACCGAGCGCGGGCAGCTAGTCGGAGTGGTCGACGCGATCGACCTGTTCGCGGTTCAGCCCCGCTCGTGGTTCGGGACCCGGTGGGCGATCGACCGCGCCCGCGACGTCGACGCACTCGCGGGGATTGCCAACCGGCTGCCGGCGATCATCGTCGACCTGCACCGGTCGAGCCTCAGGGCGCTCGAGATCGCCCGCGTGCTCTCGGCGCTGGTCGACGCCGTGACCTACCGGGCACTCGAGCTCGCGCCCGCCGGCGACTCGCTCCCGGCTGACGGCGTCGTCTGGGTGGCGGTCGGCGCTCAGGCGCGCCGCGAGCTGACGCCGGCCTCACGCGCGCGTGGCGCGGTCGTGTGCTCGGACCCGCTCCCCAGCGGGTGGCTCCCGGAGGTGGGCGCGACGCTCTCGAAGTGCGGGCTCAGCGGCGCTCCGGTGGCCCGCAGCACCGCCGAATGGGCGCTCGGAGACGATGGCGACGAGCTCGCGCTCGCCGTGCTGACCGATCGCCGGCCGCTGTGGGGCACCCCCCGCGAGCCGCTGCCGGTGCTCGACGGGAGCGAGCGTGAGCGTCTGCTCATCGCGCTGGCCCGGCGCGCGCTCGCCCACTCGCCTCCGACCGGGTTCGGCGAGGCGGCCGTCCTCGGCCTCGAGGGACGGCGCGGCGACCGGCTCGACATCCGGGCGGGGGCGGTCGTCCCGATCGTCGAGTTCGCGCGCTGGGCCGGCGCCGCGGCGGGACGAACGGAGGGCTCGACCCAGGACCGGCTCTGGGCCGCGGCGTCGGCCGGGGTCGTCGAGGACGCGGATGCGCGGACGCTCGCCGACGCATTCGAGCTTGCCTACGAGCTGCGCGTCGCCCACCACATGGAACAGCTCGCCGCCGGCGAGGAGGCCGACGATCTGCTCGACCCGGCGGTGATGAGCCCGCTCACCCGCAGCCATCTGCGCGAGGTCTTCCGTGCCATCACCGCCGTGCAGCGGACGCTGCGCCCGTGATCCGGCGCACTCGCCCGGAGGGGGCGGCGGCCGTCTTCCAGTACGCCGGCCGGCCGTCGGGATCGCTGCCGTGGCGAAAGGCGCGCTGGTGCGCGGTCGACCTCGAGCTGACCGGGCTCAACCCCCGCCGGCACGAGATCGTGGCGCTCGGCGCCGTCCCCATCGAGGAGGGCCGCGTCTCGCTCGCCGGCGCCCGCTACACCCTCGTGCGCCCGACCCATCCCCCGAAGCACGAGGCAGTCCTGATCCACAAGCTGCGCCTTGCCGACCTCGTCGATGCCCCCACCGTGGACCACGCGGTCGATCTGCTGCTCGAAACGCTGGCCGGCTGCGTGCCCGTGTTCCACACCGCGGCGATCGAGCGTGCCTTCCTCACTCCCCTGCTCGTAGGCCGGCGGGTGCGCCTACCGCCGGCCGTCGACACCGAGATACTCGGTCGCGCGTGGCTGCGCGAGCGCGACGGCCAGGCGCCCCAGGGCCTTGCCTTGGGGACGCTCTCACGCACGCTCGGGCTGCCGGTGGAGCCTCCCCACCACGCCCTCGGCGATGCGGTGACCACGGCGCAGGCGTTCATCGCACTGGCGAGCCACCTCGATCGGTCTTCACCGCAGACCGTAGCCTCGCTCGTCCACGCGGGGGAGCGGCTCGGAGGCGCGCGGCGCATGGGCCCAAGCCCATAGAACTCAGAACAACTGCAGGTAGCGGTCGAGCTCCCACTGCGTGATCTGCTCGTGGGCGGCCTGGACCTCGCGGCGCTTGACCTCGACGTAGTAGTCGAGGTAGTCGCCGTCACGGGTCTTGCCGAGCGCATCGCGGAGCACGCCGCAGCGCTCGAGCTCACGGGTGGCGTCGAGCAGGTTGGCCGGGAGCGTCTCGATGCCGAGGGCGGCGCGCTGCTCCGGGCTCAGCTCGTACAGGTTGGCCGCATTGGGCTCGCCGGGGTCGAGCCCGCGCTCGACCCCGTCGAGGCCCGCGCTGAGCATCGCGGTGGCGGCGAGATAGGGGTTGCATGACCCGTCCACGGTCCGGTCCTCGATCCGGCCCGGGCCGGGGATGCGCAGCATCTGAGTGCGATTGTTGTAGCCGTAGCTGACGTAGGCCGGAGCCCAGGTCGCGCCGCTCGTCGGGGCGCCCACGCACAGGCGCTTGTACGAGTTGACGGTCGGCGCGGTGAGGGCGATGTACGCCTTCGCGTGCGCCTTGAGACCGCCGAGGAACTGATACGCGAGCTCGGAGAGACCGAACCCGCGCGGATCCTCGGCCGGGTCGCGCTCAAACAGATTGACTCCGTCGCGCCACAGGCTGACGTGAAAGTGGCAGCCGTTCCCGGTCAGGTGCGCGAACGGCTTGGGCATGAAGGTGGCGATCAGTCCTCGCTCCTGGGCCATCGACTCGACCATGTAGCGGAAGAACACAGCGCGGTCGCAGGTGGTGAGCGCGTCCGCGAAGCTGAAGTTCTGCTCGAACTGGCCGTTGGCGTCCTCGTGATCGGTGGCGTAGTTGTCCCAGCCGAGCCCGGTCACCGCCTTTGACACCTCGGAGACGAAGTCGAGGTTGCGGGTCAGCGCGCGCATGTCGTAACAGGGGAGCTCCAGCGTGTCGAGCGGGTCGGCGGGCTCGATGCCCCCATCCGCGGTCCGGCGCAGGAGGAAGTACTCGAGCTCGGCGCCAAGCTTCAGCTCGTACCCGAGCGCCGCGGCACGGTCGAGTGCCCCGCGCAGGATCGTGCGCGGGCAGAACGGCCATGGCTCGCCCTCCACGGTCACGTCGCAGGCGAATCTCGCCACGCTCGGCCGCCAGGGGAGGACGGTCAGGCTGCGGGGATCCGGGATCGCGATCAGGTCGGGGTCGTGGGGGCCCTGGCCGATGTCCCCAGCGGCGAACCCGGCGAACCCGGCGCCCTCGCTCAGCAGGTCCTCGATGTGGTGGGCGGGGACGAGCTTCGCGCTCGGCTTGCCGTGCATGTCGACGAACTGGGCGAAGAGAAACTCGATGCCGCGTTCGCTGATGATTTCGCGGGCGTCGTCGGCGTTGGTCGGAATCGAAACCATCGTCGGAGGTATACCGGCGCGAGCGGGGCGCCGACAATGGCCGTGACCCCGAGATGCGGGCGGCTAGCATGTTCGGTCCGCACATAGGGTCCGAGATCGGGGAGGTGAAAAAGTTGGCTGCCGTCGAGGACGAGCCTCCTGCCAGACCGGCGCGAGCCCTCGCCGGCCCGGCAACCGAGCTGCGCTCGCTGCGCGACGAGAATCGCACGCTCTACGGCGTGATCAAGCTGGTCTCCTCCTCGCTGGAGCTGGGATCGATGCTCCACGGCATCGTCGACCTGACGACCGAGGCGACAGATTGCCACGCCTGCTTCATCTATCTGCTCGAGGACGAACGGCTCACCATTCGCGCCGCCTCGCCGGTGTTCGCGGATGCCGTCGGCCGCGTCCAGCTCGGGCTCGAGGAGGGCCTCACCGGCTGGGTCGCTCGGCACCGCACGCCCGAGTTCATCCGCGACGGGGCGATGAACGACCCGCGGATGAAGTACGTGCCGCTGCTCCAGGAGGAGCGCTTCCAGTCGATGGTCGCGGTCCCCATTCTGGCCCGCTCGGGCACCACGATCGGGGTGATCGTGCTTCATACCGAGGCCCCGCGGGAGTTCACCGAGGACACCCTGAAGCTGCTCGTGCACATCGCCTCACTGGTCAGCGGGGCGATCGAGAACGTGCAGCTCTACGACCAGGAGCGGCGCCGGGTCGACGCCCTGACCCGCCTCTCGGGCCTCGGCCAGGACGTCGCCGCGGCGACCGACGCGGCGGATCTGGGGCTGGTGGTGGCGCGCGGCACGCGCCGGCTACTCGAGGCCGAGGTGTGCCAGATCTACCGCCTGGACCGAGATGGCAGCGGCCTGGTGCTGCTCGCCTCGGACCCTCATGCGGTGACCACACCGCCGGTGATGTCGGCCGCCGGGCTGGCCCTCGATGCGCTCGAGGACCGGGGCACGCGCCCGCCCGCGCGCACGCTGTGGCCGGGTCTCGATGTCGGCGACCTGCTGGTGACCCCGCTCACCGCGGGCGGCGAGCGGCTCGGGCTGCTGTGCGCCGGGTCCCCGCCGCGCCGCTCGTTCACCGACGAGGACACCTCGCTGGCGCGGGCGATCGCCCACCTCGCCGCGGTCGCGATCAAGCGGGCCGAGCTGATCGAGCGCTTGACCAACGCGAACATCGTCAAGGACATGTTCGAGGCGCTCGCGGCCGGCGCGACGGCGTTCGCGGCGGCCAAGGCGGCCGAGGTGCGCTGCGACCTCACGGGCCCCTATCTGATGGTGTGCGCCGAGCCCGGCGGGGGGCGCGAGCAGAGCTCGGGCGACTGGCGCGCCGCCGCCGAGGTGGTCGGCGCCGGGCTCAGCGGCGTCTCGCCCGGGGCCGCAATCGAGGCCGGTCCCGGTCCCGTCCGCGCGGCGCTGCCGCTCGGATCGCAGGACCCGCAGCGGGTCGAGGAAGTGCTCCGTACCTGCCGCGAGCTCGGCAAGCTGACCGGCGCGGCGATCGGGGTCAGCGAACGGCGCCGGACGCCCGCCGAGGCGACGCGCGCTTACCGGGAGGCACTCGATGCGACGACGATCGGCCGCGCCCTGCTCGACGAGGGAGGGGCGATCGCGTATGCCGAACTGGGCGCGTATCGCTACCTCGTCCACATCGCGGCCGACGAGGCGCCCCGCGACCGGATGCGCGCCGCGGTGGACCTGCTGATCGCCTACGACGCCCGCCGGCGGACGGCGCTGCTGGACACACTGGAGCGCTACCTGGCCGAGCGCCGGAGCGTGATCGAGAGCGCCCGCGCGCTGTTCATCCACCCGAATACGCTGCGCCAGCGACTCGCCCGGATCGAGGAGCTGACGGGAGTCGAGCTCGACCGGGATGACCTGCTCTCGCTCGAGCTGGCGATCAAGCTCGCGCGACTGCACGGGCGCCCGGGGATGGCCGGGACCGCGGTCGGGTAGGTTGCCCACATATGGAGCACCGGATCGATCCAGAGCGGATTCACCACAGCTGGGATAACTCCCTCGAGCCGTCGCTGCGCGTGGCCTCGGGGGACACCGTCCACTACGACCTGCTGATGGCCGGGCACGGTCAGGTACACGAGGATTCGAGCTTCGAGGACACCTCGTTCGACTTCGCGACCCTCTACAACCTGCTCGGGCCCGTCTTCGTCGAGGGCGCTGCACCGGGCGACACGCTGCGCATCGACATCCTCGCGCTCGCCACCGGGGACTGGGGCTGGACGGTGATCCTGCCCGGGCTCGGGACGCTGCCAGATGACTTTCCCGATCCGTACCTGAAGACCTTCGACCTGCGGGCCGGCGGCTACGCCCAGGTCGTCCCGGGGGTCAAGGTCCCGATCGCCCCGTTTCTCGGCACCATGGGCACGCACCCGGACGACCCCGCGACGGCCGAGGCGTTCCCTCCCCATAAGGGCGCTGGGAACATCGACACCCGTCACCTCACCGCCGGCTCGACCCTGTGGCTGCCGGTCTGGTGCGAGGGCGGCCTGTTCTCCTGCGGAGACCCGCACGCCGCCCAGGGTGACGGTGAGGTGTGCGTGTCGGCGATCGAGTGCGACATGCGCGCGACGCTGCGCTTCACGGTCGAGCACCGGGCGATCCCCGTCCCGTACTTCCGGACCCCGGGCGCGCTGACCCCGCACGCCGAGGGGGCGGGTCACCAGGGCGCGATGGGCATCCACCCGGACCTGATGGAGGGCACGCGGATCGCGATCCGGGCGATGGTCGACTGGGTGGCCGCCGAGCACGGCCTCTCGCGCGAGGATGCCTACGTCCTGTGCAGCCTCGCCGGCGACCTGAAGATCCTCGAGGTGGTGGACGCCGGCGTGTGGAACGTCGGGATGACGATGCCCTTGTCGGTCTTCGAGTGAGCTGAGCCGACGACCGGCAGTCACTGCCGTGCGCCGGCCCACACGCTCGCCTGCTTCTGCGCCCGGCGGACCGAATGCAGGGCCTCACGCAGCTCGGTGCGCGCGATCGGCGCGAGCCCATCCGGCTCGATCAGGTTGTCGGGCGGGAGGCCGTCGGCGATCTGCGCCGCATGGTGCTCGAGGCGCAGCCGCGTGATCACGGCGAACGCCTCGGCCAGCGCCTCGCCCGCCGGCCGCTCGATGCCCCCCGCGCTCACCGCCGCCTCGATCCGGTCAAGCGTGGGGGAGATGGTGACGCCGGCGGCCAGGGCATGAAAGCGCACGAGGTTGACCAGCGGGATGATCGCGCCATGCTTGAGGTCGATGCGCCCGGCGGCCTCGCCCCGCTTCTGCGGCGCCAGCTGGCCACGGAGCCCGAGCGCGACGGGGAAGCCGGTGGCGGCCCGCGCCATCAGGCGCATGAACTCCGGGTAGCGCCGGCCGGCTCGCATCCGCGCCGCCAGCTCGGCCGTCAGCCCGAGGCCGCCGGCCGCGGAGCGGAAGTCGAATCCGACGCTGGCCCGGATCAGATGCGACTCGTCCGGGATCTCGAAGCACTCGTCGAAGGTCCTGATCCACGCGGCTTTGGACATTCGCCACCGCCGCTCGCCGGCGAGCACGCCGTTGTTATCGACGCCGATCCCGCACTGGGCCAGGCCACTGTTCACCTCGACGCCGAGGCGCTCGAAGAAGGCGTCAACCGCCGCCTCCTCCCCGACGGGAGGCTCGCCGTAGGCCAGCGCGTTGTCCTGATCGGAGGCCAGGGTGAACTCGCGGCGGGCGGCGCTGCCGAGATCGAGCCACGCCCATGAAACCGGGGCGGATCCGTGCTTGGAGAGCGAGAGCTCGGTCAGACGGGTGACGATCGCGTCGTGCTGAAGGCTCAGCACGCGGCCGATGTCGCGCGCAGGCACCCCGGCGGCGAACAGATGGCGGAACAGCTTCGGAAGATGGCTCGCGCTGCGCACGAGTCCGTCCTCGTCGGCCGCGCCCATGATCATGTGACGCAGCGCGATCGGGCTGCGCGCATCGAGACCGACGAGATCCGCCGCTGACAGCACCCCGGCCGGCCGCTCACCGTCGAGCACCGCCACGCAGTCGGCGCCGGCCGCCAGCATGTCGACGGCCGCCTCCACCGCCAGCTGACCGGCCGGCACCGACGGGGCCGGGACGCGAGCCACCATCGACACCGGCGCGTCCAGCTCGAGCTCGCGGTCGATCAGCCCGGCCCGGACATCGGCGTCGGTGACGATCCCGAGCCCGCCCTCGCGAAGCGACATCAGCACCGCCGCCACCCCGTCCTCGCCGAGGCGGCGCGCCGCCGCACGGATCGTTTCCTCCGCGCCGCAGAACACCGCGGGACGCATGATCGCCGAGACCGGAGTGGTGCCGACGTCGAGCAGCCCATGAATCGTGTGGCCGGTCCGGATCAGCCTCGCGCGCATCGTCCGCGCGACGTAGGCGGCGCCGGCCGGCGTCCCCAGCACCCGCAAAGCGGCGCCACGGTCGAGCAGCGCGCACGTCGAGTCCTCGCGCGCGCGAGCGGTGAACGCCGGCGCCATCCCGGTCAGCAGCGACGGGTGCCCGAAGCTCTCGCCCGGCTCGAGCAGCTCGACGACCTCGCCCTGGTGCAGGAGCTCGACCACTCCCGCCAGCACCACCCACAGCCCCGGCGTCGGCGGCCCGTCCTCGACCAGAATCGCCGTGCCGGCGCGGAACTCCTGACGCTCCGCGCCCGCCGAGAGCTCACTGAGGACGGCCGGCTCGAGTGCGTCGAACGGCGGATGTCCCGCCAGGAAGACATCGAGGCGATCCTGCGAAAGCGTCAAGGTGAACGTGCGTCGGCCGGCGTCACGACCACCTCGAGGCCGTGGATCGCGGTACTGGCGCCCATATCGCTCCGCTGAGTGGAGGTGAGCGCGTTGACGTTCGACCGATCCTCGCGGAGCTTCGGCCAGCCGCCCTTCGGGATCAGCCCGACGCCCACGGGCAGCGCATCGGTGATCGCGACCGGGACGACCAGGCTGCCGGTGGCGCTGCTCACCCGGGCCAGCGCGCCGTCGCTCAGTTCGAGCGCTGCAGCGTCGGCGGCCGTCACGCTCAAAGTCAGCCCTCCCGATTGCCGCGCAACCCGTTCGTCGTTGGAGAAGCTCGTGTTCAGCGCCCACGGCGAAGCCGGCGAGAGCAGTCGCAACCGGCCGGCCGCGGGGCGCTCGTCGGCGACCGGGCGAGGCAGGCGCCCGTGGCCGTCCGCGGCGGCGGCCTCGGAGACGAGCTCGATCAGTCCGCTGGCGGTCGGGTAGGTCCCTTCGCCGAACTGCACCGCCGGGGTGTCGGCCGGTGTCCACACGGTTCCACAGCTTGCCAGCTGCGCGAAATCGAGCCCGGTGCCGGTGTCCTCCAGCACACGGGCGATGATCTCCTCGTCGCCCTCGAGCAGCGGCGGGTCGGGCAGCCCGAGCGCCGCCGCCAGGCGACGAAAGATCTCGCTGTTGGGCAGCGCCCGGCCCAGCGGCTCGGCCGCCTTGACCTGAGCGGCGAGCGCCCGGTGGAAGTAGGGGACGACGATGTCGTCAAACTCGAGCCAGCTGGCGGCGGGCAGGACCACGTCCGCGAGGTCGACGGTGTCGGTGGCGAACAGGTCGGTGACGACGCTGAACAGGTCCTCGCGCTCGAGCGCGCGGCGCAGACGCCCCTGCTCCGGACACGACGCCGCCGGATTGACGTTCCAGCAGACGAACGCCTGCGCGCGTGCTGAATCCTCGAGCTGCGTCGCGAGATCCATGTGCGAGATCGGCTCTGGCACTTCGGGGTAGGCCGCCGCGGCGCTCAGGTAGTCCTCGTCGATGCCGCGGTTGGCGAATCCGTTCAGGTACAGGAAGCCCGCTCCGACCCGGCCGAGGTTGCCGGTGACCGCCGGGAGCGTGGCGACACTGCGTACGACATTGCCCCCTTGGGGCTGGCGCTGCAGGCCCTGGCCGATCCACAGCAGGGAGGGGCCGGCGCCGTACAGATGCGCGGCGCGCTCGACCGCCTCGGCCGGCACACCGGTCTGGGCCAAGGTCCAGGCGGGGTCGCACGCCTGCGCCTCCTCGAGCAGCTCCGCGCCGCCGATGGCGTGCTGGGCGAGGAACCGCTGGTCGACGAGGCCGTCCCGGGCCAGCACGTGCAGGAGCCCGAAGGCGAGCGCCGCGTCGCTGCCGGGGAACGGCTGCAGATGGAGGTCGGCCTGCTCGGCGGTGGGCGTGCGCACGGGGTCGACCACGACCACCGAGCCGGGGGCCGATGGGAGCCAGTGCTCGTGCTGATGGGGCGCCGAAGCCGAGGGATTGGCCCCCCACACAAGCACGCACCGCGACTCCGCCACGGTCCGCGGATCGAAGCCATCGAGCGAGGTCCCGTAGAGGTAGGTGAGCGCGGTGTGACCGGCGTCATTGCAGATCGTGTCCGGCGCCACTTCGGTGGCTCCGAGGCGGCGCATCAGGCGCATGGGGAAGAAGTAGGAGAGGAGCGAGAAGCTGCCGGTGTAATGGGAGTAGACGATCCGCGCGCCATCATCGGCGGCGATCGCCCCCAGCCGTGAGGCGACCAGCTCGAGCGCCTCCTCCCAGCTCACCGGATCGAAGCGTCCCGCTCCCTTCGGCCCGCGGCGTACCAGCGGATCGGTCAGACGTGCCGCCGGGTCAAGGAACACGCCGTTGTAGGCCAGCGTGCACTTGCGGCAGAGCTTGCCGCGGCTGACGGGATGGTCCGGGTCGCCGCGAACGTGCACGACGCGGCCATCCTGCACGCGGACGAGCGCTCCGCAGGCGTCGTAGCAGTCCCGCGGACAGGTGGTGCGGACGTCGTGTC
>Ga0302314_10016931_pt1 | contig 12274 bp, 19 predicted proteins | sample III_Palsa_N2_3_FD_200533 | JGI IMG/M metagenome (GOLD analysis project Ga0302314, IMG submission 200533) | Peat permafrost microbial communities from Stordalen Mire near Abisko, Sweden - III_Palsa_N2_3 | ecosystem: Environmental > Terrestrial > Soil > Palsa > Peat permafrost | place: Sweden...
GCTCTTCCGATCTATGCCGATCGCCTGCCCGTAGCTGATCCCGAACCGCTCGGCGAAGTCCTGTTGCGTCATGTTCAGCAGATGCGCGCGAGTGTGGCAGAGCCGATACTTGGCCTCACGCTTCAGGTCGTCGCGATCACGCGGCATGATCGTCACCTCCCCAGGTTTCGCGAACATGCCGGTTCCACTCACGGCGGCGGCGATAGGCGTCGAGAGACACGACGTTTTCACCAGCACGGAGACGGCGACCGATCGCCGATATGCGATCCGACCAATCCGACTTAGGGCCGATGAGCATCGCCGAGTCGGGATCGCACCCGCATTCGATCGGGTGCCGGCCACAGCGGCAGAGTCCATCGATCATAGCCCGAACTCCCATATCGGCACCGGTGGCGCGCTGGCGTCGCTGCCATGTCCAAAGGTGCCGCGGTTGAAATGGTGCCTGCCGTTGTGATCACGGGTCATCGCTCGATCAGCGTCGAGCATAAGCATCTTGCGACCGGCGAGCCATACCGCGAGGCCGGCGAAGTCGTGACTGTCCTTCGCGCCGATGCCGTAGAGATCGAGGATCGACCAGCCGAGACCTAGAGCCTTCGCGGCCCATCCCTGCGCATGGATCTGCACCGCGTCCAACACGACAGCCGCCCACATATTCGGCTTGGTCAATTTCGGTGGCCGGCGCCCGCGCGGCTTGAACAACCCGGCCTCTATCGCGGCCATTCCCTCTACGGGATGATCATTTTGCGGGGTAACAGGTGTAACAGGTGTAAACCCGCCATTCTGCAAGGGTTTTTGCTGATACACCCTGTTTTCCGCGGGGTGTAACGGGTGTAACTCGGCGGCTTTGGTTACACCGGTTACACCATCGAGATCGGGAGGTGTAACACCAGAAAGCCCCACGGGCCGGGCCGTTACACCCGTTACCCCTGTTACCCTCAAATCTGGCAAGGCCTCTAGCCAATCGAGCGACGCATCAAGCATCGTCACCTCCGAATATCGACTGCTCGACGATGTAGCAGCGGGACAGGCCAAGCTCCGGCAGGCGGGTCGGAATGGTGAACTTCCCTTCCGCATTCTTGCGGAGCATCCCGCGTTCGCCAAGCGCGCGAGCGACGCGGCCGGCATCCATTCCAGCGCAGACTTCGTTGCGCCACACCTCCGGCAGGATCACATGCTCGCGGACGCCATCGGTATGCCGCCAGAAACCCGCACGGTTGACGATGCGCGGTGCATATTCATCAATGCCGCGCTCGATGGGCTCGAACCGCGAACTACCATGCGCTTCTAGAAAGCCGCGAACCTTGCTGATCGCCTCGCGGTCCTCTGCCGCGCCGATGCCGCCACGGCCCTGCAACCATGATCCGAATATCTTGGCCGCGGCTGTCTCTGCCTTGCCGGGCGGCCATGGCAGCACGCCGACGCGAGCGGCGACCTCTCCCGCCATTGCGACTACTGCGAACCGACGACAGGCGCGCGCTACCTGTCCCGTCGCGCCCTTCGGCAGATGCTTGGCGACAAAACCGTCGATCCCACGCTTTAGGCTGGGCGCGATCGTGTCGCGGTTGGCTGTGATCATTTCGAGGAAGGCCGGCCCGGCCGTGCCATAGGCGTGCGCCGCCCCATCTTTCAGTGTGCGCGCTAGAAGCTCCGGCGAGGTGACGCCGTGTAAGGTCTCGAATAGGCCAAGCCCGGCACCCGCATCGGCTTCAACGTCGAGGATGCGGACTTCCTGGCCCGCTGCCGAGCGACGGGTGCCACGGCCATCGCGGCCCGCCAGATCGCCCAGGCTGATCTCGCCCGACGATAGGAAGAACACCCGCCACTGTGCCGGCGATCGTGCCGCGCCGGTTTTGCTCGATCGGGTCTTGCCGGCGCCGTTCGCGAGCATGTACGCAACAGAGCCCGCGTCTTTGGCGTCGAGCTGCGCCAGCTCGTCTAGGCATAGCAGGGTGTCATTGTGCTGTACGGCCACGCCTTCCAGGCCGTTAGCTGTGGCCCGCCACTGGCGCACAAACGATGGCGTTCCCCACACACTTGCAGCCGCAACCAGAGCCGTTGACTTGCCGATCGACGATGGACCGCGAAGATTGATGCCGCCGCCTTCCTCGCCGATCAGATCGAGCAGCGGCCCGACGAATGCCGCGGCAAGCGATACGGCCAATCGGCTATTGCCAACGCCGTAGCAGGCAACCCCGTCCTGCCATTGCTTGAGCGTACCCGCCGACCGGTATTGATGATCGAATGCGGACGGCCCCTGATAGATGACCAGACTGTCTTTGCCGTCGCCGATTGTTCGATCCGGGAGGGCAAAGGCATTGCCGGTCCATCCGACGCGCTCGACGGCGCGGGCGCGTGCTGGAATCGTCACCGAGCCGAGAAAGTCGAGCAGCTTGCTACGGGCCTTCGGGCTTGGCGCGATATAGCAACCGCGATCGAGCAAAGTTGCGCGGATCTCGCTGCCGTCACCCGCAAGTAATGGCATAGGCATAGCCCACTGGTGGTCTCGGTGGTCGCTGTCCTTCCAGCGCAGCAAGAGCCCCCAGGATGCGCCCTTGTCGTCGCGGGTCTGCGCCAGCACCTCCATGCGGCTGGCGATGCGCAGCGCGGGGGCGTCGCCGCCGTCGTCATAGTAAAGCCCGTCCGCCTTGAGCGAGTAACCCCAAGGCAGTTTTGCGACCGGTGCGGCGCTATTGAGGACAGCGCAGATAGCCGCGTCGTCGTCACCATCGGCGAAGTCGATCGCCGGTGCAGTTGCTTCAACCATTTGCGAGACTCCTAGGAGGCAGGGCCACGCTCGCGCCGATTGCGGCGGCGGCGGCCCGTGCAGCATCGATACCGAGATTGCGGGCGATGCGGGGATTGGCGATCAGGTGCGCGTCATCGTCGGCACAGATGACCATCGGACGATCTGGCCACCGGCTGCGCAGCGCACGCGCCACCGGTTCAAGATTGGCGGCCGAGAAGGCGGCTGCGATGTCGTGCCCGGTAGCACGCCGGACAGCGCCCATGGTCCCGACGCCCTCGCCGATGCAGAGCGGGGTTTCCGGACACTCTGTCGCGAAACCGGCGACCAGCCAAAACAGTTTGTCTACTCGGCCGCCTTTCAGGAACAGCTTGGTGCCGTCGCGGTAGATGCGCTGCACATTCCACACCCGCCCGGCGTTATCCTGCATGGGTATCAGCAGCGTGTCGCCGGCCTGCCGGATGCCCTCGCCCGATATGCGCTTGCGGGCGAGGTAGGGATGCGCCGGATCGGCCGCCGTCGAGGTCGCGAGCAAAGCGGTTGCCTGCGCTGCCGCGGTCTCGTGCCGTTCGGCGGTCGCCAGATCGCGGCGGACCCTCTCAACATCGCACTTGGCGCGCCATGCGGCCCGCTCGGCATCTGTCCGCTTGATCGGTGCGGAATCTGCCTTCCACGTCGCGTCTATCGCGAGCCGGTGATTGCCGAACCGTCCGGCCGGCCTGCCGTCGAGGAACAGCCTTGCCCAGCCGTTGGCTTTCTTCTCGTCGGCGCACCGGAAGCGGACGAACTCGCCCGATGCCAGCGCATTGTTGATCGGCTCGGCCGGCTCAACACCCGCCGCCTGCATCGCGTCGAGGAATGACACGATCGCCTCTTGGGTGTTCATCATTGGCCACCCCCCGCGCGATCAATCACCGTCCGGTAGAGTGTGGGAAACAGGCCCGTTAGGTAACGGGCAGCACCCACCGCATCGGCGTGCTGATCATGAAAGGTGACGACGGCGCGTTCCTGCTCGGTCAGCGCCGGGGACACGCGGAGAGCGAAACGCTCGCCCTCCGCAGTCACGATGAGTGCCTTACCGGCCGCGATCGGTTTGCCGGTGGCGAGTGAGATGACCTTATCCATGGGCCACCTCGCTATCCGGGCCGGTGTCGGCCACCGCGATCACGATGCCCAGCTTCTCGGACACGTCCGATAGGAAGACATGCCGAGCGCGCCGGTATGCCGGCAGGATCTGGAGCGCGCGGCGGCCATAGGGCATCCGCGGCGACCAGACGGCATCCATGCGCCCATCGGAGTAGCGAAACTCGACGCTGATCCCGCGGCCCAGGTCGACGGGCTCGGTATGGAAGGTGCTCATGCTGCGCCTCCCGTGACGCGGATCACTGTGTCGACTTGCTCGACTACATATTGCGACAGCACGCTCGCCAATTCTCGGCGCGGCTCGGCTTCAGCGTGGCTAGTGACGAGAATAGACAGCGCCGCATCGATCAACAGGATGGCAGCAACCGCCGGCTCGTGTTCTGCCGCTTCCAGCGCATCGCAGGCCAGCAACACGATCGTCGCTTCATGTTTGGAAGCCGTCATGCCTGCACCTCCGCGTCAGTAACGGCGACCCAGGCGATGGCGCGCTTGCCCGAGCGGTTCGGGCGCCGGACGCCTCGATCGTCGATCAAACCCTTGCGCCGAAGCTCGGTCGTGCGCGGCTGAATCGTCTCGCGCGGCATATCGAGGCGCTTGGCCAGTTCTTCCGCTGTCAGGCCGAAGTAGCCGGCGTCCCGGATCGCCTGGAGCGCGACGCGCTGTAGCTTGCCCTGTACGGGCGCGATGGCATCGGCCGCCTCGATGCTCGTCGAGATACCGCGGTGGCCCGGTTCGTCGGGATAATCATGGGCGTGCATATTCATTGATCGTCTCCCGCCAGCGGCGGCAAACCGTGCTTTTCAAGCAGGATGCTCAGCCAGTTGGCCTGTTTCTCAGTCAGGAGGTTTGCGTCGAAGGCGAGGCCACCGAGGAACTGGCCCTCTTTCGCGCGCAGGGCTTTGGAGCCTTGCAAGGCCGGGAGCAGGATCGCCCGCGCCGCCTCGCGATGATCGGTGAAAGGCGCGGTCACGACCGCGCCCTCCCGAATATCCCGGCGCCAGGAACCCAGCCCGTACGGTCAACTACAGGGCCGCCATGCTTGTCTTGCAGGGCAGTGGCGTAGACGTTTGCGCTTTCGTGGTCGTTGAAGCTGCGATCGTGATCGCCGGCACCGATGGGTGGCGCCATCGTCACCGAATAACGATCCCCGATGAGCGATATGGTGATGGTGCGATCAGACATTGGCCGACCCCCACGCCAGATCGGCAAGCAACTGCGCACGCTGGCCGATGATGCCGAGCAGGTTCAGTCGTTGAATTCGAAGGAGCTTGGCGTTATCATCACAGTTGCCACTGCTGATAACATTCGTCGTGACCCGCTTACCCCGCTGCGAACGGGGTGGGCGGGTTGCTTCGTTATTGGGCCGAAGCGCGACCGCAATGGCGGTTGCCATAAACCACTATGCCGCCTCGACCAGCGCGCGGATGCTATCGGTCTTAACGAGCGTGCGGCGACCAAGCTTGATAACCGCCAGGTCGCCGCGGTTGATCAAATCGTAAATCTTGGTCGTTCCGATGCCGCCAAGAGCTTTCTTAGCCTCGGCAATCGATGTCACAATCGGGTCCATATGTCGCCTCCTAGAAACGCCAACGGTTGTCAGCGGGCGACAGAGAATTAGCCCCCGGTTCAGGGGAAAATCCAAGGAAACGAAACGGCTATCTAGCCTAGAACGGTAAGGCTTTATCTATCCGCCGAGCTAGTGGGTTTCCGAGGATGGAACAGAAACAGCATTCTTTTCCCGAAGCAGCTCAGCGAGGTAATCGGAGCCAGCTTTGTTGATCGCGGCAGCAACTTCTTCGTCAGAAAGTTTGCCGTTGATCGGGTGGATATCAATCTGATTCCCCCGGATCATGGCCTGATCGTATTCGCGCTGGCTTAACCGCTCAATGCACTCGGCCTTCCATTTCTGAATGGCGGGCCATGACGAATTGAATGCACCCGCGATCAAGGACTGACTTTTGCCAGCCGAAAGCCCGCGACGTTGCAATGCTTCATACCAAACCAGCGCGTTCAACTTACATACCGCCAAGCGAAATGCGTTGCGCCGTTTACCCTGCACCTTGTCCCGTTGGGCAAAGATGTAGGGCACGTCTCCGCCAGCGACGGCATAGACTTCTTCAACGACGGCACCGTAGGTAAAATCCGCCGGCCAATCACCTTCCATGAATGGCGCGATGACCTGCAAGCGGTGGGCAAGCAACCCAAGACCATCGCCGTCGCCCCCCTGCTTCATCGCGAGAGAGTAGGCCGTCTCGCCCATGACAGACCGCGCAAAGCGCAGCACCGACCAGAGATTGAGCAAGGCGCCGGTTTCGCTGGCGCCGACCTCCTCAATCCGCTTTCTGCTTTCCAATAGCGTTGAAAGAATCATTTCGAGCCCATCTTGCAGAGCGTCGAACTCTTCTTCCTCATCCATGCGAAGGCACCAGACGCAAGATATTGGACTTGCTCGCAAGATGCCCTGCCCATCCCTCTAAGAGCTTTCTGCGCATCTCAATGAAGTCAGTGCGCTTGTAAGCCCGCTCGACCTTATCGGGCACGGCGTGTGCGAGGGCAGCTTCGGCCACCGCATCGGGTATCGTCGGCATCTGCTCGGCAGCGAAGTCGCGGAAGCTGCTCCGAAACCCATGCACCGTATAGGCCGACTTGGCGTCGCGCATGATTTTCGAAAGCGTCATGTCGGACAGCGCGAGCCCCTTCGTATTTGGAAACACCAAGGCGTCGGGCTTTGCGTTCACACGAAGCGCGACCGCTTGCGACAGCACCTCGACTGCGGCGTCGGTGAGCGTCACCGAGTGCGCCACCTTGGACTTCATCTGCGCAGCAGGCCGGTTCCACAGCTTGTTTTCAAGGTCAATGTGAGCCCATTGCGCGTGGCGCACCTCGCCGGATCGAGCGGCGGTATTTATGGTGAACAAGAGTGCAAGCCGGCCAACCGTAGTTGCTTTCGATGCGAGACCAGCGGCGAACGCGGGTACGTCCTGATACGGCATCGCTGCGAAGTTGCCGCCTGCTGTATGCCGAGCAAGCCCCATCGTCACCGACTTGCCGGGCGCTTCCGTCGTGCGCCAGCCATTCGACTTGGCATAGTTCAGGACCGTGCCGGTGCGCTGGCGGACCTTCCGAGCCATGACAGGGATGCGCGTCCAGATAGGCGCGAGCATGTCGCGGATATGCGAGGACTCGATCTGATCGACCCTCATGTTGCCTAGCGTGGGCACAGCATGCTCTTCAAGCGAGGACAGAAATGCCGCTGCCGCCTTCGGGCCCCATCCTGCCGACAGATCGGCATGGCAGGATAGCAGCGCCTTCTTGAAGTTCGGCACCGGTGTCCGATCCTTGTCGCGCTCTGCGATCGGATCTCGCCCGGCCTTAGCAAGCCGACGCAGGGCTTGGGCCTTCTCGCGAGCCTCGCCCAGGTTGAGCAAGCGTCGGTGCATGATCGGCACCTCGTTGACCGCATCATTGGGACTGCGACGCGGATCGAGGTCTACCGAGCCTAGCCCGATGTCCTGCCGCTTACCGTCAGACTGTACACGAAGCATCCACGATCGCGCTCCGCTCGGCTTGACGAGAAGGTACAGGCCCTTCCCATCGGCATGCCTGCCGGGCTTGGCGTTCTTGACCCCTAGGACGGTCAGACCTGACATGACGGCTCCCCATTGCGTTACCACGTTTTCACACGAACGTAGGCGGACGTCAACGGGATTGAGCGAAAGATGACGCGCTTGCCGTGCCTCTGTCGTATGGGTTTTGCGGAGATTGGCGAACGCCAGAGAAGGTGGGTTATTATCCTGCCCGGGGAGCCAAACAAATTCGCAGAAAACCGCCATTTCTCTTGAAGGCGGCGCTATGTCTGCAACGGCATTGCCACACCTGCTCTGACAAGCATTATGATAGTCCCTCTACGGTCTCGCGCATATCGTCGCCGGTCCATTCGCTCGGCGGCTGCGTCGAATCGTTCTTTGCGAAGACGACGATGTCGCCCGGTGCAATCTCTCGTTGCGCGCGATGGTGCCACCGCATGTGGATGAAATCATGCTCGCCGAAGACCCGCCGCGTGCTGTGACCCTCGTCACCCCGGAAACCGACGACGTGCGTGCAGCACTTCACTCTGCCGCAAAGTCCGCAGCGGGCGACCCCGTCAGTCCACCCTCCTCACGCCTCTCCATGCGAGCTACGAAGTCGAACGCGTCGTAGACGCGCTGGCAGCACTCGAAACAGAGCACGGCGGCCGTCGCAATGCTCTGCCTGCCCATCTCGCGTGCGGTCGCCCGATGGAGACCATATTGCGCGCGCGTCGCCGCGACGTTGCCCCGGCCGGGATCACCGATGCTCTTGATGCCCATTCCGAGGAAGGGGTTCTCCTTCACTTAGTCGTCTCGTTGTCGCGCGGTCGCATCGCCCGGTTCCAGACGAGGCGGCAAACCTGCATCATGTTGGCGCGGCCACGGCTTTGGATGAACGTCCAGGAAGGGATAGCATAGTCGCGGGAATGCGGCTCTGCGGCTTGGTCAGAGTATTTACTTTCGTCGGTGAGCAGATACATTCCCGGTTGGCCTGGCGGGGGCTACGGTATCGTGTCGCGCTTAAATCGCGATCGTTTTAGGGGGTTGGCATGCGCGAATTTGAGAATCGCGTGATCAATGCGCTCATCCGCGTGGCGTTACCTGTCTATCCCCCTGCGGCTTTATGGTTGGAGCATCACCGGGCAGTCAGAGGCGGATGTCCAGAGTTCAAGCTCCTGCCAGCCCTCGCCTTGAAGTCCAAACATTCAATCGACGTCGGCGCTAATGTGGGGGTCCTATCTCGCATTCTGGCGAAGCATAGTCGCGGCGTCACAGCCATTGAGCCAAATCCCGAATTGTGTTCGCGCATGCGTCGCTCCGAGCCGAAAAACGTGACCGTTGTGCAGTGCGCGGTTGGGGAGGCGCCGGGCGTGGCCCGGCTAAAAATTCCAGTTGGCGCATCCAAGCATCTGCTGACGGGGCACGCGTCTCTGCTCGAATCCGCTATGACCGAGTTCGATGAGTATGTTGAGATCGACACCCCCATACGCACGATCGACGAGATGGGCTTGTCCAACATCGAATTCATAAAGATTGATGTAGAGGGATTTGAGACGGAAGTTCTTCGGGGCGCTCTGAATGTGTTGCGGTCCGAACGGCCCAATCTCATGATCGAGTCCGAAACTCGCCACAATCCAGAAGCGCCGAGTTGTGTGATCGATATGCTTGAACCGATGGGATATCGAGCGTTCTTTCTAAAAAACAGGAAACTGTATTCCTGGGCCGATTACGACGCTGTCAAAAATGGCGGGGATCTCTCTAATCCTAATTATGTGAAAGACTTTTTCTTCGTTCACGTAGATCGGCTTGCTGGCATGATAGCGCGACTGCGGCCAGTGGTGGCAGTAGACCACTTGATTAAGGCCAGAGCCGTCGGATGATGAAGCCGTCATCTCCTCCGGGAGGTAGCGGCTTTCTCGTATGTCGCGGCTTGGGCTACGGCGCCAGGTCCGATGGCTCGCAGCGGATAATGACCGCGAGAAATTCGGCCTCAGATTTGATCGGGATGGCATCGCTACGATCGGAACCGAGCAGACGCTCGTTGCTGACACCTGACCTCTTCGCAACGGCGGCAAGCCCCATCGTCCGCTAAGCGACCCAGAAACGAAACGGCGAATCGCCGGGGCTATCGCCCGGCCAGCATACGGATCGCACTTGTAATCCCGGCATCCAGGTAAACAGACATCCAGACATAGATGCCAAGCACCGGCGGGGTCTCCCGGCGGCGCGCGAACTCCGCCGCGGCACGATGCCGCGACGGAGCCCGATGAGATCAATGGCAGCGCGTTACCTTGTGGTGATGGACCCACTGCGTCGTGCAATGACGATGATGATCCATCGGGCGCGCACTGGCGGCGGATGCCAGGCCGAGCGAAGCGAGCAGCGTGGCTGCAGCGAGCATATGGATGGTTTTCAAGCTTATTCTCCCATTCGGTCCGAACGCCGGACGCGCGGGCATATTGTGCGCCCGATATTGCGCACGGCGTTCAATGCACGCGCCCGGTCGCCGCTCTCGACCGTTTCATCCCGGCAAGAGCGTCGCGCGTGAAATATCGGTGATGGCCGATCGCGCGAGGTGCGCGCCGCCGTCGCCCGCGATTACGAAGCCGGCAGCCGACGGACGCCATCGGCGTCAGCGGTGCGTCCCGTAACGGCCGTCCTCGAACGAGACGACGGCGCCGGCATGATCGCCGAGCGGGATCGCGGCGGTGCCGTAGACGTCGCGCATACCATGATTGCCGATCGACGTGCCGATCTCGCCATGGATCTTCTGCCCGCTTCCGCCGCCTGCCAATCCGGCGCGTGCCGCATCGACCGATGCCTCGGTCTGATGTTCGACGATATCCGCCTTCTCTTCGGGCGTGAGACTCAGCGTCTCGGGAACGGTGCGTACAACCGACTGCGCCAGCGCCGGGCTGGCGACTGCCATCGAGCATCCCGCGAGCCACGTTAACCGGATCGTTTGCGAACGAGTCATGTCGATGCCTCGTCGACACGATTGAAACGGATCGGCGCCTTTGTCCATCCCGCTGGCAGGGGAGGCCCGGCGCCATCGCCCTGACGATAGTCAGGAACTTGCGATAGATTGATGCCTTTCTGCAACATTGTTCATCCGATGTTCAAGCTCTCAATCGGTCCCGATTGACCGTCCGCGATCTCGTGACGATCCTGCCGACGACCAAACAGGGGGTCTGGTCGACGGGGGGACGAGAAACATGCTGAGAGCGAAGGTGCGTCGTGCGGCGCTGGGGGCAACTGCGCTGGTCGCGATCGGGGCGGCGCTTGCAGCGACACCCGCAAACGCCATCGTCGTGACCGACGGCTCGTCGCCGGCAAACGCGGTCGATCCGACCAACATCACCGGCGTCGGCCAGATGGTCGTCGACGAAGGCGATGGCTTCATCGGTCTGTGCAGCGCGACGCTGATCAATCCGCGCACCGTCATCCTCGCCGCGCACTGCGTCAACGACGCGCCGGCGAACGCCTATGGCAGCGCGCAGGGCGGCATCCCGATCGGCGTCGGCTTCCAGGCGGACAATCTCGGGCCGCTGCGCAACTGGCTGTTCGGCGGCGACAAGACCAGCGTGTCGGACTATTTCTACAACGGCAGCTACGTCACCTATAATCCGCAGTCGCTCGCGCTCGGGCCGAACAACAATTTCCTGCAGGGCGACGTCGCGCTGATCGCGTTCGACACGCCGGTCTCGGGCGTGCCGACCACCGACCTGCTGTTCAGCCCGCTGACCGGTCCGGTCCATGCGACGATCACCGGCTATGGCGGCAACGGCACGGGCTCGACGGGCAGCGACGGCAGCAACATCGATTTCAAGCGCCGCGTCGCCGAGAATATCGTCAGCGTGCTGGGCTCGCTCGACGACGTCGACAATTTCCTGTTCGGCCAGCCCGACGGCCTGCCGCAGAACCTGTATCAGGTCGATTTCAACGATCCGAAATACGGCACCGCTGCCGCCAGCCCCTATGACTTCGATCTGTTCGGCGACAAGGCGCTCGCCAACGAGGGCATCACCGCGCCCGGCGATTCCGGCGGTCCGCTGCTGATCGACCAGGCCTTCGCCAAGCCGGTCGTCGCGGGCGTGCTGTCGGGCGGGAGCCGCTATTACGAAGGCCAGCCCGGCGCCTCCTACGGCACGTCGAGCTTCTACCAGCCGCTCTATCTGTTCTGGGACTGGATCGTCGCCAACAACCCCTATAAATATGTCTCGGCCAAGGCCGGCGACGGCAGCTGGACCGATCCCAATCACTGGGTGATCGATCTCGATCCGATCTACCAGGTGATCGGTGCCAACGGACAACTGGTCAACGGCCTGCCGACGACACCGGCCGCCGGTATCGACGGCACCAGCCCCAAATTCGGCAATGTCTGCTATTACGATCAGTGCGAGAATATCGCGACGGGCGACGTCACCTCGGGCAACACGCCGACCAACCCAGCCGGCACCAGCACCACCACGACGGCGTCCAAGTCCGCGACGCTGACCAACGACAAGGGCGGTGCGATCCTCGCGGCCGGCGCGGGCGCCACGCATGAAGCGGAGGGCGCGCCCGATGCGATGATCAATTCGCCCCAGGCGGCGATCGATCCGGTCGGCAATCCGCCCGCGGAGGGCTCGGCGCTGGTTGGCGGCGAACTCGTTCAGGGTGCGCCCGGCTCGTCCAACTTCGTGCCCAACGACACCGATGGCAACGTCGCCACCGGCGCGCCCGCGCGCTATTACGACGTCACGCTCTCGGCCGACGGCACCACCACGCTTTCGGGTGCGCAGAAGGTCATCGACCGGCTGACCATCGCCGGCGGCGG
>Ga0302314_10016932_pt1 | contig 12274 bp, 13 predicted proteins | sample III_Palsa_N2_3_FD_200533 | JGI IMG/M metagenome (GOLD analysis project Ga0302314, IMG submission 200533) | Peat permafrost microbial communities from Stordalen Mire near Abisko, Sweden - III_Palsa_N2_3 | ecosystem: Environmental > Terrestrial > Soil > Palsa > Peat permafrost | place: Sweden...
GCCCGCGCGATGCCTGCAGTGCGGCCTTGGCGTCGCCGATGACGATGGGCACGATCGGGCTGACCGCCTCGGGCAGGTTCAGCCGGCGGGTGAACAGCCGCGCCTTGGCGACCGGCAGCGCGGCATAGGCCGGTTCGGCCTCGATCAGGTCGATCGCGGCGATCGCGGCGGCAACCGAGGCCGGCGGCAAGCCGGTGGAATAGACGAAGGTGCGGGCCCGGCTCTTGATCAGATCGATGACCGGCTGCGACGCGCAGAGATAGCCGCCATAGCCGCCGATCGCCTTCGACAGCGTGCCCATCTGCAGCGGCACATCGGCCTTGGTCCCGGCGATGAAGCTGGACCCGCGCCCTCCCCCGACCACGCCGATGCCGTGCGCATCGTCCGACAACAGCCAGGCGTCGTGGGTTTTGGCCAGCGCCGCCAGCCCATGCAGCGGCGCCAGGTCGCCGTCCATCGAAAACACTCCGTCGGTCGCGATCAGCGCGTGGCGGTGATGGGCCCGATGCCAGACCAGCAGTTCTTCGAGATGGGCGAGGTCGTTATGGCGGAAGGTCAGCATCCGCCCGCCCGACAGCTTGCCGCCCGCCATCATGCAGGAATGCGCCAGCTCATCGACCAGCACGAGGTCGCTGGCGCCGGTCAGCGTCGGGATGATCCCGGCATTGGCGAGATAGCCCGAGCCGAAGACGCAGGCCGCTTCCGCGCCCTTCAGCCGGGCCAGCCTGCCCTCCAGCTCGGCGAACAGCGGATGGTTGCCGGTGACCAGCCGCGACGCACCCGAGCCGACGCCGTAGCGCTCGACCGCGGCCATGGCGGCGGCTTTGATCGCCGGATGATGGCTGAGATTGAGGTAGTCGTTGCAGGAAAAGGATAGCAGCCTGCGGCCGCCCCGCACCGCCCAGATATCGTCGGTGCGGGTGGTTTCGACCAGCGTGCGCAGCAGCGACCGTTGCCGCAGGCCGGCGAGCTTTTCCGAGGCGAAGGCGTCGAGGGATGACAAAATGGCGCACTACCGTTTACAAGCGGGACGATGCTCATGGTGTGATCGCTGGTTTTCGCAAACGCAACCTGCGCTCTTTGTCGCAATGGAATGATCAAATGTCCGTCGTCAGTCTCGATGCGTTCGCTTCCCCGGCTGCGGCCGGTAGGTTTCCCGAGCCGGGCTCCGTCCGTCATGACTGGACCCGCGCGGAAATCCGCGCCCTGTTTGCCCTGCCGTTTCCGGAGCTGATCTTCCAGGCCCAGACCGTCCACCGGATGAATTTTGACCCGACCCAGGTCCAGATCTCGACCCTGCTGTCGATCAAGACCGGCGGCTGCCCCGAGGATTGCGCCTATTGCCCGCAAAGCTCGGCCTATGAAACCGAACTCAAGGCTTCGAAGCTGATGGATGTCGAAACCGTGCTGGCCGAAGCGCGCGCCGCCAAGGCGGCCGGCGCCAGCCGCTTCTGCATGGGCGCGGCCTGGCGCTCGCCCAAGGATCGCGATCTCGACGCCGTCTGCCGGATGGTCGAGGGCGTGAAAGAGATGGGCATGGAAAGCTGCGTCACGCTGGGCATGCTGACCCCGCCCCAGGCGGCGCGGCTGAAGCATGCCGGGCTGGATTACTACAACCACAACCTTGACACCTCGCCGGAATTCTATGGCGACATCATCACCACCCGCACCTATCAGGACCGGCTCGACACGCTGGAGACGGTGCGCGAGCAGGGCATCAATGTCTGCTGCGGCGGCATCGTCGGCATGGGCGAGGGTGCGGAAGACAGGGTCGGCATGATCCATGCGCTGGCGACCCTGCCCAGCCATCCGGAAAGCGTGCCGATCAACATGCTGGTCCAGGTCGAGGGCACGCCGCTGGCCGGCGGCGCCGCGCTCGACCCGCTCGACTTCGTGCGCACCATCGCGGTGGCGCGCCTCTGCATGCCGGAATCGATGGTCCGGCTCTCGGCCGGGCGCGAGGACATGACCGACGAGACCCAGGCCTTGTGTCTGCTCGCCGGCGCCAACTCGATCTTCTACGGCCCCAAGCTGCTGACCACGCCGAACCCGGCGCAGGACCGCGATATGGCCCTGCTGGAACGGCTCGGCATGAGCCCGATGACGCTGTGATCGGCTGATGTCTTCGCAGCCTGCCTGGTTCGAGGCCGGCTTCCCCCATATCTGGACGCCCTACAGCCAGATGAAGACGGCCGCGCCGCCCTTGGCCGTCGCCGGGACCGAGGGCGTGCGCATTCATCTGGCCGACGGGCGGGTGCTGATCGACGGCATCGCTTCGTGGTGGACCGCCTGCCACGGCTATAACCATCCGCATATCCGCGCGGCAGTCAGCAAACAGCTCGAAACCATGCCGCATGTCATGTTCGGCGGGCTGACCCACGAACCGGCATTGATGTTGGCGAAAAGGCTGGCGGCGATGCTGCCTGGGGACCTCAATCGCGTGTTCTTCACCGATTCCGGCTCGGTCGCGGTCGAGGTGGCGATGAAGATGGCGATGCAGCTGTGGCTGAACCGCGGCGTGCGCCACCGCACCGGCTTCCTCGCCTTCCGCGGCGGCTATCACGGCGACACTCTCGGCACCATGGCTGTGTGCGACCCGGGCGAGGGGATGCACAGCATCTTCACCGGCTTGCTGCCGCCGCAGCCGATGCTCGACCTGCCGACAGATACCGCGTCGATCGCCGCCTTCGACCGGTTCCTGGACCAGCACGCCAAATCCCTGGCCGCCATCATCGTCGAGCCGCTGATCCAGGGCGCCGGCGGCATGATCTTCCACGACGCGGAGGTGCTGCGCCGCTTGCGGGCGGCGGCAGACCGGCACGGGCTGGTGCTGATCTTCGACGAAATCTTCACCGGCTTCGGCCGCACCGGCACGATGTTCGCCTGTGAGGCGGCCGGCGTGGTGCCTGACATCATTACCCTGTCCAAGGCCTTGACCGGCGGCACTATGGCCCTGGCGGCGACTGTCGCTTCGGACGCAATCTTCGATGGCTTCTGGTCGGACGATCCGGGCCACGCCCTGATGCACGGCCCGACCTATATGGCCAACGCGCTCGCCTGCGCCGCCGCCAATGCCTCGCTGGACCTCTTCGAGAGCGAGCCGCGCCTGGCCCAGGTTGCCGAGATCGCGCGGGGGTTGAAGGACGGCCTCGCGCCCTGCCGGAAGATCGCCGGCATCGCCGATGTGCGGGTGATGGGCGCGGTCGGGGTGGTACAGCTCGAAAAACTGAACGATCCCAAAGTGCTGCAGCGCGCCTGCGTCGAGGCCGGCATTTGGGTCCGGGCGTTTCGGGACATCGTCTATCTGACGCCGTCCTTCACGATGGACGCGGAGGATCTGGGGCGGGTGACGGGGGCGTTGGTGAGGGTGTTGGCGGCTTAATTTTTCGGCCGTCATTCCCGCGAAGGCGGGAATCCAGACCTAGAGCCGCGTCGGCGGCGATATGAGTCTTTTCCGCGCTGCCGCGCGTATTGGCTGGATTCCCGCCTGCGCGGGAATGACGAAAGAGGAAACGCCCCTAAACCGTCATCCCCAACGCGCGCTTATACAGATCGAGCAGCTCTTCCTGCTCCGCGCGGTCGGCCTGTTCCATTTTCCGCAGGCGAAGAACCAGGCGCATGATCTTGACGTCGAAGCCGGTGCCCTTGGCCTCGGCGAAGACTTCCTTGATGTCGGCGGCTGTCGCGGCCTTTTCCTCTTCCAGACGCTCGATCCGCTCGATGAAGGATTTGAGCCGGGCGGCGGAGCTGTCGCTGGTCGCGGCGTCGGCAGGGCCCTGGTCGAGTGCGGTATCTGGCATGGGTGTGATCTGTCGTTGGATTTCGGGGAGCGGCGAAGCTACGGCGAACCGGCGGCGGAAACAAGCGTGCTTAAGACCGTCTACAGAACAGATCGGCCATGCTAAGCTTGGCCGATCGAAATGGGAGGCGGCTCATGTCGAGGCTGCGGAGATTCGGGGTTTGGCTGCGGGCGTCGCGATGGCGTTACGCACTTTACTGGGCGTCCGGCATGTCAGCCGGGACGACAATGATGGAGGCCGTCCGGCATCACGATACGGCGGGTTTTCCGGAGCTTGCGAACAACGCAATCGAGTGGTTCGTGATGGGCTACCTGATGGGTTTGCTCATGTCGTTGCCGTCGCGGTCCAAAAGACCTTCTTGAACCCTGCTCGGCAATTGCCCGCCCGCGCCGCATTGGGTACTGTCCCGCCAGCATGAAAGTGAACGTAGAAATCGACTGCACCCCTGAGGAGGCTCGTGCCTTTTTCGGTCTGCCGGACGTTGCGCCGATGCAGGAGCGGCTGATGAAGGACGTGGAGGAGCGCACCGTGGCCGCGATGAAGTCGATGGAGCCGGACGCGTTGCTCAAGACTTGGCTGCCCGCCTCCATGCAAGGCTTTGAAAACATTCAGAAGATGTTCTGGAACGCAATGGGCGATCCGAAGAAGAAATAGAGAATGCTATGACGACCGACCGTTCGCTGCCGACCGATCCCGCGCCCTATTACGAGGCGCATGTTTTCGTCTGCACCAATGACCGCGGCGAGGGCGCCAAGCGGCCATCCTGCGCCCGCCGGGGTTCGGAAAAGCTGCGGGACTATATGAAGGCCCAGGCGCGCGCCGCCGGCCTGGCCGATGTGCGGATCAACGCCTCGGGCTGCCTCGACCGCTGCGAACTCGGCTGCACCATCGCCATCTATCCGGAAGGCGTCTGGTATCATTACGACACCCGCGCCGACCTCGACGAAATCATCGAGACCCACCTGAGGCAGGGCAAGCGGGTTGAGCGGCTGCTACTGACGACCGAGCAGGAAGAGCTGCGGCCGGAGCAGATCGCCGCCGTCGCCGCCGAATAATCTCCCTATGACCGGCGAGACGCTCTTCGCGCTCGCCACCGCTCCGGGCCGGGCCGCCATCGCGGTGTGGCGCCTGTCCGGCCCCGGCGTCGCCGACGGCATCAGGGCGCTGACCGGCCGCGCGCCGCCCCAACCGCGACGCGCGTCTTTACGCCAATTACGCGACCCTTTGACGGGTGTCATCGTCGACCAGGCGCTGGTGCTGTGGTTTCCCGGCCCCGCCAGTTTTACCGGCGAAGACTCTGCCGAACTGCACAGCCATGGCGGCCGCGCCGTGGCCGAGGCGATCGGCGCGGCGCTTGGGCGCCTGCCCGGCTTCCGCCACGCCGAACCCGGCGAATTCTCCCGCCGCGCCTTCCTCAACGGCAAAATGGACCTGACCGAGGTCGAGGCGATCGCCGACCTCTCCGCCGCCGAAACCGAGGCGCAGCGCCGGCAGGCGCTGGTCCAGGCCGGCGGTGCCCTTTCTGCCCTTTATGACAGCTGGCGGACCGAACTGATAAGGCTGCGCGCTCATCTGGAAGCCGACATCGAATTCCCCGACGAGGATATCGGCGACCCCGTCGCCCAATTGTCCGGACAAATAGCGGCGCTATGGGCGTCTGTTTCAGAGCACCTTGCGGATGGGTATAGGGGTGAGCGCCTGCGCGACGGCCTGACCATCGCCGTGGTCGGCGCACCCAATGCCGGAAAGTCGAGCCTGGTCAACGCGCTGGCCCGCCGCGACGTCGCCATCGTCTCGCCCGAGGCCGGCACCACCCGCGACGCCATCGAGGTCCATCTCGACCTCGGCGGCTACCCGGTGATCCTGGTCGACACAGCTGGTTTGCGCGATGCGGGCGGGCTGGTGGAGGCCGAAGGTATTGCCCGCGCCCGCGCCCGCGCCGAATCCGCCGACCTGGTGCTGGCCCTGTTTGCCGCCGATGCCGAGCCGGATGCCGAAACGCTGGGGCTGTTGGATGATCGGGCGGTGGTGGTGCGGAGTAAGGTGGACCTCGCCCATGAACCCCCTCACCCCAACCCTCTCCCCGCAGGGGCGAGGGAGTCCGAAAGCCCCTCGCCCGCGAAAGCGGGAGAGGGAGGGGCCCGTCGCGCAAGCGATGGGAGGGTGAGGGTGCCTCAGCCTATCGAAATTTCCGTGAAATCCGGTGCCGGCCTCGACACAATCCTGCAAACCCTGACCACCCGCGTCGCCGTCCTGCTCGCCGACCGCGGCCCGCCGCCGCCGACCCGCGCCCGCCATCGCGAGGCGCTGACCTGCTGCCTCGCCGCCCTGGACGCGGCAGGAACCGCACTGCTGCCGGAACTCGCCGCCGAGGAACTCCGCAGCGCCGCCGACGCCCTCGGCCGCATCACCGGCCGCATCGACATCGAGGACATGCTCGACGCGATCTTCCGGGATTTCTGCATCGGGAAGTGATGGCAGTGGGGTTTATCCGTGCAGGCCGGTAACCCACTCGACCACGATTGTCGCGGTCGGCTCTTGGGGCTGCGAAGGAACGTCGATGCGAACTGGGAAATGCTCTATATAGAGGACCTCGAATACATCCTCGCTGCCCTCGGGGCTGGCCGCGCCGCCATTTTCTGTGAGCGTGAAGCGATCGCCCTTGCCGGGAAGTTGTAGAAACTCACAGACTCCGCGGTCCCAATTGCCTCTTTTAAACAACACGCGGGCTCTAATCGGCACGATCTCTCTCTTCGCTATAGGAATTTTGGAGACTAGCTTCGGCGGCCTCATATCCAAACAGATTTTTGCAGAGCCCTGTTTCACGTGAAACACCCCCGCTGCCTTTGACCCGCCAGCCCGAAATCCCTACATTCCGGCCCATGGACACATGGGACGTCATAGTTGTCGGCGGCGGGCATGCCGGGACCGAGGCGGCTACGGCTGCGGCGCGGATGGGTGCGCGCACGGCCCTGGTGACGCATGACCGCGAGACTGTCGGCGTCATGTCCTGCAATCCCGCCATCGGCGGGCTGGGCAAGGGGCATCTGGTGCGGGAGATCGATGCGCTGGACGGCATCATGGGCCGCGCGATCGATCGGGGCGGCATCCAGTTCCGCATGCTCAATCGGTCCAAGGGGCCTGCCGTGCGCGGCCCGCGCGCCCAGGCTGACCGCAAGCTCTATCGCCAGGCGGTGCAGGATCTGCTTGCCGAGCAGGCCGGGCTGGAGATTGTCACCGGCGGCGTTGTCGACCTGATCATGGAGGGCGACGATGCGGTCGCCGGTGTGGTGCTTGGCGATGGGCGGCGGCTCAAGGCCGGCGCGGTGGTGCTGACCACCGGCACGTTTCTCAACGGGTTGATCCATATCGGCGAGACCCAGATTCCGGCCGGCCGGGTTGGCGAGGCGCCGGCTTTGGGCCTGTCGGACCGGCTGACGGCCTTCGGCCTGGCGCTGGGCCGGCTCAAGACCGGTACGCCGCCGCGGCTGGATGGGCGGACCATCGACTGGTCGGTGCTGGAGGTTCAGCACGGCGACAACCCGCCCGAGCCGTTCTCAACCATGACCGAGCGGATCACCACGCCGCAGATACCCTGCCACATCACCTATACGACCGCCGCGGGTCATGCGCTGATCCGCGAGAATCTGCACCGCGCGCCGATGTATTCGGGGCAGATTTCCTCCAGCGGCCCGCGCTATTGCCCGTCGATCGAGGACAAGGTGGTACGCTTCGCCGACAAAGACCAGCACCAGATTTTCCTTGAGCCGGAAGGACTTGACGATCCCACGGTCTATCCGAACGGCATTTCGACCTCCCTGCCGGAAGATGTTCAGCGCGCGCTGCTGAAGACCATCCCAGGGCTGGAACGCGCGGAAATGTTCCGGCCCGGCTATGCCATCGAATATGATTTCGTCGATCCGCGCGAATTGATGCCGACACTCGAAGTTCGCCGGGTCCGGAACCTATTCCTGGCCGGGCAGATCAATGGCACCACCGGCTATGAAGAGGCGGGGGCGCAGGGCCTGCTGGCCGGGCTCAATGCCGCGCGGCGCGCCGGCGGAGCGGATGGCGTCAGTCTCAGCCGGGGCGATTGCTATATCGGCGTCATGGTCGACGACCTGGTGACGCGCGGCGCGCCCGAACCCTACCGCATGTTCACCTCGCGGGCCGAATACCGCCTGACGCTCCGCGCTGACAATGCCGATCAGCGCCTGACCGGGTTGGGCATCGAACTCGGCGTGGTCGGTTCGGTGCGGGCTGGGGCGTTCGGCGCGAAGATGGCCGATCTCGGCGCTGCCCGCGCCCTGGTCGCTGGCCTCAACGCCACGCCGCCCGAACTTGGCCGGATGGGCATCCATGTCAATGCCGACGGGGTACGCCGGTCGGTGGCCGACCTTCTGCGCCTGCCGGGGATCGACCTGCCGCGGCTCTCGGCGATCTGGCCGGAGTTGGCGGGGTTTTCCCCCGTCGTCGCCGAGCAGATCGAGATCGATGCCCGCTATGCCGGGTATCTCGACCGGCAGGAGGCGGATATCAGGGCGCTGCGCCGCGACGACGCGCTGCTGCTGCCGGCCGACCTGGATTACGGCGCGGTCGGAAGCCTCTCGACGGAAATCCGGCTGGCGCTGACCAAGTCCCGGCCGTCGACGCTGGGCGCGGCGGCGCGCATTCCCGGCGTTACGCCGGCCGCGCTGGCGGCGCTGCTGCGCCATGTAAAGCGGCGCGAGCCCGTACCGGATCAGGCGGCGAGGGCAATCGCGTGAAAGTTATCGGTCGGATTGAAAACACCGTCATTGCGAGGAGCGTAGTGACGAAGCAATCTAGAGCCGTTAGCCCGATACTGATCGGTAAGGCTCTCGATTGCTTCGCTTCGCTCGCAATGACGGTCTCTTCGGGACAGGTCGCCCTTGCCGACTGATCCGCGCGCGGAATTTCTGGCGGCGTTTCCTGTTTCACGTGAAACAGAGGCGCGGCTGGCGCGGTACGAAAATCTATTACTTGAACGCAATCAGACACTTAGTCTGATCTCGGACACGACGGCGGATATCGTCTGGACCCGCCATTTCCTCGATTCAGCACAGCTCTTGCCGCTGATTCCCCTGCCGGACCGGCCGCTGGTCGATCTTGGCACCGGCGCTGGCTTCCCCGGCCTGGTGCTGGCGATATTGGGGCTGCCCGATGTCCATCTGGTCGAGCATAATATGCAAAAGGTCGCCTTCTTGCGGGCCGTCGTGGACGCGCTCGACCTGCCGGTGACCATCCATGGGCAAAAGTCCGACGCGGTGAAACCCTTCGTCGCCGGCACGGTGACTGCCCGGGCGCTGAAGCCGCTCGACCAGTTGATCGGCTTCGGCAGGCGGTTCCTGGGGCAAAACAGTGTCTGCCTGTTCCCGAAGGGCCGGCGGGCCGAAGAAGAGATGGCGGCGGCGGCGCGCAAGTGGCATATGAAGGCCGAACGCTTTCCCAGCGTGACCGATCCGGACTCGACCATCTTCCGGCTTTCCGACGTTACCGAGGCCCGCTTATGAGCAAATTCCGGACCTTTGCGCTCGTCAACCAAAAGGGCGGGGTCGGCAAGACGACCACTGCGATCAATCTCGGCACCGCGTTGGTGGCGATGGGCAAGACCGCGCTGGTCGTCGATCTCGATCCGCAGGGCAATGCCTCTACCGGTCTCGGCATCGAACGGGCGCAGCGGGCGCGGGGGGCCTATGAGATGCTGCTCGGCGGCGTGGCGGCCGGCGACGCCATCGTCGCGACGGCCATTCCGCGCCTGTCGATCGTGCCGTCGAGCGTCGATCTGGCCGGCGCGGAAATCGAATTGGTCAACACCGAGCGCCGCGAGCACCGGCTGGCCGAGGCGTTGGCGGGCATTGCCGGGAAGTTCGACTATATTCTGATCGATTGCCCGCCTTCGCTGAATCTGCTGACGCTGAATGCACTGGTCGCGTCCGATGCGCTGATCGTGCCGCTGCAGACGGAGTTCTATGCGCTGGAGGGGCTGTCCTATCTGGTGCAGACGGTCGAGCGGGTGAAGCGGGCCTTCAACAATCGGCTGGAGCTTGCCGGAATCATCCTCACCATGTTCGACCGCCGCAATACCCTGTCCGAACAGGTGGCTCAGGATGTGCGGTCACACTTCGCGGAGACGGTGTTCGAGACTATCATTCCGCGCAATGTACGAGTCTCCGAGGCGCCGTCATACGGGTTGCCGGTGCTGATCTACGATCACCGCTGCCTGGGCGCGCAGGCCTATATCCAATTGGCGGCGGAGTTCCTGAAGCGGTTCGAGGGGAAACGCGGCGATGGCTGAACATCCGATTAAAAAGAAGGGCTTAGGTCGTGGCCTGTCGCATCTGTTCGGCGAGGCCGAGGCCGCTTATCGGGTTTCCGCGCCGGAGGCTCCGGCTGCCCAGCAGGCTGCGGCCGGCGGTGGTTCGACCTTGCCTGTCGCCTTCCTGCGCCCCGGCAGGTTCCAGCCGCGGCGGCATTTCGACGAGGCGGCGCTCGAGGAATTGGCAGGATCGATCCGGCATCACGGCCTGCTTCAGCCGATCCTGGTCCGCCCGGTCGCCGGGCAGGCCGATGCGTATGAGATCATCGCCGGCGAGCGGCGCTGGCGCGCGGCCCAGCGTGCGTCGCTCCACGACGTGCCGGTTGTTATCCAGACCCTGACCGACAGCCAGGCGCTGGAAATCGCCCTGGTCGAGAACTTGCAGCGCCAGGACCTGTCGGCGCTGGAAGAGGCGGAGGGCTATAAAAGGCTGATGGACGAATTCGGCCACTCCCACGCCGAACTGGGCGAACTGGTCGGCAAGAGCCGCAGCCACGTCGCCAACATGCTGCGCCTGCTGGCGCTGCCTGACAGCGTCAGGACGCTGGTCCAGTCGGGCGAGCTGTCGGCCGGCCATGCCCGCGCGCTGCTCACCGCCCCCGATCCCGAGGCGCTGGCCAAGGCGGTGACCGCCCGCAACCTGTCGGTCCGCGACACAGAGCGGATGGCAAACGCGGCCAAGGATACCCGCAAACCGTCTTCCAAGGCCGCTCCAACCCCCGCCAGCGGCAAACCCGTCGCCAAACACGCCGATCTGCTCGCGCTGGAGCGCGACATGACCGAGCGGCTTGGCCTCAAAGTGACGATCGAGGGGCACGGCTCGAGCGGAACCCTGGGGATCGTCTACAAATCCCTGGATCAGCTGGATGAAATATTGGCTAAACTTTCTCGCAAATAGCTAAATATAGATTCAATATATCGGAGAATTTCGGTGGCAGATTATCGCCTTTATGGCATGGGTGAGTCTGGAAACGCCTATAAAGCGGCGCTGATGCTGAATCTGTGCAGCCTGGACTGGGAGCCTGTATTCGTCGATTTCTTCAATGGCGAGAACCGGACCGAGCGCTACCGCTCCGAAATCAATGAACTCGGTGAAATTCCGGTGCTGGAACATGACGGCAAGCAGATCACGCAAAGCGGCGTGATCCTGCATTATCTGGCGGAGCAGACCGGCAAGTTCGGCCCGGCGAATGAGGAGGAAGGCCGGGAAATCTGGCGCTGGATCCTATTCGACAACCACAAGTTCACCAGCTATCTCGCCACGCTGCGCTTCCTGTACGGCCTGAACAAGACCGGCGAGACGCCGGTGACCGAATTCCTGCGCGCCCGCGTTCTGGGGGCGTTCGGAATCGTCGAGAAACACCTGGCCGGGCGGAACTTCATCGTCGGCGAGCGCGCGACCCTCGCCGACATCTCGATGGTCGGCTATCTCTATTTCACTGAGGAAACCGGAATCGACCGGGCCGCCTTTCCGAACATCAACGCCTGGACGGAGCGTATCGCCGCGCTCCCCGGCTGGGCCCATCCGTACGATTTGATGAAGCGCGGGTTTCCGGGGGCCTGATCGCGTAGGATGGGTAGAGCGCAGCGAAACCCATCATCCGGTGCGATGATTGATGGGTTTCGCTGCGCTCTACCCATCCTACAAATCACCGTGGCAGCGTGATCCGCACGGTCGTGCCCTGGCCTTCGGCGCTGTCGATCTCCAGCTTGCCGCCATGCAGAGTGATCAGCTCGCGCGCGATCGACAGGCCGAGGCCGCTGCCGGCGAATTTCCGCGACAGCGCGGTTTCGACCTGGAAGAAGGGCAAGGTGACGCGTTCCAGATCGGCGGCGGCAATTCCGACGCCGGAGTCGCTGATCGCGATCACCGCCGTGTCGTCGTTGAGCACGACGCGCGTCTCGATCCGCCCGCCCGCCGGCGTGAACTTGATCGCGTTCGACAGGATGTTGAGCAGAACCTGCTTCAGCTTGATGAAGTCGCCCGGAATCTCCGGGCAGACCGCCGGCAGATCGGTCGTCAGCATGATGTTGCCGGCTCGCGCCAGGCTGGAGACCAGCGTCAGCGATGAATTGACCAGCTCGCAGAGATCCGTCGGCGCGATATTGAGGTGAAGCGAGCCGGCCTCGATCTTGG
>Ga0302314_10016933_pt1 | contig 12273 bp, 11 predicted proteins | sample III_Palsa_N2_3_FD_200533 | JGI IMG/M metagenome (GOLD analysis project Ga0302314, IMG submission 200533) | Peat permafrost microbial communities from Stordalen Mire near Abisko, Sweden - III_Palsa_N2_3 | ecosystem: Environmental > Terrestrial > Soil > Palsa > Peat permafrost | place: Sweden...
TACCTGTTCTGCCTGCTCATCGCCATCTTCCCCAGATTCGCCAGCGCTCCCCACCTCGGCCGTCGCATCCGTTCCAGGCGCGGCCAACGTCTCCTCGATCCGGCGGCGATACGTGTCCTCCTGCCCGGAGATGCACTTGACGTAAGTGGCCAGCAGTACCGGGACGCTGTTACCCGCCCACTCGGCCACCTGTGCCGGCGGAACGCCGCTGTTGAGCCAGTTCGTCAGGCAGGTGTGACGTAGGTCATAGATGCGCTTGCCGGTGAGTGTGCGCACTAGCCGGATCTTCTGACCCGTCTCCTTGTCCACAGTTTCCTCACCGAGGACTTCGAGGCGAGCAGCTTCCCAGTTCTTACGCACCGTGATCGCGGCCAGCGCATTGCCGCTCTTGACGCCCGTCAGGAGCAGGTCGCCGGGCTTGATGTTGTTGTCCTTGATGTAAGCGCGGACGTCGGCAACGAGGTCGGGGTGCATCGGGACATGGCGGATGTCGCCTACTTCCCGGCCCTTGTTCTGGCGTCGGTGGTCTCGGATCTCGCCGCTGTCCGTCCACTGCTTGCCGATCTCCGGAGTCGGCTCGGATACCGTGAGCTCGCCCCAGCCGGACTTGGGCAACTTCATATCGCGGACGTGGAGCGAGGAGACCTCTTCCGGCCGCAGCCCTGCGTAGTACATGATCCGGGTGAACAGCCGGACCCGCGCGCCACTCGGCTTCCGGTTCCCGAGCGAGGCGAAGAGGTGCCGGGCCTGGTCGTTGTTGATCAGGCTGCGCTTGTCGACCGCCTTGACGGCTTTGGCCTTGACCTTGCCCTTCCCGTGTGCCTTGGCTCGCCGACCGCTACCTCGCTCCAGCGGGTTGCTGTCGAGGAGGTGGGTGATCCGCGCGTATTCGAAGGCGTTGGAGAGAATCGCGTGGCGGCGCAGCTGCACGGATCCGGCCGCGGTCTTCCCGTCGAGGTTCTGGTTGGCCGCATCGAGCAGCTTGCTCAGCTGCTCCGAGTCGCTGACCGAGTTGGCCGGGTAGCTGTTGCGCTCGACCCAAGCCAGAATTTCTTTCGCCCAGTCTGGCGTCTTGTCCCGCCGTTCGGTGTTGAATGCCCATTCGCGCAGGGCCGTGCGCATCTGTCGGTCGGTGAACGTCTTCGGCTCCGACCGGAGCATCGTGGTCGTGAACAGCGTCATGACGACGGCGATGTCCCGCCGGTAGCTCGCCGAGGCGGGCTTCCACTTGTGGTCGACGTAGTTGGTCGCGAACTTGAAGCACGTGGTCTCGCTGGCCTTGGCCCGCTTCATCGACAGCGGCAGGCCGGATTCGATGTCGAAGGGCTCGCCCTTGTTCTGAGCAGTGATCAGTTCGCTTCGGAATGAGTCAGCCAGCTTGTACTTGCGAAACGGTGCCCGGTGGGTCTTCTTGGCGACGGTCCAGCGGACTGTGTAGGTGTCTACCTTCTTGCCGTGATACTCCTCAAACTTGTCGAAGATGCTTACGTCGTAGCTGGTGGTCTCAAGGCTCACCGAGCGGTCTCCAGTTCGTTGAGCCAGCGCGTGACTTCGCGGCGGCGGAAGCGCAGGCTGCCGTTGGGCAGCTTGATGTGCTTCGGGCCGCGGCCCTTGGCTAGCCAGTCGTAGAAGGTTGATTTGGGTAGCGGATGTTCCTCGTCTTCGCCGAGCTCGACGAGCAGTTGTGGGAGCGTCAGCAGCTCCTCGCGGGTCATGGCGTCCTCCTCGGGGCAGCTGGGGAAACGCCTCTAGCCAGTCGGCGTGGAGCGGTGCCGACTGGCGAGACGCGATCTTTGAAGTTGTGGCTCTGGGCGGGGCGCGCAGGCGCGGCGTCGCAGTAGACGACCCCAGCCGCGTGCCGACAGAACCTGACAGAACTCGGCCGCTGCCTCGATACGAGAGTCAGGGCGGGTTCTGTCAGGTTCTGTCAGCGCACGATCAGGGGCACAGTCATCGCTGGACGTAGTCGGGGTGGACCAGGTACTTGGGCGAGGGCGGCCGCCCGCCCCGAGCGGCTGTCGGCGGCTGCGGCCGGGGCCGTATGTATCCGTGCTGGACGAGCTTCGCCAGGGGCGCTTCGAGGTCTCCCATGCTCGGGAACCGGCTGCGGGAGACTCCGCGGTACGCCTGGCGGGCGTCGAACTGGTCGGCTCCGCTGCTTTCGATCCAGCGCAGCAGGGCGCGGGCACGCACGGTGGTCTCGTCTGTGCTCATCAGTTCGAAGGCAGCCAGCGAATGCGCGGTGTAGTACTCGATGATCTGCCGCGCGGCCATCACGGTGCCGGGGCCGATCGGCGTGCCATGGTCGCAGGATTGGTGCTCGGCCAGGTGCAGCAGGCCGGCGATGCGCATCATCGCTCCGACGGCCTTGGCTCCCCAGTCCCTGAGGTGCGCGAGCCTTCCCCCGTCGGCCATCGAGGCTTCGAAGTCGTCCGCGACCGCGATGAGGATCGCGGTCGCGTCCGCGTTCATCCGAAGGACCACCGGCTTGTCCAACTCGCGCAGCGCCCGGAACAGGGCGGTGAGGTTCGCGGAGTAGTTGGTGTGCGCGCTTCGGGCGGCAGGGGCCGGTCTTGTCTCTCGTGTGCCGAAGTTGACTTCCGGAATGCTGTAGAGAAAGCGGGCCAGAAGGCCGCGACCGGCTGCCCCGGGGACCGCCGCGAGGGCTGCGAGGGCCGCGGGCTGCGTGCATACGTTGATGGTCAGCGCGGGATCGTTGATCGCTTCGGCGCGGGCGGTGCGATCGACACGGATCGCATCCCCGGCGTGACCTTTGAGGAAGATGTTCATGTTCTGCTTGCCCGAGTAGCGCCCGGCCATCTCGTTGAAGATCTCGCTCTCGGCGGACAGCACCGCGATGCGCCCGCCCTGCTCGTCCAGGATCGAGGTGGCGGTCTCCGCGGTCACGTCGTCCAGGAACAGGCGCGGAAATGGCGGGACCACGATCGCCTCGGCGTCCGCTGCGGCTGCGCGCGCCCGATCGCGGGCGGCTTCGCGCTCCTCCGGCTTGGCCTTGACCGCCTTCTCGCGCATCTGCGCGGCGTAGTCGTCGGCGACCTTGCGATCTACGTACCTCTCGATGATCAGCGGCTTGATCTGCGCTGCCAGCTCCAGGATCGGGCGGGTCATGGAGTCATAAACCGGGGACTTGCGCGAACCTGGCGCAAGCGCGCTGACGCAGTAGATGTTGGTCGGCTCGTACCAGCCCACCTCGGGGCGTACTGCGACCCTGACCCTGCCTCCAGCGGCCGTGGCCAGCGCGCCGAGCGCGACGGTGGCGGCGAGGTCCGGAGGTGTCTGTGTCTCGTGCGCGGTGGCCTCGACCTTCGCGCGTAGCCAGGAGGGCAGCGCGCCGACGGGGAAGGGCGGCACCTGCCGGGTCGTGCTGAGCGCGACCGGTTCCTCCCAGCCTCGGCGCTCATGATCGAGGACGCGCTGGATCTCGGCGCGGGCCGCCGCCTTCAGTTCCGGTTCTATCTCGGTCCGGCCCATCTGCGCGAGCCTCGTCCCGGTGCTCACCAGCAGCCTGGCGTAGGTCTTCGTCTCCAGGATCTCCGCGTAATAGGGGCCGTTGACCGCGGTTGGCACCGCCTCCATGCAGGTGTGCAGGTAGGCCGGGCCACCCACCTTCGCCAGGTCGCGGCCGAGCTGGTTGGAGACGGTCACCGCGTCCACGGGCCTGCCCTGCTCGGCGAGGCGGCTCACCGCCAGCCAGATCGTCTCGTGGCGCGGGTCGTAGAAGTCGGCGCTGTCCACCATGCCGAGCAGTTCCTTGAGCACGTCACGCGAGAGCAGCGCAGCGCCCAGGACGGCCTGCTCTGCCGCATGGTCGCGGGGCATCTCAAGCTCCTGCCAGTCCGGATAGGGACGCGGATCATGCAGGTGTCCATCGAGGCTTGCCATGCGCGGCTCCTTAGCTTCGCGATGGTGGTGGGAGAAGAGAAACCGGCCGCCACTCCATGGGGATGGCGGCCGGTCGGGATGTCGCGGCGTTCGCAGGGCACGCTCAGATGCGGCTGATCGCCCGCTCGCGTCGGTCGGGCGCATAGAAAAAGCCCGGACCGCATTGCGGCCGGGCTCGTCAGTGCTCGATCAGGCCGGGCCACAAGGGCACCGAACCTAGTGATCTATAGTGCCAAGTCCCCGACGCGTGTGCAAGGGACCACCGCAGATCGCGATAAACGCTGGTCCCAGCGACCCTGGAGGACTCTCGACGCCTTAGGGACCGTTCGGGGTTCGAATCATGATCAGCCGAATCGCCATGATCCGAACCACGGACAACCCTTCGGGGGCGTAGGCGGACCGGTCAGCGCGGGGGACCCACGATGATGTTGCCGTACTTCTCGGAGATCCCGTGGTCGAGGTTCATCTGGTAGCCGGGCGGGCGCGGGGTGGCCTTGTCGCGGCTGGTCTCCCGGAACAGCCTCTCGATCCCGGCCGGCGTGTTGATCATCAGCAGGTCGGCCTTCTTGGAGGTGATGCGGTAGGAGTGCGGGATCTTCCTGGGCAGGTAGACCACGCCGCCCTCGGTGAGTTCGTACTCCTGGTCGTCACACCACACCAGGGCACTGCCCTTGATCATCACGAAGACTTCATCTTCAAGGTTGTGGAAGTGGTACGGCGGCCCTTCCCCCTCGGAGGAGTCGAAACGCCCGATCATGAGCTGACCGTCGGTGGCTGCGCCGTCGAGCAGCACCGCCAGGGTGCCGGCTTCCCATTCGAGTTGCTGCTGCTGTGCGGGTTGGGCGATGTAGGCCATGCTCATGAGGAACTCCATTCGCGTGCGCGAGGTCGTGGTAGGAGATACCCGACCGTTGTCCCGTAGGGGCCGCGTGTCTGGAGCCCTCGTTGCCGTGGCTGCCTTGCTGCGCTTGCCGCGAGTCGGACGACTTATCGCACCCGCCCGGTCACGCCAGCACTGTACTAATTCATAGTACGTCCGGAACGTCGCGGCGTCGCGACGCCGCGGTCAGCTCAGCCAGCCCGGTAACGGGTACCGTATGCAGGGTTCTGCGCCCCGAAGGCCGCCAGGTCAGCCTGGGCCCGTACCGGACGCCCCGGGAGATCCGCCGGGCCGGGCAGGATCGAGGCGCGGTAGTCCCATTGTAGAGCTCTGACAACTTAACCGCTTTGGGACAGACGTAGTGGGGTGCAGCTCGGGTTGAGTGACTGGCGTCGTTACGCTGTGAGGCTGTAGTTGTCCTGGTAGCGGGCTTGGTGGTTGCGCTGGTGCTCGCGTTCGAGGTGCCAGGCGAAGTAGGGTTCGAAGTCGCCGTTGCTGATCAGGGCCCGGAGTTTGAGGACGGCTTCGGCGCCGGGCAGGGACCAGCGGGCTCCGGTGATGTCGAGTCGGTCCTTGATCAGGTGTCGGCAGGCGCCCTCGATGATGCCGGTCGCGATCGGCCAGCCCGAGGCTAGCGCGGTCGCGTAGTCGAGGTAGGGGCTCTTGTTCTCCAGGTAGGTGCAGACCTTCTCGATCGTCTCGCTCTTCGCCGTGGTCAGATCGTGCTCGGCGGCGTGGCTGCGCAACTCGGCGATCACGGGCGCGGGCCCGTGGGTGAGGATGGTGCGGGCGTGGGCGGCGACGAAGGCCTCGGCGCCCGGATCGGCGTTCTCGTGGAAGCACCAGGCGGCCTTCCACAGGTATTCCAGGACGTGGATCAGGTCGCACACGATGTGGATCTCGACGCCGCGCACGGCGGCTTCGGTCTTGATCTGCTCGATGGGGGCGCAGGCGCCGTCGAGCAGGACGATCCAGGTGCGCTCGTGGCGTGGGTCGCGCTGCTCGGCCTGGTCGAACGCCGTGGAGATCACGGTTTGGGCGTTGTCGGTGACTGAGCCGGTCAGCCACTTCCCGCTCGCTCTAGGCCCCGGATCGCGTTCGCGGCCGGTCTCGGTCTCCTCGGCAATGACATCGGCCGCAGTGCGCACGGCCGGTTTCGCGTCGTAGACGGCGCCGAGCACGGCCATGCGCTTGCGTCCGTTCTTCTCGCCTGACGCCAGTCGTGTCTTCATCGCGTTGCCGCCCTTGGCTTCGGCGGCCTTCACGGTGGCCTCGCGCAGGTGTTCGGGGCGCATCACGATCCCCTTGCCGTCGAACGAGAGCACCAGCAGGTACTGCTTCGGCACGGGCTGCGGCTCATGGTGCCGGTAGTAGGCCTCGATATCCACCGCGGCGCGCTCGGTGAGCTGCTCGATCTGCCGCTTGCCGATCACCGTGCCGGTGACGCGTTCGATCGCGTTCTTCGCGTCGTCGAACGAGCCGCGCACCGCCTCGATGGCGGCCAGGCGCCGCAACCCGAAGCTCGCGCGCTCGACGGGCAGGTTCAAGCTCGCGTCCATCGGGTGCAGGTTGGAGGAGCCGAGCGCCCGGGTGATCCGCTCGTACAGCGCCACATCCCGCCCAAGGCCGCGCACCTCCACCGAGTCCGCTACCGATGCCGCATCGAGCACCTCGGCCACCGTCTCGCGCGTGATCACCAGCCGCGACAGCGACTCGTCGGCCGCGGCCAACTCGCAGGCCAACCGCTCGGCCTCCGCCCGCAGGTGCTCGACCACCCCACGCGCCCGCGCCTCGCACTCCTCCAGCCGATCCAGCACCGATTCCATCAGGCTCCTTGCTCGGTCACGCTCCCGGCCGCCCCGTCGACCCCTCGCTGCCACCGTAGAAACCCAGACCAGAACAGGCCATGCCAAGCAGGACTAAACCACCCGAAAGGTCACTCAACCCGAGCTGCACCCGACGTAGTGTGGCCCGGCGGCCTCGCAGCACAGCTATCACCTCGGGCCAGTCCGTAGGGAACCACAGGGCTACCTCGTTGGCCGGGTTGCGGGCCAGACCGGTCAGCCATTCACGCTGTTCGCTGCTGACGCGGCCGCCGACCTTCTTGAGTTCCGCGAACACGACGCGGCCCGTAGCTTCGTGGCGGAGCACAAGATCGGGGAACCCGCTGACGCTGTCGCGCCGCGAGTCGCCGGAGTGGAACGCGGCCCAGCCGAGACCGTGTGCCTCTTCGATGAGATCCCGCTGGAAGTCCGCCTCCAGATAGGTCGAGCGGAAGCCTCTTGACGTTATGCGTCCTGCTTGACGAGCTCCCATTCGATTCTCCTTCTGTGGCTCATCGCCCGCGAACCTCGAGCTCGGGTTCAGGCGATAGCAGCACCCTGATGGGGCTCGCTGAAAATGTAGGGCGTTGCTCGGGCTGGGTGTTGGCCTCGTGTGCGGGCGGCGGTTGGCCGCTGGGTCTCAGGCCTGTGCGGTTGGGTGTCTGCTGCGGCGCGGGGCTTGGCCTGGGATGCCGTTGGCGTGGTCGGTGGCGGACTCGAGCGGCAGGGAGCCGGTCTGGCTGGTCGTCGGCTCGTTGATCTCCCTAGTGCTGGTCGGGTCCGCCGGGTGTGGGCTGGTGCGCGGCGTAGCTGCGCATGAGGACGAGTGCCTGGCGCAGCGCGTGTGCCAGGTGTAGGCGCGAGCCGGTCGCTTTGTCCAGGACCGCTCCGCCCTGGAATGCGGCCAGGACCGCGGATGCGAGTTCATCGAGGGGCGTGTCGGCGCGCAGCAGGCCGTCATGCTGCATCGCCCGGAACTGGTCGCGTAGTTCGCAGGACCATTGCTCGTACATGCGGCCGGCCAGTTCACGGCTGGCTTTGTCCGCATCCAGGGCGCGTCCGGCCAGCGCGGCGACTTCGCAGGCGTCGTGGCGCGCCTGCTGCTCGTGGCGGCGCAGGACCAGTTCCACCCACGCCTCCCAGTCCTGCCAGGTGGCCAGCGTCGCGGGCGCGTCGGCGTGGGAGAGGCGGGCGAGGTGGCGCTCGGCGGCCGCTCGGCGAAGTTGGTCCTTGCCTTCGGGGAAGTAGTGGAACAACTGGCCCTTACTGGTGCGGGTCAGGCGCATGACCTCGTCGAGGCTGACGTCGTTCTCCGTCACCAGCAGATCGGTTGCAGCTTCCAGGATCCGCGCCTTGGTCGCCTCGCCCTTGGGTGTGGTCATGGGGCCCGATCCTACATTTTCTGGACTTGAAAGTCCAAAAAATGGGTGCCACGCTTATGGACGTGAAAGTCCAAAAACTGGTGCGCGAGCGCATCGCGGGCGCGTTGCTACTGCTCGCCGGGGTGCAGTACGCGGTGCTGGAATACCTCGCTGCCTCCGCCTGGCACCACCCCACCTACAGCTACACGGTCGACTTCATCAGCGACCTGGGCAACCCGGTCGCCGCGGACGTCTTCCAGGGCCGGGTGATCAACTCGCCGTGGCACGTGCTGATGGATATCGCGTTTGTCGCCCAGGGACTGCTGTTCATCACCGCCGGTGTCCTGCTCCTGGGCAACGGGACCGGTCGACTCAGACGAGTGCTGCTGGTCCTTGCGCTCGCGCAGGGAGCCGGAGTGATCCTCGTCGGGTTCTTCCACGAGTCGTCCGCCGCCCTGCACAACGGCGTGATCGTCGTGCACGGCATCGGCGCGGCAGCCGCGATCCTCGCGGGCAACATCACCGCGTTGGTGATCGGGGCAAAGGGTGCCCGACTGGCCGCACCACGATGGCTGCGCAGGGCCAGCACCGCACTCGGAGTCCTCGGGCTGGCCGCGTTCGTACTGCTGCAAGCCGACAGGCCGCTCTACAACGCGGCCGGCGGTGTGCCCGAGCGCGCGGCCGTGTACACGATCTTGATATTCGAGGTGATGACGGGGGCGGCACTGCTCACCCGGTCGTCGAGCCCCACGCCTCTGCCCTCCACTCACCTCCAGGCTGAAAGGGCCACACCATGACTGCCTCCTCGACTTCCCCTCTGGCCGGGCGCCGCGCGCTGGTGACCGGGTCCACGTCCGGCATCGGCCGCTCTATCGTCCTGGCCCTCGCACGTGAAGGGGCGCACGTCGTGGTATCCGGCCGCAACAACGACGCCGGCGCCGCGGTCGTGCAGGAGGTCCGCTCGGCCGGCGGCACCGCGCACTTCGTGCCCGCAGACCTGTCCGGGGGAGCCCGGGCCGCGACCGGGCTGGCGAAGGCGGCGAGCGCGGCGGCCGGCGGCCCGATCGACCTGCTGGTCAACAATGCCGCAGTCCTCGTCCCCGCGCAGTCGCTCGCCGAAGCAGACGAGGACACCATCGACGCCGCTCTCGGGGTGAACGTGAAAGCGCCCGCGCTGCTGGTCGCCGCCATCGCCCCCGCCATGGCCGAGGTCGGCGGCGGAGTGATCGTCAACGTCGGGTCGATCAGCGGTGCGGTCGGATCCCCGGTGTCAGCCCTTTACGGTGCGACCAAGGCAGCCCTTCACTCGCTGACCGCATCGTGGGCCGCGGAACTGGCCTCCAAGGGCATCCGGGTCAACGCGGTCGCCCCCGGCCCCACGATGACCGACGAGAATGCCGGCTACCACGACGTGCTGCGCAGTTTGTCGGCCAACACACCCGAAGGCCGGCCCGGCACCTCCGCTGAAGTCGCCGACGCCGTCTTGTTCCTGGCAAGTGAGCAGGCCACCCACATCCATGGCGTGATACTGCCCGTCGACGGCGGATACCTGGCAGCCCGCTAACCCCGAGGAGAACCACCGTGTCATCGACACCACGCTGGGACGTCCGTCATCTGCCGTCCCAGACCGGCAAGACGTTCCTGGTCACAGGGGCGGGTTCGGGAATCGGCTACTACATCGCGGAACAGCTGGCCGCCGCCGACGCCCGCGTGCTGCTCGCGGGCAGGACCTCCGACAAGCTCGACCTCGCCATGCAGGCCATCCGCGTACGCAACCCTGGGGCGCACCTGAGCCCGCTGCTGATCGATCTTGCCGACCGCGCATCGATCGAGTCGGCGGTCGGCACGCTGAGTGGGACCGTGCTGGACGGAGCCGTGTTCAACGCCGGCGTGCTGCAACAGCGCCGGCGGCGAGAGACCAAGGACGGGCACGAACTCGTGCTCGGCACCAACTACCTCGGCCATTTCGTCCTGGGCAGTCTGCTGTCTCCTCTCCTGGCCCCCGGCTCCAGGACCGTCACCATGGGCAGCGTGGCCGCACGCTGGACCAAGGAACTGCCCTGGGACGACATGGAGTCGACCCTCACCCCGTACCGGGGTTTCCCGGTCTACAAAATGACCAAACTCGCCCAGATGATCTTCGCTTTGGAGCTGGACCGGCGGCTGCGTGCCGCGGGCAGCACGAGCGCCAGCCTGCTCGCCCATCCTGGAGGAGCACTCGACGGGCTGACCCCCTCGCGCCCGCCCGTACACGCACGCCGGCCGGCGGACCTGCTCAAGGCGCTGCCGAAGTCACCAGTCGCCCAAGGCAAGGATGCGGCCGCCTGGCCCGCGGTGAGGGCGCTGATCGACCCCGCGGCCGAAGGCGGCCAGATGTGGGGTCCCCGGCTGGCACGCTCAAAGGGGCGCCCGGCCCTGGAGCGACCCACCCCGCTCATGCAGGACGCCGCGACAGCAAATCGCCTGTGGACGTGGACCGAACAGGCCACAGGCATCACCTGGCCCGCACCACACCCGTAACCGCACTGCTCGCGCATACGCGCCGAGCCCGCACCCAGCCTGAGCAACTACATACAAAACCGGTGAGCGCCATCAACCCGGCGCGCTGCGGGCGTTCTGGCCGTTGGCCGCGAGATGACGGCGGACAGTGCGGTCACTGACTCCCAGCCGCTCGGCCATGTCGGCGGTGGACATGTCCGGGAACTCGTCCACCAGCGCGGCCACCTTCGCAGCGGTGTCCGATCGGCTGGTGCGCTTCGATGTCCGGCGCTGTGTCCGGAGCTTGACCGTCTCGGTGTCCGCAGTGGTGTCCGGGGCCTGGCCGCCTCGGTGTCCGCGCTCGTGTCCGGCACGGTCCCGGTGTCCGTTCCTTAGCCGCCTCGGTGTCCGCGCTCGTGTTTGGCGTGAGGCCCGCGGCAATGTCCGGCGCGACCTCCGAGCATTGGCCACTTCGGTATCCGCGCTCGTGTCCGGTGCGGCGTCCGCGGGCGCGGCAGGGATGACGGCCATGTCGGCGGACATAAAGGCTGTCTCTCGTCCGGGAGCTGTGGCCATCACGGCAGCGGAGGCCATGACCATCAGACCGTCCACGGCGAACGGGCCCAGGTGCGAGGTGAGCGCGGACTCGCGGTAGTCGGCAAGCAGGGCCGAGAGGTGGTTGTAGGACACGAGCGCAGCGACCAGGGCGACCGGTAGCAGGCCGGCGAGCCGTACTGCGAGCCAGCGCTTGCCGTCCGGCCATGGAGTTCGGGTCAGGATCTCGATCGCGAAGAACAGCGCGACCGGCCAGAACACGGCGGCCACGACATCACCGACTGGCGGACGCCAGGCGGCCGGGACGCCAGCCGGGGGGACGAAGCTGTGGGCCACGTTCGCGGCGATCGAGATCAGGCCACCGAGGATGGCACCGGCATAGCCCCAAACCCGGCCCTTCGGGCGCGGCGGATCGGTGGCGGTCGCTTCGCTCATCGCCGCACCACCGTGCGTCCGAAACGCGATCGGCCGGTGACGCCGTAGGCGGCCAGGATCTGGCGGCGCAGTCGGTGACGGAGCCAGAGGTAGACGATGCGGTCGCAGATCTCGGCGACAAGCAGCGGCGGACCGAACACCATCGCCGGTGCGAGCACGGGCGAGAGCACGGTAAGCACAGCGATCAAGGCGTATCTCAACGCGCATTCCTTCCAGGAGAAAGCCGTCGGCCCCGCACCATGGCGGGGCCGACGGCAAGATGAACGAGGCGTCAGGGCGTCACAGGCCGCCGAGCGCAGCGACGCCCCCGGCTCGGGTATGGCGGCCGCGTTCGCCGGCCGCCATGGCGGGCGTGTCGGAGCGGTCCGTCAGAAAGGCGGCTCGTCCCTGAAGCTGCCGCCCCAGCCGCCACCGGGATTGCTGGTAGACCACGGGTCGCTCTCGGCAGCGCCTTGGGAGCGCTGGGTTTGCCCCTGGGTGCGCTGCTGCGCGAACTGCTCGCGGCCCCCGCCGTTCGCTGGGCGCCAGCCGCTGGAGTCTCCGGCCGAGCCGGGCGAGCGGGTAGCCTTGGTGACCTTGGCCGTGGCGAAGCGCAGGGTCGGGCCGATGTCGTCGACGTCGATCTCGAAGACGGTGCGCTTCTCGCCCTCGCTCGTCTCGAACGAGCGCTGCTTCAAGCGGCCCTGGACGATCACCTGCACGCCCTTGGTCAACGTTATGGGGTGCTGATCTTGGGGTGTCTTTGATGTCTGTAAGGTTGTGGATCTTGGTGCTGGGCGCCCGTCGTGGACGTCCGGCGCTGTCGTGTCCATAACGATGGTGTGGGGTTGTAAGTGTT
>Ga0302314_10016935_pt1 | contig 12272 bp, 13 predicted proteins | sample III_Palsa_N2_3_FD_200533 | JGI IMG/M metagenome (GOLD analysis project Ga0302314, IMG submission 200533) | Peat permafrost microbial communities from Stordalen Mire near Abisko, Sweden - III_Palsa_N2_3 | ecosystem: Environmental > Terrestrial > Soil > Palsa > Peat permafrost | place: Sweden...
CGACGGCGGCGGTCGCGGTGGCCTTGGTGAACACGATCACCAGGTCGGCCGGGTCGGCCGGAGCCGGGAACGGCAGCGCCGGCACCGGGACAACCCGCGTCCCCGACTCGTCGGTGACCCGCAGGCCGCCGGAGTTGATGGCCGCCACGTGCTCGGCCCACCCGTCGAGCAGCACGACCTCATGGCCCGCCTCGAACAGGGCCGCGCCGTACCGGCAGCCCATCGCCCCCGACCCGGCCATCATGATCCGCATACCTCTAGTCAGCCCCCGCGCCGCGCCCAGCACAAGCGGCAGCGCAGACGCATGTGCTGTCCGCCCAGCCGGCCGGGCGGCCGGGCGGCGGCTCGCCACAAGATCGGGTCCTAATCGGGACTTAGGGGAGGGCGGAACGCCGCCAGGCGCCCGGGGCCGGGCGGAGGGGTGCCCGTAGCAGCCGGGCCGGGGAGTTCCATTCCATCGCAACGGGTGCCTGCTTCGCCTTTTCCGCGGCCGCTGAGCGCGCGGCGGCGATAGCCGCGAAGGTGGCGACCAGGGCGGCGATCTCTTCCGGGGTCGCGTCGCCGCGCACCACGCGCAGGTAGGGGACGGGGCCCCGCCGTTCCGCCACGGGCTGCTTCAGCCGCGGGACTTGCCGACGCCGATGCCGAACTCGCGGTGCACCCGCGCCCAGAACGCGTCCCGCAGCCACTCGCGGGCCTCCTGGTAGGGGCGCAGCGACTGGCCGAGTTCCTTCTCCGCCTCGACCAGCAGTTCCTTGTCGATGACGGGCGGCAGGATGGGGCCCGGCAGCAGGTCGCGGATGTTGTCCGCGCCCCGGGTGAGAATCCACTTGTGGGCGACGTGCTCGCCGGCCTCCTCGACGTGCCGCCGGTCCGGGCCGAGGCTCGGCATCGGGCCGGTCCGCGACATGTGCGGCATCGGGCCGGTCTGCGAGATGGGGCCGGTCTGCGAGATCGGGCCGGTCTGGGTCAGGTGATTCCGGCCGCCAAGCTGGACCGGCGGGCGCGGGCGGTGCTCGCCGAACAGCTGGGCTGGCGTCGGCGTGGTGGCCGATGAGTCGGCCCGGGAGGACTCCGCGGCCGGGTTCCTGGTGAAGTAGGGGCGGGTGAACGCGCTGTCGAGAACGTCCACCGTGTCCGATTCCCACACCAGGCGCTCGGCCTGGTTGGTGCCGTACGGCGGCTCGACGCCCCAGAGGTGGACCCGGACGCCGTAGGCCTGCGCGGCCTCCACGGCCGGCACCATGTCCTCGTCCCCCGCGATCAGCACCGCGTCGGTGATCGCCCGGTGCCGGGCGAGGGCCTCCATGTCGGCGCGGATGTTGGCGTCCACGCCCTTCTGCTGGCCGCGGGCGTTCAGGTTGCCCAGCCTGAGCTTGACCCAGGCCATCTGGGCGACGACGCGCTGGTCGATCGTGGGCACCCGGTCGCGGGCCGCGTCGTACCAGTAGACGCGGAGCAGTTCGCCGCGCAGCAGCTCGTCGGTGTGCTTGGTGATCGCCTGGATCAGCCCGACGGCGTCGACCCGGTAGTCCCGGCGTGAGCTGGTGCCGAAGAGCAACTCGCCTGCGGCCGCGTAGATATACCCGACATCGACCATGACCGCATATCTGGCGAGGACGGGCATCGGGGCGGCGAATTCGCTCATCGTCTTCGACTCTAGGGCAGGTTGGGCCCTGCGCGGGCCACTTGACACGGGATTGCACGCGTGAGACGCCCAAATGGTTCCCTGAGGCCGTGCCCGCCACCCTTCCGGCGCGGGGCCGCTCTCCCCGGCCCGGGATCCCGCTCTCCCCGGCCGAGGCGATGCGGCTCTCTGCCTGGCCCGAGGGTCGCGCCCGCTTACAAGGGGATGTTGCCGTGTTTTTTGGGGGTCACCGGCAGGAGCGGGGGCTCGTCGAGGTTGTTGGAGGGCAGGTAGGACAGCAGCAGCTTCGCGAACTCGCCGGCGTCTTGTTCGCCGGCGGCCTGGTAGCAGGCGACGCCGGACTTGGTGGCGTGGTCCATGACCTTGACGATCTTCTCCCCGTAGACCTCGCCGAGGCTGCCGCCGAAGACGGTGAAGTCCTCGGAGTAGACCGCGACGGGCCGGCCGTCCACGGTGCCGGTCCCGGTGATCACCCCGTCGCCGTAGGGGCGGTTGTTCTCGATCCCGAAGCCGTGGGCGCGGTGCCGGGCCAGCTCGTCGAACTCGGTGAACGAACCCGCATCCAGCAGCAGGCCGATCCGCTCGCGGGCCGTCAGCTTCCCCCTGGCGTGCTGCTTCTCGATCGCCGCGGCCGAGCCCGCGTGCACCGCCTCGTGCCGCCGCCGCTCCAGGTCCGCGATCTTCCCCGCCGTCGTATGCGGATCGGGCGCGCCATCGGAGGTCCCTGCGCCGCCCGGGACGGCCACGGCGGTCATCGGGCGACCCTCTTGCCCGCGTCCCGGCCGACGAGCCGCCAGGCGCCGGGCAGCAGTCCGGCCGCCAGCAGGGCCTTGGCCGCGTCTCCGGGCAGGAAGGGTGTCACTCCCGCGGCGATCCCCTCCCGGAGGGTCATTCCGGTGTCCAGGCAGAGCCAGGTCGTCCCGACGAGGTAGATGACGGCCGAGGCGAGCGCGAACAGCAGGAGCGTCCGCCAGGGAGAGCGGTCGGCGCCGCGCCGCGCGCCGTAACCGGTGATCACGGCGGCCGCGAGAAAACCGACCAGGTAACCGCCACTCGCTCCGAAGAGCACCCCGGGGCCGTGGGCCGCACCGGCGAAGACCGGCAGGCCGACCGCGCCGAGCACCAGGTAAAGGGCCTGGGCGGCCAGCCCGCGCGCCGGGCCGAGCGCGGCCGCGGTCAGCAGGACGGCGAAGGTCTGCCCGGTGATCGGAACCGGGGACCCGGGGACCGGGATAGCGACCTGCGCCGCCACCGCGGTAAGCGCCGCGCCGAGGAGGATGGTAACGCCGCTCCTGGTCAGGTCCAACGGCAAAATCTCGGCCAGTACGGCACGGCGAGGCATCAGATCGATCGATGCAGTCAGGGCAACCACTCCCCTATGAAACTGGATATCGCAAGAACGATACTTAGTATCAAACAAGGCCGCAAGTGGCGGCCGGGGCGAAGACTGGGGAGGATGAAGGGTCATGAGCAAGCCAACGGCGCGCGACCGGCTCGCGCAGGCCGCGTTTGACCTGTTCGCCGAGCGCGGTTACGAGCAGACGACCGTCGACGACATCGCCGAGCGGGCCGGACTCGGCCGTGCGACCTTCTTCCGGAACTACCGCTCCAAGGAAGACGTCATCTTCCCCGACCACGACCAGCTCCTGGAGCAGGTCCGTGACCGGCTGCGGTCCGCCAGCCACGGCACCGCCCTCGCCGCGGCCTGCGACGCGGTCCGCCTCGTACTGCTGCACTACCTCGACGAAGGAGAGCTGGCCCGGCGGCGGTACGCGCTCACCAGCACGGTGCCCGCCCTGCGCGACCGCGAGATCGTCAGCGTGGCCCGCTACCAGCGGCTCTTCCGTGAGTACATCGCCGGCCGGACGGCTGGCCGCGGTGAACCGGCCGAGCTCCCGGCCGAACTCATGGCCGCCGCCGTCGCCTCGGCCCACAACCACGTGCTGCGCCGCTGGCTCCGCGGCGAAGCCGCTGACCCAGTCCGGGAACTAGACGCGGCCATGCGCCAGGTCATCCTGCTTTTCGCGGCGCACGTCCCCGACGGCGACGGCACCGCCGTCGTGGCCTTCCGGACCAGCCGGCCGCTGGAGGACCTGGTCCCCGCGATCCAGCAGATACTCGAACCGGAGGAGCGGTAACGACCACCGCCGGCAGTTCCCCTCATCCGGTGCCCGCAGTGCGAGGAGAAGCAATGACTGACGGCGTCGAGTACGACGAGTTCGGGCTGTTCCACGAGAACGCGCGGGAGTACGGCCTGCCCTTTCACCGCCCGCCGACGGTGCGGCGGGTTTTCGCCGCCGTGGCCCCCGGCCGGCGGCTGAGCGCGCTGGTCTGGCAGGACGGGGACCCGGAACTGGTCTTGCTGCACGGCGGGTCCCAGAATGCCCATACCTGGGACACGCTGGCGCTGGCCCTCGGCCGGCCGCTGGTGGCCGTTGATCTCCCCGGACACGGTCACTCGGACGGCCCCGGAGACCGCGCCGACGGCCAGCTGAACGCCCAGGCCAACGCGGTCGATGTCGCGGCCGCCGTCCGCCGCCTCGCTCCGGACGCCCGAGCGGTCGTCGGCATGTCGCTCGGCGGCCTGACGGCCATCGCGCTCGCCGCGCAGGCGCCGGAACTGGTCCGCCGGCTCGTTCTGGTCGACGTGCTCCCGGGGCTGAAGGCGCGGCGGTCCCAGCACATCACCGACTTCGTCGCCGGGCCGCCCAGCTTCGCCAGCCTGGACGAGCTGCTCGAGCGGACGGCCAGGTTCAACCCGGCCAGGTCCCGGTCGTCGCTGCGGCGGGGCATCTTGCACAACGCCGAACAGCAGCCCGACGGCACCTGGGTATGGCGCTGGGCCCGGCACCGGGGCCCCGCGCTAGTGGGCCCGGCGTCCAGCCCGGGACCGGGCCGCCCCGCGGCCGACGGCACCCGTTACGGGCAGCTCTGGGAGCCGCTGTCGTCGATCACCGTGCCCGTGCTGCTTGTCCGGGGCCTGCGGCCCGACTCGGTGCTCGACGACGAGGACGAGCGGGAACTGCGCCGCCGCCTGCCCGCCGCCCAGGTCGTTCACGTAGCGGACGCGGGTCACAGCGTCCAGGGCGACGCACCCCTTGAACTCGCCGCCATCATCGAGCGCTTCGTCTTCGGCGCCTGACGCCCGCTGAGCGTAGCGCGCCCCGGGCCCGGGCTCAGGGCGCCAGGGCGGGGCCCGGTTCCGCGGCCGCCCGTTGCTGGCCGGCCGCCTGTGCAGCGGGAGGTTGTCCGCCGCCCGCCTGTTCGCCGGCGGCACCGGGGTGGCCGGCGGCGCTGACGCGGGCCGCGATCCCGTCGAGCATGCAGCCGAGGCCGAACTCGAACCGGTCGTCCCGCGTCTGCGGTGCGTCCGGGTCGAAGCCGGCGTCGACGATCCGCGTGAGGTGCGGGTACTCGCCTGACTCGCGGAGCCTGCGGTCGAACTCGGCCATGTGCCCGGCGATCTCCGCCTCGCTCAGGCCCGCCGTCAGCTCGGCTTCGGCCTGCTCCCAGCGCCCCTCCTGGATATCGCTGAGGGCGGCGCCGGTGACGAAGGTCCCGACCGCCAGCAGGGCCCACATCGTGGTGGCCAGGTCAAGCCCCAGCCCGTCGAATGCGGCGATCAGCCGTTCGACGTTGCGCGCGTTGTACGGCCCGGACGGCGGCCCGCTGCCGAGGAAGTCGATGGCCCACGGATGCCGCAGCAGCGCGGCCCTGGAGTTGCGCGCGTAGGTCCGCAGGTCCGCCCGCCAGTCCCCGGAAGGTTCCGGCGCCTCGATCTCGGACTGCACCTCCTCCAGCATGAGCTGGTGCAGTTCATCCGTCGACGCGACGTGCCAGTACAGCGACATCGGGCCGGCCCGCAGGTCGCGGGCGATCCGCCGGATGCTGACGGCGCCGGTTCCCTCGGTGTCGGCGATGGCGACGGCGGCGGCCACGATGTCCGCCTGGCTGAGCCCGCGGGCCCGGTGCGCGGGCCGGCCGCCGTGCGCCCGGCGCCGGTCCACCTGCCCGGCCATCCACCGGTCGCGGTCGCGCTCCCGGCGGTCGGCCAGGCCGTAGAACATGCGCAGCGGCACGAAGACGTTCTCGTCCGCGCCTTCCTCGCCCACCGCGACCTCCCGTCCTCCACCGTAATCCTAGCCGTACACCGTACGATAGGCGCTCCGGTCAGTTCGTGAGCTCGCGCCAGCGCTCGTGCGCGGCGTCGTGCCACTGGCCCCGCATCTCCTGGAAGAGGGCCGGTGCCTTCCGGCCGAGCCAGTTGGCCGGAAGCAGTTCGAACGGCAGGCGCGGGTCCATGAAGGGGAACCGCTGCAGCTCGTTGACCAGCGCGACCTGAGTGAAAAGGGCCTCGTCGCCGTCCGTGACCGGCACGTTGGCGAACCTGCTCAGCGACTCCGCGTAGTGCTGGGCGATCGCGTCCAGGTCCCAGGCCTGGTCCACGATGTCCTGGTCGGTGAGGCCGATGCCGAGCCCGCCGCCTTCGAAGGACAGGCACCAGGGAGACAGCCCCAGGCCCTCGACCACCTCGCCCGCGGGAGCGACCGCTTCGGCGTTCGGTGTGACCCAGGTGCCCGCCGTCGGGTTGCCGAAGCCGGCCCAGCTGAGACCCCGGTACAACTTGCGGCGCGCGTCCCGCTGGCTGTTCGGCACGGTGATCACCAGGACTCGCCAGCGGCCGTCCCAGGCGGGACGCGGGGCGCTCAGCGCGGTAACCCGCCGTGAGCCCGCCTCGATCACGTGCCGCCCGGTGGGGGTCAGGCGCCAGCGCACCTGACGCCCGTCCTTCCGTCCCTCCAGCCACCCGGCGGCGGCACTGCGGGCGATGGCCTGGCGCGCGGAGTTCTCCGCCGTCCCGACGCCGAGCAGGGCGTGCAGCAGGGCCGAGGTCCAGACCGCCTGTCCCGACGGCAGGACGAACTCGCCCAGCACGGTGAGCAGGAGCGAGCGTGCGCTGCCCACGCTGACCCGGCTGCGCGGAGCGGAAGCGGTCGCGATCGCCGGCTGCGGAGCCTCGGACACCTGAACCCTCACACCTCACATCGACTCGGCCGTATCGGTATGCGCAGTCTAGGGCCCGGCCGCCGGCCGCGCCCTGCGGCCCGCCGCAAAGAATGCTACAGTTAGCGTAACTTACTGACCAATAGTGTCAACTATAGCGGGGTGGGCGGCTGATGGGCGGACGTGTCGCGGGGAAGGTCGCGCTGGTGACCGGAGCCGCCCGAGGTCAGGGACGCAGCCACGCGCTGGCCCTGGCGCGTGAGGGCGCCGATGTCATCGCGGTGGACATCTGCCGGGACTATGACACCGTCGACTACCCGATGGCGACCGCCGGCGAGCTGGCGCAGACGGCCAAGGACGTGGAGCAGCAGGACCGGCGGGCGGTCGCGGTCCAGGCGGACGTGCGGGATGCCCGGGCACTGGCCGCCGCCGTGCGGGATGCCGTCGCCGAGCTCGGGCGGCTGGACGTGGTGGTCGCCAACGCCGGGATCTGCGTGCTGCGGTCCTGGGACGAGGTGACGCCGCAGATATGGCAGGACACGCTGGACACCAACCTCACGGGTGCCTGGAACACCATGACCGCCTGCGTTCCCCATCTGCAGGCCGCGGGCGGCGGTTCCATCATCTGCACCGGTTCGACCACCGCGCTCAAGGGATCGCCGTTCTTCGCCCCCTACGTGGCGGCCAAGCACGGCCTCGTCGGGCTGGCCAAGGCGATGGCCAACGAGCTCGGCCAGGACAAGATCCGGGTCAATACGGTCCACCCGACCGGCGTGCTGACCACCTTGACCCGGGGGCTGGCCGGCCTCGACGAGCTGATCGAGCGTAACCCCACGCTGGGCCCGATCTTCTGGAACGCCCTCCCGGTCAAGTTCGTCCAGCCCGAGGACATCAGCAACGCCGTGCTCTACCTGGCCTCGGACGAGTCGCGGTACGTCACCGGGCTCTCCTTGGCGGTCGACGCCGGCAATACCATCCGCTGAGCCGGGTGCCCCCGGTCCGCACCATCGGCTGACCTGGGCGGACTCCGCGAGGCGGCGCTGCGCCGGCCGTGTGCTTTAGGCCGGCGGCGTGCTCAGCCGGTCGATCTCGTCGTCGGTGTAGCCGAGCCAGCCCAGAATCTCCCGGTTGTGCTCGCCCGCCCGGGGCGGCGCCGGGGTGGAGACCCGGGACCGGCCGTCCCACCGGATCGGGGCGTCGACCGTCTCCACCGGCCGCCCCTCGATCTCCGCCCCGTCGACCCGGATCCACGCTCCGGCGGCCCGGGCCTGCTGGTCGCCGAGGACCTCGAGCGGAGTCTGGATCGGTGCGTAGAAGACGTCGCGGGAGTCGAAGGCCTTGGCCCAGTGCTCCATCGGCTCGGCGGCGAACGCGGCGTCGAGGATCTCGATGACCTCGGTCCGGTTCCTGGTCAGCGCCCGGGCGTCGGCGAAACGCGCGTCGGCGGCGAGGTCGGCCCGGCCGATCGCGGCCAGCACCTTGGGCAGCTGCCGTCCGGCCTCGACGCCGACCAGGTAAAACCAGCGGCCGTCGGCGGCCTGGTAGGAGTTGTACATCGGCGTCGGGCACTGCTCACGGGGGTAAGGGGGCCGCGGGCGCCCGCCCATAGCCTGGGTGGCGAGTTCGGCGGCGATGGCCCACATCCCGGCGCGCTGCAGCGATGCTTCCACCACGCGGCCCCGCCCGGTGCGCGCGCGGCCCGCCAGCGCCGCGCTGATCCCGGCGACCGCGGTCATCGCGGTGAACGTGTCGCCGATCCCGCTCCACATCGCCGCGGGCGGCGTGCCCCGGGTGGTGATCTGGTGGGCCACCCCGGCCCGGGCGAAGAATCCGGCGAGGTCGTAGCCGGCCCGTTCCTGGTCCGGTCCGCCCCACCCGTAGGCGGTGAGCGTGCAGAAGATCAGCCGCGGGAAGCGCTCGGTGACCTGCGCGGGGGAGAGCCCGAGTCGTTCGAGCGCGGACGGCCGCAGGTTCGACAGCAGTACGTCGGCCCGGTCGAGCAGCTTGTCCAGCGCCTCGCGGCCGGCGGGGCTGCGCACGTCGAGTTCCACCGAGCGCTTGCCCCGGTTGGCGGAGGTGAACCCGCCGTTGGGCGCGTCCGGGTTGGCCCCCGCGCTGCCCCAGATGCGGCGCATGGGCTCACCGCCGTGCGGCTCGACCTTGATGACGTCCGCGCCCCAGTCGGCCAGGACGCCGCCCGCGGCCGGAGCGGCCATCCAGTGCGCGAGCTCGACCACCGTCACGCCCTGCAGGGGCCCAGACTCGAGCGGTTCCGGGTCGCCGGGCGCGGTCACCGCGCGGCTCCGGCCGGCTCGACGAGGATGTCCACCCGCTCGGGGCCGCGGGTCTGGCCGCCGCTCCATTCGATCGCGTCCGGGTCCGCGAGCCGGAAGCGCGGCATGGCCCGGAGCCACTCCTCCACGGCGATCCGCAGCTCCAGCCGGGCCAGGTTCGAGCCGAGGCAGCGGTGCGCTCCGCTGCCGAAGGTGAGGTGCCGGTTACGCCGCCGGTCGATCACGACCTCGTCCGGATCGTCGAATACGTCCGGGTCGCGGTTGGCCGCGCCGAACGGGAGCACGACGCGCTCTCCGCCGCTTACCGGGCAGCCGTGCACTTCGGTGTCGGCGACCGCGATGCGGCCCACGGTCACCGGCGCGTACGCCCGCAGGAACTCTTCCACCGCCGTGTCCAGCAGCTTCGGATCGGCCAGGATGCGCCTGCGGTCCTCGTCGTGCGCGGCGAGGTGCCAGATGCTGGAGCCGATGGCGCTCCAGGTGGTGTCCGCCCCCGCGATGAGCACCAGGAAGGCGGCCCCGAGCTTGTGCTTGCGGCTCAGCGCCACGCCGTCCATCTCGGCGCCCACCAGGTAGGAGAGCAGATCGTCGGCTCCGGTCGGATGCTCGGTGCGCTCCGCGAGCTGTGTCTCGAGGTAGCCGAGGATCTCGCGCACCGCCTCGCCGCGCACCGCCTGGTCGCGCGGCCCGACCCGGATCATCCGCACCATCCACTCGGTGAACCGGCCGCCCGGCGGCACGCCGAGCAGCCGGTTCAGCACCGCCAGCGTGAGGTGCTGCGCGTACCCGGACACCGCGTCACCCGCGCCCGCCGCGGCGATCTCCTCGGCCAGCCGGCGGGCCTCCGCGCGGATGAAGTCCTCGTAGGCCGCGGTCCGCTTGGGCATGAAGAACGGCATCAGGACGTCTCGGTGCGGCTTGTGATCCGGCGGATCGGAGGTCAGCGGCGGCAGGTACAGGCCGCCGGCGGCCTCGAGCGGTCCCGCCACCTCGACCGCGCGGGAAGAAAACCGCCCGGCGTCGCGGGCCGCGTCCCGGATGTCGTCGTAGCGGGCCAGCATGTGCGAGCCGCCCCACTTGTCGGTGTGGGCCACGGGGCAGCTGCCGGACCGCACCGTCCGCCAGGTCGGGGCCGGGTCCTGGCGGTAGTCGGCGCCGAAGAGGTCGAAGCCGTCGGCCGCGGAGCCAGGCTCGCCTTCCCCGGAGTGGACGGAGAGCATGTCGGTCATAAGGAAAACTCTACATGACATGTTACTAGCTGTCGATGCATGTAATGTGTTTGCCGGACCAGGCGACGGCGGTCACGGTCACGGTCGCGGCGTCGCGAGATCGCCGGCCTGCTTCCCGTCGCCCTCATTCTCGTCGGCAGGCCGCAGCCAGTCGTCGCGTACGACGCGCCGCAGGATCTTGCCGCTCGGACTGGTCGGCAGCGGCCCGGGATGGGTCCACCACAAGCCCGGAACCTCGAAGCGGCCCAGGTGCGCCTGGGCGTGCGCGCGCAGCGCGGCGACATCCACGGCGGCGCCCGGCCGCAGCACCACCGCGGCGGCGACCTGCTCGCCCAGGTCCGGGTCGGGCAGGCCCACCACGGCGGCCTCGATCACGTCGGGGTGCCGCAGCAGCGCCTGCTCGACGTGGGCGGCCGCGATGTTCTCCCCGCCCCTGATGATGATGTCCTTGCTGCGGCCGGTGACGTACAGCCAGCCGTCGTCGTCGATCCAGCCGAGATCGCCCGTGCGCACCCAGCCCTGGGAGTCCGCGATCGGTTCCGGATCGCCCAGGTAGCCGTCGGTCATGGTAGGGGTCCGGGCCGTTATCTCACCCGTTCCGTCCGGGCCGGCCTCGCGGACGGCCAGCTCCACCACCGGAAGAGCGCGGCCCACCGTCCCCGGCCGGGCGGCGACATCGGCCCCGGAACCGGCCGCCAGTACGCCGCCGGCCTCGGTGAGCCCGTAGAGGCTGCCGACCCGGGACTTGACGCCGGTGAACTGCTCGCTGACCCGGGCCCGGAGCTCGGCCGAGACCGCCGCGCCGCCCATCGGTACCGACGAGACGCTCGAGGTGTCGTAGGCGCCGAAGTCAGGGTGATCGAGCACCCGCGACACCATCGTCGGGATCGAGCCCCACACCCGGACTCTCTCGGTTTCGATCAGGCGCAGCACCTCGCCCGGGTCGAACCGGCCGGTGAGGAAGACGGCCCGGCCCCCGGACAGCAGCGTGTTGAGGCTGACCTGGATTCCGGCCAGGTGGAAGAGCGGAACCGACAGCATGCTGACCGTGCCCGGGTGGTCGGCGGGCAGCTCGTCCGGCAGCCGGCCGGTCAGCAGCAGCAGGTTGTGGATGTTCGCCACGACCGAGCGATGCGACATCAGCACGCCCTTGGCCGCGCCGGTCGTGCCGGAACTGAACATGATCAGCGCGAGGTCGTCCTCGGCCGTCGGGGCCGGGTCCAACGGCGGCTGGCCTTCGCCGTCGACGAGGCTGCGCAGCTCGGCGAAGCTGACCCGGGCCAGGTCGGGGCCGAGGTCGCGGTCGGTGACGGCCAGCGCGGGGGCGACCTGGCGGACCGCGTGCCTGGCCTCCTCCTCGCCCCACCAGGCGTTGCCGAGGGCGGGGACGGCACCGAGAATCTGCAGGGCCCAGAATGCCACGACCCATTCGATGCTGTTGAAGCCGAGCAGGAGCACGCGGTCGCCGGGGCCGACCCCGCGGGCCCGCAGGTTCGCGGCCACCCGGGCGACGGCGCGTTCGTGGGCGGCGCGGGTGAGCCGGCGATCGCCCTGCACCAGGTACTCCCGGTCGCCCCAGCGGCGGGCGTCGAGCAGCAGGTCGGACAGCGCGCGCGGGCGACGCGAGTAGACCAGGCACGGGTGCCCGGCGACGGTGGTCCGCTCTACCTCGCGGCCCCACCGGGGCCCGGCCTCAGGCATCGTGATCGAGCTTGATGGCCTGCTCGGGACAGTTGTCGACGGCCAGCTCGGCCCGGTCGGCCTGCGCGGGCGGAACGGTACCGTCGCCCGCCGCCGAGGCGAATCCGTCGTCGTCGATGTCAAACAGGCTGGGGGCCAGGGCCACGCAGCGGTTATGGCCCTGGCACAGCGCCGGGTCGACGTGGATCTTCATCGGCAGTCCTTCCCGTCGGCCGGCCGAGGCGCCGCCCTCGGCCGCTGGTGAATCACTCTACACCTGACGTAATTAAAGAACAAAGAGCGTCGCACTACAGTATCTTGACGATTCGGAATGATGTAGTAGATCATGGAAGCGGACAGTCGACTGGCGTACCTGTCCGCGCCGGTCCCCTTCGTCGGTGATGGTCAAGGTGCCTA
>Ga0302314_10016936_pt1 | contig 12272 bp, 11 predicted proteins | sample III_Palsa_N2_3_FD_200533 | JGI IMG/M metagenome (GOLD analysis project Ga0302314, IMG submission 200533) | Peat permafrost microbial communities from Stordalen Mire near Abisko, Sweden - III_Palsa_N2_3 | ecosystem: Environmental > Terrestrial > Soil > Palsa > Peat permafrost | place: Sweden...
CTGTTCCCAGAACTTCGTGAAGATGATGTACCAGCTGCCCATCGACATGATCAGCATGATGATCAGGTTGGCCTTGGCGATCACGCCGCCGTCGCGCCACAGCGCGCTCAGGCCGTACGGGTTGTCGATCGTTTCCTTGCCGACGGCGGCCGGGGCGATCGGGGCAGCACCGGCGTCCGGCACGGCGGCGGGAGCCGGCGTCGCCGAAGCGTCGGAGGCAGCGGCGGCAGGAGCCGTCGCGTCCGCCGGAGCCGATGCTTGCGCCAGAGCGGTGGTCGGGGCGGCGGCGAAGGTCGCCAGCGCGAGGAGCGCGGCCGCAAAGGGAGTGCGCATCGAGTTCAGAAAGGACATGTTTCCTCCGGGGGGGAATTGAACCGGCCAGCATGTCGGTCTTGGCCGGGTATCACAGAAAAAAGGGGAAAGGAGAAGCGGGCCGGGCGGCCCGCCGGCTATTCAAGCTTCCAGGTGTAGACGACGTCGACCTGGGTGCCGATCGGGTGGCCCTCGGCGTCGGTGCCCACCTTGATGGGGCAGTTCGCGAGGGCTGCCTTGGCGGCGTTGTCCAGCAGGCGGTTCTCGCGCGAAGGGCCGGACGATCCGATCACTTCCGCATTGGTCACCTTGCCGTTGGCGTCCACCGTGAAGCGGATGCGCGACGTGCCGGTCGCCTGGGCGCGCGCGGCGGCCGGCGGGTATTCGGGACGGCAGTTGGGATCATTCGCATTGATCACGGCGGCGCGTGCCTGCGGGGCCGGCGGAGCGGGCGGAGCCGGCGGGGCCGTGGCCTCGACGCGCTTTTCCTGCGCCGGGGGCGGCATCACGTTGGTCGTCTGGATCTGGTTCTGCACCGGCGGCGGCGGCACGTCGACCGGAGGCGGCGGCACGTAGACCGGCGGCGGCGGCAGGTTCTTGGGCGGCGGCGGCAGATCCTTGGGCGGCGGCGGAGGCGGCGGCGGGGGGGCGTCGACCACCTTCGTCTCGGTGACCAGCACCTTGTCGACCACCTTCTTGGCCAAGCCCGAAACGAGAGCGTAGCCCAGCACGATGTGCATGGCGATGACAATGATCAAGCCGGTTGGATGCTTCCCCGGATTGCGCTGCGATTCAGCAAAATTCACTCGAAATACCTCCAGACGACCCAGTTGGGCGCTGCATCTTTTCCTGCGCACCGCAGCGCGGCTGCGCTGCGAAGTCGCGAACTATAGCGTGATCCCGTACTCCAACCTTTACGGGTTTCCCTTAATTTTCGACACCTCAAATGCGTTTAAACCGCACTGGATTTTGTCTTGATGCCGATTCGCAGTTGCTTGTGACAGGCAAGCTGCTCGAACGACCGTTCGTTTCGCTAGTCACAAACGGATGTACGGAATCGCAAACTTCATGCCAGATTGCAGCCCGCCGGGGCAAGGAACGTTCCGGCCGTAGCCAGACTACGCGCCGGCACCCCCGTGGTGCCGGCCTGTCCAGTATCGGCGGGTCAATCACCCTGTTGAGGGATTGTCGCTCGAACCCGGGCGTGTTTTTCGCGGGCGGCTCTGCAAAAGGCCGGCGAACTTCACGCCGAAGCGGCTTTGCGGGCGCGAGCCCATGCCTGTTCGAGGCCGGGACACCGAATTGGCGCATGCGCGCGCACCAAGCCGGCGCGCCCGTCGCCGCGACGGGGCCGCCGCAGGTCCGCCGGCCCGCGGGCGAGGCGGACATCGCCGACGCCGGCGATGTCCCGATCCGCGCGCGGGCGATACGCCTCCCCCGTATGCGTGCGCTTTCTCACGGATCGCGTTGCTTGTGGACGCCAATCCACCCGTCGGTGGGATGCGGCGCGCTGCGAAAAGGCGCACATTCGGGGTGAGCACCCAGGCTTGGAAAGGAGCCGCCCATGGACGCACTGTTGCTGGTATTGCTGGCTCTGCTGGCGCTCGCGGCGCGGACGTTCCATGTGCGGCATCGCCTCGCCGCCTGGGAATGCCTGTGGCGCTTCCGCTCCGGGCCGTTCACCGTCGAACTGCGCCGCCATGCCGAGCTGGCGCGGCTGGGCCACGACTCGCTGGAATATCCGCAGCCACGCGAATTCCGCGTCATCTCGCTGCGCGTGGCCGGCATTCCGCTGTGGTCGCAGGAGGCCATCGTGAGCCTGCCGGCCGAGGCCGATGCGCGCATCGGCGCGGTGGCCGCCGACGAATTCGACCGGCTGTTCGAGCGCCATTTCCGCCTGAACTGGACGCATCGCCCGGTGCGCATCGCCGCGCGAGCGCATTGAAGCCCGTTCCACGGGGGGATACGCGCATCGCCATGCCGTTCCGCGCCGCTTCCTCCGCCATTGCCGTCGCCGCCGGTGCGTCGATGTCCGCCTGCGTGGTGGTGCCGGTCACGACCGAGGACTACGACGCCGAGTGCCAGACCATCACGCACCACATGGCGCTGAAGACCGTCCAGGTCGCCGAGATCAACCAGTGCAGCGGCCAGGGCTGCCAGATGGTGATCGTCGCGGCGCTGGGCGTGACCGCGGCGAGCGCGATCGTCTCGGGCTCGATCGTCGTCATCGGCAACATGGTGTACTGGGCCGAGCGCCGCACCGGCTGCCCGGCACCGGTCGCGGCGCCGGCGTAGCCGTTGCTATGTCGACGCGGCAGCCGACGCCGCCTTCGCCTTGGCGACCGCCTTGTGCGTCTTCTTCGGCGCGACGCTGATCGTCGACGGTCCGGTCACCGTCGGCGTCGTGCCGGTCGCCGGCTGGCTGGTGGCGCCGCTGTTCTTGTTGGGCGGCGGCGTGATGCCGCCCTGGGCTTGCGCGGCCAGCGCGCCGGCCGCGAGAACGAGCGCGAGTGCGGCCCTGTGCCAAAGGGATGCGGTGTGCATGCGTGCTCCGTTGCGGGGCGCCGCAACAGCGCGGCGAAGGGATCAAGCAAGGCAGGGGCCACGAGTCCGGCCGGGCGCGAGCGGCCATACTGCAGCATCGTGATCTTCTCGCTGCGCCTGGTTGCCATCGTCCCGGCTGCGGCCGCCGGCCTCGCGGCGGCCGGCTGCGCGTTCTTCGCGCCCTTCGAGACGCCGCGGCCGATCGGGCCTTGCGGCTTCGATGTCGCGACACTGCAGTTCGCCGGCGACGCGCTGGCGCAGGCGCGCTGCCTGCTGCGGCCGGTCGCGCCGGGCGGCGTGCTGTCGCCCGCGCCCGCGGCCTTGCCCGACGGGCTCGCCGCACTGGTCGGCCAGCCCGTCGGCGACCTCAAGCCGCAGCTGCGCCGCTACCTGGCCGCGCATCGCATCGACGACGCGGCCGTCGGCGGCCCGCTGGATTCGCCGCTCTCGCACGCGCGCGACGACGATCCGGGATCGCCCGCCGCGCGCTACTTCGTGCTGCACGACACCAGCGTGCCGTGGCTGGGCGACGCGGCGACGTTCCCGCCGGACGACGACCCTTCGCTGAACGACCTCGCGCGCTTCGCCGGCGCGCAGGCGGTCGCGCACATGTTCGTCAACCGCCGCGGCGAGACGCTGCAAGGCCATGACTTCCGCGTGCCGTGGCGCGCGACGCAACTCGAGACGCGCCGCATCGGCGTCGCCTCGCGCGGGCTGTTCCTGCACGTGGAATTCGCGCAGCCGCGCCGGCGCGATCCGGCGGGCGGTCCGCACAACGACCTGGTCGCGCCGCTGCCCGGCTTCACCGACGCGCAGTACGCGCAGATGGCGCTGCTCTACGCGGCCGCGAGCGCGCGCCGCGGCGACTGGCTGATCCCGGCCTTCCACGCCGCGCTCGACGAGGGCATCGCCGGCGCGCACGACGATCCGCAGCACTTCGAGGTCGCGCGCTTCGCGGATGCGCTCGAGCGCCTGCGCGTCGCGCTCGCGCGCTGACGCTCGCGCGCGCGCGCGAGGCTCAGGCCTGGAGGAACTTCTCGAACTCCGCCGCCGGCACCGCCGGCGACCAGTGGAAGCCCTGGCCCTGCTGGCAGCCGAGATCGCCCAGCAAGGCCAGCGTCGCGCCGTCCTCGACGCCTTCGGCCACGGTGAACAGGTTCAGGCTGGCGGCCATCTGCACGATGGCGCGCACGATGGCCTGGTCCTGCACGTCGTCGGTCAGGCGCCGCACGAAGGTCTGGTCGATCTTCAGGCGCTCGACCTCGAAGCGCTTCAGGTACGCGAGGTTCGAGTAGCCGGTGCCGAAGTCGTCGATCGCGAAGCGCACGCCCATGCGGCGCAGGCTCGCCAGGCTCTCGGCCAGCGACAGCGAATCCTGGATCAGCAGCGACTCGGTGAGCTCGAGCTCGAGGTTGGTGCTGGGCAGGCCGGACGCCGCGAGCGCCTGGGCGACGGAGGTCTCGACGCTGCCGCGCTTGAACTGCACCGGCGACACGTTGACCGAGATGGTGAGGTCCGTCCAGCCCGCCGCGCGCCAGCGCTGGGCCTGCGCGCAGGCCTCCAGCAGCACCCAGTCGCCGATCGGGATGATCAGGCCCGAGCGCTCGGCCAGCGGGATGAAGCGCGCCGGCGAGATCTGGCCCATCTCGGCGTGGCGCCAGCGGATCAGCGCCTCCGCGCCGATCAGGCGGCCGGTGCGCAGGTCGAACTGCGGCTGGTACGACAGCGTGAAGTCGCGGTGCGCGAGCGCCGCGCGCATCGCCGCCAGCAGCTCCACGTGCTCGACGACGCTCGCGTTCATCTCGCCGTCCCAGAACCGGAACGCGTTGCGGCCCGACTCCTTGGCGCGGTACATCGCGATGTCGGCCTTCTTCAGCAGGCTGTCGAAGTCGGCGCCGTCGGCCGGGAACATCGTGATGCCCAGCGAGCAGCCGGCGAAGATCTCCATGCCGATGACCTCGAACGGCGCCATCAGGCCGCCGACGACCTTGTTGGCGATCTCGGCCACGGCCGCGCCGTCGTTGACCTCGGGCACCAGCAGCAGGTACTCGTCGCCGCCGAGCCGGGCGACGGTGTCGGCGGTGCGCAGCAGCGACGACAGGCGTTCGCTGACCTGCTTGAGCAGCGCGTCGCCCGAGCTGTGGCCCAGCGTGTCGTTGACGTTCTTGAAGTTGTCGAGATCGAGGTACAGCATCGCCACGCTGTGCTCGCCGCGGCGCGCGGCGGCGGCGGCCTGCTCGAAGCGGTCGCGCGCGAGGCTGCGGTTGGGCAGGCCCGTCAGCGCGTCGTGCGTGGCCATCATCTCCATGCGCTGCTGCGTCGCGGCCATCTGCTCGTTCTGCGCGTGCACGGCGTCGAGCGCGGCGTGCATGTCGGAGGCCATCAGCCAGGCGACCACGCTGGTGACGAACAGCACCGAGCCGAGGTCGACGAAGGTGTTGAACGACAGCGGCGGCAACTGGTTCACGCGCCAGCCGCGCATGTTGGCCTCCAGCACCAGGCCGATCATCACCATCATCGCGGCGAGCAGGCCGAAATACAGGCGCCGCGTGCCCAGCATCGCGGCGAACACGAGCATGCACGGGAAGGCGAGCAGCGAGGTGTCGCGCAGGCCGCCGTTCTGCCACATCAGCAGGCTGATCATGCCGAACAGCGACGTCAGCAGCAGCGCGACGGCGCCATTGCGGCGATCGATGCGCACCAGCCCCAGCACGGCGGCCATCATGGCGAGGCCGGCCACCAGCGGCGGCAGGTTGGCCCAGCGCGCGGACCAGATGTCGGGAAGGGCCGAGGCGCAGATCGCGAGGCAGGCGGCCCAGGTGGCCTGGACGAGGCGTCTGTCGCGCAACTGGCGCGACGCGCCCTGGCCTGGCGATGGCGGCTGCTCGCGGGGAACGTTCACCGGTTCGAACCTCTTCGGCGTCGTGGCGCCGATATCCAGTCGCCCGGGCGGAGGGATCCGGGCAGCGCATTCGTGCGCGAGTTTCACACGAGCACGATGCCGCGGCGGCCGTCGCGATGTCGCGCGGCGCCGATTCCGGGCTTTGTTGGCATCAGAGGATCAGCGACAACCCGAAGGTCAGCGCCAGCCCGACGACCGAGATGACGGTCTCCATGACCGACCAGGTCTTGATCGTCTGTCCCACCGTCATCCCGAAGTACTCCTTGACGAGCCAGAAGCCGGCGTCGTTGACGTGCGAGAAGAACAGCGAGCCCGCGCCGACCGACAGCACCACCAGCGACAGCTGCGCCGGCGGCAGACCCGCGGCCAGCGGCGCGACGATGCCCGCCGCGGTCACCGTGGCCACGGTGGCCGAGCCGGTGGCCAGGCGGATCAGCACCGCGACGATCCAGCCCAGCAGCAGCGTCGACAGCCCTGCCGCGAGCGCGATCTTGGCGATCGCCGCGCCGGTGCCGCCGTCGACCAGCGCCTGCTTGAAGCCGCCGCCGGCGCCCACGATCAGCATCACGCCGACCACCGGCATCAGGCTGGCGCCGATCTTCTTGCCGAGCACCGCCGGCGTGAAGCCCACCGCGGTGCCGAAGGTGACCATCGCGAGCAGCACGGCCGCCAGCAGCGCGAACACGGGGTCGCCGAGGAAGTCGAGCAGCGGCTTGGCGGGCGAGGCCGGCGCCATGCCGATGTCCGCGCCGGCCTTGGCCAGCATCAGCGCCAGCGGGAACAGCAGCGTGGCCATGATCGTGCCGAAGCTCGGGCTGTGCGCGGGCTTCGCGTCGTCGGCCGACGCGGCCTTCGCTTCGCCGCCCTGCGTCACCGCGAGCCCCGCGCCGGCCGCGCCGATGGGCACCAGCCGCGCCGCGACCATCCCGTACAGCGGCCCGGCGATCGCGACCGCGGGCAGCGCGACGATCAACCCGAGCGCGAGCGTGACGCCGACGTTGGCATGCAGGATCGCGATCGCCGCCAGCGGCCCCGGATGCGGCGGGATGAAGCCGTGCAGCACCGACAGCCCGGCCAGCGCCGGAATGCCCAGCCGCATCGCCGGCCCTTGCGAGCGGTGCACCGCGAGCATCACGACCGGGATCAGCAGCACCAGGCCGATCTCGAAGAACATCGGGATGCCGATGATGGCGGCGATCAGCGCCATCTTCCACGGCAGCGTCGCCGGCTTGCCGCGCAGCAGCGTGTCGACCACCTTGTCGGCGCCGCCCGAGTCGGCCAGCAGCTTGCCCACCATCGCGCCGAGCGCGATCAGCACGCCGACGTAGCCCAGCACGCCGCCCACGCCGTTCTCGTACGACGCGGTCACCTTGCCCAGCGGAATGCCCGAGCCGACGCCCACGAACAGCGCGCCGACGGTCAGCGCGAGGAACGCGTGCAGCTTGAGCCACACGATCAGCGCGACGATGATCGCGATGCCGGTGGCGGCGACGACCAGCACCTGGATGTCGTGGGCGGCGAGGACGGTGGAAGTCATGGGCTCTCCTTGCGGTCAGGCCGGCAGGCCCAGGGCATCGACGATGGCGGTCGCGATGATCTCGGGGGCCGCGCCGATCTCGACGCGGATCGCCGGCTCGTCGGACGCGGGCTCCTCGAGCGTCGCGAACTGGCTGTCCAGCAGCGACGGCGGCATGAAGTGGCCCTGGCGTGCGTTCAGGCGCGACGCGATCAGCTCGCGCGACCCGTGCAGGTAGACGAACTCGATGCCGTCGCCGCGGCGGGCTATGAGGTCGCGATAGGCGCGCTTCAGCGCCGAGCAGGTGATGACGCCGGACTCGCCGGCATCGAGCCGCGCGTCGACCCAGTCGGCCACCTTCGCGAGCCACGGCGCGCGGTCGGCATCGTCGAGCGGGTGGCCCGCGTGCATCTTGGCGACGTTGGCCGCCGGATGCAGCGCGTCGCCTTCCTCGTAGGCCCAGTGCAGGCGTTCGGCGAGGAGCTCGCCGACGGTGGTCTTGCCGCAGCCCGAGACGCCCATCAGGACGAGGACGACGGGCCGGGCGAGGCGGTTCGAGTCAGGGGTCATGGTGGTTGTCGTTGCCGCGGGCGCGGTGGTCTCGTTGTTCGTTCGCGGCCTGGAACGGCGGGCCGGGGCGACGCAAGGATACGTCCAGATGGCGCCCGGTGCGTCGGCGCGGCACACCGAATGCCGGGCGGCGGGTCCGCCCCGACGGTCGGCGCGGCCAAAGCGATCACAATCGTCCGATATGTCCCCACCAGACGCCAGCGAGCCGGCCGCCCCTGCCGCCCCCACGGACGGCCGACGCCTTGCGCAGAGCGAGGAGCGGCTGCAACTGGCGCTGTCGGCGGGACGCGGCATCGGCACCTGGGACTGGGACGTGGCCAACGACCGCGTCGTGGCCGACGAGCGCTTCGCGCGCCTGTACGGCGTCACGCCCGAGCGCGCCCGCGAGGGGGCGCCGATCGCCGAGTTCTTCGCCGGCATCCATCCCGACGACGTCGGCCGCGTGCAGGCGCGCGTCGCGCAGGTGCTGGCCACCGGCGAGCTGTTCAGCGAGGAGTACCGGCTCGTGCAGCCCGGCGGCGGCGTCTCCTGGGTGCTGGCCGAGGGCCGCTGCAAGCTGTCCGCGGACGGCAAGCCCCTGCGATTTTCGGGCGTCAGCTTCGACATCACCGATCGCAAGCGCGCGGAGCAGCGGCTGCACGACCTGAACATCGAACTCGAGCGCCAGGTCATCGAGCGTTCGCAGGAGCGCGGCACCACCTGGCAGGTGAGCCCCGACCTGCTGGGCGCGCTCGATCCGCGGGGCTACTTCGTCACGTCGAACCCGGCGTGGATGACCGTGCTCGGCTGGACCGAGGCCGAGGTCGCCAGCATGTCGATCTTCGAACTGCTGCACCCGGACGACGTGGAGCGCACGCGCGGCGGCTTCAACCTCACGCAGCAGGGCCAGCCCGCGATCCGGTTCCCCAATCGCTATCGCTGCAAGAACGGCGAGTACCGCTGGATCTCGTGGGTGGGCGTGCCCGACGGCGGGATGGTCTATTGCAGCGGACGCGACATCACCGAGGAGCGCGAGCAGGCCGAGGCGCTCGAGCGCGCGAGGGAGGCCTTGCGGCAGTCGCAGAAGATGGAAGCGGTGGGCCAGCTCACCGGCGGTCTCGCGCACGACTTCAACAACCTGCTCGCGGCCATCGGCGGCAGCCTCGAGGTGATGCAGATGCGCATCGACCAGGGGCGTATCGGCGAGATCGAGCGCTTCATGGCGGCCGCCAAGGGCGCGGTCAAGCGGGCCGCGGCGCTCACGCATCGGCTGCTCGCGTTCTCGCGCCGGCAGACGCTGGACCCCAAGCCCACCGATGCCAACCGCCTCATCGCGGGCATGGAGGAGCTGATCCGTCGCACGATCGGCCCGGGCGTGCACCTGGAGGTCGTCGGCGCGGGCGGGTTGTGGCCGACGCTGGTCGATCCCAACCAGCTGGAGAACGCGCTGCTCAACCTGTGCCTCAACGCGCGCGACGCGATGCCCGACGGCGGCCGGCTCACCATCGAGACGGCCAACAAGTGGTTCGACGAACGCGCGGCGTCCGAGCGCGACATGGCGCCGGGCCAGTACATCTCGGTGTGCGTCAGCGACAACGGCGTCGGCATGACGCCCGAGGTCGTCGCCAAGGCGTTCGATCCGTTCTTCACGACCAAGCCGCTGGGCGCCGGCACCGGCCTGGGCCTGTCGATGACCTACGGCTTCGCGCGCCAGTCCGGCGGGCAGGTGCGCATCTATTCGGAACCCGGTCACGGCACGACGATGTGCATCTACCTGCCGCGCCACGACGTTGCCGAGCGCGCCGACGACGCGGGCGCCGCGCAAGCTCGAGGGGGCCTGGGCGACGGCGAGGTGGTGCTGGTCGTCGACGACGAGCCGGCGATCCGCATGCTGATCGTCGAGGTGTTGCAGGAGGCGGGCTACGTGGCCATCGAGGCGATCGACGGGCCCGGCGGCCTGCGGGCGCTGGAGTCGCTGGAGCGCGTCGACCTGCTGATCACCGACGTCGGCCTGCCGGGCGGACTCAACGGGCGCCAGGTCGCCGATGCCGCGCGGGTGCGCAGGCCCGACCTGAAGGTGCTGTTCATCACCGGCTACGCCGAGAACGCGGCGCTCGGCAACGGGCACCTCGATCCCGGCATGTCGGTCGTCACGAAGCCGTTCGCGATGGACGCGCTGCGGCGCAAGATCGGCGAGATGATGGGGCGCGGCTGAAGTTCAGCGCGGCGCCGCGGCCAGCGCGACGATGTCCTTGACTTCGAGAACCTTCTTCCGCGATCCGGTGGCCGCCGCGTTGATCATCGCCCGCGCCACCTCCTGCAGCGTGCAGAACGCCGCAGGCCAGAGCGCGCGGCCGATCGGGTAGATCCAGGCGAGCGCGTGATACCAGCCCTTGAGGTTCTTCTGCCCCGGCGTCGCGCGCATCATGCCGGGCCGCAACATCACGCCGCGCGGGAACAGCCGCAGCAGCTGGTTCTCCGTGCGGCCCTTGACGCGCGCCCACATCGTCTTGCCGTGCTCGGTGGAGTCAGTGCCCTTGCCCGTCACGTAGCAGAACGTCATGTCCGGATTCAGGCGCGCGAGCGTGCGGCCGAATTCGAGCGTGAGGTCCTGCGTGACGCGCGTGTAGTCGGCCTCGCTCATGCCGACCGACGACACGCCCAGGCAGAAGAAGCAGGCGTCGTGGCCCGCGAGCTGCGACTGGATGGCAGACAGGTCGTGGAAGTCGGCGTGGACGATCTCGACCAGCTTCGGATGCGTGACGCCCGAGGGCTTGCGGTTGATGACCAGCACGCGCGCGACGCGCGGGTCGGCCAGGCATTCGAGCAGCACGCCTTCGCCGACCATGCCCGTGGCGCCGGTGATGATGGTGGAGATCGTCATGGTCAGGCGGCCTGCGCGACGGCGGCTGCCCGCGGCGCGGCCTCGACCGACTGCCACCAGCGCTGCCCGGCCTGCGGATTCGCCAGTGACAGGCGCTCGCCCATGCCCGGCGTCGCGAGCGGCACGTCGCGCGACTGCGCCAGCGCGAGGATGCGGTCGAACGGCTCGTGCCACGCATGCATCGCGAGGTCGAAGGTGCCGTTGTGCAGCGGCATCAGCCAGCGCCCGCGCAGGTCGAGGTGCGCCTGCAGCGTCTCCTCGGGTTGCATGTGCACGTCGGGCCATTGCGCGTCGTAGGCGCCGGTCTCCATGAAGGTGACGTCGAACGGGCCGAAGCGCTCGCCGATGGTCTTGAAGTCGGCGTGGTAGCCGGTGTCGCCGCTGAAGAACACGCGCAGGTCGCCGGCCAGGATCACCCACGACGCCCACAGCGTGGAATTGCCGTCGGACACGCCGCGGCCCGAGAAATGCTGCGCGGGCGTGGCGACCAGGCGCACGCCGGCCAGCGCGGTCTGCTGCCACCAGTCGAGCTGGCGCACCTTCGCGGCCGGGATGCCCCAGGCGATCAGGCGGTCGCCGACGCCCAGCGGCGTGATGAACATCTCGACCTTGGGCGCGAGCTCGAGGACGGCGGCGTGGTCGAGGTGGTCGTAGTGGTCGTGGGACAGGATCACGCCCTTGATCGGCGGCAGCTCGGCGATCGAGATCGGCGGCGCGTGGAAGCGCTTCGGCCCGGCCCATTGCACCGGCGACGCGCGTTCCGAGAACACCGGGTCGGTGAGCCAGAACTCGCCGGCCAGCTTCAGCAGCAGCGTGGAATGGCCCAGGCGGAACAGGCTCGCGTCCGGCGCGGCGGCCAGCGCGGCCGCGTCCAGCTTCTGCACCGGGATCGGCGCGCGCGGCACCGTCGTCTTCGGCTTCTGCGTCAGCACGCGCCAGGCGATGCCGAACGTCTTGCCGAAGCCGGGGCGCTCGCGCGGCGCGGCGTTGCGGAACTTGCCGTCGCGGCGCTGCGGCGACGGGGTGGATTCGGTGGCGGCACGGCGGTCGCGCGAGGAGAGGCAGGTCATGGCGGCTTCGCTTTCGGTGGGGCGGCGGGTGCGGCTGGTAAGAATCCAGAAAGTAAACTGCACCGTGTAGTTTTCAGTGTAGGGCCGAATCGCCAAAAAGTAAACTGCCTGGTGTAAAGTTGCGTCATGCCCCCGACCCAGCGCCTCACCGATCGCAAGCGCGACGCCATCGTCCAGGCGGCGATCGTCGAGTTCCGCGCCAACGGTTTCGAGGCCACCAGCGTCGACAAGGTGGCCGCGCGCGCCGAGGTCTCCAAGCGCACGCTCTACAACCACTTCCCGAGCAAGGACGAGCTGTTCGCCGCGATCCTGCACATCCTGTGGGAGACCAGCGCGAGCGAGCTGCAGCGCGCCTACGAGCCGAAGCGGCCGGTGCGCGACCAGTTGCTGGAGTTGCTGCACGGCAAGCTCGCGATGCTGGCCGACGACAACGTCCTCGCGCTCGCGCGCGTCGCGATCGCCGCCGGCCTGCATTCGCCCGAGCGCGCGCAGGAG
>Ga0302314_10016938_pt1 | contig 12271 bp, 12 predicted proteins | sample III_Palsa_N2_3_FD_200533 | JGI IMG/M metagenome (GOLD analysis project Ga0302314, IMG submission 200533) | Peat permafrost microbial communities from Stordalen Mire near Abisko, Sweden - III_Palsa_N2_3 | ecosystem: Environmental > Terrestrial > Soil > Palsa > Peat permafrost | place: Sweden...
CACCCCTGATCGCCGCAATGGCGGAATCGCCGGCGGGGCGCTAAAAGGCGGCGATGAACGCGCCTGCCCAATCCATGGCCGAGACTGCCGCCGAATTCGGCCTTCAGCCCGAGGAATACGCCCTCATCGTCAGGCGCCTGAACCGGGAGCCGAATCACCTGGAGATCGGCGTGTTCTCGGTGATGTGGAGCGAGCACTGCTCCTACAAGTCGTCCCGCCTGCACCTGAAGAAATTCCCCACCACCGGCGTACGGGTGATTCAGGGTCCTGGAGAGAACGCGGGGGTCGTCGACATCGGCGACGGCCAGGCGGCGATCTTCAAGATGGAATCGCATAACCACCCCTCGTTCATCGAACCCTATCAGGGCGCGGCGACGGGCGTGGGCGGTATCATGCGCGACGTCTTCACTATGGGCGCGCGCCCAATTGCGCTGCTGAACGCGCTGCGCTTCGGCGATCCTTCGCATCCGCGAACGCGGCGATTGGTCGCTGGCGTGGTGGCTGGCATCGGCGGTTACGGCAACTGCGTCGGCGTGCCGACCGTCGCCGGCGAGACCAACTTTCATCCCGGCTACGACGGCAACATCCTGGTCAACGCCATGTGCGTCGGCCTGGCCGACACCGATAAGATTTTCTATTCGGCCGCACCGGCCGCCGGGCTGCCGGTGGTCTACTTCGGCTCCAAGACCGGACGCGACGGCATCCACGGCGCCACCATGGCGTCGGCCGAATTCGACGACGCGTCGGACGAAAAGCGGCCCACGGTTCAGGTGGGCGACCCCTTTGCCGAGAAGCTGCTGATCGAAGCGACTCTGGAGCTGATGGCCAGCGGGGCGGTGGCGGCCATTCAAGACATGGGCGCGGCCGGCCTCACCTCATCGTCGGTGGAAATGGCCGGCAAGGGCGACGTCGGCATCGACCTTGATCTCGACATGGTCCCTCAGCGCGAACAGGACATGAGCGCCTATGAGATGATGCTTTCGGAGAGCCAGGAGCGGATGCTGGCCATCCTCAAGCCGGGCCGCGAAGCCGACGGGCGACGCATCTTCGATAAATGGGGTCTGGATGCGGCCGTCATCGGTCAGACCACCGACACCGGCCGGCTGGTCCTGCGCCATGGCGGCGAGGTGGTCTGCGACCTGCCGCTCGCGCCGCTCACCGACGATGCGCCGCTCTACGACCGGCCGTGGATCGCACCCCAACCGCCTGCCCGCCTGGCGCCGGCCGAGGTTCCGACGCCGCTCGACTGGGCCGGCGCGCTGCTCAAGCTGATGACGTCGCCCGACATGGCCTCCAAGCGCTGGCTGTGGGAGCAGTACGACCGCCACGTCATGGCCGACACGCTGGAGGACTCCGCCACCGGCGCCGATGCGGGCGTCGTGCGCGTGCACGGGTCCGGCAAATCCCTTGCCGTGACCAGCGACTGCACGCCGCGCTATGTGACCGCCGACCCGCGCCAGGGTGGCCGCCAGGCGGTCGCCGAGGCCTGGCGTAATCTTACGGCCGTCGGCGCCGAACCCATCGCCATCACCGACAACCTCAACTTCGGCAATCCCGAGCGGCCGGAGATCATGGGCCAGATCGTGGCCGCCATCGAAGGCATGGCCGAGGCGTGCCGCGCGCTCGACTTCCCGGTCGTGAGCGGCAATGTCTCGCTCTACAACGAGACCAATGGCGCCGCCATTCCGCCGACGCCGGTGGTGGGAGCCGTGGGCCTGATCGGCGCGGGCGCGCGCCACGCTGATTTCTCCTCGATGAGGGCCGGCGACGCCCTGGTGCTGATCGGCGAAACCCGGGGCGAGCTGGGTGCCAGCCTCTATTTGCGCGAACTCCTGGGCCGCGAGGACGGCGCGCCACCGCCGGTTGACCTCGTCGCCGAGCGCCGGAACGGCGACTTCGTGCGCTCACTGATTCAGTCCGGCGCCGCGCGCGCCGTTCACGACCTCTCCGATGGCGGCCTGGCGGCTGCGGCGTCCGAGATGGCGTTGGCCTCCGGCATGGGACTGACGCTGACCCTTCCAGAGGGCGTGCTCGCTCACGCCTTCCTGTTCGGCGAGGATCAAGCGCGCTACCTCATCGCCACCTCCGACGCCGCCGCCCTGTTCAAAGCGGCCCTCGCCGCTAGCGTCCCGGCGCGGCAGATCGGCGTTGCCGGCGGAGAGGTGATCGCCGCCGACGGCCTTTTCTCCCTCCCCCTCGCCGAGCTGCGCGCCGCTCACGAAGGCTGGATGCCGGCCTTCATGGCTTAGAGGCCGGCGCCTCCGCCGCGGCCGCCGCTGCGATCGGCCCGGTGAGGTCGCCGGGCTTGGGGTCGCGCACCCAATGCGAGAACGGCGTCTGGCCCTGGATCCAGGCCTCGCTGGCCTTGGCCGCGCCCCGCAGCGCCGCGACTGACTGCGGCGTACAGCCGCCGCCCTTACCTTGTGGCGTCAGGCCTGGCAGAGGCGACTTGCTGATATTCATGGCGTCCTGGCCCGTGGCCGGCGGCCCGCATTGAACGAGCCAGGTCTTGACCGCGACGACACGGCCCTTGGCGTCGAACCGGACCGGCCGGAAGGCGGCGTAGAGATAGAGAAGCGTAGGCTTGCTCGGATCGGGCGGCATTGAGACCTGCATGATCGCCGGATCGCCGGCGACGGTGAGCAATGGCGGCGGATCGGGCATGGCCGGCGTGGCGCCGGCGCACTGCGGCCACTGGCTTTGCGGCTGGGTCTCGTCGAAATCACAGCCCGCCACGTCCTGGCGCCACACACCCGCGCGGATCACCGGAGCGCCGGCCGCGTCGGCCTTGGTGAACATCGGCGTCTGACTGACCACAAGATTGCAGCCGCCGAGGCACAGCATGACAGCCGTCAGGGCGCATCTTGCAGTTGGCCTCATCGCAGTCTTCCCTCAGTCCGCCTTGTCTCGCACCCAGCGGCCGACGCCCTTCTTCGGGGCCCAGGCCTCGCTCTGAGCAGCCACGCGCCGCATCGCGGCCGGATCGTCGATGGTGCATAGGCGGCCGACCTGGCTGGCGGTCGCATCCGCCGAGACCGGCTCGACCTTCACCCCCGCCGCCGGATGGTCGGAGAAATTATCACCGGCCTTGGACGGCGGTCCGCACTGAACCGGCCAGAAATCAAAGCGCGTGAAACGCCCGGCCTCGTCGAGCTTCACCGGCCGGATGCCAACATAGGCGTAGATATCGCCGGAGAGCTTGATGTCGCCGGCGACATCGACCTTGGCCTGGCCGACGATCGGCTGGCCCGCGGCCAGGATCAGAGGCTCCGTCTTGAAGACGGGAGTGTCTCCATTGCGATCGTAATAACTCGCCGTTCCGGCGCCGAGCATCATCCCGCCGGCGCAACTGGGCCATTCGCTGAGCGGGCGGGTCTCGTCGACCTTGCAGGCGTCGCCCAGTTCCATGCGCCACAGCCCCGGGCGCGGGACCGGCGCGCCGGCGCCGTCAGCCTGGGTGAACATCGGCTGGTGCGTGATCACGACATTGCAGCCGGTTAGAAGCACGAGCGCCGCCAGGCAGGCCAGAGGTCTCACCGCGCCCTCCCAAGTGAGTCCGCTTCCGTGCTAGCCATAGGCTCACACTCGCCTTTCCGAGGAAAGCACGCCGCCGATGCCCATGCCCGCCGCCGAACTGGAGGCCGACCTCCACGCCGCCTTCCCCGACGCCGAGATCGCCATCGAGGATCTGGCCGGGGACGGCGACCACTATCGCGCGCGCATCGTCTCGACCGCTTTCAAGGGCCTCCCGCGCGTGCGCCAGCACCAGCTGGTCTACGCCGCGCTCAAGGGCAAGATGGGCGGCGCCCTGCACGCCCTGGCGCTCGAAACCTCGGCTCCGGCTTGACCCAGGGGTCGCGCGTCCCTAGCTCTCGCCTGAGCCACGCGCAGGAAAAGCCATGACCGACACAGCCGCCGACGTCTCCGCCGCCAGCGAATTCATCTCCAAGACCATAGCCGAGCATCCGGTGGCCCTGTTCATGAAGGGCACGCCCGATCAGCCAGGCTGCGGGTTCTCGGCCGTCGTGGTGCAGATACTCGACCACCTCGGCGTTGAATTCGTCGGTGTGAACGTTTTGCAGAGCGACGAACTCCGGCAAGGCATCAAGGCCTTTTCCGACTGGCCGACGATCCCCCAACTTTATGTGAAGGGTGAGTTCGTCGGCGGCTGCGACATCGTGCGCGAGATGTTCCAGTCCGGCGAACTGAAGACCCTGCTCGCCGAGCAAGGCGTGCTGGCGGCCTGAGGGTCGCTCTCTTCCCCCGCAGCGGGGGAAGAGGCCTTCTACCCGCTCTTACGACGAGTAGAATTCGACCACGAGGTTGGGTTCCATCTTCACCGGATAGGGCACTTCGGCCAATTCCGGACTGCGCAGGAACTTGGCGCTCATCGCCTTGGGATCGACCTCGACATAGTCGGGCGTGTCGCGCTCGGCGAGCTGAAGGGCTTCCAGCACCAGGGCCATGTTGCGCGAACGCTCGCGCACGGCCACCACATCGCCGACCTTCACGTGATAGGAAGCGATGTTGACGCGCTTGCCGTTCACCTGGACGTGGCCGTGGTTCACGAACTGCCGGGCCGCGAAGACCGTCGGCACGAACTTGGCGCGGTAGACCACCGCGTCCAGGCGCGATTCCAAGAGGCCGATCAGCTTTTCCGCGGTGTTGCCCTTGAGGCGGGCGGCCTCGGCGTAGGTGCGCGAGAACTGCTTCTCGGTGAGGTTGCCGTAGTAGCCCTTAAGCTTCTGCTTGGCGCGCAGCTGCAGGCCGAAATCGGAAACCTTGTTCTTGCGGCGCTGGCCGTGCTGGCCGGGGCCGTAGGAACGCTTGTTGATCGGGCTCTTCGGGCGACCCCAGATGTTCTCGCCCATCCGCCGGTCGATCTTGTACTTCGCCGATTGGCGCTTCGACATGGTTTAACGTCTTTCACTTCGACGCGGGCCGGCCCCTCCACTTTGGAGAGGCAATTGCAACGGCGGCGCACGCATCACCCGTCATAGCGTCGCGCACCGCGGGGAGCGCCCGGCGGCGTGCGAGGCGCGGCTTATGGCTTTTGGGGGCCTTTGTTGTCAAGCGCGCGCGCCTTCGCGGCCAGCTTCTCCAGCACCTTGCCACGGCCCTTGGACAGGGCGGTGACGACGCCGCGCAGGGTGCGCACCTCCTGGTCAGTCAGGCGGGCGCGGCCGAGCGCCACGCGCAGATTGCGCACCATCGAGGGGCGCTTCTCCGGCGGATGGAAGAATCCGGCCGTATCCAGCTCGCCCTCGAGCTGTTCGAAGAGGCCCATGACCGCAGCCTGGTCGGCGGGCGCGGGCGCGTCGGCGAAGCCGGCCGGGGCGGTCGGCGCGGCGCTCATCCGCCACTCATAGGCCGCCAGGGCCACGGCCTGAGCCAGATTGAGCGAGCGGAAGCGCTCGTCCACCGGCGCGGTGACGACGCCTTGGCACAGGGCGATGTCGTCGGCCTCGAGGCCCGCCCGCTCGCCGCCGAACAGCAGGCCGCACGATCCGCCCGCCGCCGCCGCCGCCCGCAACTCCGCCGCGCCCTCGCGCGGACTGAACACCGGCAGGACAGCCTCGCGCGGCCGGGCGGTCGTCGCCAGGACCAGATTGAGGTCGGCCAGGGCGTCCTCCAGCTGGTCGAACACGCGCGCGCCATCCAGCGGCCAATCGGCGCCCGAGGCGCTCGCCCACGCCCGCGCCTGCGGCCAGCCGTCGCGCGGGCTAACCAGGCGCAACTCGCTGAGGCCGAAATTGGCCATGACCCGGGCGGCCGCGCCGATGTTCTCAGCCAGCTGGGCATCCTTGAGAATGACGCAAGGTGGTTTCATGGCGTGGCCCATAGCCCATTTCGCGGACGGGCGGATATGATCGCGCACGCCTCGACGGAAGAGAGAGATTCGCTTGCCATTCGCCCCCCTCGATCGTCGCGTCGCGCTCATCGGCCTTTCCACCGCCCTGCTCGCCGGCTGCAAGGCGGGCGCGCCGGCGCCCCTCGGCCCCGCTTCGCTGGATACGAGCCGCCTCGCCGGCGGCTTCGAGAGCCTGCGCGTCCGCGCCGCGCCGGCGGCGTTCGGCTTCGGCGTGGCGCTGATGGGTGGTGGCCCCCAATGGGTGTCTGACGCCACGGCCCGGTTTCCCTTGCAGAGCGTCTTCAAGGCCTTCCTCGCCGCCGCGGCCCTGGCCATGGTCGACGCCGGTCAGCTGAAGCTCGCCGAGCCAATGGTTCTCACCGCCCAGGATCGCGCCTTCGGCTGGGATCCGCTCACCGAAGCCTGGCGCGGACCCTCCATAACCTTGCCGGTCGTCGACCTCATCGCCCTGGCGGTGCAGAAGAGCGACAACACCGCCGCCGACGCCGTCATGAAGCGCATCGGCGGACCGGCCGCGGTCACCGCCTGGCTACGCGGCAAGGGGATCGCCGACATCAGCGTCGACCGCTACGAAACCGAGATCCAGCCCGAGGTGCTGGGCATGGGTCCGTTCCAGCCGCAGTGGTCCGACAATCGCGCCTGGACGACGGCGCGCAACGCCGTTCCACCCGAAACGCGTGAGGCCGCCACCAATAGCTATCTCGCCGACCCGCGCGACACCGCAACCCTGGCGGCCACGCTCGACTTCCTGACGCGGCTGGCGGCCGGCCAGCTACTCTCACCCGCCTCCACCCACCTGTTGCTCCGCCTGATGACAGACAGCCGCTCCGGCGAGCATCGCCTCAAGGCCGGATTGCCCGCGGACGCTAAGCTCGCTCACAAGACGGGCACTTCGACCACCGACCTCGGTCTGACGCCGGCCACCAACGACATCGGCGTCGTTACGCTCGCCAGCGGCCGGCGCTTCGCCGTAGCCGCCTACCTGGCCGGATCGACGGCCACCGAGGCTGTCCGCGAACGCCTGATCGCCGACGCCGCGCGGCTGGCAGTGAGTTGTGTCAGCTAGAAAAACTCCGTAGACGGATCATCGTCGAAAGGACGCCGATTCCGGACGAAATGGTGTCGATTTCACGCCAACGTCACGGCCGGAGCGCATCCTCCGACTCGGGGCCATCGGGCCCTAACCCCCAGGATGGAGACGCCTTGCCATGACCAGCCACCATACCGCCGCTGAACATCACGAACTGGCCGCCAAGCACCACGAACTGGCCGCCGATCACCACCGCGGTGCAGTAAAGCTCCATGAAGAAGGCGACCTCGATGGCGTCGCTCACCATGCCTACGCTGCCTCGGGCCACGGCCACCATGCCGCCCATCATTCGATCGAAGCCAACAAGATGCACGCCTCGGATCACGCCGCCGAAGCTCACGAAGACGCCGCGGAAGGCGCCGAGCACGAAGCCGCAGAAGCGACCCCGACCGAAGCTCACGTTGCCGAAACTCACGAAGAAGCACTCGAACACGCCGACGCCTGAGCACACTCTCGCGGGCGCCGGCTCCACGGCCGACGCCCGCGTCTGCTTTCTGAAGACTCCTGACAGCGATACGGCCGGGTTCCCGTTCGACTGGGCAATCTTTCAGAGAGCTCGGGCCGGCGGACCACGCTAGGCGCCTCGTGCGCGAAAATCCAAGTTTCCCGCGCGTAAAGTCAATCATCCTTGGCGGCGGATCGCGGCGCGCCTATGCACCGGACCGCCATGACCCGAACGCGAATCCTGCTCTGTACGGCGCTGGCGCTCTGGCCGGCGCTCGCGGCGCATGCCCAGGAGGCGGCCCCGACCGCGGTCCAGGAGATTGTGGTGACCGCCGAGCGGCGCGCGACCGACATTCAGAAGACGCCGATTGCGATCACGGCCGTGCCGCAGGCGACGCTCGACAAGTCCTTCATCACCAATGTCACGGGCCTCAACGCCATCGTGCCCAGCCTGGAGACGACCAAGACCTCCGGCTTCGAGACCATCGTCACCATTCGCGGCGTAGGCTCGGAGACGCCCGAGAACGACCTCACCAGCGTTCCGGGCGTGTCGCTGTTCATCGACGGCGTCTACATCGTCAACACCATCTCGCTGGAACAGACCCTGTTCGACGTCGACCACATCGAGGTGCTACGTGGACCGCAGGGCGCGCTCTACGGTCAGAGTTCGATTGGCGGCGCCATCAGCATCGTCACCAACCAACCGGAGCTTGGCAAGTTCAGCGGCGCCGGCGATTTCAGCGTCGGAAACTACGAACTGACCCGCGAGCGCGGCGAGGTGAATATCCCCATTGGCGACACACTGGCGGTGCGCCTGTCCGTCCAGCGGTTCGACCATGAAGGTTTCACCCAGGATCTGGCCATCCCCGGCTTCCGCGAAGACGACGCCCACAACACGGCCACCAAGGCGGCGATCCTGTGGAAGCCGACCGGCGCCTTTTCGGCCACCCTGACCGGCCAATGGTACCGCGCCAACGAGAACGGCCAGGCGCAGAAGAACATCAACGATCCCGAACCCGGCGCCTGGCAGATCTACCAGGACTACCCGTCGAAGAATGAGCTGACCGCTCAGCTCTATCATCTCAACCTTCAGTACGACGCGCCGTGGTTCAGCCTACGCTCGGTCACCGGCTATCAGCACATGAACAGCCTCCTGCAGGAGGATAGTTCGCGTAGCGCCTTCTCGCTGCTCCACGCCTATGACGACGTCGCCGGGTGGGACACGAGCTTGAGCAACTGGACCGAAGAGTTCGACCTCCTCTCGCGCCCGGGCGGCAAGCTCGACTGGATCGCCGGCGCCTTCGTCCTCAATCAGAGAAGCCGCCAGTTCGTGGCCGAGTTCGAGGGCGACACGCCCAATCCCGACACCACGATCCTGCCCGACATCGAGACCGACCCGCCCCTTGGTCTCGACTACGGCAACGACTCCCGGGTCAAGCGCCAGTCCTATTCCGCCTTCATCCAGGCGACCTATCACCTCCTGCCCAACCTGCGCCTCACGGCCGGCGGACGGATCAACGTCGATCACTACTCGGACGTCAGCGACAACTTTTCGAACATCGTCGGCGTCGGTGTCGGCTTCAGCACGGCGACCAACGAGATCTGGGATCACGTGCCCACCTGGCGCGCCGAGCTCAACTATGACGCCACGCCCGACAATGCGCTCTATGTCAGTGCGGCGTGCGGCTACAAGCCCGCGGGCGTGAACGGCAACAACACTTCGGTGGTGGTCCCCTATACATTCCAGCCGGAAACCAACACCGCTTTCGAAGTGGGTTCGAAAAATTTCTTCTTCGACCGCGCGCTGCGCTTCAACGCTGCGGCTTTCTATTATCTTTACAAGAACATGCAGTACATCGAGTACGACCCGTTTCCCTTCGCCAGCGGCGTCTCCAACATCCCCGACATCCACATCTACGGGATCGAGGGCGAGGCTTCGTGGGTCGGCGCGGGCGGCCACCTGCACGTCAACGCCAACCTGGCGCTCGAGGAAGGCCATGTGGTCGGCGACTACAGATCCATCGACTCGACGATCGCTGGCGCCATCGAGAGCCAGCCCTATCCGAGCCCATGCGCCTTCGGCGGCGCCTATTACAATCCGGCCTGCTGGCAGGCGGTGATCGCCGCGAGCAAGAACCTCAACGGCGCCACGCCGCCGGCCATGCCCAATGTGTCCGGGTCGATCAACGCCGCCTACACCCTCGATGTGCCGACGGGCTCGCTGATCCCGCGCGTGGAGTTCGTCTATCGCGGCGCGGAATGGGCGCGGATCTTCAACGATCCCACCCTCGACCGCGTGCCGGCCTACGGCGTCACCAATCTGGAGATCGAGTACCGGCCGAACCGGTCGCGCTTCAGGGCGGCGCTGACGGCGACCAACGCCTTTAACGTCGCCGGGATCAATTCGCAGTACACCGACCCCTACGGCACCGGACAGACAAGCCGGCAGTACATCCCGCCGCGCCAGGTCATCCTCACCCTCGGCTATTCGTTCTGAGCGCGCCCCTGCCTTTCGCGCGTCCGTGGATCGCCTTCGCGGCGCTCAGTCTGCTCTACTTCCTGGTCTCCGCCGGCACGTTCAACGCCCTTGGCGTGGTGCTGCCGGCCATGGTCCGCGAACTCGGCTGGAACTGGAAGGAGGCCGGCCTCGGCTACGCCTTGTTGGGCACGGCCTGCGGGCTCACCAGCCTCGCCGCCGCCGGCTCGATCCGCCGCTTCGGCGTGCGCGCGACGCTGCTGGCGGGCGGGGCCATGCTGGCCGCCGGCTTCGCCGCCCTGGCCCTCACCCGTTCCGTCGTCCTCTACCTCGCCGCCACCTCGCTCATCGGCGTCGCCTTCTCCTTCACCACCTCGGTCGCCGGCACTCATGTGCTGACGGCCATCTTTCGTCGTCGCTCGAGCATCGTCGGGGCCTATTTCACCCTGGGCGCGCTGGGCGGCGTCGCCGGTCCGCTGATCTATCTGGCCGTCTCGCCGCTCGGCGGCTGGCGCGCCTTCTGGTGGTGCTTCGCGGCCGCGGCGGCCGTGATCAGCGTCTTCGCCGCCTGGGCCTCGCCCGACCGCGTCGACCACGACCCCGGCCTGGACGCACCTCCGGACCAGGCGGGTCCGGCCCAGATCGCCGCCGCCCTCAAGGAATGGACGGTGCGCCAGGCGCTGGCGGCGCCGCAGTTCTATGTGATCGTCGGCGCCTACACGATGTACATGCTGATCAACACCACCGCGCACGGCTTCGCCGTCGAGCACCTGATCGAGCGCGGGGTCACGCCGACGACGGCGGCGACCGTGCTCAGCGTGGAAGCCTTGATCGGCGCCGTCGTCTCGGTGATTGGCGGGATCGTCGGCGAGAAGGTCAGGCCCAAGATCCTACTGCTTGTCTGCCTTGTCGCGCTCATTGCCGGCATGTGCGCCCTGGCCTTCGCGCACGGCTATGTGCTGATGGCGCTCTTCGCCCTGGGCGTCGGGGTCGGCTTCGGCCTCAGCTTCGTCGCCGCCACCATGCTTCTGCTGACCTTTTTCGGCCGTCGCGCCTATCTCGAGCTCTATTCGATCATGTGCCTGATCAGCACCGCGGCGGCGCTCGGCCCGGCGCTGGGCGGCTGGGCGCGCGACGCCGTCGGCGGCTTCGCGGGCGTCTTCCTGCTGTGCGCCCTGGCGGCGGCGGTGATGCTGGCGGCCACGGTGTTCCTGAAACCGCCCGCCCGGGTTCAGGACTGAGCCGCGTTCTCGGCGGCGGCGACGCGGCGGTGCTCGCGCGGTGAGAGGCCATAGGCGTCGCGGAAGGCGCGGCTGAAATAGGCCGGGTCGCTGAAGCCCCAGCGTGACGAGATCTCGGCGATCGACAGTCCCGCGGAGAGCGGGCTGGCAAGATCGGCGCGGCAGCGCTCGAGCCGCCGGGCGCGGACATAACCGGCGAAGGTCTGGCCGGCCGCGGACAGGAGCTTCTGCAGGGTGCGGGGGGCAAGGCCGCTGGCCTCGGCCAGGCGCGCGAGGGTGAGGTCGGCTTCAGGCAGCATCGCCTCGACGATCTGGCTGACGCGGGAGATCTGCGTTGCGCCCTTCGCCGTCTCGCCGCCCGGCAGTTCGGCCAGGATCGCGGCCAGGAATTCGGTCAGCGCCGCCTCGATGGGCCGCAGGTCGTCGTGCGAAAGATCGGCGAGTTTTTCGCCGACCGCGACCAGGAACCCCGAGAGGACGCCGGGCAATCCCTGGTCGATGGCCATCTTGCCGATGGCGAGCCGACCTGCCCCGATCAAGCGATGCCCGAGCGCCATGCGCGGGACGCGCACCCAGAGCAGGCGGCAGCGCGTCTTCAGCGCCAGGGTCGCCATGTGGTCGGCGGGGCCATAGACGACATCTCCGGCGGCGATCTCCTCGTCCAGGCCGTCACCGACGATGCGGGCCCGACCCTCGACCAGGACCACCAGCCAGATCGTGGCCGGCAGGTCGGTTCGCCGGCCGCCGATCGTTTGCGCGCCGGCGTCGATTCGGGCGAACTCCATGCCCAGCGGCGAGGTGAGGCAGGTCACCGAGGCGCGCGGCGCGGCGCCGGCGACAAGGTCGCCCACGGGCAGGCCCAGGCGATACATGGCCTCGCGCCAGGCCGCCGCCCGCTCTGTCAGGCCATGAGCTTCGGTGGTGAATGTCCAGGCCTTCATCGCCTCTCCCACACCGGCTTTCCCATCCGGCTCCGAGCCTCTATAGCCAGCGCCGTTCCCTGGAAAAGCCGGAGTCGCCGCAAGCCCATGGCCAAGATCAAGGTCGCCCATCCGGTCGTCGAGCTCGACGGCGACGAGATGACCCGGATCATCTGGAAGATGATCAAGGACAAGCTGATCCTGCCCTTCCTCGACATCGACCTCGAC
>Ga0302314_10016940_pt1 | contig 12270 bp, 10 predicted proteins | sample III_Palsa_N2_3_FD_200533 | JGI IMG/M metagenome (GOLD analysis project Ga0302314, IMG submission 200533) | Peat permafrost microbial communities from Stordalen Mire near Abisko, Sweden - III_Palsa_N2_3 | ecosystem: Environmental > Terrestrial > Soil > Palsa > Peat permafrost | place: Sweden...
AAATACAGCTACGGCCTCTACGTCTTCCATTACTCCATCGCGGAGACGTGCAGCCCACTCGTACGGAAGTTCGTCGATGACCGCTTTCACTCAAAAGCTCTCGGCGTCATCAGCGGCGCAGCCGTCGTCCTCGCTCTCTCGCTCATCGCCGCGCTGCTAAGCTATCGCTTCTACGAAGAGCCGTTCCTCAAGCTAAAACGCTACTTCAGCTACAACCGCAAAACGACCCGTCAGCCTGCAATACCGGGCTGACGGGTCGTTGCGAAACAAAACCTTACTGCGCCGGCGTCCCCAGAGTTACGCTCGGAGTCTTCTCCTCAACCACTTTGAAGTCCGCAGGAACCTGAAACAACGCTGCATCCGGCTCGCCGCGCTGTAACTCCGTGGTCTCCATCGTCGTCTTGCCATATCGCGGATCGTCGCCAAGCCGCTGCACCGTGATCTTCAACTCCGGCGCAAACCACGTCTCCGTCACTGTAGTAATAGGCCGGTCGTTGCCTTCTTTCCCAGCAGGAATGACCCGCGTAACCCGAGTACCCTCCGCCTCAACACCCGCGATGTTCTGCATCGACAGCTTTTCGACTTCAGACTTGTCCGCCTGAATCGTCGCTCGATCACGAACTTCCGTCTGCCGTTGCGCCCGCAACTCAGCAAGTCGAGCTTCTTCCTCCGGCGTCCTCTCCCTCGGGCTATGCGTAGTTGTCACACGCGCAGTCTTGGTACGCAACTCAAGAATCGTGCTCGTATGCGCGACAGGATCGAGCAGAAAAGCTATCGCAGGCACAAACTCTCCATCCTTGATCGCCCCACTTTCAGTTCTCTCGCGCCCTTCCCCATCGCGCCATCTCTTCTCTTCCCGAACATTCGTAACCGTCGTCCCATCCGCCAGCGTCTTCAGCATCGTCGTCTTCTCGACATCCGAATAAGGCAAACCCCTGACAGGGGCCACCCCAAGGCGACCCAGATTCACGCTAGAGATCACCTGCGCCTTCATCCCCACACAAAGGCAAGCCGAAACAACCGCCGCACTCAACGCCATTCGCTGCTTCATCGCTATCGCTCCTCAATCAGTCCTTGGCCCAATTTCTGGGGCGTCTGTTCTCTTGCCGCGTCAGACGCCCCCAAGGTTACCGCCTCCCGCAACGAAAGAGAACAAAAATTCTCACCCCGCCGAAAGGACCCGCAACGCCATCACATTCCGCATCTCATCGCCCGGCTCATCCACCGGAGTCTCCGCAATAAACGCCGCATGGTCGAACCTCGCATCATGCAGCAGCCGACGAAACATATCCGCCCCAATCGTCCCTTCGCCAATATGCTCATGCCGGTCCAGCTTTGACCCCATCGCCGCCTTCGCATCGTTGCAGTGCCACACCTTCACCGCTCCAAACCCAACCGTCTCGCCCAGTAGCTTCATCGTCGCTTCATACCCCTCCGGAGTCACCAGGTCATACCCCGCCACATGCGTATGGCAGGTATCCAGACAAACCGCCACCGGCACACACGGCTTCAACCGCTCCACCAGCTCCGCCACCTGCTCAAAGCTTCCACCCAACGAAAACTCCGCCCCCGGCATGTTCTCGATCAACACCTCAAAGCTCTTCCCTTGCCAATCCAAACCATCCACCGCACGCTCCACACCCTCCACCGCCAGCCGCAACCCCTCCTCCCGTGTCAGACCCTTCCAACTCCCCGGATGCAACACCAGATACTCCGCTCCCAACGCCAACCCCTGCTGCACCTCGGCACGCAACGCCTCAATCGAACTCCCTCGCACGCTCTCGGTCTGCGAGCAAAGATTGATCAGAAAGCTCGCATGAATCGCAACCGGATTCACATCGAACTCAGCCCGCAGCGCCAGCATCTTCTCCGCATCCTCCGGCTTCACCACACCAGACTTCCACGTCCTCGGGCTCGAACTAAAGATCTGGCAGGTATTCGCTCCATACTCCACGGCCCGTCCCACCGCTGTCCAAACCCCACCCGCCGTACTCACATGCACCCCAATACGCTTCTTAGCCATGCTCCAAAGCCTACCGCATCAGCACATAGCAAAAGAGCCACCTTCAAATGCCACATCTCAAAACTCGCAACTAGAAACTCATATACAAACCCGCTCTCCTATCACCAACCCCAAATCCACCCTCTTCACAAACCACAGATCCCTTACCAACCTTTGCAATCAAAGCCGTTGCAAGTTCTAACCCAAAACAAAAATCCAAGATCCAAGCTTAACCCACCTGTTTCGAAGAATTTACGCAAAAACAGGGGGTAGGGGGGATCACCTCCCCACCCCAGCGTATGATCGACACGTCCCCGGGAAACTCCAATCTCAATCAACTGAGGCAAGCATGTCCGCACCACAAAGCTACAAAAACCACGGCCGCATGGACCCGATGTTCCACTACTTCCTCGTGCCGGTGCTCCTGGCCAACATCGCAGTCTCGATCATCTGGTTCGTTCGCCACCACGCCGCACACCGTCACATCGCGCCCTGGTTCATCCTTATGTCTCTGGCCATCTTCTGCATGGCCGGACTCACCCGCGGCTACGCTCTCAAAGCACAGGATCGCACCATCCGCCTCGAAGAGCGTCTCCGCCTCGCCTCACTCGTGTCACCCTCCGAGCTGGTCGAACTGGACTCCCTCACCATGCGCCAGTACATCGCCCTCCGCTTCGCCTCCAACCCCGAACTCCCCGCCCTGGCCCGCCGCGCCATCCGCGAAAACCTCACCGCCAAGCAGATCAAACAAAGCATCTCCGTCTGGCGTCCCGACAACGACCGAATCTAAACCCAAACTCAAAACGCAAAAGCCGCCCAACCGGGCGGCTTTTGCTCTGTGTACTTCACTGCTCTAGTAGACGTCGCGTTGATAGCGCTTCTGCTTCTTCATCTCTGCCAGATACTCCGTCGCATGCTCCAGCGTTCCATTGGAACCCTTGGCAATGCAATCCAGCAACGCAAGCTCAACGTCCTTCGCCATGCGGCTCGCATCGCCGCAAACGTAGAAGTACGCTCCACGCTCCAGCCACGCATAAACGTCTTCTGCGTTCTCCTGCATGCGGTCCTGTACATAAACCTTCTTGCTCTGGTCACGAGAGAACGCCGTGTGCAGCTTGGTCAGCAGGCCGTCCTTCTCCATACCAAGGAACTGCTCCTTGTACAGATAGTCCGAAACCGAACGCTGCTCGCCGAAGAACAACCAGTTGTCGCCCTTCTGCCCTGTCGCTTGACGCTCTTCCAGAAACGCACGGAACGGCGCAATCCCCGTACCCGGCCCAATCATAATCACCGGAGCATTCGTATCCTCCGGCAAACGAAAGGCATTATTCTCATGCAAAAAGATTGGCAGCGTCGCACCAACCGGAGCGCGCTCGCCCATGTGGCCGGACGCAATACCCTGCCGGTCATGCCCATGCGCGGTATACCGCACCACACGAACCGTCGTATGCACCTGGTCAGCATGTGCCGCCTGGCTGGAAGCGATCGAATACATACGCGGCGTCAGGCGCTGCAAAATATTGAATAGCTCCTGCGGCTGCTTCACGATGCCCGGAAACTCTTTCACCAGGTCGATGAACTCGCGGCCCCAGATGTATTCTTCCGCGATAGCCTTGTTCTCCTGCCCGATCAATCCCTTCAAACCCGCAGGCACATCTTCGCCACAAAGCTTTGCGAACTGGTTCACGCTACCGCGCGCCAGCTTGCCAATACCAAGCCGCGTCGTCAGTGCTTCATGCAGCGAGATCTCAACCTTGTAGTGGTCCAGAACTTTTTCAGTCCCGTCATAGCCGAGAGCTTGCAGAACACTATCAACAGCCGATTCGCGGTTGGTAGGAATAATACCGACAGCATCGCCGGGCGTATAGGTCATGCCCTCTTCAAGCGCCAGCTCAATATGGATCGTTTCTTTTTCCGACTCCGGCCCAGTAAGCCGGTCGTTCACCAGAACCTTGGAAACATAAGGCTGGTTGCGTGTGTACTTGGCGGCATGCCCCTTACCCGGGGCGACTGTTTCCTGCGCCGCAGGAGAAGCTAAGGTCGATTCACTCATGTTCTTCCCATTATAAATCGTCCAAACGCGAAGGGCAGGATCTCAAACTGAGATTCCTGCCCTTGCCTAAGCTCAACCGATACAGCGCTTTAGCGCTTTGTGAAGTGAAAGATCGTTCCCAGACTGAACGTCTTCGGGTTGTACTGCCCGCCGTAAGCGTAATACTGCGCGTAGCTATAGTCCGCCACCACATCGAATCGCGGCGTAATCGGCTTCGACACACCCGCATTGATCTGGATGGTCGAGTCCGTAGTCACCCCGGAGCCGTTCTCGATGTACGAGGCCTGATTCCCGTTGAAACGAGCAAACCCAACCATGAACTCCCCATAGGGTGCGATCCTGCCAAAATGCTTCATCGGCACGGTAAACCGGGGGCCAACCGTAACACCGTCCCAGGTATCACCAGCTCCACTCAAAAACCGCCCCTGAATATCAGCACTTACAACGACATGGTGGAAGATCGTCGGTCCGTCATAAAGCAGACCACCCGTGGCTCCATACAAGAAGTCGCGGCTCAGCAGATTATGAAAATCGCTGGCGCTGAACTCTCCGTAAACAGACACCTGCGCCTGCGAGGCACGCGGCACAGCCAGACCCACCAATACCAGTAATACCGCCCAACTAAACTTCATCTCGGGTTCCTCCGGGGGAAAAATACAGTAGCTACAAATCAATGCAAAAGCCGAACTTGGTCCCATTTGGAAAACCGGTTTACCAATAGGCTTGGCAAACGATCAGAAGTCAGCAAGAGGGACGGCTAAGAGTCTCAAACGCCCAGCACGCTTGTCAAACAGCTTCGTCGCCCCGCTGCTTTCTAAAAACCGCCGGGCCGCTCCCTCGAAACACCAAAGGCGCGCTCCAGGGCAATCCCCGCTTCCGCAACCGTCCCTTCCTCAAACAACCGCCCCACCAGCGTTACGCCGTACGGCACACGCCGCGGCGTCGCAAACTTCGCCACCGGATGTTTCGGGTCCGGAGCCCAATCGCTCCGTGCTTCCGATATCTCCACAAACCCTGCACGCAGTGTCAGCGAAGGATGTCCCGTAAAGTTCGTAATCACCAGAAACTCGTCTCGCAACGAAGGCACCAGCAACACGTCCACCTCAGCGAACACTCGCTCCATCTCAATCGCCACCTTGCGACGAAGCCGGTCAGCCTGCACAAAATCCACCGCCGACAAAAACCGCGATTGCCGAAACGTATTCGGCCAAGCATCAGGAACCTGTGCACTCAGCTCATCGACCTTGTGGCTCAGCGTCAGCTCTTCAAACGCAGCCGCCGACTCCGCAAACAGAATGATGTTCAGTGAGTCATAAGGCCAATCCGGCAGCGACACCTCAACCAGCGTCATGCCCAGCTTCTTCACCGTCTCAAGAGCCGCACGATCAACATCCGTCGCAGGAGCATCCTTCATCCACGCCGGAATGTAACCAACCCGCAGCTTCGTGACACTCGCATTGCCATCAAACGCAAGCTTGCTCGGAACGCAGGCAACGTCGTGCCCATCCGGCCCTGAAATCGCTTGCAACACCAACATCGTATCTTCCACCGACCGCGTCATCGCTCCCAGCTTGTCGCACGTCCAACTCAGCGTCATCGCACCAGTACGCGGCACCCGTCCATACGTCGGCCGCAGCCCTGTGACGCCACAACGCATCGACGGACTCACGATGCTCCCCTGCGTCTCACTTCCAATAGCAAACCCCACCAACCCCGCTGCCACCGCCGCACCCGGCCCCGCACTCGACCCCGACGAGCCCTCTTCCAGCAACCAGGGATTTTTCGTCTGCCCACCGAACCATACATCGTTAAGCGCCAAGGCTCCCAAACTAAGCTTCGCGACCAACACCGCACCCGCGTCGTTCAACCTCGCCGTCACCGTAGCATCCTCAACCGGCACGCGGTCACGATAAGGCTCCGCACCATACGTCGTCGCAATCCCCGCCGTATCGAGCAGGTCCTTCGCTCCCCACGGAATCCCATGCAGCGGCCCGCGATACTTGCCCGCAGCAATCTCCGCATCAGCCTGCTTGGCCTGCTTCATCGCATGGTCCCGCGTCAGCGTGATCACGCAATGCAACTGCGGCCCATACTTCTCCAGCCGCTTGAGATAGATCTCCGTCAGCCTGACCGAGCTAATCTTCCCCGTCCGAACCCACTCCGAAAGCCAAGCCACCGGCGCATACGCAATGTCTTCCTCTCGCCCCGGCAGGCTCGGCACAGCAACAGTACTCCTCGAAAACTCATCCCTCGCTGGTCCACTCGTTGTCCCCGGCAGCGTGGGATTCCAAACAGTCGCCGGCGAAATCGTGTCTTCAATCGCCAACTTACGCGGCCCCGTCCTCCGCTCATAAACCGACGCCATCGCCTGCTGCCAGTTCCCCGCCGCCTGCGCAAGATCCTTCGGCGTCATCTCGATCTGCACCAGCTTCTCGGCTTCAACAAACGTCTCAACCGATACCGCCGGTCCTACCGGCGCAGATGTTCCAAACGCCGGCGGCGCTCCAGGTGTTGCCGCCGTCTGCGGAGTCGGCGCTACCTGCTCCGCCTTCGCAGCCATAGCCACGCCCATCAATCCCAGCGAACCCTTTGCAAGAAACTCACGACGTGATCCGGCCATAACACTCCTTCGTCAAATACCTTTGACTGCTCTAGTGCGATACAGCGAGATATATCACCGATCAATAAGTTGTAGGGAATTGTCGTTCTACAAAATCAATCACGCCGCTCCAACATCCGCTCTCGTCCACTCACGATCAATAAAACGCCACATGCTGGAATTGGGATTCTTATCACGAAGCTCCGCAGGAAGCCGCTCCTCTCGAACATTGTCATAGCACTGCAAAGCAGCAAAACGCAGCAGAGATGCTGGAATTCCCACCGAAGTAAATCCCGGATGCCCCGTCGCCGGATAAGGCCCCCCATGATTCATCGCCGAACTAACCGCAACCCCCGTCGGCACTTTGTCATTCAACAAACGACCGACCAGCGGACGCAACCGCATCTCCACCTCTCTATAAGCGCCATCATCCACAGCACTCTTTGAAGAGTAGATACACCCCGTCAAATTCCCTTCCAGGCTGCTGAGAATCGCAAGCAACTGCGCGACATCAGAAGCCACCACAAACGTCGCCGCCGTCCCAAACGCTTCCGTCTGCAACGCCGCAGAGTTCGCCAGAAACTTCTCCCCACTCACTCGCAGCAAAGTATTCGCGTAACGATAGCCCGGCCCATCAACCACCTTCGCGCCCGCGATAACATCACAGCCCGCAGCCACAAGGCTCTTCACATTCGTATCCAAACTACGCAGCACACCCGACGACAACATCGGCATCGTCGGCCGGCTAGCTTCAATCGCTTCTACTTCACGAATGAACTGCTCCGCACGCTCGCCCGCCACCAACACAATCAGCTTGGGACTCGTACACATCTGCCCAACTTCCGCGAGACAGCTATTCGCCAACTCCTGCGCAATCTCCGACGCTCTCTCTTCCAGAGCACCAGGCAATACGATCACAGGATTCAAACTCGACAGCTCCAGATAGATCGGCTTCCCCGCCGCATCCGCTCTGGCCTTTAGAGCAAGCCCCGCGCTCCTGCTACCCGTAAAGGACGTCGCCCCCAACCGCTTATCCGCAACCAGCCGAAAGCCATCTTCCACGCTCAGGTGGTACATCATCTGAAACGTCCCCGCAGGCAAGCCACTTTCTAGCGCCGCGCTATGAACCTCTTCGGCGAGCATCCGCGTCGTTCCCGGATGCGAAGGATGAGCCTTCGCAATCACAGGGTTCCCCGCTGCAATCGCGGCTGCAAAGTCTCCGCCGGCAACACCGTTAAACGCCAGCGGAAAGTTATTTGGCCCAAACACACAGACCGGTCCAATCGGCGCATACATCGAGCGAACTGGTGCTTGCGTATCGATCGTGGCACGAACCCATGAGCCTTCGCTCGCCTCCGTCGCCGCTTGCCGAAGCTGATTCACTGTTCGCGGCAGTTCGCCCTTACTCAGTCGCGGAGCTACGGCGAGCCCCGTCTCCTGATGAGCCATCGCAACAATCTCTTCCGAACGCGCTTCAATCCGATCAGCAACACAATTTAGAAATGCACCCAAACGAGATCGCTCTACACCGCGCAGCTCTACCGCTGCTTCAACCGCAGCGTCCAGCATGTCGCTGCAATCCTCCCAGCAACTCACCGGATACTCCTCAGCCGACACCTCTCCAGTTGCCGGATTCTCGGCATGGAACGTTCCACTCATCTTCGCAGCACGCCATGCGCCTGCAATCAAAACACTTTGTGCTAACAACGCATTCACCTCAATCAACTCGCAAAACCATGCACTCGCAGAACTCGATCTACCGCACCACGCTCGCCGTTTCCATCTGCTTCAAACGCTGCGCCAGTCTCTCCACAAACTCTAGCGTCACAGGCGGCAACGCACGCAGCGAAGGCACAACAATCGCCATCTGCGGTGCCGTGGACATACCAAACGCCAGCGGCCTCCACGCCACCGCACCACTGGCAATCTCTTCTAGAAACGCAATCTTGCTAACAAACGCGATCCCTTGTCCAGCCAGCACCAGGTGCTTCATAGTCATCGACGAGTTGCACGTCACTGTAGGCATCAGCGTATTCCAGAGGTCCGCCATGTCCGACGAAACGATACTGTCCATGCTCGTCAAACCACCGCTCCGCAAAGTAGAAAACCCTTTGCAGTCCTCAAGAGTCACGCTCTCCTTCTTCGTCAGTGGATGCGCACTATCCATCACCACACCTGCCGGAAAGTTCACCATGGCATACGCCTTCACGCCAGCCGGAGCTTTCCCTATAAAGCAGATTCCGACATCGCAAGCACCAGAAGATACCTTGTCCGCAATCCTCTGCGGCGCCACCGCAGCCACGGAGTAAGTCACCGCCGGATATAGCTGCGCGAAATCAGCAATGGTCGCTGGAATAACACTGATCAACAACGAGTCCATCGCTGCCACAGTAACGTGTCCCGTGCGTTCGCCCTTCAGAGCATCCAGTTGCATACGCAGCTCCTGGTAGCCCTCCATCGTGTTGCGAATGTGCAGCAAAACTCGTTCGCCCGCTGCAGTCAGCCGAATGCCCGTAGGCAAACGTACAAACAGTTCCTCACCCAGCTCTGCTTCGAGATTCAGGATCTGCCGGTTTACCGCGCTAGAAGCGACGTACATATTCTTCGCCGCTTTACGGATCGATCCGCAGCGAGCAACCTCGACAAAATACTTCAACACTGTGGCATGCATAGAGGCCCCAATCTTTCCGTCTTATCTTCCCGTCCACACCGGAGCACGCTTCTCTCTGAAAGCGCGAACGCCTTCATGCGAGTCCTCCGATTCCAGGGCCGCGATCAACGCCGGCAACCTCGCCCTTTGGGCCTCAGCAGGAGACAAGGTACTCGTTTGTCGAACGCTTTGTTTAATCGCTCTCAGAGACGTTGGCGAGCAAGCCACAATAGCTTTCACCCAACGCTCAACCGCCGCATCCAACTCAGCTCGCGCAACCACTTCATTAATCAGTCCCATACTAAGCGCTTCCTGCGCACTAATATGTCGGCCTGTCATCAGCATGCCCATCGCTTGTCGATACGGCACCTGCCGTTGCAACAAAACTGCTCCCCCATCAAGCGGAACATGCCCAACACGCGGCTCTGGCAAACCAAACTTCGCTTCTTCTACCGCAACAACGATGTCCGTCCCTAGCACCATCTCAAACCCGCCGCCAAGAGCATAACCATTCACGCGCGCAATGATTGGAACGTTGAGTGTCTCACGCAAAGCGATTCCACCAAAACCACCCTCAGTCGGATGCGCCCAGTAGTCCAACCCATACCGACCCGGCTCTTTCAAATCAGAGCCCACACAAAACGCTTTCTCTCCGGCACCGGTAAGCACGATCACACGTACATCGGCATCTCGCTCAAGCTGCAACCAGATAGCTTGCAACTCATCTCGCGTCGCGGAATCCACAGCATTCAAAGCATCAGGCCGCGACAGCGTCACCGTAGCCACGTGGTTTTCAATCGCTAAAACTACATTCATAGCTCCACTGCTTTCTTATGGCGTTCCTGAAAATCAGCTCTTCGCTAAAACTTCTGCCATCACTTCTTCTGTATGTTGCCCAAGTCGCGGAGGCGGTATACGCAAGCTCACCGTCGCTCGCGAAAGATGAACAGGATTGCCGACCAGCTTTACCTGCTGCCCTTCGCCTGGCCCTTCAAGAATCATCTGGTTCACCATCGTCTGCGGGTCATCCAGTGCTTCCCGCATCGTGCGTACAGGAGCACAAAGTATGTCCTGCTCTTCCAGCTTCTCCAACCAGTGAGCCTTGGTTCCACGCGCAAACGCTGCGCGAAATATCCCTTGTAGCTCCGGCTTGTTACTAAATTGTTCCGTCAGATTACAAAACTTCGGATCGGCAGACAGATCCTCAAGCCCAAGCGCCGCACATATATTCCGCAGCGGATTCTCCTTGAACGCCCCCACCATCACAATCGGTCCATCCTGCGTCTCGAATACACCGCACAACGGCATAGCCGCCCAGTTCACTTCGGAATCCGCCATCATGATCATGGCCGCCTCCTGCGTCTGCATCGCAAGCATCGAGTCATACAGAGACACGTTTACCTTTTGCCCCTCACCCGTCTTCATTCTCTGAATCAGGGCCAGCAAAATCCCCTGCACCATATGCATCCCCGCCGCATAATCCGCCGGAGACGTCGGATACAGCGTAGTCGGAATCGAAGGGTCCGCCTTTCGCATCATCACACCACTCAATGCCTGCGCCAGAAAGTCCTGACCACCCTTATGAGCATGTGGTCCGGTCTCACCATAGCCAGTACCAACGGCATAGATGATGCTCGGCTTCAACTTCAAGCAATCGTCATAGCCCAACCCAAGGCGTTCCATCACCCCCGAGCGAAAGTTGTTGACCACCACATCCGCATCAGCGATCAGCTTCTTGACCAACTCAATATGCTCCGCGTTACGCAGATCAAGAGCCACACTACGCTTGTTGCGGTTCAGACTACAGAAGATGGGGTTATCCACTCCGGCTATTTGCTTGAAGCTGGTTCGGCTCAAATCACCAGCATTGGCGCGTTCAATCTTGATCACATCCGCGCCAAAATCCGCCAGCATCTGTGTACAAACCGGCCCCATCATCACCTGCGAAAAGTCGACGATGCGAATGCCATCCAACGGTAGTTCTTGAGTCGTGCTCTCAATTTGATTGTTCATAATTCTCCGCGAACTTTCTTGCCATCACCAACGATGGAATATCAGTATTCTTCCCTGCCTGATCTCCCGGATCGGCACCCTGCGCCCTCAACACGCGCTGCACAGCAGCAATATCAACGTTGCGCACGGTCACACCAGCATTGAGCGCAAGCGCTGCAGCAACACCCGCTGCTTCTCCCATAGCCATACACGGAGGAATCTCACGCGACATCTTCTGCGCCTGCGACGTCGCCGAATAGTGCCGCCCCGCGACCAGCAAGTTATCAATCACCTTCGGCACCAAGGCCCTATAAGGCATGTAGTAATCCCGACCCCGCGCAACACTGTCACTAAAACGAGTGCGCGCCGCAAGATCTTCCTTCGTCATCACATACTCACCCTCCAGCAGCCGAGTCTGACGAACCCCAGTCTGTGGCGCCACATCCACCACATAACAATTCTCGAAGCCCGGCAACTTGCCTCGCGCAAAATCAACCGTCGCATAGATATGCTTTCGACCTTTCACCTCGGCAGCCGTAAGGTCTTCCACAATCACTCCATCAAGCCCCAACATGTGCGGGCAGTTGCACCACACCACTCCAGGCAGCGGCGTCTTCAACCACCAGAGCCCCCACGAACCCCCAAGAATCTTCTTAATCTCTCGATCAAGCAGCGCAAACGCCTCCGGTTCCTCGCGCTCAAAACGTTCTGCCGCTTCCGTATCAACGCCACCCAGACGAAATACCGTCGTCAGCATGTAACGGCCGCCTACATAGGGGGCCTGCGCGGAAGCAGCAACATCAAGATCACCCGTAGCATCAATCACAACATCGCCAAGGATCGCTTGCATTCCCTCTTTCGTATCGCAGACCACGCCCTTCACCTTGCCGTCTTCGACAAGCGTTCTCGAAAACCACGAGTGCAGTCGAAGCTGTACCCCGGCTTCCTCCACCATCTCCAAAGCAACACGCTTC
>Ga0302314_10016941_pt1 | contig 12270 bp, 16 predicted proteins | sample III_Palsa_N2_3_FD_200533 | JGI IMG/M metagenome (GOLD analysis project Ga0302314, IMG submission 200533) | Peat permafrost microbial communities from Stordalen Mire near Abisko, Sweden - III_Palsa_N2_3 | ecosystem: Environmental > Terrestrial > Soil > Palsa > Peat permafrost | place: Sweden...
GAACCGGGCGACGATCGAGACGTTGTGGCAGGGTTGAGATCGAATCCGATCCCAATGTCGGCGCTTTCCGCGTCGTTAGGACCTTCCATGAAAATCTTTCTGATCGCGGCCGCGGCCTTGTCGCTGGCCGCGCCATCCTTGGCGACCGCTCAGCCGAATGATCACCAGCACGATGGCCGCAATGCCCAACAGGGCGGCCAACAGCAGCACCCCGGCTGGGGACGGGAATACGGAGGCGGCCACAATTTCCATCGCGGCGAGCGCATGGGTTACAACGACTGGAGCGGCGCACAGCCTGTCGACTACCGCCAACACCACCTGCGCCGCCCGCCGCATGGCTATGAATGGCGCCAGTCCAACGGCCAGTTCATCCTGGGCGCGATCGCCACGGGTCTGGTCGCCTCGGCCATCATGAGTCGCTGAATCGAGCCAACCACCGGATCGGCGGACTGGCATGCGGTGCGCGAGGCGCGTTCGTTACGGCCCCCCGCCGAGCCGGTGGATTCAGCTCCGAGTTCAATGACCAGAGGTCGATTTAGCGCGGGCGTTTCGCGGAACGATTGCCGGCAATCGCCGTTCACCAACCATCCCTGACCCCGTCAGAGGTTCTAACTATTCAGGTGCGCCATGGGTTTGATACTCATTATCGTTGTCCTTGTCCTGATCTTCGGCGGAGGCGGCGGCTACTATGCTCACCGTCAATACGGCGGCAGGGGGCTGGGCGGCGTGCTTGGCCTGATACTCGTCGTGCTCGTGGTGCTTTGGCTGGTCGGGGGCGTGCACCTTGGGGGGATCTGACAAGTCCAGACATCTCAAGATCGTCTTCGTGGCCGTCGCCCTGCTGACCCTCAGCGCCTGCGTCGCGGGATCGGGAGAGTCGCAGCACGCGGCGTCCGGCGGCCTGCTGTCGCAACTTCTACTGGGCTTCTGGCATGGCGTGATCGCGCCCGTGACGCTGATCGTAGAGGTCATCAACCGGCTGGACCCCAAACTCCTGCCGTGGCGCGTGCACCTTTACGAATCCAGAGACACCGGCGTCTGGTACGATGTCGGCTTCTATGTCGGCCTTGTCGGCAGCCCGATTGTTGTCGTCGGCGGTGGCTGGCGCAGGCGTTAAGCCGAAACCAGGTCGCGCCCGCCTCCACCACTCTGCGCATACGCCGTTTTGGCGCGCGCGGCGCATTGAGGCCGCCCCCCTAAAGATGCCACACTCCCAGCCGAGCCGCCACGTCGGCTCGCGTGACTACGCGTCACCGCAGCGCAATCAACATCGCCCACAAGGGCGTGAACGCCGAAAGGGAGAGGATATGGCCGTAAAAAGCTTCCCCGTCGAATTCAGCCACATCATGATGTTCGCCAGATCGGTCGGCGACGACAATCCGATCTATCACGACCCGGACTACGCCAAAGGCTCGGCTGTGGGCTCGGTGATCGCCCCGCCGACCTTTGTCCAGGCCAGCGCCCAGTTCGACCCCGACTATGGCCTGCGCCCCCAGATCGGCAAGCCGTGGTTCGGGTCCGGAAAGGAACCGACCGGGATCAAGCGGGAGCCGGGCGGAGGAGGAGGCGGTGGCGGCGGGCTGCATGCCGAACAACACTACGAATATCACCAACCCCTGCGCGCTGGCGACGTGCTGACCGCGACCTCGATGCCCGGCAAGACCTGGGAGAAGGAAGGCAAGCGCGGCGGCAAGCTGATGTTCAGCGAGAACGTCACCGAATACCGCAACCAGAAGGGCGAACTGGTCGTCACCGCCCGCGGCGTCGGCGTGCGCACCGAACGCCCCGCGGACCCGGCCTGAGGAGAGCGATCATGACGACGTTGAAAACCAAGGACCTGAAGGTCGGCGACAGCTTCACCCAGCGCCTGGTCGAGGACCTGAAGCGCACCCAGATCGTCCAGTACGCCGGCGCGTCTGGCGACTATAACCCCCTGCACACGGACGAGATCTTCACGACCAAGGTGGCCGGCTATCCGTCGGTGTTCGCCCACGGCATGCTGACCATGGGCATGACCGGCAAGATGCTGACCGATCATGTCGGCGACGGGAAGCTGACCAAGTACGGCGTGCGCTTCACCAGCCAGGTCTGGCCGGGCGACACGCTGGACGCGACGGCGACGGTGCAGAAAGTGTTTGAACAGGACGGCGAAAAGCGGGTCGAGTTCGAGGTCAGCACCAAGAACCAGAACGGCGTCGAGGTGCTGAAGGGCTACGCCGAGGCGCGGGTCGACTAAGCGCGCGGCGCGGCGTTTTGGGAGGAAGCAGGGTTGGACGATCGCGAACTCAACGATCTGACGATCCTGCTGCCGGCCTTGCTGCAGTCGCTGGAAGCGCTCGGCTTCGTCGCCCGTCACCTGCATCCGCCCAGGTTCCAGGAAGTGATGGAGGCGGTCGGCGCGCCGGACGAGGCGTTGCGTGCTGCTCTGCCGCGTCTGGACGCATGGCCCGAGCGGCTGGCGGACCCGCGCGCCCGGCTCCAGTCCGCCGCCGACGAGACGCTCGCCGCGTTCGACGGTTTGCGCGCCGCGCCGGACCAGGCGGACGGTCTGCGCGCCGTCTTCCGCGCCCTGGGCCATCTGCCACGCGCGCAGGAGGCGCTCTATCCGCTGGCGGCCAACCTGCCGCCGGTCAGCCGCTTCTTCCTGGAACCCGGCGCGCGCGGCGACGCCGAACTGCAACAGCGGCTACTGCCGGTCGAGCTTCGGGGTGATACGGGCGTCAGGCATTTTGACAACGATCCCGGATCGCGCGGCGGCTATTCGCTGTATATCCCCGAAGACTATACGCCGGACACCGCTTGGCCGCTGGTGATGGCGCTGCACGGCGGCAGCGGCAATGGCCGCGGCTTTTTGTGGAGCTGGCTGCGAGACGCGCGCAGCCACGGCGCCATCGTTGTCGCGCCGACAGCGGTCGGTCCCACCTGGGCCCTTACCGGCCCCGACACGGATACGCCGAACCTGCTGCGGATTCTGGATGATGTGCGCGGCGGCTGGAACATCGATCCGGCCCACATGCTGATGACCGGCATGAGCGACGGCGGGACGTTTTCCTATGTCAGTGGGTTGGAGGCCGGGTCGCCTTTCACCCACCTGGCCCCGATCTCGGCCGCCTTCCACCCGATGCTGGCGCAGATGGCGGACCCAGGGCGCATCCAGGGCCTGCCGATCCACATCACCCACGGGGCGTTGGACTGGATGTTCGATGTCGAAATGGCGCGGGAGGCCGGGCAGGCGCTGGCGGCGGCCGGAGCCGAGGTCACCTATCGCGAGCTGGACGATCTCAGCCACACCTATCCGCGCGAGATCAATTCAGTCATTCTCGAGTGGCTCAGCTCGGAACGAGCCTCGACATAGTTGATCCGGCGCCGCAAATCCGCCGCTTGAGTGTGGTCGAGATCAGGGGATCGCGTTTGATTACATCTTCTCCATGTCGACGCCCGCGCGTTGCGGGGCGACGCAGATAATCCCATCTTTTCCCGGCCGGCGGATCGGCGCCGGATTATCGAAACAGGACCCCATGACCCCCGAAGAGCGCACGCTTCTCTCCCAATTCCTTGGCGATCTGGCCCGCACGCAAGGCGTGGCGAAGGATCAGGAAGCCGCGGCGATGATCGACAACGCCATCCGCTCCAACCCCGACAGCGGCTATGTGCTGGTCCAGCACGCCTTGATGGCCGATCAGGCGCTGCATCAGGCTCAGGCGCAGATCGCCCAGCTTCAGGCCCAGCTGGCTCAGGCCGCCCAGCCGGCGCCGCAGCCGAGCTTCCTGGGCGGCGGCTTTGGCTCGACCATGGCCCCGCCGCCCCAGCCGCAGCAGGGCCCGTGGGGCCAGCAACCCCCGCCCCAGCCGCAACAAGCCTACGGATCTGGCCCCCTCTCCGGCGGTGGCGGCCTGGGCAGCTTCCTGCGCTCAGCCGGCACCATGGCGGCGGGCGTCGCCGGCGGCGAACTGTTGTTCTCCGGGCTATCCGGCATGTTCGGCGGTCATGGCGGCGGGTTCGGCGGCGGCTTTGGCGGAGGCGGCTACGGCGGCGGCGAGAACGTCACCATCAACAACTACAATGATGACGATGGCGGCGACGATCGTGACGACGACGATTACAGCGGCGACGACGACAGCAGTTTCTAGCTAGGCGCGGGCCGCGTCAGGTTCGCGGCGTTCAGCCGAGCCCCAGCGCACGCTTCATCGCCTTGACGTTGCCCCGGCAGAACCTGGTCAGCTGTTCGCTGGTCTCGGCCAGCGTTGCTTCGTCCTTTGGCGTGAACTTGATGACCAGCTCGATCTTGGAGGCGTCCTGGCCCGCCGGCTTCACGGAGACGGTGGTGAAGTACGCCTTCATATCCGGGCGATCGAGGGTGTAGGTGTAGAAGTGCTCGCCCTCGTCGGTCAGCAGCTCGCGGACCGTCCGCCCGTCCGGCATGGTCAACGTGCGGACCTTACCTTCGGAGGTCTGTTCGGTGGTCTCGCCCTCGACAACGGTGGCCCATTTGCGGATGCCGGAGAAATCGCCGATCACTCCCCAGACCGCATCGGCGCCCAGCGGCACGTCTTCGATGACCGTCACGGCATGCATCGCAGTCTCCTCCTTCGAGCGTGAACCGCCAGAACCGGCGCGCCTCTCTTATGGGACGCCACTTTAGGACCGATCCGGCTGGATGGCACTATCAAAGCCATGGTCGATTAGGGATAGCTTGCTTTCCGCAGCCTTGAGGGAGCAGCCTTCGTGACCAGCTCATTGTCCGCGCGTCTTGACCGCGCCCTGGCCGCCCTGCCACGCGCCTATGCAGGCCCCGGGGGCGCGGTCGCCGTGCTGCGCGAGGGCGAGGTGCTGGTCCGCCATGCCTGGGGCTTCGCCAACGCCGAGAGGCGCATCACCTTTACGCCGCGCACGCTTTTCCGCATGTGCTCGATCACCAAGCAGTTCACCTGCGCCCTGGTGCTGGACGCCTTCCCCGACCCGACCATACTGGACGCCGATATCGCCGCCCGCCTGCCCATGCTGGAGCAGCCGGCGCCCGGGGCGCTGCATCTGGCCCACAACCAGTCGGGTCTGCGCGACTATTGGGCCGTCGCCATGCTGCATGGCGCACCGGCCGAGGCCCCGTTCGGCGAACCCGAAGCCGCGCGCGTGATCGCCGGGACCCGGACGCTGCAGTTCGCGCCGGGGACGCGCTACTCCTACGTCAATCAGAACTTCCGCATTCTGTCGGACATCGTCCAGGCGCGCACCGGGCAGAGCTTCGCCGAGCGCCTGCGGGCCCGCATCTTCGAGCCGGCCGGCATGGAAAGCGCCTTCCTGGCCGCCGACACCCGCGCCATGCCGGACGGAACCGAGGGCTATGAAGCCATGGCCGCCGGCGGGTTTCGCGCCGCCGAGAACCGGATCCTCTGGACCGGCGATGCGGGCCTTGGCGCCAGCCTGGACGACATGATCGCCTGGGAGCGCCACATCGATGCGACGCGCGACGATCCCGGCGCGATCTATTCTCGGCTTTCCGCTCCGGTCCATTTCGCCGACGGCGCGGAGGCCGGCTACGGCTTCGGCCTGGGCCGTCCAAGCGAGTTGGGCCGAGCGATCACAGGCCATGGCGGCGCGCTGCGCGGATGGCGCAGCCACCGGCTCTACGCGCCGGCCGAGCGGGTTTCGGTCGTCGTGATGTTCAACCACCTGTCGAACGCCCACGATGCGGCGCTGGACCTGTTCTCGGCCGCGCTGGGCGAGGATCGGCGCAAGCGCCCCGCCGCCGGTCCCGCGCCAGGCTGGCTGGGGGCCTATATCGAGCCGGAGACGGGGCTCTCGGCGCGGATCGACGCCGCGCCGGACAGTCAGGTGCGGCTGCGGTTCGGCCATTCGGCCGAGTTGCTGGACATCAACGCCGATGGGACGGCGGGCGACGAGGACGCGCGGCTGCGGCCTGGCCCAGGCGGCCTGTGGATGGACCGCCCGCGCGAGAACCAGAGCTCGCTGCTGCGCCCCTGCCCCGGCGGGCCCGCCATGGACTGCGCGGGCCGCTATCGCTGCGACGAACTGGACGCCGAGCTGACCGTGGCCGACGCGGGCGGCGCGCTCTATGGCGGTTTTTCGGGCTTCCTGGGCCAGAGCCGCATGGAGCTGCTGGAGCCGATCGGGCCGGACGTCTGGGCCCTGCCCTGCCCCCGCGCCCTCGACCACACGCCCCCCGGCGACTGGACCCTGGCCTTCCGGCGCGACGGCGGCGGCAAGGTTGCTGGCGTGACGGTGGGGTGCTGGCTCGCGCGGGGGCTTGCTTACGCGCGGGTGGGGTGAGGTTCAGCCCTGCTTGCTGATTGCATCACGCAATGCTTCGTTGATCCGCGATTGCCAACCACGTCCCGTTTGCCGGAACGCGGTGATGACCTCCTGATCGAGACGCAATGTGACCGACTGCTTCGGCGTCGCCGAACGTGGGCGCCCACGCCGGATCAGCTTGTCGCCTTCGCGGATCTCGGCGCCCGCGAAAAATGCTTCGTCCAACTCGGGCGCGTCGTCCGGATCAACCCATTTGCTCGTGCCATCGGCGGGCTTCGTCTTCATGGCAATGCCTCATCGAAATGATTCGTCGGCCAGTGGCGGTCGGCGTCCAGACCACACCACAACCCGCCCGTCCAACAGGCCCGCCGTGATGAACCGGGCCTCCGGATAGGGTTTGCGAGTGTCACGGGCCGTTGCGGTTCGACCTGCGAACACAACTCTCGCCTCGCCGAAATCCAGGCCGCGTTCGGCCAGCACCTTGTCGCGCTTGGTTGGGTCGAAAGTGATTTCCAATTTTTTGTAACTACACTTATTCGCTTGGGCAAGAATTTTCGTAGTTACAACAATCCGAGAAGCAAGAGCGCCGGAATGTGCGCCCCATTCACCCCAACTTGAACTCCCACGCCTCCGGAGTCATCTCCCCCACATGGACCGCCACGCCATTCGCCTGACCATCCGAGGCCGCGTCCAAGGCGTGGGCTACCGCGTCTGGGCGCGAGATGAGGCGCGGCGGATGGGGGTCGACGGCTGGACGCGCAACAGACACGACGGCTCGGTCGAGATCCTGGCGATCGGAGACAGGGCGGCGCTGGAGCGACTGGCGGATGCCTGCCGGCGCGGGCCGCCGGGTGCGGCGGTTACCTTGATCGAACGAACGGTTGCTGAAGACGATGGGAGCGTCGGGTTCGACGTTCGCCCTACCGCCCCTTGAACTCCGGCTTCCGCTTCTCGATGAACGCGGCCATCCCCTCCTTCTGGTCCTCGAAGGCGAACAGGGAGTGGAACAGGCGGCGTTCCAGTTTTACGCCCTGGGTCAGGGTGGTGTCGTAGGCGGCTTCGACCAGTTCCTTGTTCATCATCACCGCCAGGGGCGATTGCGAGGCGATCTTTTTCGCCGCCTCCATCGCAACGGTCATCAACTCGGCCAGGGGCGCGATGCGGCTGACCAGGCCCGAGCGCTCGGCCTCGGCGGCGTCCATCATGCGGGCGGTCAGGATCATGTCCATGGCCTTGGACTTGCCGACGAAACGGGTCAGGCGCTGGGTCCCGCCGATGCCCGGAGCGACGCCCAGATTGATCTCGGGCTGGCCGAACTTGGCGTTGTCGGCGCAGATGATGAAGTCGCACATCATGGCCAGTTCGCAGCCGCCGCCCAGGGCGTAGCCGGCGACCGCGGCGATGATAGGTTTGCGGAACGCCGCGAGACGGTCGGCGGCGGCGCCGAAGAAGTTCTCGCGGAACATCTGGGCATAGGACTTTTCCGACATCTCCTTGATGTCCGCGCCGGCGGCGAAGGCGCGGTCCGAGCCTGTGATCACCAGGCAGCGGACATCGTCATCGGCCTCGGCGGCGTCGAGGGCCTGCACGAGTTCGCCCAGCAACTGGCTGTTCAAGGCGTTGAGCGCCTCGGGCCGGTTCAGACGGATCAGGGTGACGCCGTCGGCGGATTCGACGATCAGGGTTTCAAAGGTCACTCAGGCGTCCTCGCAACATCTCAATAGCGGCGGAAAAGTCCTTGCGGCCGTAGCCGAGGGTGTCGAACAGGGCGTAGATCGCTTCGGCCTGGGCGCCCAGGGGGGTGGCCGCGCCCACGCGGGCGGCGGCTTCCTGGGCCAGTTTCAGGTCCTTGAGCATCATGGCGACGGCGAAGCCACCTTCATAGCCGCGATCGGCCGGGGTCTGGGGGCCGACGCCGGGGACGGGGCAATAGGTGCTGAGCGACCAGCACTGGCCGGAGGATTTCGACGCGATCTCGAAGAACCGGTCGGCGGCCAGGCCCAGCTTTTCCGCCAGGGCGAAGGCCTCGCACGTGCCCAGCATCGAGACGCCCAGCAGCATGTTGTTGCAGATCTTGGCCGCCTGCCCGGCCCCGGCCTCGCCGGCGCGGATCACCACCCGGGCCATGGGCGCGAGCGCCGCCTCGACGTCGGCGAAGTCGTTCTCGGCGCAACCGACCATGAAGGCCAGCGTACCCGCGTCGGCCGCCATGACGCCGCCCGACACCGGCGCATCGGCGAAGCGGAAGCCAAGCTTCTGGACCTCGTCCGCCACCGCGCGCGCGCTGTCGACGTCGATGGTGGAGCAATCGATCAGCAGGGCGCCGGGCCGGGCGTTGGGCGCGATCTGGTCATGATAAATCTGGCGCACGTGCTGGCCGGCCGGCAGCATGGTGATCACCACGTCCGCGTCCTTGACCGCCTCGGCCGCCGAGGCCGCCGGGTGACAGCCGGCGCCGGCCGCCCGCTCCAGCGCCGCCGCCGACAGGTCGTAGGCGGCGACGTGATGCTGGGCCTTGGCCTGATTGGCCGCCATGCCGGCGCCCATATTGCCGAGGCCGATGAAGGCGATACGGGTCATGCGGGGTCCTCTTCGATCGGCGTCCACTCTTCGCCCGGCGGCAGCGGCGCGAATATCTCATCCAGCTGGATTTCGGTGACGCCTTCCAGCGCGGCCGGGCTCCATTTGGGGGCGTTGTCCTTGTCGACGATCACCGCGCGGACGCCTTCCAGGAAGTCGTGGCGTTGCACAACGCGTGCGCCGATCCGGTATTCCATGACCATGTTGTCGCTGAAGCGGGTCATGCGGGCGCCCTCGGCCAGCTGGCGCAGCGCGACCTTCATGGTCTGGGGGGATTTGAGCGCCAGCGTCTCGAGCTGGGCCTTCGCCCAGTCCGTGCCTTCGGCCTGGAGCGCCGCGACGATGGCCTCCATGCTGTCGTGGCCGAACAGGCGGTCGATGGGGTCGCGATAATCGGCGAGCGGCGCGCGGACAGGTTCCACCTGGAACTCGGTCAAGATGCGTTCCAGACCGTCGGGATCGGCCACGATGGCGGCTTTCAGCTCGGCGACGCGAGCGGCCTCGACCACGTCGGTGGCGATACCCAGCAGCTCACAGTCGGCGGCCTTGAGGCGCGCGCCGGTCAGGGCCAGCCACAGGCCAGTCCTGCCGTGCAGCCGGGGCAGGTGCCAGCCGCCGCCGACGTCAGGGAAGAGGCCGATGCCGGTCTCGGGCATGGCGAAGGTGGTGCGCTCGGTGGCGATGCGGAAGCGGGCGGGCATGGACAGGCCCACGCCGCCGCCCATGGTGATCCCGTCCATCACCACGATCACCGGCGTTTCGTAGCGGTAGCGGAACAGTAGGTCGTTCAGCCGGTATTCGGTGTGGAAGAACTCCCGTGCCGCCCTGCCGTCGCCGGCGCCGCTCTCGGCCAGCATCCGGATGTCCCCGCCCGCGCAGAAGCCGCGATCGCCGGCATGGTCGATGAGAACGGCGCGGACAGCCGGGTCGCGGCGCCAGGTGATCAGAGCCTCGGTCATCAGGCGGCACATGCCTGTGTTCAGGGCGTGCAAAGCCGCCGGCCGGTTCAGCGTGAGCCGGCCGACGCCGTTCTCGACGCGGACGATGACGTCGGGGTCGGTCATGGCGCCGCCCTCTTGAACCCTCTCCCCGCTCTTCGCGGGGAGAGGGCAGGGTGAGGGGCGGCGCCGACGTAGAGACCTCTCCCGAAGGATTCTGGAGCGCGGAACCACCCCTCACCCTGCCCTCTCCCCACTGCGTGGGGAGAGGGTTCCAACGCGTTGACGCTCACGACCAACATCAACCGAACGCCCTAGCTCATCGTCGGGATGACGAAGGCGCTGTCGTCCTGCATCCCCTCAGGCCAGCGGGCGGTCACGGTCTTGACCTTGGTCCAGAATTTGACGCCCTCCATGCCATGCTGGTTGGTGTCGCCAAAGGCGCTGCGCTTCCAGCCGCCGAAGGTGTGGTAGGCGACCGGCACAGGGATCGGCACGTTGATGCCGACCATGCCGACATTGACCCGGGCGGCGAATTCGCGGGCGGCGCGGCCGCTGCGGGTGAAGATGGCGACGCCGTTTCCGTACTGGTGGCCAGACGGCAGGGCCAGGGCCTCCTCGAAAGTTTCGGCGCGGACGATCTGCAGCACCGGCCCGAAGATCTCCTCCTGATAGGTCTTCATCGCCGGCTTGACGTGGTCGAACAGGTTCGGGCCGATGAAGAAGCCGTTTTCGTGCCCCTGCAGGGAGAAACCCCGGCCGTCGACCACCAGCTCGGCGCCCTCGTCGACGCCCAACTGGATATAGTCCTCGACCTTCTTCTTGTGCGCGGCGCTGACCACCGGGCCGTACTGGGCGGCGGGGTCGGAGCTGACGCCGACGCGCAGGGTCTCGATCTCGGTCAGCAGCTTTTCGCGCAGGGCGCCGGCGGTCCGCTCGCCCACCGGCACCACCACCGGCAGGGCCATGCAGCGCTCGCCGGCCGAGCCGTAGGCCGCGCCGATCAGGTCCTTGACGGCCGCGTCGAGGTCCGCGTCGGGCAGGATCACGCCGTGGTTCTTAGCCCCGCCCATGGCCTGGACGCGTTTGCCGTGCGCGGTTCCGGTCGAATAGACGTATTGGGCGATGTCCGAGGACCCTACGAAACTGACGGCGCGGATCAGGGGGTGGGTCAGGATGGCGTCGACGGCGGATTTGTCGCCGTGCACCACGTTCAGCACGCCGGCGGGCGCGCCAGCCTCCATCATCAGCTCGGCCAGCCGTACCGGGACGCTGGGGTCCTTCTCGGAGGGCTTGAGGATGAACGTGTTGCCGACGGCGATCGCCACTCCAAACATCCACATAGGGATCATGGCCGGGAAGTTGAATGGCGTGATGCCCGCGACCACGCCCAGGGGCTGGCGCATGGAATAGACGTCGATGCCGGGCCCGGCGCCTTCGGTATATTCGCCCTTCAGCGCATGGGGGATGCCACAGGCGAACTCGATCACCTCAAGGCCGCGCTGGATGTCGCCCTTGCTGTCGGCGATCACCTTGCCGTGCTCGCTGGAGAGCAGTCCCGCCAGTTCGTCCATCCGCGCCTCGACCAGACGCTTGAACTCGAACATCACCCGCGCCCTGCGCTGCGGGTTGGTGGCGGCCCAGGCCGGCTGCGCGGCCGCCGCGGCGCGCACGGCCGCGTCCATGTCAGCGTCGCTGGCGAAAGCGACCCGCGCCTGGGCCTCGCCCGTATTGGGGTCGAACACGTCGCCGAAGCGGTCCGCGGCGCCGGCGAGCGCGGCCCCATTCACAAAGTGGCTGATGTTTCGCACGATCTGTCTTTCTCACACCGGGGATCAGGACCGCGACCTAACATCTGGCCTGTGTCTTGACCCGCGCAATTTTGCGGCGCCCAAAGGGCGTTGATGCAGGGGTGGCGCCGCCGCGTAGTGATCATAGTGCATTTTGCTCCGGCGTTTCGACTATGACCCGACCCGGTTTTGGCTCTAAGGACCGAACCCAACGCAATTGTGAGCATGGCGTGACGGCATGACCGAACTGACCCCGTTTCACATCGCCTTCCCGGTGAGCGACCTGGCTGCGGCGCGCGACTTCTACGGCCGGGTGCTGGGCTGCCTGGAGGGCCGCAGCAGCGAGGCTTGGATCGACTTCGACCTGTTCGGCCACCAGATCGTCGCGCATCACAAGCCGGGCGGACGCCCCGACCTGCACCACAACCCCGTCGACGGCGACGACGTGCCCGTCCCGCACTTCGGCGTCGTGCTCTCCATGGAGGCGTGGAACGCGCTGGCCAAGCGGCTCCGGGCCGCCGGCGTGGCCTTTGTGATCGAGCCGCATGTGCGTTTCCAGGGCCAGGTCGGGGAACAGGCGACGATGTTCTTCCTCGACCCTGCGGGAAACGCCCTGGAGTTCAAGGCCTTTGCCGATCCGTCCCAACTGTTCGCCAAATAGCCGGACTTGACGCCACGCCGGTTCGGCGGGA
>Ga0302314_10016943_pt1 | contig 12269 bp, 8 predicted proteins | sample III_Palsa_N2_3_FD_200533 | JGI IMG/M metagenome (GOLD analysis project Ga0302314, IMG submission 200533) | Peat permafrost microbial communities from Stordalen Mire near Abisko, Sweden - III_Palsa_N2_3 | ecosystem: Environmental > Terrestrial > Soil > Palsa > Peat permafrost | place: Sweden...
GGTGGCGGCGACGCCGACGGATGAGGGGTCGCGCCGGCGGAAGGGATTGTCCTGGTTGGTGATTTCGCGCCGATGGGCCGGCGCGACCCCTCATCCGGCCCTTCGGGGATGGTCTTCTCCCCCAAGAGGGAGAAGGACCAAAATTGGCCACCTCTAATGTCTGATTTGATGGCGTTATCCGAGATGTGTGCATCCCTTAGGGCGAATGCCGGGATGAGCGGTGTTCTTAGCTCGGTTCCTTAAGTTTTAGCCGCATGCACCGCCGGCTTCGCGGCCGACGCCGGAAACGTTCCCGTCGGCGGAAACACCGCCGTGCCCGCCACGATATACCAGGTCACGAACAGGCCGCAGATGAAGGCCCCGGGCGCATAGTCGCCGGTGCGCCGATAGGTGTAGGCGGCGATGATCCCGATCACCGCCAGGATCGGCACGAACTGGAAGGCGATGATGGTGTTCAGCGCCTCGTCCGGCGTGACCAGCAGGCCGGTCATCGCCATGTGCACATATTGCACGCCCAGCATCACCGCAAACCCCAGCCCCATGGCCAGGGCGCCATAGATCAGCGACATGCTGAGGCTCTCGCCCTTGATCGGCAGGGCCAGGCAGAAGGACCTGAGCGCCAGCAGGAAGAAGACCGTGAACGGGATCAGATAGATCAGGAACAGCTGGAAGTGGCGCCCATCGAACGGCTTCAGTCCCAGCACCCAGAAGCGGAAGTCCACCACCAGGACCTGCTGCATGATCGCCAGCGCCAGATAGCCGACGCCGACGCTGATCGCCGCCAGCGCGGCCGAGCTGACCCAACGGTGCGGGAACCTGACCTTGCCGGCGCTGAGCAGGAACGACAGCGCAAGGCTGATCAGCCCGTTCAGCACCGCCCAGACCATCAGCTGGTTGGTGATCTGTTCGGAGAAGGTGTGCAGCGCGAACGGCATATGTTTGGTCACCACGAACGGCGCGAACAGCACGATCGGCGCGAGCTTCATGAAGCTGTAGAAGGTCAAGGCCGGGATCGCCGTGGTCAGCACGAAGGCCAGCCACCAGCGCGGACCGCGCGCCATCGCGGCGGACGTGGCCGGGGTGTCGAGCAGCCCGAACACCGTGTCGATCAGCAGGCTGAAGGTCCCCAGGATCAGCACCACGCAGCCGATGAAGCCGATCAAGGTGCCGACCTCCTTCCAGATCCAGATCTGGTCCTTCGGCGGCCTGGGCGAGGCCTCGCCCTTCAGCGTCATCTGGAACCAGTCGACCGCCGCGCCGACGCCCGCCTTGCTGAAATGCTCCATCGGATGGTCGACCGGCGGATTCACCAGCCGCCGGGCTGTGCCCGCATCGATGTCGCCATACATCTGGCCCGGAACCACCGCGATCGGCGTGCCGAAGATGGCCTTCAGCCTGGGCGAGATCCCCACCATCGATCCCCGCGCCTGTTGCCACATCAGCGGGGAGAACTCGTCATACTGGCCGAACACCACCTCCAGGTTCTTCGGAAAGCTGGTGGATTCCCCGCCCGGCGCGCCCAGGAAGCCGGGCGTCGAGCCCTCCAGCACCACCGCCTTGTAGCCGTCCGGCTGCGAGGCCGCCGCGCCCATCACCGGCGCGCCGCCCATGCTGTGGCCCTCAAGGCCGATGTTGGATTTGTCCACGAAGGGCAGGCCCTGCAGGTAGCGCAGCGCCGCCGGCCCGCCGTGATTGTACTGGCCCACATAGCCGCCGGAATAGCCGTGCCCGCTCATGTCCATCGCCAGCACCACGAACCCGCGCCGTGACAGCTCGATCGCGAACGGGCTCTGCATCTCGCGGGTGTTGATGAAGCCGTGGGAGATCAGCACGGCCGGCGCCGGGTGCGCCGCCGTCGCCCCCTTGGGCGTATAGAGCAGCCCGCTCATGGTCAGGCCGCCCTCGCCGGGGAAACGCACATCCTGCACCGTGACGCCATTGGTGGTCTGGATCGCGTGCGCCAGAAAGCTGCCGCCGAGGACCAGCAGGCAGCCGATCACGAACAGTCGCAGGGACTTGGCCATGATGTTTCCCCCCAGGAGTCATTGCTCTTGTTCGCGGCATTGGCGCCCAAAACGCCGAAACTGTCCAGCGGGCGCACGTCGTGGGCCTTGTGGCCCTTGCGTCAACTTGGCGGCGACAAGCTCGCGCCGAACGTTTATCGGCTAGATTGCGCCGCGCCCGCGACGCCCGGAGCTGTCCCGATGTCGATCAAGCCCGATCTGGCCGATCCGCTCTCACGCCCCGCCAGCGCGAGCCGGGCCTCGATCCGCCTGCTGGGCCGGCTTTTGGGCGAGGTGATCCGCGAACAGCATGGCCAGCGCGCCTATGAGCAGATCGAGGACATCCGCCGCCAGTCCGTGGGCGAGCACCGCGATGGCGTCGATGCGTCCGCGCTGCGGGGGCGGCTGGCGCGGCTGAAGCTGCCGGACATGATCCTGCTGATCCGGGCCTTTTCGATCTTTTCCCAACTGGCCAATATCGCCGACGACCATCTGGCCCGGCGCGAGCTGCAGCAGACCGAGACCGACGGCCTGCGCGAACTCGCCGACCGGCTGGGTCCCGGCGCCGATGTCCGCTCGTTCCTCAACCAGGCGCTGATCTCGCCGGTGATCACCGCCCACCCCACCGAGGTGCGCCGCAAGAGCATCATCGACCGCGAGCTGGCCATCGCCGACCATCTGCAGGCTTACGAGCGCCGCTCGTTGCGGACGGCGGATCGCGCCGATCTGGAAGCCCAGATGAAGCGGGAGATCCGCACCCTCTGGCAGACCCGCATGCTGCGTCCGGTGCGGATCCAGGTCACCGACGAGATCGACAACGCCGTCTCGGTGTTCGGCCGAACCTTCCTGCCCCAGCTGCCGGTGTTCAAGCGGGCGGTCGGCCGGGTGCTCGGCGTCGAGGGGCCGCTGCCCAATTTCATGAAGGTCGGCTCCTGGGTCGGCGGCGACCGCGACGGCAACCCCTTCGTCGGCGCGGCCAGCCTGGAGCACGCGGTGCGCCGCCAGGCCGAGACGGTGATCGACCACTATATCGAACAGGTGCACGAGCTGGGCGCGGAGCTGTCGCTGTCGCAGGAGCTGGTGAAGACATCCAACGCCCTGAACGACCTGGCCGAGGGCTCAGCTCACGAGTCGGAGCACAAGGCCGACGAGCCCTATCGCCGCGCGCTGACCCGGGTCTACGCCCGCCTGGCCGCGACCCGCCGCGACCTGCTGGGCCGGCTGCCCGCTCGCCTGCCGCGCGGGGACGAACCCGGCTACGCTACGGCCGAGGCCTTCGCCGCCGACCTGACGATCATCGCCGACTCGCTGATCCAGAATGGCGACGCCGACCTGGCCCAGGGTCGGCTGCTGGACCTGCGCGAGGCGGTCGGCGGGTTCGGCTTCCACCTGGCGGTGATGGACCTCAGGCAGAATTCCGACGTGCACGAACGGGCGGTCGCCGAACTGCTGGCCAAAGCCAGCGTCACCGACCGCTACCTGGAGATGGACGAGGCCGGTCGGCGCGCGCTGCTGATCGCCGAACTGACCAGCCCGCGCCTGCTGCGCTCGCCCTATCGCGACTATGGCGACGAGACCCTCCGTGAGCTGAGCATTGTCGATGCGGCGGCGCGGCTGCGGCGTCTGTTCGGCGACGGCGCCATCGCCAACTATGTGATCTCCAAGGCCGCCAGCGTCTCCGACATGCTGGAGGTCGCCATCCTGCTCAAGGAGGCGGGCCTGTTCACCCCGGGCGAGGCGCCACAGTGCGGGCTGCGCATCGCGCCCCTGTTCGAGACCATCGATGACCTGCGCGCCAGCGCTGAGGTGATGGCCGACTGGTTCGATCTGCCTTTGGCCCGCTCGGTGCTGAGCGCTCAGGGCGACCTGCAGGAAGTGATGATCGGCTATTCGGACTCGAACAAGGACGGCGGCTATGTCACATCGACCTGGGAGATCCGCGCCGCGATCGGCCGGCTGGTGGCCCTTGGCCAGGCGCGGGGCGTCGGCCTGCGTTTCTTCCACGGCCGCGGCGGCGCCGTCGGACGCGGCGGCGGCTCGGCGTTCGAGGCGATCAAGGCCCTGCCCGCCGGGGCGGTGAAGTCCGGCGTGCGGATCACCGAACAGGGCGAGGTGGTGTTCTCCAAATACGGCTACCCGGATGTCGGCCGCGCCAACCTGGAAACCCTGGCGGCCGCGACCCTGCTGGCTGATTTCGACTCAGCGCCCGACGCCGCCGACGGGGAGGGCGCCGTCCTGCTGGCCGACCTCAGCGCCGGCGCCTATGCCGCCTACCGCGACCTGGTCTATGGCGCGCCGGCGTTCGAAACCTATTTTCGTCAGTCCACCCCCTTGCCGGAAATCTCGGAACTGAAGATCGGCAGCCGCCCGCCCTCGCGCACCGCCTCGACCCGGATCGAGGACCTGCGCGCCATTCCCTGGGTCTTCTCCTGGTCCCAGGCGCGGCTGATGCTGCCCGGCTGGTTCGGCTTCGGGTCGGCGGTCGCCACGCTGTCGGAGCAGGGCCGGATGAAGGATCTGCAAAGCCTCTACCGCGGCTCGGCCTTCTTCCGCACCACCTTGTCGAACATGGAAATGGTGCTGGCCAAGTCGAACCTGCGCATCGCCCGGGAATACGCCGATCTGGTCGACGATCGCGCCCTGGCGGACGCGGTGTTTCAGCGCATCTCCGCCGAATGGACCGCGACCCGCGACGCCGTGCTCGCCATCTCCGGCCAGCCGCACCTGCTGGCGAAGGACCCCAGGCTCGAAGAATCCATCCGCCTGCGCCTGCCCTATATCGACGGGCTCAATCTGCTGCAGGTCGATTTGATCCGCCGCCGCCGCGGCGGCGCGGCGGACGCGGATATCGCCGACGGAGTCCACATGTCGATCAACGGCGTCTCGGCGGGCTTAAGGAACAGCGGCTGATCAGACCGCCTTCACCTCAACGGCGATGAGGCCGGCGCGGACGGCGTTGGTGAGCAACCGGTTGAAATTGGCCAGGTTGCGCTCGTTGGCCCGCACCACCTCAGGCCGCGTCAGCACCTCGGCGGGCACCAGCAGGCCCCGTTCGGTCCGCAGGCAATAGCCGTCCTCGACCAGCCGTTTCACATGCCGGCGCGCGGTCTCATAGGTCAGGCCCAGCACCTTGGCGACCACATAGATGGTCACGGGTTCGCGTTCGTCGTTCGGCGGCAGCGAGTGAACGCCGCCGTAGGCGTTGGCGTTCTCCGGCGTGTGCTCGATGTGGCGAACGTTTTCGCGCAGGATCGCCAGGAAGACGAGGGCCGTGACCAGCTCGCCCTTGAAGAAGTCGGCGCTGCCGACGGCGGCGTCTAGGAAGAATTCGGTACAGATCCGGCCCACGGCGCGGGTGTGCGCATCCGAGACCGCCACCGGGTTTTCGTCGTTCCGGATGCTCATCACGCGAGGACCCGCCCGTATCGCGCCGGGCCGATCGCCGACGCGCCAAACACTCTGATCAAGATATCTGCCCCTCTTGCGTCTCTCAGCGCCCCCACGCCGGTTGACAAATATGTCTGCGTCGAAGGATCCCCGCATCGACTAAGCCTATCGATAGGGGAATCCCGTCCTGATTTTCAACTCTCGATATTCAACGTTCCTTACCTTCGCCCGGGAACGGCACTGACTACATTAGTGTCAAACACGAAACACAAAGGATTATTCGCACAACCCTTCAAATGTGCGCAAAGGTCGCGCCCTTCTGTGGCGCCGAACCGGACCAGCTTAACGCTGTTCACATGCCAACTGGCGGCGCGGTGAAAATCATCCTAGATTGCCGCGATACGCCGGAGCGGGGCTGGATGGACAAGATATCGCGAGCGGATGGTGCGGTGGGGTCGTCCCCCTATGCGGCTCCGCGCGCGCGCGTCGTCTTGCATGACTGGTCGCCCGAGCTGCAGAAGGCCAAGGTCTACGAACAGATCCTGTTGGACATCATCCTCGGCGAACTGGCGCCCGGCGCCCGGCTGGACGAGCAGGAGCTGGTGCGGCGCTATTCCGCCGGTCTGGCCGGCGTCCGCGACGCCCTCGGCCGGCTGGCGCTGGAAGGCCTGGTGATCCGCCGCGCCCGGTCGGGCACCACCGTCTCGCCCCTGGACATCATCGAGGTGCGGCAGGCGTTCGAGGCCTGCGGCCTGATCGAGCCCCATTGCGCCGCCCTGGCCGCCGTCAACGCCGACGATGAGGAGGTCGGCGTCATCACCCGCGCCTTCGATGGCGGTGAGGACGCCGTGCGCCGCCGCGATCACCGAGCGCTGGTGGCCATGGACCAGCATTTCCACGCCAGCGTCGCCATCGCCAGCGGCAACACCACGCTGGCCCGCATCCTGATCCCGCTGCAGCACAAGGCCACCCGGTTCTGGGCCTACGCCATGAACGATGACGGGCCGGAGGCGCAGGTCGCCGAGCTGCAGCGCCATCGCGCCGTCGCCGCCCGGATCGCCAAGCGCGACGCCGAGGGCGCCCGCGCGGCGATGATGGCCGCCTTAGGTATTTCCGCCGACTCGGTGAACCGGGTCGCGGCCAATCCCGCCGAATCCATCCCCATGTGGGCCTCGCGCCCGCGGGCCCGAAAGGGCTGATGGCCGCCGCCCTGATCCCCCGGGATCATGAGGCGGACCAATCTGAAGCTTTTCCTGAAATGTCGCCGAACCTTTTCAGGGCCTCGCCAGGCCCTGTTCGAGGGACCGCATCTGTCGCCCGGAGGGGCTCATGACCCGCATTCGCATCCTGTTTTGCAGCGCCGGCATCGCCGCGCTCCTGGCCGCCGCGCCGGCCGCGCGCGCCGCCGATCCGACCCCGCCCAGCGCGACCACCGTCGGCGAGGTGATCGTCACCGCCGACAAGGCCGGGCTGCTCGAGCGCCGGCCGACGACCACGGTGTTCGGCCTGCGCAAGGCGCTGATCGACACGCCTCGCGCCGCCAGCCTGGTCTCCGACACCACGATCCAGCGCTACGGCATCCAGACCGTCAACGACCTGGTGGCCATATCGCCCTCCAGCTACACCGCCAGCTTCTACGGCGTGCCCGGCTCCCTCGATGTGCGCGGCACCCTGGCGGACAACTATTTCCTCGGCTTCAAGCTGATCGAGAACCGGGGCACCTACACCACCCCCATCGGCGACGCCGCGCAGATCGACGTGGTGCGCGGCCCGCCTTCGCCCATCTACGGCCCCGGCAAGGTCGGCGGCTTCCTCAACTTCGTTCCCAAGTCGATCAAGAGCGAGAGTCTGACCCATCCGGTGGGCGAGATCGACATCACCGGCGGCAGCTATGGCAAGAAGCAGATCGACGGCCAGGCCGGCGCGCCGTTGACGCTGGGGACCGCGACCGGGGGCGTCTACGCCTATGGCGAAGACAAGGATTCCGACAGCTTCTACGAGGGGGTTCACCCAAAGCATCAGCTGGGCGAACTGTCAGTTGATTTCGATCTGCCCGGCGGCTGGTCGACCAGTTTCGACGGCCTCTATTTCCACTCCACCGGCGACGTCCAGACCCCGGGCTGGAACCGGCTGACGCAAGGCTTGATCGACAACCGCACCTACATCACCGGCCAGAACACCACCCTGGTCCCCAGCCCTGGCGCCGGCTACCTGACGCCGAACCAGGCTACGCCGTTCGGCGGGCCCTATCCCTTCAACTTCACCGCGGTCGGGGGCGGCCTCTATGCGGTCTACGGCGTGCCGCCGGGGTCGTTGCCGCCGCAGTTTACCTTGAACAGCCCGGGCGCCGGGACGACGGTTCAGCTCAGCCCGCGCAATATCGGCGTCGGTCCGGAAGACTTCTCCAAGACCTCCATGCCGGCCCTGGTGATGGGCGTTTCAAAGGACCTGCCCGGCGACAGCACCCTGACACTGCAGCTGTTCTACAACGGCCTGGATAACCAGCGGTTCGTCTCCTACGGCTTCCCCGCCTGGTTCCGCGCCAACACCACCGAGGCGCGCGCCAGCTACGACTTCAAGCTCACCGGCTTTGACGGCGACGTGGTCGCCAACACCATCGCCGGCGTCTCCTATCGCGACTACCAGGGCCGCGACATGCAGAGCTTCAACAGCGGCCTGATCGCCGTCGACCGCCGCGACTATTCCGTCGGCGCGACGCCCACCGACACCATGTGCGACCCCTTCGCCGCCGGCGTCACCGGCGACCAGTTTCCGGCCGGCTGCATCGGCTGGGAGGAAGACATCCACTCCCGCGAGGGCGATGGCGGGATCTTCGCCACCACTGACATCGAGATCGACCGGCGGTGGGACATCATCCTGGGCGCCCGCAACGACGACTACCACATCCACTCCATCGACACTGGCATACTGCCGTTCGAAACCACGGCGCCCCAGGGCGCATCGAAGGACAACGCCAGCTACACCGCCTCGGTCTCCTACAAGCTGGGCTGGGGATTGATGCCCTATGTCACCTATGCCCGCGACGGGGCGCTGGAGGTGCAGCAGGCGGGCGACCTGAAGCCTCGGGATATCCAGTCCGGCGCCTGGATCAGCCAGTCGGACCTGGCCGAAGCCGGGGTCAAGTTCCAGCTGCTGAACCGCACCCTGGTCGGCTCGATCGACATCTACGAGCAGCACCGGGTCGAGCCGGCGGGCGTGTCGGAGGTTTCGCAGCACACCGAATCCATCGGCGAAGAACTCGAGGTGCGCTGGCTGGCCACCCGGAACCTGTCCTTCACCCTGTCCGGCGACACCCAGCACACCGAGGTGATCGGGCCGGACGCCTCGACCGTCTACATCCCCGCCTCGGCGGTCTGCGGCGCCAGCACCGCCTGCGACCTCAGCGTCTGGGGCGGCGCCTATCTGGTGTTCAACTTCGACAGCCTGCCGGGCCGGGCCGGCAACTATGCCCTGACCACCATCCCGAACACGGTGGTCAGCCTCTACGCCAACTACATCACCGACGCCTACGACTGGGGCAAGCTGGGGGTCACGGCCGGCGCGACCTATGTGTCCCGGACCTCGCAGACCATCGAGAACGGGCTGGTCTATCCGGCCTACACCCTGGTCAACCTGTCCGGCTTCTACAAGCGCGGTCCCTATGAGGTCGATCTCAACATCGACAACCTGCTGGACAAATTCTACGTCACCCCGAACTCCGACCCGACCTACATCAACGTCACCGCCATCCCCGGGGTCGGCAGGGAGTGGCGGCTGACGCTGAAGCGGACGTTTTGACCGCTAAGGCTGCCCGGCGGATGAAACCCTTCCCCCCTTTATGGGGGAAGGAGGGGCCCGCCGCGAAGCGGTGGGAGGATGAGGTCCGCGCCGGCAGGCGCGCATGACTCGTCTCAGCCTGCACTGAAGAGTCCTTGCTTGGCGAGCCTTGCGGCTCGCGTCACCCCATCCTCCCACGCCTTCGGCGCGGGCCCCTCCTTCCCCGACAAGCGGGGAAGGTTTTGACGGCCGCACCTCTGTTTCCATTGTCTGGCCTAAGGGAGATGACCAGCTAGGCTTCGCACCGCCCCACCGGCCTGTGATATCGTCCCGCAAACACAAGACGGGAGGCCGCTCCATGACCACATCATCCTTCAACGCCGCCCTCGAGGACACGGGCGCGTCCCTCGCCGGACCCTGGCGCGGGCCGCGGCAGATGCTGGCGGAGCAGGAGTATGACGGCCACGCCTCGATCCACGATCCGGCCACCGCCCAGAAGCTGGGGTTCAAGACCGCGACCATCGAGGGGCCGACCCATTTCAGCCAGTTCGCCCCCTTGGGTGAGGCGATCTGGGGCGGCCGGTGGTTCAGCGAAGGCTGCCTCTCCGCCCACTACCGCAACGCCGTGTTCGAGGGCGAGGAGGTGCGCGCCTTCATGGACAAGCCTGAAGATGGCGCCGTCCAGGTCGCCATCCATATGGAAAAGCGCGACGGGACCGAGGTGCTACGCGGGACGGCACAGGTCGGAGCGGACGGGCCGCCGACGGCGCTGGAAGCGCGCATCGCCGACCTGGAGCCGCTGAAGGACCCGGTGATCCTGCATGAGGTCAAGGTGGGTCTGAAAACCGGCCGGCAGTCGGTGCGGATGGACGCGGACCAGAACATGGGCGCCCTCTATCCGTTTTCGCTCACCCAGAAGCTCGCCAAGATCACCGAGCCTTCCGCCATCTATGCCGAGGCGGTCGCCTCACCCTTCGGGCGGGCGATCATCCCGATGGAGATGATCAGCGTGCTTTGTCAGTATACCGCGCGAGACGATCGCATGCCGCTGCGCGGGCCGGCCGTCGGCCTGTTCGCCGACCAGGAGATCCGGCTGATCAAGGGTCCGCTCTATGTCGGCGAGGCCTATGAGATCGATCGCGAGATCGTCTTCCTGAGCGGCAGCCGCCGCACCGAGAGCCTGTGGGTCAAGACCCGCGTCTATGCGCCGGGCCAGAGCGAGGTGCTGGCCACCATGCTGCTCAACAGCGCGACGATGAAGGAATCCTATGCGCCGTATGCGGAGGAGTATGCGGCGCTCTACGGGTGAGCAGGCGCGCCGGCGGGCGCCTTGCCTTCCATCGCCGCGCGCGTCGCCGGCGTGCAGGTGGTTCGCTGGCAGAGCTCCTGGGCGAAGTCCTGCCGGACCTCCAGCTGGATCGGTCCCATGGCCTGCATGGTGGTCGCCATCATCTGCGGCAGCTTGGCGATCATCGCCTGGCCCGACGGGCTGCGATAGAAGGTGTCGATGTCGGTCAGCTCCTGCTCGCTGAAGGTCTGGGCGTAGGAGACCGTCACAATACCCATCATCTTCGGCATGATCCGGGCCATGGTGGCCTGAAGCGCCGGCAGGACAATGGTCTGGGTCCTGTCCTGGGCGTCCTTGGTCTGTCCGCCGGGCATCTGAGCCATCATCGGCCCGATCATGGCGTTCATGACCTGATTGACCATCTTGTCGCCGCCCACATCATCGACCACCCGCTTCGCCAGCTCCAGCTGATGGGCGCTGGGCGGCGGCGCGGTCTGGGCCATCGCCATGGCGGGCAGGCAGGCGGCGATCAGCACGCCCGCGGCAATCGTTGGAATACGCATGTGAATAAGCCTCCTTGAGCTTGCGGCGAGGCTCGCATGCTCCCCGACCGCTTGCAATCTCGGGCCTGTCACAATCGTGGAGCGCTAGTGGCGCTTTGTGTTTGGACCGACCCAAAACTCCGCTCATCCCGGCGAATGCCGGGACCCAGATGACAAAACACTGGCGCAGGTTGGTCATTCGAGGGCGAGCGCGCCAACGACCGAGCCATATGATCTGGGTCCCGGCATTCGCCGGGATGAGTGGTGATTTATCCGGGCGACCTGACTCCGATCAAACCATTAGGCGCTAGTAGCGTCGGCGGCCGGCGGTCTTGGCGGGCGTGAACGACACCACCTTGCGACCGACGCCGACATCGACACGTGGGCACAGGGCGTTGAGCGGGCAGCGGCCGCAGGCGGGCGGGCTGTCGGTGCAGAGGCTCTGCGCCAGGCCCTTGATCAGCCAGTGCAGCTCATAGAAGTCCTCGGCGGTCGCGCCGGCCGGCGCCAGCACCATCAGCGCCTCTTGCGATTGCGCCGGCTCGGCGGACCGGCCGACCAGCCCCAGCCGCCGGCTCACCCGATGCACATGGGTGTCGACCACCATGACCGGCTTGTTCAGGGTGCTGAAGTTCAGCACCGCCGCGGCGATCTGGCGGCCGACGCCAGGCAGGTCCTCCAGCCAGGCCATGGCCTGGTCCACCGGCAGGTCGGCTAGGAAGTCCAGGCTGACCCCGCCGGTGCGATGCTCGATCAGCCGGAACAGAATCGGCAGCTGGCGCGCCTTCTGATCGGCGAAGGTGGTGTCGGCGATGATCGCCTCGACGGCCTTGGGCTCCGCCGCCGCCAGATCGCGCCAGTCGGGATAAGCGGCCCTCAGCCGCCCGAACGCCGCCCAGGACACGGCGTCATAGGTCCGCGTGCTGATCAGCGCCTTGACCAGCTGCGACGCCGGATCCAGCCGCCGCTCCGCCGCCTGGCGGCCAAAGGTCGAGAGCAGCTTGTCGCGGATCTGCGGCAGGATCGGCGAGGGCTCGAAGTCGAACAGCGCTTGCATGGCGAATCTCGTTTTGTTCTCGTGGCCACACTAGAACAAATGCGGAACTCGTCAAGCCCAGCCGCGTTCGCCTCCTTGGTGTCGTCATCCTCGGGCTTGACCCACGGCTGTCCGGTTTAAATTAGTGGACAGGGTGCATGACCTTGATTCTACTCGTTTTCAAACACTTGCCGGTGATTTGGACACGAGAAGGGACCAGGGCCATGCGTCACAAC
>Ga0302314_10016944_pt1 | contig 12269 bp, 10 predicted proteins | sample III_Palsa_N2_3_FD_200533 | JGI IMG/M metagenome (GOLD analysis project Ga0302314, IMG submission 200533) | Peat permafrost microbial communities from Stordalen Mire near Abisko, Sweden - III_Palsa_N2_3 | ecosystem: Environmental > Terrestrial > Soil > Palsa > Peat permafrost | place: Sweden...
GGTTTCGCCGTCGAGCGCGCTCACCGAGATCGGGATGTCCTGGACGTTCTGCGCGCGCTTCTGCGCGGTCACCACGATCGCCTCGACCTGGTCGCTGCGCGCGGCCGGGGATCCGGCGGCGGGCTCGTCGGCCCGGGCCGGTGCCGCCAGCATCAACCCGGTAACGGCCGCGGTCGCGACCAGTTTGGACCGCGCCGAGCGGCCTGTTGCCCCCGGCCCTGAGATCAAATCGATGGGCGCACCCCGCATTGAAGCCTCCTGTTATCGCTCAGTTGATCCCAGACATGGACGCCGGCGTTTTCGCCGTTCCGCCGCTTGTGAAACGCAGGCCGACCAGGCAATAGAGCGCCAGGGCAAGACCGTTCAGAACGAGCAGGAGCAGGCCGACGCTCCCGGTGCCGTAGGCGGCATCGAGGCCGGTCGAGAGGCTGGGCGCGATCCCGTTGCCGAGCGTCAGCAGACCGGTCCCGACCGAGACCAGGCGGCCCGAGCGATCGAGGCTGGCGGCGAGGCCGAGCTGATAGATCACCGAGGAAAGATTCGTCACGGACTGCACGAGATTGGCCACGATGAAGACCGTTCGATCGGCGATCATCACAACGGCCAGGATCGACAGCGCGTTGATCAGGGTCAGGACGAGCAGCGGAGCGAAGCGACCGAGCCGGGTGCCGGCCCAGGCAACCCCGACCGCGCCGACCAGCAGGAACAAGGTTGCCAGCGACAGGATCAGGCCGATCGTATGGTCGGCAAAGCCAGCGGCCGCGCCGAAACCCTCCTCCAGGCTCCAAAACGCGCCCTGACCGAGTTGTGTCAGGAAGATCGCCCCGGCAACGAGCAACCAGGACCATTGCCAGCCCCCGTGCCGTGCCCGGTGATCGCCTGACCGATGCCGGATCGGCGACGGCAGCCGGATCAGGAGAAAGGTGCCGAGCAGGCAGACCAGCAGCAGGCAGCCATAGGGGCCGCGATAGCCGAACGCATCCAGGAAGTAGGGCAGGATCGCCAGCCAGCAGGCGGCGTTCACGATCGAGACGATGGTCAAGGTCGCGATCAGACGTTCGCGATCGAACCCGCGGGCCACCACCATCGTCGCTTCGGCCGCGGCAAGGCCGGCCCCGAAGCCCGCGATCAATCGGGCGACGACCAAGCTGGCGAACACTGGCGAGACCATCGTCAGCATCGTCCCCAGGATCGCCAGCGCGCCGCCCAGGAGCGCGCCGCGACGAAACGAATGGGGCGGACAGACGATGGGAACCAGCAGGGTCGTCAGAGCCGAGGCGACCAGCTCGAGGCTGAACAGCGAGCCGGCCGCGGCACCGCTCAATCCGACACGCTGCAACGCGTCGAGCAGAACCGGCACGATGAATATGCTGGTGTTCGAAATGAGCTGGGCCCCGATCGCGGGAATGAGAATCGCCCGATCGCGCTTCGGGGCCCGGCTCATCGGTCGATACATCCACGGATGGTGCCGGCCGGCGCGCGCGATCCGCCGCGATCGGGCGACCGGCGCGGGGGCGAGAATGATGTCTCACGCCTTACCGCGGGCATTGGGCAGCGGCGTGGGTTCGACATTGTCACTCCACATAAAAATGACCATTGATCAGATCATTATGTGATCAACGATCATGTGTCAATTCTCAGAGAGACATATTTGTGACAAAAAAACCGCCCTATATGGCCCGATAACGCGAGAAAATGGGATATATATGGAAAATTCGAGAAGGAACGGCATATTCAGACGAGATCATCGATCACTTTTTTTGTGGCGCTTCGGTACACGCCATCGTAGGTTCCGGCAATCGGACGAAGCGATTCAGCAGGGAGAGACGGTCATGAGCGACGCCCAGGTACGGCGGCGACCCCAGCAGGAGCGCAGCAAGAGCCGGGTCGAGACGATCCTCGAGGTCGCGCTTGAGATGATCATCGAAGCCGGCTCCGAGGATCTCGCCATGCGCGAGGTCGCCCGCCGGGCCGAGGTGCCGATCAGCTCGGTCTATCAATATTTTCCGTCGAAGACCGCGATCATCCGCGAACTGGCCAAGCGCAATCTGGAACGGGTCAGCCTGATGCTGCAGGACGAACTGGCCTTGCTGTTGGCCGAGACCGGCGGCCGCCCGACGCCCGCCCAGTCGGTCGAGCGCCTGATCGGTGCCTATTACAGCTATTACCGCGACAACCCGGCCGCGACGGCGGTCTGGGCCGGCGCCCAGTCGGACCCGGCGCTGCGCGAACTTGACTTTGCCGACACGCGGCGCACGGCGGAATATTTGACGCCGACCCTGATGATGACCCTGCCGATGCCTGACGCGTCGGAAGCCTTCACACTGGCGCTGCTGTTCGCCGAGGTCGCCGGCAGCGCCGCCCGCCTCGCCCTCGCAGTCGCCCCGCCGCTGCGCGATCAGATCATCACCAAGCTCAAGCTCATGCTGACCGCAACGATGGAGGCCCACCGGCCGATCGGAGCCGCTTCGTGAGGCATCCCGACTACGACTATTACCGCCGGGCACTGGCGGACGAACACTTGCCGGCCGCCTTCGTCGATCTGGATGCGCTCACGACCAACCTTGCGAGCCTACGGCAGCGGGCCGGTACGCTGCCGATCCGGCTCGTCACCAAATCGATCCGGTCGGTCGCGATCATCCGGCGCCTGTTGGCGGCCGGTCCCTTCATGAGGGGCCTGCTGTGCTATTCCCCGGCCGAGGCGGCCTGGCTCGCGGGCGCAGGGTTCGACGATCTGGTGGTGGCCTATCCGTCGGTCGAGCCGGCCGATCTCGCGGCGGTCACCTGGCAGTTGCGGGCCGGGCGCAGTATCACGCTGATGGTCGATAATGTCGGCCAGCTCGACCGGATCGCGGCGATCGCGGCGGCCGAGCGCGTGGTCATGCCGCTCGCGATCGATCTGGACATGTCGTCGGACTTTCCGGGTATCCGCTTCGGCGTCTATCGCTCGCCGATCGATGGCGCCGAGCCGGCGCTGGCGCTGGCCGCCGAGATCGCCCGGCGGCCGTCGTTGCGGCTGGACGGCTTGATGGGCTACGAGGGCCAGATCGCCGGCCTGATGGACGAAATCCCCGGCCAGCGATTGAAGAACCGCCTCGTCAAGCTGCTGAAACGCCGCTCGATCGCCGAAGTGAACCGGCGCCGGCAGGCGACCGTCGCAGCACTCGCCGCGGCGGGACATCGCCTGCGCTTCGTCAATGGCGGCGGCACCGGCAGTTTCGAGAGCACGCGTGCCGATGCGAGCGTCACGGAATTGGCGGCGGGGTCAGGTCTCTACGTGCCGGCCCTGTTCGATCACTACGCCGCATTTCAATCCCAACCCGCGGCCGGCTTCGCTCTGCCGATCACGCGCGTGCCGCGGGCCGGCATGGTGACCTGTTCGGGCGGCGGCTACCCAGCGTCGGGCCCCGCCGGCCGCGATCGGCTGCCCCGGCCTTGGCTGCCCGTGGGCTGCAGCCTGATCGACAACGAGGGTGCCGGCGAGGTTCAGACGCCCGTGCGCCTGCCGGCCGGCAGCGCGCTCGGGATCGGCGACCCGCTGCTGTTCCGCCACGCCAAGGCCGGCGAACTGTGCGAGCGCTTCAATACGCTGCTGCTGATCGCGGATGGCCGCATCGTCGACCGGGTCGCCACATATCGCGGCGACGGCAAGTGCTTCTTCTGATCCAGGAAATTTTGGAGAGCGGCAATGTGGCGTAACTGGTCAGGCTATGTCGAGTGCCCCAAGGCCCGCCTCGTTACGCCCGGCAGCGCCACCGAACTCGCGGACGCAGTGCGCGCAGCCGCCCGGGACAATCAGCCGATCCGCGTTGTCGGCGGCGGCCATTCCTTCAGCCCTTTGGTCGAAACCGATGGGGTGATCCTGTCGCTCGACCGGCTGCAGGGCATCGTCGAGATCGATCGCGACAATCGGATCGCGCGCATTCAGGCCGGCACCCGGCTCTGGGCGATCGGCGGCCCGCTCGCCGCGGCGGGCCTCGCCATGGAGAACCTGGGCGACATCAACGTCCAATCGATCGCCGGAGCGACCAGTACCGGAACCCATGGCACCGGCATCACGCTCGGCAATCTCGCGACCCAGATCACGGCGCTCAAGTTCCTGACCGCCGGGGGTGAGGAAGTAACCGCCTCGCCCGACGAGAATCCCGATCTGTTCGCCGGCGGCCGGATCGGGCTCGGCTGCCTGGGCGTGCTGACCGAGCTCAGCCTGCGACTGGTGCCGTCCTTCCGCCTGAAGCTCGATCGTCGAAAGATGACGCTGGAGGAATGCCTGGCCCAGAGCGACGCGCTGGTCCGGAACCATCGCTCGTTCGAATTCTATTGGCTGCCCCATACCGACGCGGTCCTGACCAAGGGCTGGACCCTGACGGACGAGCCGGCGGAGGAGCCCGGCTGGCAGCGCTACGTGACCGAGACCCTGTTGGAAAATGCCACCTTCGGCCTCTTGTGCATTCTGGCCAAAGCCGTGCCGTCGCTCTGTCCGCAGATCAGCCGGTTCTGCTCCAGTCTGATTTCGGCCGGCAGCCAGATCGATGAGAGCTATTCGATGCTGTCGACCGTACGCCAGGTGCATTTCAACGAGATGGAATGGTCGGTCCCGGCCGAGCGCGGCGCCGACGCGCTGCGCGAGATCCGCGCCTTCATCCAGCGTCGGGAGTTCCCGCTGATGTTCCCATTGGAATATCGCTGGGTGCGGGGCGACGATATCTGGCTGAGCCCGAACCATGGCCGCGACAGCGTGCATATCTCGGTTCATCAATATCGCGGCATGCCGTTCGAGCGTTATTTCGACGGGGTCCAAGCGATCTGCCTCAATCACGGCGGCCGGCCGCATTGGGGCAAGGTGCATTCGCTCGCCGCCGCGCAGTTGTCGATGCTTTACCCGCGCTGGGATGATTTCCTGGCGCTACGCGAGCGGATGGATCCGACCGGGCGCTTCCTGACGCCATACCTACGCCGCCTGTTCGGGCTCTAGGCGTCCCTTCGCCCCAAGAGAAAGCCGGAGAAGAAAAGATGGTCCCCTCGTCGCTATCAGCAATTTCTCCGGCGGCCGTGTCGAGCGAGGCGGAGCGGATCTTCGCACTCCAGCGCGCGGCCGTCGCCGAACGAGGCGTTCCCACTTACGAGGAGCGCATCGCGGCCCTGGACGCACTCCTGGGCCTGATCCAGGCCCACCGCCGAGCCTTGGTCGAAACCGTCTCGGCCGATTTCGGCAACCGGGCTCGGGCCGAGACCGAGTTGGGCGAATTGATGCCGCTGACCAATGCGATCAAGCATGTTCGTCGTCATCTGAAGCAGTGGATGAAGCCGCAGCGGCGGGGCGTCGGCCTGGCGTTCCAGCCGGCCCACGCCCAGGTCGTCTATCAGCCGCTGGGAGTGGTGGGTGTGCTGGCGCCGTGGAACTACCCGATCCTCCTGACCCTGGGCCCGATCGTCGATGCGCTTGCTGCCGGCAATCGGGTCATGCTGAAGCCGTCCGAGCTGACGCCGCGCACGTCGGCACTGCTCAAGAGCCTGCTCGCCAATATTTTTCCCGAGGATCGGGTCGGCCTGGTCGCCGGTGGCGCCGAGGTCGCGGCGCAGTTCTCCGCACTCGGATTCGACCATCTGCTGTTTACCGGTTCCACCCGCGTCGGCCGCGAAGTGATGGCGGCCGCGGCACCGCATCTGACGCCGGTCACGCTGGAACTGGGAGGCAAGTCGCCGGTCGTGCTGTGCCGCGACTATTCGCTCGCCAAGGCCGCCAAGACGATCGCCATCGGCAAGCTGTTCAATGCCGGCCAGACCTGCGTCGCGCCCGACTATGTCCTGGTGCCTGCCGATCTGCTCGATGCGTTCGCCAAAGCGTTCATCGCCGCCACGAGCGAACTCTATCCGACCCTGTCGGGTAACGCCGACTACAGCTCGATCATCGGCGACCGCCATTACCAGCGTCTGGCAGCGATGGTCGATGAGGCGCGCGCTGCCGGCGCCAGGGTGATGGAGCGGACCGACCCCGGCGCCTTGGCCGAGCGCAAATTTCCGCCGACCGTCCTTATCGGTGCGCCCGAGGATACGACGGTCATGCGCGAGGAAATCTTCGGCCCGATCCTGCCGATCGTGCCCTACCATGACCTCGACCAGGCGATCCAATGGATCAATGCCCGGCCCAAGCCGCTGGCACTCTACTGCTTTTCCACCGACCCCGCGCACGTTGAGCGCGTGCTCGTGCACACCAGTTCGGGCGGTGTCACCGTCAACGGCACCGTGCTGCATGTCGCCCAGGCAGACTTGCCGTTCGGCGGCGTCGGAGAAAGCGGGATCGGCGCCTATCACGGGCGCGAGGGCTTCGTCCGCCTGTCCCATGCCCGCGCCATTCTCAAGCTCGGTCGCTTCAATATGGCGGATCGCATCGCGGCACCCTATGGCAGGCTGACCGAGTTGACGACCCGGCTCTTGCTCGGCAGGCGGCGCATCGGACCGCAGCCGGACGCCGAAACGCTGCCGGTCTCGTAGCGGAACAGGTCCGCCGCGAGCCCGTCGAGCCGAACAAGCTCGCGCTCGCTTGCGCCGAAGAAACCCGGATTGAGTGCGATCTCGGCCGCGCTCAGCCGCCCTTGACAGCCCCGGCGGTCAGGCCGGCAACGATCTGGCGCTGGGCCACCACCGTCAGGATCAGCACCGGCAGGGTCACGACCAGGGCGGCGGCGGCGAGCGGTCCCCAGCTGACCTGCTCGAACGACAGCATGTTGTAGACCGCGACCGGCAGCGTCCGCGTCTCGCGCGTCGCCAGCACGATGCCGAACACGAAATTGTTCCAGGAAAAGATCACCGACAGAATCAGGGCGACGACGATGCCCGGCTTGGCGATCGGCAAGGCCACCAGCCGGAACACCTGCCAACGGGTGGCGCCGTCGATGATCGCCGCCTCTTCCAGCTCCTTGGGCGTGGTCTCGAAATAGCCGATCATGATCCAGATCACGATCGGCACGGTCACGACCAGATGGATCAGGATCTGCGGCCAGAGCGTGCCCATCAGGCCCAGCCACTGGAACAGCAGGAACAGCGGGATCAGGAATGACAGGCCGGGCGTCATGCGCGCGATCATCACGACGGCGGCGGCGCTGTGCGCCTTCATGCGCGCGAGACCGTAGCCGGCCGGCACGCCGACCAGCAGGGCCATCAGCGTCGCACCGCCGGTTACCAGCACGCTGTTTTCGAAAAAGCCCAGGAAATTGTTGCTGCCCAGGATCTGGGTGTAGTTCTTCCAGGCGAAGCGATCGGGGATCAGGATCGGTGGATAGGCGCCATTGTCGATCTCGTATTTGAGCGAGAGCGACAGCATCCAGACGAAGAACAACAGCGCCGGCGAGATGGCAACCAGCACGGCGAAGAACAGGCCGGTACGGCGCAACAGGACGCGCCCGCTCATCCGGCGTCTCCGATCTCGTTCCATTTGCTGCGCTGGCGCAGATGCAGCAGCACGAGCGACAGCGCCACGATCAGCACGAAGAACACCACTGCGATGGCCGAGCCGTAGCCGACGTCGTAATAGGCGAAGGCGACGCTGTAGAGATACAGGTTGATCGTCTCCGACGCGGTGCCGGGCCCACCCTGGGTGATGGCATAGATGATGTCGAAGCTCTTCAGCGCATCGACAGTCCGGATCATCGCCGCCAGCAGCAGGAAGGGCGCGATCATCGGCAGGGTGATGTAGCGGAATTTCTGCCAGCCGGTGGCGCCGTCGATCTCGGCGCTCTCGTAGGGTTCCGCCGGCACGGTCGCGAGGCCGCCCAGCACGATCAGCATGACGAGCGGCGTCCATTGCCAAGTCTCGACCATGACCAGCGACGGGATCACGCTCGCCGGGTGATAGACCCAGGCCGCCGGTCCGATGCCGACGAGTGACAAAAGATAGTTCAGCACGCCCAGCTGAGGGTTGAACATCATGGTCCAGACGAGGGCGATCGCCACCGGCGTCGCCATCATCGGCATGACGAAGATGCCGCGCAGCAATCCGCGCATCGGCAGCCGCTTGTTGAAGATCAACGCCGCGACTAGGCCGAGGAAGACCGGCGCCGCCACAGAGAGCGCCGTATAAAGGATCGTGTGCCAGAGCGATTCCAGGAAACGCCCGTCGCCGGCCAGGCGGATGTAGTTGGAGAGACCGACGAAATGCCGGCTCTCGCCGAGCTTCCATTCATTGAGGCTCATCCAGAGCGTGAACATCCAGGGGAACAGGATGACCGCGCCGACGGTCACGACCGCCGGCAGAATAAAGACCCAATAGGTGCGCCGGTGCGGCGCCGCAGCGAGCGCTGAGCCGGTGCCGCTCAAGACGCCTCGCTGCGCGCCAGGACCGGCCGGAACTCGTCGGTCGCCCGATGCAACTCGCCCGCCGGATCGCCGCCCGACAGAAGATTGGTCAGCGCCACGCCCATGACGTCTCGGAACTCGGTTACCGGCACGATGACCGGCAGTGCCAGGCGGCTGATCGGCGCCGACGCCGCGACCGCATCGACCCAAGCCGCCGGCATCTTTACACCCTTGCGGACATCGAGATCGTTCAGGACGGAGTTGCGGAACGGCACCCCGGCGCCCGCCTGCAGCAGACGCGTGCCCATCGCCTTCGACACCGCCCATTGGCAATAGAGATAGGCAGCTTCCTTGTTCGGGCTGCCGGCGGTGACACCGATGCCGTCGCCGGTCGTGGCCGCCGCCCGGACCTTGGGGCCTTGCGGCATCAGGCCATAGCCGACCTTGCCCACGACCCGCGACTTGTCCGGGTCCTCAAGCGGCGGCGCGAAGCCAACGCCGTCGAACCACATGCCGACACGTCCCTGAAGAAAGGCCGACTGGCATTCCGCCCAATTGAAGCCGGCGACGCCGGGCGGCGCCGATCTCGACATCAGGCGCTGATAGAGGGCTGCGGCCTGGATCGCTTCGGGACTGTCGGTCAGCAGCTTAGCGTCCGGCCCGACGGTCGTGGTGTCGTAGCCCAGCAGCAGGCTGCTCCAGACCGGCACGTTCGCGTTCTTCTGGCCGCGCGCGACGAAGCCATAGATGTTGGTCTTGGGATCGGTCAACGCCTCGGCGGCGGCGACCAGTTGATCGTAGGTCTCTGGATAGGCCAGGCCTTTCTTGGCGAACAGTTCCTTGTTCCAATAGATGATCCAATAATCAACCGAGAGCGGCATCGAGCGGATCACGCCCCCCGGGTCCTTGGCGAAAGTCAGGCCGGCCCCGGCGAAATCGCTCTCGACCAGCGACGGGTCGGTCAGGCTTGGATCTTTCAGATAGCCCGACAGGTCGGCCAGCCATTTGCCCTTTTCGAATTGGCGCTTCTGGACGTGATAGCTCAGGTGGACCACGTCGAAGCTCGGTCGCCCCGAGGTCAGCTCGATCACCGTCTTCTGGCGCTGCTGCTGTTCGGGCACCTGCTCGGATGAGACCTTGATGCCGGTCAGGGCCTCGAATTCCTTCTCGTACTGCTGCAGCGTGTCGCCGCGCGGGCTCTTGATCAGGTTGACCTCGATCCTGGTGCCCGCGAACTTCCGCCAATTGACCTCGGCGAAGGCCGGGCGCACGCCGGCGAGACCCAGGCCGCCGAGCGCCGCAGTTCCGGCCAGGAAGCGCCGCCGCGTCGGATAGCGATCGAACAATGCCGTCATGATGTCCGTTTCTCCCCTTGCCCGCCGGTCGTTCGATCCTGCGATCGGTCGCCACGGTTATTTGTTCTCGAATAGGCGATACTCCCGTCAGCCGGCAAGCCGGGTCTTTGCTGATCGCGGCGCTCTCCTAAAGATCCAGCGCCCGGTTGCGGGCGTTGTTGATATGCTCGACCAGCGTCTCGGCCGCCCGCTGCGGATCGCGCGTCTCGATCGCCTCGATGATGCGCAGATGCTCGCGCATCACCGGCACGACCAGGCCGTCGATGCGGATCCGCTCCTGGCGGATGAGCCGCATCTTGATGGCGTTCACCCGATAGGCATTGGTGACGATGCCGTTACCCAGCGCATCCACGATCGTATTGTGCAGCCCCCAGTCGGTCGCCTGCGCCTCGGCCTCGAGCTCGGGCGTGCAACCGGCGAGCGCGCGGGCCAGCACGCTTTCATGGGCGCTGCGCTGTGCCGCGATCGCCTCGTCCGTCGCCGTCTCGACGAACAGCATGACCGCCTCCTTCTCCATGAACAGGCGGAATTGGAAGGCGTCACGGACGAGGTTGAGGTCGATATGGGCGATCTGCATGCCTCGCTGCGGCACGGTCCGGATCAGGCCCTCGGCCTCGATCCGTGGCACCAACTCACGGATGGCCCCCAGCGGCAGGCCGGTGAGTTCGACCAGCTCGCGCTGGGAGATGAACTGGCCGGGGCGCACGGCGCGCGCCAGCAGATGGCGCGTGAAGCTTTCATAAGCGCGTTCGCGAAGCTTGAGCGGCTCCGGCTCGTTGTTCATCCTGGGGGCTCCGATCAGACCGCTTCGGCGGCGAAAAGCGCATCGTAGCGCGCGGCCAGCCGCCTCGCATCCTCGGCACCGAGCGGCATCAGCGGTGGTCGCACGATCCGCCAGCCGGCATCGCCGGTCCGATGGGCGACCAGGGCCTTCACCGCCGGCGTCACCGGATATTTCAGCACCTCGACGACCAACTCGGTGATGCGCACATCATCCTGACCCTCGACCGCGAGCGACAACAGCAGACGGGGAAACAGGTTGGCCAGACCGGAGATCGCTCCCTCGCCGCCCCGGCGCACACCCTCGGCCAGGTAACGTTCGTCGCCGATCAGGATGGCGAGATCGCTGTGCGCCGCCAGCAGCCGCTGGGTATAGGACCAATCGCCCGAGGAATCCTTGACGCCGATGACGATGTCGGGAAAGGCATCGCGCAGGCGCCCGACCACCTCGATCGAAAGCGGCACCGCCGTGACCGAGGGGATATTGTAGAGCAGCACATCGCGTGCGGCCGCGCCCAACTGCTCGAACACGCCGGCATACCAGGCGAATACCCCGTCGTCGGGGACGCCCTTGAAATAGAACGGTGGCGGCAGCAGCAGCGCTTTGCAGCCGACGGCAAGCGACAGGCGCGCCTGCGACACGGCATCGGCGATGCTGGCCGCCGCGATGGCGCCCACGATCTGCCGGCCCAGGATGTCCGCGTCGGCGAAGGCCGTCAGCAGAGCCGCGCGATCGACCTCGCCGATCGACGAACCCTCCCCCGTGGTGCCGAACAGCGTCACGCTCGAACAGCCCTCGTCCAGACACCGGCGCGCCTGGGCAACGGCGCGGACCGGATCGATGGCGCCATCGGAGCGGAAGGGGGTGGTCAAGGCCGCCGACAGGCCGAAACGCGCGCGCTGCTGGGTCACGAAACAGATCTCCATCGGTCGAGGCGAATTCACATGCGCAGAGTAACATGTTAGGTACAACAATCGTTGTTGGCAAGCCGTGACCGGCGATGATGCCGGCGCGACATCGGAGCCTGACTGCCCGGGAGAGGAGGACGCCGTAGCCATGATCTTCGCCGCCATGCAAGACGGCATGCGCCTCGGGCTCGGCGGTGCGCCGCTCGGCAATCTGTTCCAGCCGGTCGCCGAGCCGGATGCCGCGGCACTCATCGCCCACGCCTGGCGTGACGGCTGCCGGACGTTCGATACCGCCCCGCATTACGGCAATGGCTTGAGCGAGCACCGGTTCGGCACGGCGCTCCGGTCGCGCCGCCGCGATGGGCTGATCCTGTCGAGCAAGGTCGGCCGGCTCCTGGAGCCGGATGCGACGGCGCCGGTGAACCAGAATTCCTATGTCAATGTCCTGCCGTTCCGGCAGCGCTGGGATTATTCGGCGGCCGGCGTGCGCCGCAGCATCGAGGACAGCCTCCAGCGCCTTGGCCTGGCCCAGCTCGACATCGCCTATATTCATGATTGCGACGCCGCGACCCATGGCGCCGACCATGGCCGGATCCGCAACCAGATCGTCCGGGAGACGCTGCCGGCCCTCAGGGAATTGCAGGTCGCCGGCCTCATTCACCATGTCGGCTTGGGCGTTAACGACGTAGCGATCTGCCTCGACCTGCTCGGCGCCAGCCGGATCGACTGCCTGCTGCTGGCGGGACGCTACAGCCTGATCGATCATGCCGCGCTGGACGAACTGCTGCCGCTCGCCGCCCGTTGCGGCACGCGGATCGCCTTGGGCGGCGTGTTCAACTCCGGCATTCTGGCGACCGGGGTGCGCGACGCCGCGGCGGCGCTGCGCTTCGACTATGCCAAGGCCGACCGCCGCTGGATCGATCGGGTCGC
>Ga0302314_10016945_pt1 | contig 12268 bp, 8 predicted proteins | sample III_Palsa_N2_3_FD_200533 | JGI IMG/M metagenome (GOLD analysis project Ga0302314, IMG submission 200533) | Peat permafrost microbial communities from Stordalen Mire near Abisko, Sweden - III_Palsa_N2_3 | ecosystem: Environmental > Terrestrial > Soil > Palsa > Peat permafrost | place: Sweden...
AGGATCATGCTCTGCCGGCGGTGCTTGGGCGCGTCCGGGTCGGTCCGGCCCATGACGATGAGGATCTCGCAGTCCGGGCTCATCGCGCCGGAGGACCACCACTTGCGCCCGTTGATCACGTAGTGGTCGCCGTCGCGCTCGATCCGGGTGGCGATGTTGGCCGCGTCGGAGGAGGCCACCTCGGGCTCGGTCATGCAGAACGCGGAGCGGATCTCGCCCGCCAGCAGCGGGGTCAGCCAGCGCCGCTGCTGCTCGGGGGTGCCGAACTCGGCCAGCACCTCCATGTTGCCGGTGTCCGGGGCGGCGCAGTTCAGCGCCTCCGGGGCGAGGAAGGGGCTGCGCCCGGTGATCTCGGCCAGCGGGGCGTACTGGAGGTTGGTCAGCCCGGCGCCGTGCTCCTGATTGGGCAGGAACAGGTTCCACAGCCCGCGCCGCTTGGCCTCGGCCTTCAGCTCCGCCATGACCGGCGGGCGGGCCCACTCGTCCTTCGCCGTCGCGTGCTGCTCGGCGGCGACCGCCTCGGCGGGGTAGATGACCTCGTCCATGAAGGCGAGCAGCTGCTGCTGCAGCTCACGGGTGCGGTCGTCGTACAGGAAGTCCATCAGCGGGTTCCTTCCAGGGTGAGCAGGGTGTCCAGGGAGGAGGCGACCAGCAGCGGGACCATGGCGCCGAGGTGGGAGAAGCCCTCGCCGACGGTCTTGCCCTGGGTGTAGCGGAAGTGGATGCCCTCGGCGATCACCGCGAGCTTGTAGCCGGCGAAGGCCGTGTACCAGGGGAGCGGGGCGAGGTCGAGGCCGGTGCGGGCGGCGTAGTGCTCCGCCAGTTCGTCCATCCCGGGGAAGCCGGCCTCGCGGCCGACCGCCTGGGCGACCGGGTTGCCCGGAATGTCGGCCGCGATCTCCCAGTAGACCTTGAGCAGGCCGAGGTCGGCGAGCGGGTCGCCGAGCGTCGCCATCTCCCAGTCCAGCACGGCGGCGACGCTGTCGTCCGCCGCGATGATCGCGTTGTCGAGCCGGTAGTCGCCGTGGACCACCGTGTCGCGCTGGGTCGTCGGCTGGTGCACCGCGAGCCGCCGCTGGAGCTCGTCCATCCCGGCGATCTCGCGGCTGCGGGAGGCGTCGAACTGCTTGAACCAGCGGGTGACCTGGCGCTGGAGGTAGCCGTCGGGGCGGCCGAAGTCACCCAGGCCGACCGCGCCGGGGTCGACCCCGTGCAGCTCGGCCAGCACGTCGACCAGCCGGAAGGAGATCGCCCTGGCCCGCTCGCGGCCGAGTCCGGCGGAGTCCGCGGCGCTGCGGTAGACGGTGCCGCGGACCTCGTCCATCACGTAGAACGGCGCGCCCAGCACCTCCGCGTCGGTGCAGAGCAGCTGCGTCCCCGGGACCGGGACGGCGGTGCCGGCCAGCGCGGAGATCACCCGGTACTCGCGGGACATGTCGTGCGCCGTGGCCAGCACATGGCCCAGCGGCGGACGGCGCAGCACCCAGTGGTGGGTGTCGTCGTGCAGCCGGTAGGTCAGGTTCGACTTGCCGCCGGAGATCAGCTCGGCCGCCAGCGGTCCCACGGCCAGGCCGGGGTGGGCCAGGTCGAGGTACTCCCGCAGCCGGTCCAGGTCCAGCCCGGGCGGATGGGGTGCACCGGACGGCTGTGACCCGGCTTGCTGGGACATGCAGACCTCCTGGCTCTGGGTACGGCGGAACGGCGGATGCGGCAGACTCGGGAGCGAGCATGGCGCGGGGTCGTCATCGTCACCATACCGACTGGTAGGTATGGCGGCTAGAGTGGTGTGCAGCACACGGCCGTGTCGCGGCGTGTGCGGGGCAGGGAAGGAAAGAGGGAGTCCGTGGCCGCAGCAGCGCGCAGGGCAGTCAGCAACAGACGCGGTCGCCCGGCGGCCGCGCCCGGATCGGCCGCGGCCGCGTCCGCCGCCCCGGCCGGTGCGGCGGACGCGCCGGTGCAGGAGCGGATCCTCGCCGCCGCCAGCCGGCTGTTCGCCCGGCAGGGCTTCGCGCTGACCACCGTCCAGGAGATCGTCGAGCAGGCCGGCGTGACCAAGGGCGCCATGTACCACTACTACGCCTCCAAGGACGACCTGCTCCAGCAGATCTACACCCGGCTGCTCAGCCTCCAGTCCGAGCGGCTCGCGGCCATCGCCGACAGTGACCGGCCGGTCCGCGACCGGCTGCACGAGGCCGCCGCCGACGTCGTCGTCAGCACCCTCGCCCACCTGGACGACGCCATGGTCTCCTGGCGCTCGATGCACATGCTGCCCCCCGAGCGGCTCGCCCAGGTGCGCGCCGACCGGCGGCGCTACCACGAGCGGTTCCGGGCGCTGATCGAGCAGGGGCAGCGCGAGGGGGTGCTCCGCACCGACCTCTCGCCCGATCTGGCGACCCATCAGTTCTTCGGGGGCGTCCACCACCTGGGCAGCTGGTACCACGTCGACGGCGAGCTGACAGCCGAATCGATCGGCGGGACGTTCGCCGAACTTCTGTTGCGCGGCCTCGCGCCGGCCTGATCCGGTCCGCACCCGCTCCGTCCGCGGCCCGGCGCATCCTGGGGCAACTCCCCTGAAAACCCCCATGACCTGCGGTGGGGGCGTGCGCCCGGGCGGAGTTCCGCACCAATTCTGAACGAAACCTGGGAACCGGCTGACGTGGCAGCAGCGTCTTTTCCAGGATCACGAATAGGCCGCAGGTCCGATCGACGTATCTAGTTGAAGCCCACACTTTGTATAGTGTGCGCCAGCAGTCGTCGGCTGCTCGGCGGATTCGCCCTGTGGACGCGGCCTCACCGAGGACGCGCAGGTAGTGGGCGCGCCGTAGACCTCAGCCGTGCCATCCCTCCCGCAAGGGCAGCGCGAGGGCCAGACAGGACGGTTCCATGATGCTGGGAGAGATCGACATGATGGGTGCGCCAATCCGCCTCTCCCCATCCCCGGGACAGTTGATTCGCATTGCCCAGCAGGTCCACACCCGTCTGTGGACCGAGCATGTCGGGGGCGAACTCACCGCCCCGCAGTACGCCGCGCTGGTCGCGCTCGCCGTGGAACCCGGCGCCGACCAGCGCACCGTGGGGGAGCGGGCCTCGCTGGACAAGGCCACGATGGCGGAGATGGTCGGCCGGCTGGTCCGGCGCGGCCTGGTGCTGCGCCGCCGCGACCCCGCCGACGGCCGCCGCAAGCTGCTGACGCTCTCACCTGCCGGAACGGTACTGCTGCAGCAGGTCTCGCCGAGCGTGGCCCGGGTGCAGCGGGAGCTGCTCGAACCACTGGACGAGACCCAGGGCAGCGAACTGATGTCCGCCCTCGGCCGGCTGGCCAGGATGGACGAGCTGGCGCTGGAGACCATGCACGACGCGCGCCCGATCCTGGACGCGCCGCGGGTGGTCGGCTACCTGATCCGGGTCGCCCAGCAGGTGCACACCCGGCTCTGGACCGAACTGGTCCCGGGCGAGCTGACGGCGCCTCAGTACGCGGTGCTGGAGGTGCTGTCGGTCGAGCCCGGTATAGACCAGCGCACGGTGGGCGAGCGGGCCTCGCTGGACAAGGCCACCATGGCCGAGCTGATCAGCCGGCTGGTCCGGCGCGGCCTGGTGCTGCGGCGCCGCGACCCCGCCGACGGCCGCCGCAACCTGCTCGCCCTCTCCCCGGCCGGCACCGAGCTGCTGGCCCAGGTCCAGGGCGGCGTCGACGAGGTCCAGCGGCAGCTGCTGGAGCCGCTGGCGCCCGCCGAGCGCGAGACCGTGGTCACGCTGCTCGCGGTCACGGCCCGGCTCATCGAGAGCTGACCCGGCCCGCGGGGCCCGGGCCCGGACCCGGGCCCGGCCCGCGGCGCTCCGCCGCCGCCGTCAGCTCTCCGTCGTCCTCCGGTCGAAGACCAGCGGGCGGGCGCTGCGGACGGCGGTGGTGATCGCGCCGAGCAGCACCGCGTCCTCGCCGAGCGCGCTGGGGACCACCTCGGGACGCAGCGGCGAGATCCGGTGCAGCGTCTGCCGCACGGTGTCGAGCAGCAGGTCGGCGCTGTGGCCGACGCCGCCGCCGAGGACCACCAGGTCGGGGTCGATCACCGCGGACACGGCGGCGACCACGTGGGCGACCCGCTCGCCCTCCTGCCGGACCGCCGAGACGGCCGCCGGATGCCCGCGCCGGGCGGCCTCGAACACCTTCTTGGCATTGAGCGGCCCGGTCATGCCCAGGTCGCGCGCGGCCTGGACGACGGCGTCGCCGGAGACCGCGGCCTCGGCCAGGTCGGCCGGGCTGGCGGCGGTCGGCCCCGAGGGCAGCGGCAGGAAGCCGATCTCGCCGGCCGCGCCGCCGGCCCCCCGGAACAGCTCGCCGTCGACCACGATCCCCATGCCGAGGCCGGTGCCGATCAGCACGTAGACGAACAGCCGGCTGTCGGCGCCGCGGCCCTCGGCGTACTCGCCGAGGGCGGCGAGGTTGGCGTCGTTGTGCACGCTGAGCGCGGTGCCGAGTCCCGCGCGCATGTCGGCGAACAGGCCAGGACGGCCCCAGCCGGGCAGGTTGCCGGCGTAGCGGACCCGTCCCGAGTCGCTGTCGAAGACGCCGGGAGTGCCGACCGCGGCGTGGACGATGTCGCCGCGCCCCAGACCGGCCTCGGCGGTGAGCCGCTCGGCGGTCTCCACCACGGTCCTGGCGACGGCGGCCCCGGTGCGCCCCCGGTTGGGGACGTCGGCGCGGGCGATCACCGCGCCGGCCAGATCGGCCACGGCCAGCCGCAGCCAGGCCCGGCCGATGTCGATGCCGAGGACGTGCCCGGCGGTCGGGTCGGGCTCGTAGAGCAGGGCGGTCCGGCCCCGGTCGGGGGCCAGCGTCCCGGCCTCGCGGACCAGTCCGGCCTGTTCCAGGGCGGCCAGCGCGGCGGAGACGGTGGGCTTGGACAGCCCGGTGTCACGGGCCAGTTGGGCCCGTGACACCGGGCCGATCGCGCGCAGCCGCTCCAGCAGGAGCCATTCGTTGTTGCTGCGCAGCCGCTGCCGGTTCCACGGCTGTTCGGCAGGGTGCTCGGCCATCGTGCCTCTCGTGTCGTGGAGCGCTCGTGTCGGTTGGGTTCTGCCCGGCGGGTGACGCGCAGACTGGGGGACCACTGACTGGGGGACCACTGTAGGGGCTGCGGCCGGGCTTGTATCCGGCCAGGCCACAGCTCCGTTGCGATCTCCGGGCAGGGGGTTCGACCCCTTGACGTCTAAAGTTAAGTTATTTAACTTAACAATGTCCCTGTCTCTCGAAAACCCTCCCGGAGGTAGCGGTGTCCGGAACCCCCGCACCCAGCGCCCCGTCCGCTCCCGGTTCCCCGGTCGGCTCGGCAGCCGACGCGGCGGCCACGGCCACCGTCGGACTCTCGCGCCGCATCGGCCTCTTCCAGGCGACCGCCATCAACATGAGCCAGATGGTCGGGGTCGGCCCCTTCATCACCATCCCGGTCATGGTGGTGGCCTTCGGCGGCCCGCAGGCGATCATCGGCTGGATCGCCGGTGCACTGCTCGCCCTGGTCGACGGCCTGGTCTGGGCCGAGCTCGGCGCCTCGCTGCCGGGCTCCGGCGGCACCTATGTCTACCTCCGTGAGGCGTTCCAGTACCGCTCGGGCCGGCTGATGCCGTTCCTGTTCGTCTGGACCGCGATGATCTTCATTCCGCTGATCATGTCCACCGGCGTCGTCGGCCTGGTCTCCTACCTGCAGTTCCTCTGGCCGAGCATGACCTCGCTCCAGGGCGACTTCGTCGGCGTCGGCGTGGTCGTGCTGGTGGTGGTGCTGCTCTGGCGCAAGGTCGAGAGCATCGGCAAGCTCTCGGTGGTGATGTGGGCCGTGATGCTGGTGGCCGTCGCCGCCCTGATCATCGCCTCCTACACCCACTTCCACGCCGGGCAGGCGTTCGACTGGCCGGCCCACGCCATCCAGCTGACCCACGGACAGTTCTGGATCGGCTTCGCCTCCGGTCTGACCATCGGCATCTACGACTACCTCGGCTACAACACCGCCTCCTACATGGGCGCCGAGATCAAGCAGCCGGGCCGGACCATGCCCCGGGCGATCATCTTCTCGATCGTCTCGGTCATGTGCATCTACCTGGTGATGCAGATCGGCGTGCTCGGGGTGGTCAACTGGCACGACATGCTCGACACCCACTCCCCGGCCTTCAGCTCGGTCGCCTCGGTGGTGCTGGAGAAGGCCTGGGGCCACTCGGTCGCCGAGGTGATCACCGTGCTGATCCTGATCACGGCCTTCGCCTCGGTCTTCGCCGGACTGCTCGGCGGCTCCCGGGTCCCCTACGACGCGGCCCGCGACCGGGTGTTCTTCAAGGAGTTCGGAAAGCTGCACCCCAAGCACCGCTTCCCGGTCCTCGGGCTGCTCACCATGGGCGTGATCACCGCGGCCGGCTTCCTGCTCGGCCGGCTGACCAACCTCAGCACCCTGATCGACCTGCTGACCACGGTGATGGTGATCGTCCAGTCGCTGGCCCAGGTGGTGGCGGTGACCGTGCTGCGCAAGCGGCAGCCGAACCTCAGGCGCCCCTACAAGATGTTCCTGTACCCGGCGCCCAGCATCCTGGCCGGTGTCGGCTGGCTGGTCATCTACGGCTACGCGGACAAGGCCGCGCCCGGCATCCACCCCATCGAGTGGTCGCTGGCCTGGGTCGCCGCGGGCTGCCTGGCCTTCCTGCTCTGGTCCAAGGTGGAGCGGGTCTGGCCGTTCGGCCCCAAGGAGATCCGCGAGGAGTACCTGGAGGAGCAGCGGCAGGCCGGGGCGGCCGGCGCCGCGGTCGCCGGCTGAGCCACCGCTCGGCCCCGCGCCGCCGTTCCCCGGGATGCCGGGGAACGGCGGCGTGTCCAGAATGGGTCTATGGCCAAGAACAAGGACGGCGCGTCCCAGCACACGATCGCTGGTCGGACGGTGAGCACCCGCATGATCGTGCTGGTGGTGGCCGCGATCCTGGCGATCTGGTTCATTCTGATGAACACCGCCTCGGTGAAGATCCACCTCTGGGGGCTGTCCACCGTCAGCACGCCGATGTGGGTGATGACGGCGGTCATCTTCCTCGTCGGGATACTGATCGGGAAGTTCCTCTGGCGCAGCCGGGACAGGTGACCCGAGCGCCCGCCGACCCGGCCCGGCCCCCCGATTCGCGGGGTGCCGGGCCGGGTCGCGTCGCGGCTACGGCTGCTCGGGCGCCGCGGCCGCGGCCGCCTGCTCGGCCTCGGCGCGGGCCTTCATGGCCTCCTCCAGCGTCGGCGACTCGTCCCAGACCGACTGGAAGCCCAGCCGCAGCGCCTCCGCGAGCGAGGCGTGACGGATCGCCAGCGAGGTGGTCGCGCCGGTCCGGGCGACCGGGTCGGGCATGTCGAAGAGCACGGTCGAGCGGTCCGCGATGATCAGCTTCAGCGGCAGGGTGTCGGCGATCCGGACCTCCTCGCCGACCTCCACGAACTGCCGGACGACCGCCAGCACCTCCGGGTCGTCGAGCATGTCCCTGGTGTAGAGCGAGCGGGTCGTGCGGCCTGCCGCCTGCAGTCTGGCGGAGGCCTCCAGGCCGGCCACGTTCTCGGCCGGTGGGGTGACGTAGGGCGGCCGGGAGAAGCTGAGCAGCTCGCGCTCGGCCTCGGACTGGATCCGGGCGAAGCGCTCGCTGGTGTCGGCGGCGTCGCGCAGCACCTCGACGTAGTCCAGCGGGTCGGTGTGGGTGCGACCGCTGTCCCAGGTCGGCAGCAGCTCCTGGGCGAGCTCGTCGGACAGTCGCTCCAGCCGGCCGAGCGAGCGGCGCTGCTGCTCCATCAGCCGGTTGACCGCGGTCTCCGGGGCGACGGCCGAGTAGCCGGCGACCTTTCCCGGGTGCAGTATCGCGAGTTGACGCCTGGTCAGCCCCTCCAGGACGTCGTAGACCCGCTGCCGGGGGACCTGTGCCTCGCGGGCGACCTCTGCCGCAGTGAACACATCGCGGCGGATCAGGGCGAGGTAGACCCGCGCCTCGTAGTTGGTGAGTCCGAGCTCTTCTAGGTCTGCCGCGCGCCTGTCGTCCGTATGCATAAGGGAACCGTAGTGGCGGGGGTCCCTGCTTTGGCAAGAGCTCTTCGAAACCTGTCTGTTCCGGGGTCGAATCGCAGGCGGGAGGCGTCGGGGGGATGTTCGACAGCATGCACCACTGAGCGTGGTGTCTCGGTATCAGACTGTCATGTTCATGGCAGTACTTGCGACGGGAATCCACCGTTAAGGCCTGGTTCGATCGCGGTGCCCGACCACTTACCTGCCGTAAGGCTAGCCCCGGCTGAGGAATTGTCGGTGCCGCACGGTACGGTGCCCCTCTCGAATCCGAGAACCGTGTGCAGAGCCATCCTGGAGCCCTACCGTCATGTCCGAAACCCCGGTCGACACCGCGACCGACCCCACTGGTCCAGAGCCGACGCCGGCGCCGGCGTCCGACGCCGCGGCCGGACCCAGCTACCTGAGCCACAAGCAGATCATGGTGGTCATGGGCGGCCTGATGGCCGGCATGCTGCTCGCCGCCCTCGACCAGAGCATCGTCGGCACCGCACTGCCGACGATCGTCAGTCAGCTCGGCGGCATCGACAAGCTGTCCTGGGTGGTCACCGCCTACCTGCTGACCTCCACCGCGGCCACCCCGCTCTGGGGGAAGATCTCCGACCTCTACGGCCGCCGGATCATCTTCCAGACCGCCATCGTGGTCTTCCTGGTCGGCTCCGCCCTCGCCGGGCTCAGCCAGAACATGGGCGAGCTGATCGGGTTCCGCGCCCTCCAGGGCATCGGCGGCGGCGGTCTGATGTCGCTGGCCTTCGCCATCATCGGCGACGTCATACCCCCGCGCGAGCGCGGTCGCTACCAGGGCCTGATGGGCGCGGTCTTCGGCCTCGCCAGCGTCGCCGGACCGCTGCTCGGCGGCTGGTTCACCGACAGCATCGGCTGGCGCTGGATCTTCTACATCAACCTGCCGATCGGCATCGGCGCCTTCATCGTCTGCTCCTTCGCGCTGAAGCTGCCGGTCAACCGCCGCGAGCACGCCATCGACTACCTCGGCGCGACCGCCATCGTCGCCGCCGTCACCAGCCTGCTGCTCTACCTGAACTGGGCCGGCACCTCCTACGGATGGGCCTCCTGGCAGGGCCTGGCGCTGCTGTTCGGCTCGATCCTGCTGACCGTCGGCTTCGTGCTGATCGAGATGCGCGTCGCCGAGCCGATCCTGCCGATGCGGCTGTTCCGCAACTCCATCTTCTCGGTCGGCAACTCCTACGGCTTCTTCGCCGGCTTCGCCATGTTCGGCGGCATCATCTACCTGCCGCTGTACCTCCAGGCGGTGCAGGGCATGTCGGCCATGATGTCGGGCCTGGGGATGCTGCCCGCCATCGCCGGGATCATGGCCACCTCGGTCAGCTCCGGCCGGATGATCGCCAGGACCGGCAAGTACAAGATCTTCCCGATCATCGGCGCGATCGTGATCATCACCTCGCTGCTGCTGCTCAGCACCATCACCAACACCACGGCCTACTGGCAGATCGCCGTCTACGCCTTCATCTTCGGCGCCGGCCTCGGGCTCACCATGCAGACGCTGGTGACCGCCATCCAGAACTCGGTCCACTTCACCGACATGGGCGTGGCCACCGCCTCGGCCACGTTCTTCCGGCAGATCGGCGCCTCCATCGGCACCGCGATCTTCGGCACCGTGATGACCACCCGGACGGCGCACTACCTGGCCCAGGAGTTCAAGGACCGGCCCGGCGCCGCCGCCGGTGCGAGCGGGATCGACACCAACAACATCCAGGCCATCCACCACCTGCCGGCCCCGGTCAAGGAACTGGTCACGTCCGCCTTCGCGCACGCGATCGGTGACCTGTTCCTGGCCGGCGTGCCCTTCATCGCCATCGCCCTGGTGCTCGGCTTCTTCCTGAAGGAGAAGCCGCTGGCCACCATGGACGGCGCGGAGATGGCGGCCCCCGCGCACTGACGGTGGATCGGCCCGGTCGCGGGCCGGGGGCGCGGGGCGCGGGCCGGGGGTCGGGGGTCGGGGGTCGGCGGGGAGGTTCCGCCGGCCCCCGGCGCTCGCGGATCACCACCGTCGGCCTAATAGCCACATATGCGTCAAATCGGCACGTATCGTGCTGGCATGGCAATCAAGTCCCCGGGGGCTCTTCGGAAGGCCGGGCTCGGCGTGCGGCTGCTCGGCGCCAGCGTGCTCGCGGGCGTGCTCGTGGCCGGTCTCTGCGCGCCGCTGGTCGGGCTGGCCGGGATGAGCGCCAGGTCCGCCGTCGACGACTTCAACCAGCTCCCCGACGACCTGGCCGCCCCGGCGCTGGCCCAGGCGTCGACCGTCTACGACGCCGGGGGCGGGGTGATCGCCTCGGTCTACTCGCGGAACCGCACCGTCGTCCCGCTCGGCCAGATCGCGCCGATCATGCGCAGCGCGCTGATCGACATCGAGGACCACCGCTTCTACCAGCACGGCGCCCTGGACCTGGCGGGCACGCTGCGCGCGCTGACCAGCAACGCCGACTCCGGGGGCGTGAGCCAGGGCGGATCGACGCTGACCCAGCAGTACGTCAAGAACATCTTCGTGGAGGCGGCGGGCGACGACCAGGCCAAGGTACTGGAGGCCCAGCGGCAGACCACCGGGCGCAAGATCAAGGAGCTCCGGTACGCCATGAAACTGGAGCAGACCCTGACCAAGGACCAGATCCTGGCCGACTACCTGAACATCACCTTCTTCGGCGAGCAGGCCTACGGCGTGGAGGCGGCGGCCGAGCGCTACTTCAGCGTCCACGCCTCCCAGCTGACGGCCCCGCAGGCGGCGCTGCTGGCCGGGCTGGTGCAGTCGCCCTCGGCCTACGACCCGGTCAACCGGCCGGGCCTGGCCCTGCAGCGGCGCAACCAGGTGCTGGAGGCGATGGCCGGCTACGGCACGATCTCCCGGGCCCAGGCGGCGGCGTACGAGGCGTCGGACCTGGGGCTGAACGTCAGCCAGCCGAAGGAGGGGTGCATCACCGCCCGCCTGGGCGAGGCGTTCTTCTGCGACTACGTGGAGCGCGCCATCCTGCAGGACCCGACCTTCGGACCGACTCCGGCCGCGCGGCAGGCGCTCTGGGACCGGGGCGGGCTGCAGATCCACAGCACCCTCGACCCCAGGAGCGAGCAGGCGGCGACGGCCTCGGTGACCCGGCACGCCTATCCCGGCGACCGGGCCGCCGCCGCCATCTCCATGGTCCAGCCGGGCACCGGCAGGATCCTCGCCATGGCGCAGAGCCGCCCCTACGGCAACGCGGACAACCAGACCGAGCTGAACTACAACTCCGACCGGCTGACCGGCGGCGGCAGCGGCTTCCCCACCGGCTCCACCTTCAAGGCGGTGACCGCGGCGGCGGCCCTGGAGAAGGGCATCCCGATGTCCACCGTCGCCGACGTGCCCTACCAGGCGAACTACCCGGCCATGGTGGACTGCACCGGCGCGGTCCACCCGGAGACCCCGGGCGACCAGAACGACAGCCCGGACCTCAAGGGCCGGTTCAACATGAAGACCGCCATGGCCAAGTCGGTCAACACCTACTTCGTCCCGCTGGAGGCGGTGACCGGGCTGTGCAACGTGGTCCACATGGCGCAGAAGCTGGGGCTCGGTTACCAGGCGGCGCTGGACCCGAACGACCCGGACCGGCTCTACCCGCTGGAGCAGGTCCAGTCGCTGACGCTGGGGGTCAACTCCTACACCCCGCTGCAGATCGCCGAGGCGTACGCGGCCTTCGCCGCCGACGGCGAGTACTGCAAGCCGATGGCGATCGCCTCGGTCAGCGACAACACCGGGCGGGTCCTCAGCGTGCCGCGGCCGCAGTGCAGCCAGGTGATGTCGCCGACCACGGCCGAGTCCGTCAACACCCTGCTCGCCAGCGTCGTCGCCGACGGCGGCACGGCCTCCAGCATCGGCAACATCGGCTGGCAGGACGCCGGCAAGACCGGCACCACCAACAGCAGCCTCCAGGTCTGGTTCACCGGCTACACCCGGCAGATCTCCGCGTCCACCGTCATCAGCGACACCACGGCGCCGCTGGCCTCGCTCAACGGGATCAACCTCGGCCCGGACTACTTCCCCACCGCCTACGGCTTCTCGATGGCCGGCCCGATCTGGGCGCAGGCGATGACCGGCGCGATGGCCGGACTGCCGCAGGCGCCGCTGGACGAGACCCCGTTCACCGACCCCGACCCGGCGCTGCCCCCGGGCGCCTCGCCCGCGCCCGCCGCCACCAGCGGCTCGG
>Ga0302314_10016948_pt1 | contig 12266 bp, 9 predicted proteins | sample III_Palsa_N2_3_FD_200533 | JGI IMG/M metagenome (GOLD analysis project Ga0302314, IMG submission 200533) | Peat permafrost microbial communities from Stordalen Mire near Abisko, Sweden - III_Palsa_N2_3 | ecosystem: Environmental > Terrestrial > Soil > Palsa > Peat permafrost | place: Sweden...
ACTCCTATGAGGCGCTGGACGGCGCCAAGGTCTGCATCGTCACCGCCGGCGTGCCGCGCAAGCCGGGCATGAGCCGCGACGATCTCCTCAGCATCAATCTCAAGGTGATGGAGCAGGTCGGCGCCGGTATCAAGAAATACGCGCCCGACGCCTTCGTCATCTGCATCACCAACCCGCTGGATGCGATGGTCTGGGCGCTGCAGAAGGCCTCGGGCATGCCGCACAAGAAGGTGGTGGGCATGGCGGGCGTGCTGGATTCCTCGCGCTTCCGTTATTTCCTCGCCGACGAATTCAACGTCTCGGTCGAAGACGTCACCGCTTTCGTGCTCGGCGGCCATGGCGACACCATGGTGCCGCTGGTGAAATATTCCACGGTGGCCGGCATCCCGCTGCCTGACCTCGTCAAGATGGGCTGGACCTCGCAGGCCCGGATCGACGAAATCGTCGACCGCACCCGCAACGGCGGCGCCGAGATCGTCAATTTGTTGAAGACCGGCTCGGCGTTCTACGCGCCGGCCGCCTCGGCGGTTATGATGGCCGAGAGCTATCTGCGCGACAAGAAGCGCGTGCTGCCCTGCGCGGCCTATCTCAACGGCGAATATGGCGTGAAGGACATGTATGTCGGCGTGCCCACCGTGATCGGTTCAAAGGGTGTCGAGCGCATTGTCGAGATCGAACTGGCCGGCAAGGACCGCGAAGCGTTCGACAAGTCGGTCGGCGCGGTGCAGGGCCTGGTCGATGCCTGCAAGAAGATCGCGCCCGACCTGCTCGGCAAATAATCGGCGGCAGGCCGTACACCCAAGATATACCCAAGACCGGAGCTGGCGCTGACGCGAGCTCCGGAAAGCGAGGCAGCACTAACACGGTGAAATTCCCAAGCGGATGGGGCTTCTCGTTTCAGACTTGGCTTTATTCTGGTATATGGTATACCACGAGGAATGCGAAGCGAGTTCCGAATTCGCCGCACCAGGGGTCCGGAGAGCGTCCAAATGAATATCCATGAATACCAGGCCAAGGCGCTGCTGCACGAATTCGGCGTGCCGATCTCCAAGGGCGTGCCGGTGCTGCGGGCGTCCGACTCCGACGTTGCCGCGAAAACGCTGCCTGGTCCGGTCTGGGTGGTGAAGAGCCAGATCCACGCCGGCGGCCGCGGCAAGGGTAAATTCAAGGAAGCATCCGCCGGCGACAAAGGCGGCGTGCGGATCGCCAAGTCGGTCGCCGAGGTCAACGAATTCGCCAAGCAGATGCTGGGCGCGACCCTGGTCACGGTGCAGACCGGGCCGCACGGCAAGCAGGTCAACCGGCTCTACATTGAGGACGGCTCCGACATCGACAAGGAGTTCTATTTGTCGATCCTGGTCGATCGCGAGACCGCCGAAGTTTCGTTCGTGGTCTCCACCGAAGGCGGCGTCAACATCGAGGACGTAGCGCACAACAGCCCGGAAAAGATCGTGACCTTCTCGGTCGACCCGGCAACCGGCATCATGAACCATCACGGCCGCACCGTTGCCAAGGCGCTGGGATTGAGCGGCGATCTCGCCAAGCAGGCGGAAAAATTGGTCGCGCAGCTTTATACCGCGTTCGTCGCCAAGGACATGGCGATGCTCGAAATCAACCCGCTGGTCGTCACCAAGCAGGGCGATCTGCGCGTGCTCGACGCCAAGGTTTCGTTCGACGACAACTCGCTGTTTCGCCATCCCGAAGTGGTGGCGTTGCGCGATGAGACCGAGGAAGACGCCAAGGAAATCGAGGCGTCGAAATACGAACTGAATTACGTGGCGCTCGATGGCAACATCGGCTGCATGGTCAACGGCGCCGGGTTGGCCATGGCGACCATGGACATCATCAAGCTCTACGGCATGGCGCCGGCGAATTTCCTCGATGTCGGCGGCAGCGCCACCAAGGAGCGCGTCGCCGCCGCCTTCAAGATCATCACCGCCGATCCCAACGTGAAGGGTATCCTGGTCAACATCTTCGGCGGCATCATGAAATGCGACGTGATCGCCGACGGCGTGGTCGCCGCGGTCAAGGACGTCGGCCTCCAAGTGCCGCTGGTGGTTCGGCTGGAAGGCACCAATGTCGACGCCGGCAAGAAGATCATCCGCGAATCCGGTCTCAATGTGCTGTCCGCCGACGATCTCGACGACGCCGCGCAGAAAATCGTCAAGGCCGTAAAGGGAGGCTGAGCCGATGGCCGAGGACCATTTCGCCGCGCCAACGCCGCTTGAGGAGCATCGCAAACTCGCGGTGTTCGCGGGCGAGTGGAGCGGCGACGAGATGGTCTATCCGTCGCGCTGGACCACAGGAGGGCCCGCCACCTCCCACGTCGTCGCCCGCATCGATCTGAACGGCTTCTACCTGATCCAGGATAGCCGCCAGACCCGCGACGGCCAGGAGACCTTCGCGACCCATGGCGTGTTCACCTATGATCGCGACGACCGGCTCTACAAATTATTCTGGCACGATTCGCTCGGCTACTATCCGCCGTCGCCGGCTTCCGGCGGCTGGAGCGGAAAGTCGCTGGTGCTGGTGCGAGGCTCGCTGCGCGGCAACGCGCGCCATGTCTACGAAGTCCTCGACGACAACAGCTACAGCCTGAAAATCCAGTTCTCGCCCGACGCGGAAGGATGGGCCGACGTGCTCACCGGCGTGTATCGGCGTGTCCACTAATCCCGTCTCGCAACCCGTCTTGGTCGTCTCGCGAAAGCAGTCTTAACCCATGCCCATCCTGATCGATAAGAACACCAAAGTCATCTGCCAGGGTTTCACCGGCAAGAACGGCACGTTCCATTCCGAGGCGGCGATCGCCTATGGCACCAAGATGGTCGGCGGCACCTCGCCGGGCAAAGGCGGATCGAAACATCTCAATCTGCCGGTGTTCGATACCGTGATGGAAGCGCGCGAAAAGACCGGCGCCGATGCATCCGTGATCTACGTGCCGCCGCCGGGCGCCGCCGACGCGATCTGCGAAGCCATCGATGCGGAAATCCCGCTGATCGTCTGCATCACCGAAGGCATTCCGGTGCTCGACATGGTGCGGGTCAAGAGATCGTTGAGCGGATCGAAATCCCGCCTGATCGGGCCGAACTGTCCGGGCGTGATGACCGCCGGCGAATGCAAGATCGGCATCATGCCGGCCAACATCTTCAAGCCCGGCAATGTCGGCATCGTGTCGCGTTCGGGCACCCTGACCTATGAAGCGGTGTTCCAGACCACCCAGGAAGGCCTCGGCCAGACCACCGCGGTCGGCATCGGCGGCGATCCGGTCAAGGGCACCGAATTCATCGATATGCTCGAGATGTTTTTGGCCGACCCCCACACCACCTCGATCGTGATGATCGGTGAAATCGGCGGTTCCGCCGAGGAAGACGCCGCCCAGTTCCTGAAAGACGAGGCCAAGCGCGGCCGCAAGAAGCCGATGGTCGGCTTCATTGCCGGTGTTACCGCACCTCCCGGTCGCCGCATGGGGCACGCCGGCGCGATCATTTCCGGTGGCAAGGGCGACGCCGGTTCCAAGACCGCGGCGATGGAATCCGCCGGAATTACCGTCTCGCCGTCCCCGGCGCGGCTCGGAAAGACTCTTGTCGAAAAATTGAAATCCTAATTCACTTTTTAGTTCTTTTGGGGGCGAAGATTCGCCCCATATGGGGTAAACAACTCCCAACCCGCTGATCCGGTATCCGGATCGGCGATTGCGCCGTCTTCTACGCGCGAAAGTAAAAAATCCAGGACGCCATCATGTCTCGCCAGGACGCGAATGCCGCATTTGCCCTCTCCTCGTTTTTGCAGGGCACCAACGCCGCCTATATCGACGATCTCTACGCCCGCTACGAACAGGACCCCGGCTCGGTCGACGCCGAGTGGCAGGAATTCTTCAAGAGGCTGAAAGACACCCCGGACGACGTCCGGAAGAACGCCGAAGGCGCCTCCTGGGGCCGGGACAATTGGCCGCTGGCGCCGCGCGACGATCTGACCTCAGCGCTTGATGGCAACTGGGCGCAAGTCGAAAAAGCCGTCGGCACCAAGCTTGCCGCCAAGGCGCAGGCCAAAGGCGGGGAACAATCGGCAGGCGATGTCCATCAGGCCACCCGCGATTCGGTACGCGCCTTGATGCTGGTTCGCGCCTACCGCATGCGCGGCCATTTCCATGCCAATCTCGACCCACTCGGGATCGAGGCGCCGCGCGATCGCGAGGAACTCGATCCGCGCTCCTACGGCTTTGTCGACGCCGATTTCGACCGCAAGATCTTCCTCGACCATGTGCTGGGGCTGGAATACGCCAGCTTGCGGGAAATCGTCGCGATCTGCGAACGCACTTACTGCCAGACGGTCGGCGTCGAGTTCATGCACATTACCAACGGCGCGCAGAAGGCCTGGATCCAGGAGCGCATCGAGGGGCCGGATAAGGAGATCAGCTTTACCCGCGAGGGTCGGCGCGCGATCCTCAACAAGCTGGTCGAATCCGAAGGTTTCGAGAAATTCTGCGACGTCAAATTCACCGGCACCAAGCGGTTCGGTCTCGACGGCGCCGAATCGCTGATCCCGGCGCTGGAGCAGATCATCAAGCGTGGCGGCAATCTCGGCATCAAGGAGATCGTCGTCGGCATGCCGCATCGCGGCCGTCTCAACGTCCTGACGCAGGTGCTGGGCAAGCCGCATCGCGCGCTGTTTCATGAATTCAAGGGCGGCTCCGCCAATCCCGACGCGGTCGAAGGTTCCGGCGACGTCAAATATCATCTCGGCGCGTCATCGGACCGCGAGTTCGACGGCAACCGGATCCATCTGTCGCTGACCGCCAATCCCTCGCATCTGGAGATCGTCGATCCGGTGGTGCTCGGCAAGGTTCGCGCCAAGCAGGACCAGCATGGCGATCCGCCGGACCAGCGCATTTCGGTGTTGCCGCTGCTGATGCACGGCGACGCGGCGTTCGCCGGCCAGGGCGTGGTGGCGGAATGCTTTGGGCTGTCGGACCTCAAGGGTTATCGCACCGGCGGTTCGCTGCATTTCATCGTCAACAACCAGATCGGGTTCACGACCTACCCGCGTTATTCGCGCTCCTCGCCCTATCCTTCCGATGTGGCGAAGATGATCGATGCGCCGATCTTCCACGTCAACGGCGACGATCCGGAAGCCGTGGTGTTCGCGGCCAAGGTTGCGATCGAGTTCCGGCAGAAATTCCACAAGCCCGTCGTGATCGACATGTTCTGCTATCGCAGGCATGGCCATAACGAAGGCGACGAGCCGGCGTTCACCCAGCCGGTGATGTACAAGAAGATCGCGTCGCATCCGACCACGCTGGAGATCTATGCCAAGCGGCTGATCGCCGAAGGCGTGATGACCGAAGGCGAGGTTGACAAGGCCAAGGCCGACTGGCGCGCCAGGCTCGATGCCGAGCTTGAGGCCGGCACCGGTTACAAGCCCAACAAGGCGGACTGGCTCGACGGCAAATGGGCCGGCTTCAAATCCGCCGATGCGGAAGAGGATCCGCGTCGCGGCGTCACCGGCGTCGATCTGTCGGTGCTCAAGGATATCGGCCGCAAGATCACCAAGGTGCCGGATGGCTTCCGGGCTCACCGCACCATCCAGCGTTTTCTGGAAAATCGCGCCAAGGCGATCGACACCGGTGTCGGGATCGACTGGGCGACCGGCGAAGGGCTGGCGTTCTGCACCCTGCTGCAGGAAGGCCATCACGTCCGGCTGTCGGGCCAGGACAGCGAGCGCGGTACCTTCTCGCAGCGCCATTCGGTGCTGATCGACCAGGAAGACGAGAGCCGCTACACACCGTTCAATCATCTCGGCGGCGATCAGGGGCACTACGAAGTCATCAACTCGCTATTGTCGGAGGAGGCGGTACTCGGTTTCGAGTACGGCTATTCGCTGGCGGAGCCGACGGCGCTGACGATCTGGGAAGCGCAGTTCGGCGACTTCGCCAACGGCGCGCAGGTGCTGTTCGACCAGTTCATCTCGTCGGGCGAGCGCAAATGGCTGCGCATGTCGGGTCTCGTCTGCATGCTGCCGCATGGCTATGAAGGGCAGGGGCCGGAGCATTCTTCCGCGCGGCTCGAGCGTTTCCTGCAGATGTGCGCCGAAGACAACATGCAGGTGGTTTATGCCACCACGCCGGCCAATTTCTTCCACGTGCTGCGGCGTCAATTGCATCGCGAAATCCGCAAGCCGCTGATCTTGATGACGCCAAAGTCGCTGCTGCGGCACAAGCGCGCGGTGTCGCGGCTCGACGAGATGGGTGCAGACACCACGTTCCATCGTATCCTCTACGATGACGCGGCGATGCAGCCCGATGAGAAGATCAAGCTGGTGCCGGACGACAAGATCCGCCGCGTCGTGCTGTGCTCGGGCAAGGTCTATTACGACATTTACGACGAGCGCGAAAAACGCGGCATCGATGATGTCTACATCATGCGTGTCGAGCAGCTGTATCCGGTGCCACTGAAGGCGCTGGTGCAGGAACTCGGACGGTTCAAGAGTGCCGAACTGGTGTGGTGCCAGGAAGAGCCGCGCAACATGGGCGCGTGGCATTTTATCGAGCCCTATCTCGAATGGGTGCTGAACCAGATCAACGCGCCGAACAAGCGTCCGCGTTACGCCGGACGCGCCGCGGCCGCGGCGACCGCCACCGGTTTGATGTCGAAGCATCTGGCGCAGCTCAAGGCTCTGCTGGATGACGCGCTGAACTAACATTTAGAAATCATCATGCCCGGGCGGGAGCGCGAAGCGCGTTTTCGCACTCGATGTCCCGGACATCGAAGTCTTGCACGTCGAAGTCCTGCACGTCGAAGTCTTGCACAGTGAAATTGATTTTAAGGCGTGGATGGCCGGGACGAGCCCGGCCATGACGCAAAGAGGAAACGACATCATGGTTGAAATTCGCGTTCCGACACTCGGCGAATCCGTGACCGAGGCTACCATCGGCCGCTGGTTCAAGAAGGCCGGCGATGCCGTTGCGGTCGACGAACCGTTGGTCGAGCTCGAGACCGATAAGGTCACGATCGAGGTGCCGGCGCCATCGGCGGGCACCCTCGGCGAGATCACGGCCAAGGACGGCGAGACCGTCGCGGTCGGCGCGCTGCTCGGACAGATCACGGAAGGCGGAGCGTCTGCCGCCGCCAAGCCGGCTGCGGCGCCCGCCAAGGCCGCGGCTGCACCGCCTGCCGCTGCCGTGGCATCGGCGCCCGCTCCAGCAGCGCCCAAGGTGGCTGACAAGGCGCCGCCAACCGACGCCCCGCTGGCGCCGTCGGTGCGCAAGATCGCCACCGAGAGTGGCATCGATGCCTCCACCGTTCCGGGCTCGGGCAAGGATGGCCGCGTCACCAAGGGCGACATGCTCGCCGCGATCGAGAAAGCCGCTTCGGCGCCGACGCCGGTGAACCAGCCGGCCGCCGCGGTGCAGGTTCGCGCGCCCTCGCCCGCCGATGATGCGGCACGCGAGGAACGCGTGAAGATGACGCGGCTGCGTCAGACCATCGCCCGTCGCCTCAAGGACGTGCAGAACACCGCTGCGATGCTCACGACCTTCAACGAGGTCGACATGAGCCACATCATGGCGATGCGGGCCCAATACAAGGACGTGTTCGAGAAGAAGCACGGCAGCAAACTGGGGTTCATGGGCTTCTTCACCAAGGCCTGCGTGCAGGCCTTAAAGGACATTCCGGCCGCCAATGCCGAGATCGACGGCACCGATCTGATCTACAAGAATTATTATCACGTCGGCGTCGCCGTCGGCACCGACAAGGGTCTCGTGGTGCCGGTGGTGCGCGACTGCGATCGCAAGTCGATTGCCGATATCGAAAAAAGCATCGCCGATTTCGGCCGGCGCGCGCGCGACGGCCAGCTCAAGATCGATGAAATGCAGGGCGGTACCTTTACCATCACCAATGGCGGCATCTACGGCTCGCTGATGTCGACGCCGATCCTGAACGCGCCGCAGTCCGCCATTCTCGGTATGCACAAGATCCAGGATCGCCCGGTGGCGATTGGCGGCAAGGTCGAGATTCGCCCGATGATGTATCTGGCGCTGTCCTACGATCACCGCGTGATCGACGGCAAGGAGGCGGTGACGTTCCTGGTGCGGGTCAAGGAAAGCCTGGAAGATCCGGCGCGGCTGGTGCTGGATCTCTGATCGGATTGCCGAAGCTTTGGGGCGGCGGTATCGGCGGCGCCCAGTGACGATGCGTGCGTATGATGGGGGCTGATTTGACCGACAAAGTTGTCATCATCACCGGCGGCAGCCGAGGCATCGGCCGCGCCACCGCCATTGCCGCGGCCGCGCGCGGATTTCGCGTCGTCGTCGGCTATGCCACCAACAAAGCCGCGGCCGATGAAGTGATATCGGCGATCGAGGCAAAAAACGGCAAGGCGATCGCGGTGAAATGCGACGTCGCCGAAGAGAGCGATATCCTGAGGCTGTTCGAGGCCGCCGACGAGTTCGGGACGCTCGGCGCGCTGGTCAACAATGGCGGCATTGTCGGCAAAAGCGGAGTGCGGGTCGATGAGATGTCGGCCGAGCGCATCCAGCGCGTGATGGCCGTCAATGTCACCGGCAGCATTCTGTGCGCGCGCGAGGCCGTCAAGCGGATGTCGACGCGCCATGGCGGCAAGGGCGGCGTCATCGTCAATCTGTCGTCGGTCGCCGCAAGATTAGGGGCGCCCAATACCTATGTCGATTACGCGGCCTCCAAAGGCGCGATCGATTCGTTCACGGTCGGGCTCGGTCATGAAGTCGCCGGCGAAGGCATTCGCGTCGCGGGGATACGGCCCGGCCTGATCGATACTGAAATTCATGCCAGTGGCGGCGAGCCCGACCGCGCGCATCGTCTCGCCGGCAATGTGCCGATGAAGCGCGTCGGCACCGCGGATGAAATCGCCAACGCCATCGTCTGGCTGATGTCGGACGATGCTTCCTACGTGACCAGCGCCATCCTCGATGTGTCGGGCGGACGCTAACCAACACCTGTCACATCTTTCAGCTACAGGACTTCAACCATGGCCACCTACGATCTCGTTGTTATCGGTACCGGTCCCGGCGGATATGTCTGCGCGATCCGCGCGGCGCAGCTCGGCATGAAAGTCGCCGTGGTCGAAAAGAATGCGACGCTCGGCGGCACCTGCCTCAACGTCGGATGCATGCCGTCGAAGGCGCTGTTGTACGCTTCGGAAATGTTCGAGGAGGCCGGACACTCGTTCGCCAAGATGGGCGTCAGCGTTTCGGCGCCACAACTCGATTTGCCCTCGATGATGACTTTCAAGCAGCAAGGCATCGACGGCAACGTCAAGGGCGTCGAGTTTCTGATGAAGAAAAACAAGATCGACGTGATCAGCGGCAAGGGCAAGATCCTGGGCGCCGGCAAGATCGAAGTGTCCGGCAATGACGGCAAGATCCAGATCGTCGAAACCAAGAACATCGTGATCGCGACCGGCTCCGATATCGCGCGGCTGAAAGGCATCGAGATCGACGAAAAACGCATCGTGTCGTCGACCGGCGCGCTGTCGCTCGACAAGGTGCCGTCGAGCCTGCTCATTGTCGGCGCCGGCGTGATCGGGCTCGAACTCGGTTCGGTCTGGCACCGGCTTGGCGCCAAGGTCACGGTGGTGGAATTCCTCGACCGCATCCTGCCCGGCATGGACGGCGAAGTCGCCAAGCAATTTCAGCGCATCCTCGAAAAGCAGGGCTTTGCCTTCAGGCTCGGCGCCAAGGTCTCCGGCATCGACAGCTCGGGCAAGACGCTGGTCGCGACGATTGAACCGGCCGCCGGTGGCGCGCCGGAAACCCTGGAAGCCGATGTCGTGCTGGTCTGTATCGGCCGCGTTCCCTACACCGAGGGCCTCGGCCTGAAGGAAGCCGGTGTCGCGCTCGACAATCGCGGTCGCGTGCAGATCGATTCGCATTTCTCGACCAGCGTGAAGGGCGTCTACGCGATCGGCGACGTCGTGGCGGGCCCCATGCTGGCGCACAAAGCCGAAGACGAAGGTGTTGCCTGCGCGGAAATCATCGCGGGGCAGGCCGGCCATGTGAATTACGACGTTATCCCTGGCGTCGTGTATACCACGCCGGAAGTATCAACGGTCGGCAAGACCGAGGAAGAGCTGAAGCAGGCCGGAATCGCCTACACCGTCGGCAAATTTCCGTTTACCGCCAATGGCCGCTCCAAGGTCAACCAGACCACGGATGGCTTTGTGAAGGTTCTCGCAGATGCGAAGACCGATCGCGTGCTGGGTGTGCACATTGTCGGCCGCGAGGCCGGCGAAATGATCCACGAGGCGGCGGTGCTGATGGAATTCGGCGGTTCGGCCGAGGATCTGGCCCGCACCTGCCATGCCCATCCGACCCGTTCGGAAGCGATCAAGGAAGCGGCGCTTGCAGTCGGCAAACGCGCCATCCATATGTGACCGACGCCCGGTTGATGCCGGGCGGGGATGACATGTGACGATGCGCCGCCTGCTCCAGCCGATTTGGGTTTTGCTAGCGATCATCTTTCTGATCGAAGCCTGGCTGTGGGATCATCTCGAGCCGATCGTGGCCAGGGCGGTGGCGTCGATCCCGCTGCGCGCCTTCAAGCAATGGCTCGCCGACCGTGTCGATACGCTGTCGCCGGCGATGACGCTGATCGTATTCGTGGTGCCGATCGTCTCGCTGTTTCCGCTGAAGCTGGTCGGCTTCTGGCTGCTCTCCCATGAATACTGGACCAGCGCGATCGTCACGATCATCTTCGGGAAATTTCTCGGCGTCGGCGTCACCGCTTTCATTTTCGACGTCACGCGGCCGAAGCTGCTCCAGATGGCGTGGTTCGAGAAGCTCTACCAGTTCATCCTCTCGCTCAGAGCCAGGGCCAATGTGCTGGTCGATCCAATCAAGCGGCGAATTACCGATGCCCTGCGCGGCCATCGCGAGGGCTGGTCATCGCGGATGCTGCGGCTGATCCAGCGCTTCCGCAAGCGCGTGCACGAAGCGCGGTAGGGCGCTTCGGCAAGTCTTTTACGGCAAGTGCAGCAGATGCGGCACGAAGATGCCAAGTGCAGTCATCGCGACGCCTGCCAGCGTCAGCAGGCCCGAGATCCAGGCCAAGGCCATGATGCCGGTGATGATGGTCGCGGAAGCCAGCACGATGCTGATCTGGAACGCCGCGGATGCCAGCTCGTAATGATGGTATTTCGCTTCCGCGAGGTCGCGCTCTTCTTCGGCCTGCTTGGCCCGTTCGGATAATTGCTCGGAGCCTTCCTTGGTCTCGGGTTCGGAGCGATAGCGCGCCGCGGTCTTCTGCCAGTCGTCGATCTGCTTTTGCACCGCCGCCTTGGTGGCATCGTCGGCTCCGCTGCCGAGACCGAGTTTGGCCTGTTCTGCGGCGGTCTGTACCGTAGTGCGGCGAATGCTCTTGGCCTGGAAAAACGCCCACAGGTTAGAGGCTTCGACATTCTTGCTGATGGATTCGGTCTGCGCGCCTTTGCCGAGTGTTTCCGACAGCGCCAGACACAGCGCGATTATTGCGATCAGCAGCGCGATGTTGCGGTTTTCGTGCGAGGCTTCCTTAGCTTGGTCCGCCTGCTCCATGCTCTCATGCGCGCTCATGATTCCCTCCCGCTGCCCTGATCGGCCACGATTGACCGAACGGCCGGCCCGGCGCAAGGGGCAAGCGCGGTGACGAGGCTTCGTAGCCGTTGATAAATCGGTGGCTTCAGGCCCGCGGATGCGCGGTGCGGTAGACTTCGAGCAGCCGCTCGCTGTCGATCCCGGTATAAATCTGCGTGGTCGAGAGCGAGGCGTGACCGAGCAACTCCTGAATCGCGCGCAAATCGCCGCCGCGGCTCAACAGGTGCGTTGCGAAAGAATGTCGCAGCGCATGCGGCGTCGCGCTGTCGGGTAGGCCGAGCGCGCCGCGCAAGCGTTCCATGGTGAGCTGAATGATTCGGGCGTTGAGCGGGCCGCCGCGGGCGCCGACGAACATCGGTCCCTCCGGCGGCAACGGGTGCGGACAGATCGCGACATAAGCCTGAACCAGCGCCAGAACGTTTTGCAGCACCGGCACCATGCGGGTCTTGTTGCCCTTGCCGGTCACGACCAGCACATCGCCCGCGCCGGGCAGCGGCACCTCGCGGCGCTTCAGGCCGAGCGCCTCGGAAATACGCAGGCCCGATCCGTACAACAGCGCCATCACCGCGGCGTCGCGCGCCCAGATCCAGGGATCGCGGTCCTCGCCGGCGCGTTCGTCGGCATCCGTAAAACGTTTGGCCGCCGCCATCTGGATCGGCTTCGG
>Ga0302314_10016951_pt1 | contig 12263 bp, 13 predicted proteins | sample III_Palsa_N2_3_FD_200533 | JGI IMG/M metagenome (GOLD analysis project Ga0302314, IMG submission 200533) | Peat permafrost microbial communities from Stordalen Mire near Abisko, Sweden - III_Palsa_N2_3 | ecosystem: Environmental > Terrestrial > Soil > Palsa > Peat permafrost | place: Sweden...
ACGCTCATGGCGTAATCCAGGTAGGATTTGCGCATCTCCTCTTCGAGATTTACGGGCAATATTTCGCGTGCGATCTCGGCCATATGCGCGAGTCCGGAGATTCCTGTGGCTAGAAATTAAGCGGGTTTATTGAAGGCGAGACGGCGTCTCAACATCCGCTAATTCTAGCATAGATCCCCTGCCGTCTTCAGCCTCGGCGGGGTTTAGCCGATATACTCGCCGCCATGCCGAGAGTGCCCTGCGACCTGCACATCACGCCGCGCTGGATCCTGCCCATGGCGGGCGAGCGCGAGCTTTTGGAGCGGCATACGCTGGTGGTCCGGGACGGCCGCATTCTCGAGATCCTGCCTGCCGATACGGCCGAGCAGCACTATGCGCCGCGAGTCGCGCTGGAGCGGCCGAGCCATCTGCTGATGCCCGGGCTGATCAATGCCCACACCCGCATCGGATCTCTGGCGGGCGCGGATGCGGCGCGGGCGTTCTCGCCGGACCTGGCCGCGCTCGGCATTGCCAATATGCTGAAGGCGGGAGTGACGGCGTTTTGCGACGTCGGTTATTTTCCGGGCGAGGTTGCCGCGACGGCCGTGACGCAGGGCCTGCGCGCGGTCATCGGCGTGCCCGTGGCGGCTAGCCCAAGCGCCTGGGCTCACGGACCGGCGGAGTACCTGACGCGCGCACTGAAGCTGCGCGACGAGTACAAGGCTCATCCCTCCATCTCCACCGCGTTCGCTCCCCTCCACAGCAACAGCCTCGAGAATGCAACGCTGGCGCGTGTGAGCACGTTGGCGGCCGAGCTCGACGCAGGCATCGTCGCCGCAGTCAATCGCTCGCAGCGCGACATCGATGAGTGCGTGGCCCGTCACGGCATGCGGCCGCTTGCGCGGCTCGAGTCCCTAGGCCTGGTCACGCCTGCGCTGCTCGCCATCCATGCCGTGAGCATCGAGAAGGCGGAGCTCGAGCTCATCCGACGCGCCGGCGCCGGCATTGCGCTGTGCCTCGCCGCCGATCTCGCCCGGGGCGAAGACTTGCCTCCGATCGCCGCGTTCGCCGCCGCGCGTGTCGCCGGGATGCGCCTCTGCTTGGGCAGCGCGGACGGCGCTCAGGATCTGTGGAACGACATGAAGCTCCTCGCGCTGCACGGCCGCATCGGCGCCGAGCAGCCGCTGCTGCGGGCGCGCGAAGTTCTCGAGACCGCGGCTCGCGGCGGCGCCGCGGCGCTCGGGCTCGATGCCGAAATAGGTACACTCGAGGCCGGCAAGTGGGCGGATCTGTGCTGTCTCGATCTGGGGGGACCCGCCATGCAGCCGCCGCTCGAGCCGCTCTCGCAAGTGCTGCTCGCCGGAGGGCGCGATCTCGTGAGCGATGTCTGGGTCGCCGGCCGGCAACTGCTCAGCGAGGGTCAGTTCACGCGCCTCGACTGGCCGGAGCTCGCCGCTCGCTTGAAAGCGGTGGAGGCACGGGCGAGGATGGCGCCGACATGAGCTCCCCGTCCTCTTCCAATGTCGATACCGCGGAGGTCGCCAAGTTCGAGGCCATGGCGCAACGCTGGTGGGATCCGGAGGGTCCCTCCAAGCCTTTGCACGATCTGAATCCGCTGCGCTTGCAGTACATCGATCGGGCCGTCTCGCTCGACGGAAAGCTCGTCGTCGACGTCGGCTGCGGCGGCGGGATTCTGTCCGAGGCCATGGCCCGTGCCGGCGCACGCGTGCTCGGCATCGATCTCTCGCAGGCCTGCCTCGACGTTGCACGTCTGCACGCGCTCGACGCGGGGATCGACGCGTCGCGCGAGCGTCTGGACTACCGAGCCGTGTCGGCGGAGGCTCTGGCGCGGGAGCAGCCGGCGCATTTCGATGCGGTCACTTGCATGGAGCTCCTCGAGCATGTCCCCGACCCCGCGTCCATGCTCGCGGCGCTCGCGTCCCTGGTCAGGCCCGGGGGCGAGGTCATCGTGTCGACCTTGAATCGCCATCCGCGCGCGTTCGCCGTGGCGATCATCGGCGCGGAATACATCGCGCGAGTGTTGCCTCGCGGAACCCACGACTATTTGAAATTCATCCGCCCGTCGGAGCTCGCGCGCTGGGGCCGCGCGGCGGGCCTCGGTCTTCTGGATGTCACCGGGATCTCCTACAACCCGCTCATGCGTTCCTTTCGGCTCTCCGCGGATACAACGGTGAATTATCTCGCGCGCTTTCGGCGGGAGGCCTGATTGGCGCTCGAGGCCGTGCTGTTCGATCTCGACGGCACCCTGCTCGACACGGCTCCCGACATGGTCGGTACCTTGAATTCGCTGCGGCTCGATAACGGCCTTGCTCCCCTGCCGTTCGCCGAGGTGCGCGCCGAGGTGAGCCACGGCTCCGCGCGGCTGGTGCAACTCGGCTTTCCCGGCGTCGACGCGGATCGCTTTGCGCTCCTGCAGCGCCGCTTTCTCGAGGCCTACGGCGCCCGTCTCGCCGCCGAAACGCGGCTGTTCGACGGCATGGACCGCGTGCTCGTCGAGCTGTCCCGCCGCGGGCTCGGTGCCGGGATCGTGACTAACAAGCCCGCCCGCCTCACCGACGCATTGCTCGAGGAGCTCGGGCTGCGCGCGCGCTTCGTGTGCGTCGTGAGCGGCGACACGTTGAAAGAGCGCAAGCCCCATCCTCTACCCATGCTGCACGCGGCAGAGCTCGCCGGTGCCGCCCCCGATGCGTGCGTTTACGTGGGCGATGCGCAACGCGACGTGCTGGCGGCACACGCCGCCGGTATGCGCGTCCTCGTCGCCGTCTACGGCTATCTGCGCGCCGACGAGGACTGGCCCGCCTGGGGCGGGGACGGCTTCATCGAGCGGCCCGTGGACCTGCTCGACTGGCTCGATCGCGAGCAACCCGCTTGAGCACGGGGACGAGATGACTCTCTGGATCCTGCTCCTGGCGGGAATCGGCGGCTGCGTCCTGGGCTTTCTGCTGGCGCTCGTTTGGCGCGCGAAGCGGGAGCACGCCGTACACGTCGAGCTCGAGCTGCTCCGCGCGAGGGTCAAGTCCGACGAGGGCGCGGCGGCCGAGCGCGACGCCGCGATCGTCCGGATGCGCGAGCAGCTGCAAGGCGTATTCGGCGAGCTCGCGCGCACCAGCTTGCAGAGCAACAACGAGATGTTCTTGCAGCTCGCCCGGGAACGGCTCGACCGCGACAAGCAGGAAGCTTCGGCGACGTTCAAGGAGCGCGAGACCGCCATCGAGTCGCTGATCCAGCCGATCCGTGACGCCATCGGCCGGACCGAGTTGCAAATCCAGAGCATCGAGCGCGAGCGCATCGACGCCTTTGCGGGCATCAGGAACCAGATGGAGTTGCTGACGACCGGGCAGCACGTTCTGTCCCGCGAGACGCGCAACCTCGTGACCGCCCTGCGCAGGCCCGACGTGCGCGGCCGCTGGGGGGAAATGACGCTGAAGCGCCTGGTGGAGCTCTCCGGCATGAGCGCGCACGCCGATTTCACCGAGCAGCACCATCAGCTCACCGAATCGGGCGCGATACGCCCGGACATGATCGTGCACATGCCGGAGCGGCGCGACATCGTCGTCGACGTGAAGACGCCGCTCGACGCGTACCTCGCCGCCGTCGAGGCGCAGACCGAGGACGACCGCGGGCGCGAGCTGAAGCGGCACGCGCAGGTGGTGAGCGCGCGCATCCGCGAGCTCGCCGGTAAGCAGTATTGGGCGCAATTCGAGCACAGCCCGGATTTCGTGGTGCTATTCCTTCCCGGCGATCAGTTCCTCTCCGCGGCGCTGCAGGAAAATCCCGACCTCATCGATGAATCGCTCCGCCAGAACGTCATGCTCGCAACGCCCACCAGCCTGGTCGCGCTCTTGAAGACGGTGGCGCTCGGCTGGAAGCAGGCGGCGCTCGCTGAGAACGCGGCCGAGATCCGCAAGCTCGGGGAGGACATGTACAAGCGACTGGGCGTCTTCGGCGACCACCTCGCGAAGCTCGGCAAGTCGCTCGGCGCGAGCGTCGATTCGTTCAACAAGGCCGTGGGCTCGCTCGAGCAGCAGGTCATGCCCGCGGCGCGGCGCTTTCCGGGACTCGGTCTGCGCGTCAATCGCGAGCTCGAGCTGCTCGAGCCGGTCGAGACCCTGACGCGCGTGCCGCGCGTTGCAGGCCCCAATGAGACACGCACCGATGCCGGCACATCCGAGGAGACTTGAGGAATCCTACCGCGCGCTCGCGGTGCCGACGGGCTCGCCGCGATACTGGAGCTGGCTGTTCGCCGCTGCGCCCATGCGCGGCCCGCTGCTCGGCATTTATGCGCTGCTCGCCGAATGGCGCGCCCTCATGGATCCCGCCCTCGAGCTGGCTGCGGCGCACTTAAAGCTCGCCTGGTGGCGCGAGGAGATCGAGCGCCTCGCCCACGGGACGCCCGTGCATCCCATCACCCGCTATATCGCCTCGCTCCCGCGCGCGGGTGCTCGCGCCGGCGAGGTGGATTTCACGCCCCTCGAAAAAACCCTGGAGGCGGCCGCGCGCCAGATCGGCGGTGCGCCACTCGAGCGCGGCGCCGAGCTCGAGACGCATGCAGCGGCCCTGTGGGCGGAGCCGCTCGCGATCGCAGCACGCCTCGGCGGCGAACCGAGCGGCGCCGCCCAGGGCATCGCCACGCCGGCCGCCGCCGTCGCCGCGGCCGTGCATCGCGCCGAGGCGGCGCTCGCCGCCGCCGAGTATCTCAACGATGCGATCGCGAGCTACCGGCGCGCCGCGCGCTTCGGCCGCGTCGCCTTTCCGGTCGATGAATTGCTCGCAGCGAACATCGAAGATGCGGATCTCTGCGCCGAGGAACCGCCCCTTCATCTACAATCGTATCTGGAGGAACTGCGCCGCCGCGTGGTGCGATATTGCTCGCAGTCGAGTGCGGACCTGCCACGCTCCGAGCACGCGCCGATGCGGCACCTGCTCGTACTCGCGGCGCTCGGCGCACGGCAGGCGAGCGGTGGTGACGCGCGGCGGAACGGCCTGCGTCCTCTGCGTCAGCTGTATCTCGCCTGGAGCACGGCGCGCCGTGCCGCGGGCCGGCAATGAGCGGAGCATCGATGGAACCATTGGCGACACGAACGGCGAGAGAATTACCGGCGACACTGCAGCCCGTCGATCTCTCGGGGCGCACCATTCTCGTCACCGGAGCGAGCGGCGGCTTCGGGCGGGCGCTCGCGCTCGACTGCGGGCGTGCCGGCGCGAGCGTCGTGCTCGCCGGCCGCAACGGCGCCAAGCTCGACCGGCTGTACGATGAGATCGTCGCGCTCGGCGCCCCCCAGCCGGCCATCGTGCAGCTCGACCTCGCGAGCGCCACTGCGCAGGATTACGACCGATTGTCGGATACGATCGACCGGGAATTCGGCAAGCTCGACGGACTGGTGCATGCGGCCGCGCTGCTCGGCGATCGCACGCCGCTCGAGCAATACGACGTTCCGACCTGGTGCCGCGTGCTGCACGTCAATCTCACGGCGCCTTTTATCCTGACGCAGGTCTTGCTGCCCAACCTGCGCAAGTCTCCCGACGCGTCCGTGATTTTCGTGAGCTCGAGCGTCGCGCGCCGTCCCCGCGCCTACTGGGGCGCGTACGCCGTATCCAAGGCGGGACTCGAAGCGCTGCGCGAAATGCTCACCCAGGAGCTCGAGGGTAAAGAGACCATCCGGGTCAACAGCATCAACCCCGGGCGTATGCGCACAGCCATGCGCGCCGCGGCCTACCCGGCGGAAGATCCGAACAGCCTGCCGGCACCCGGCGCGATGACGGGGCCGTTTCTGTATTTGCTGAGTGCCCAGGGACGCGGCATCGACGGCGGGTATTTCGATGCGCAATGAAGTCCGCGCGCTCCTCGCTCGCGCGCTGCTGCGCGCCGTGCTCCTCGTGTTGCTCGCGTCCACACCCGCCGCTGCACAGCCAGCCTGGCCGCCTCCTCACGCGCTACAACCCCAGGCTCAGGCACCAGCGCCGCAGGCGCAGCCCCCCCAAGCGCAGCCGATGCAGTCACCGCTCCCCGCGGGGCTGCGGACGCTGGATGGCGACTACGTCATATCCAATTTCCGTTTCGCCTCGGGCGAGGCGTTGCCGGAGCTGCGCTTGCATTTCACGACCTTGGGCAAGGCCCGTCTCGACGACCACGGCCGGGTCACGAACGCCGTGCTGCTCCTGCACGGCACGGGGAGCTCGGGCCGGAGTTTTCTCACGCCCCGATTCGCCGGCGTGCTGTTCGGCAAGGGCCAGCTGCTCGATGCGACGCGTTACTACATCATCATTCCGGACGCCATCGGGCACGGCGCCTCGAGCAAGCCGAGCGACGGCCTGCACGCACACTTCCCACAGTACGACTATGCGGACATGGTGAGCGCGCAGTACGCCCTGCTGACTCAGAGCTTGAACGTCGATCATCTGCGCCTGATCCTGGGCGCTTCCATGGGCTGCATGCAGACCTTTCTCTGGACGGAGCAGTATCCAGGTTTCATGGACGCCGCGATGCCGCTCGCCTGCCTTCCCGTGCCGATCGCCGGCCGCGATCGAGTGTGGCGCGATCTCGTGGTGGACTCGATCCGCACGGACCCGGAGTGGCTCGAAGGCGAGTATCGCAGCGAGCCCATGCAGGCGCTGCACGCGGCGGCGGGCCTATTGCTGATCGCCGGCAGCGCCCCCATCCAGATGCAATCCGCGCTGCCGACGCGCGACGCCGCCGACGAGTTCTTGAAGGTCTACCTGGATCGGGAGATCCCCGAGCTCGATGCGAACGACCTGCTTTATCAGATCAGCGCGTCGCGCGACTACGACGCCTCCGGCGGGCTCGAGAAAATCCAAGCGCGCGTCACGTGGATCAATTCAGCCGACGACTTCATCAATCCACCGGATCTCGGCATCGCCGAGCCCGAAGCGAGGAAGATCAAGAACGCGCGGTTCATTCTGTTGCCCGCCTCCGATCAGACGCACGGGCACGGCACGCACGGCTGGGCCGCGGTGTGGCAGCAATACCTGGGCGAGCTGCTCGCCTCGACCCCGTTGAAATCGGGGAGCTAGAGGGCTTGTCGGACTGGCGGCGCTAGCGGCGCGGCTCGCCGTCGGGAGGGGCGCCTGGACCGGCCGCGCCTGTGCCGGCCGCCTCGATTTCCTCGAGCAGCGCGCGCCGCTCGCTCGGCGGCAACGCCCGTGAGCGTCCGCGCGGCAGATCGCGCGGCAAGAGCACGGGCCCCAAGCGCACGCGCATGAGCCGGCTCACGATGAGTCCGCGCGCGCCCCACCAGTGTCGCAGCTGGGCGGCGCGCGTCGCCCGCGCGGTGACGGTCAGCCAGTGATTCTGACCCGCCCCGAGCTGCGCATCGGCGGCGACGATGGTGATGGCCTCGCCCTCGCAGTCGATCGCGGCACGGAATTCCTCCACTAACGCAACGCTCAGCGCGCCGCGCATGCGCAGGACATAGTCGGTGGTGAGCGCATGAAGTCCCCGCGAGATCTTATGCGCGAGCGATCCGTCGTCGGTCAGGAGCTCCAGACCCCCATCCACCGGCGGTAACCTTTGAATTGCGAGCCAGCGGCTGGGCGCGCGCTGCACGCCGAGCTGTTCAGCGGCACGCGAAGTGGCTTCCTGCAGATCGAGCGGCGTACCCGGCGCGCGATGATAGAGGAGCACGTGCCCCTCGCCGGTGGCCGCGTGCAGCAGCCGCACGGGACGTCCGTCGAGCGTCACGCGATCGCGCTCGCCCAAGCGTGCGCCGAGCGCCGGCAGCTCGCCGTTGATGCGCAAGCGCCCCTCGCGGATCCAGCGCTCGACCTCGCGCCGCGAGCCGACGCCGGCGGCGGACAGGAGCTTCTGAACGCGGGTAGGCTCGGCGGAGGTGCGGCCGCGCTTGACGGCGTCGCGATCGCGGCCGTTGCGGCTCGCGCCTCGCCTGCCCGCGGGCTCCGCGCGTGGCGGGCGAGGCGGCATCAATCCGCGTCGTCGCCGCGCGGGCCGGCGACGAGGCCTTGCGGCCGCGGCTCGTCGGACTGGGCAGCCTCGAGCTCGTCCTCGTCGGATTGCTCTGCCGCATCCACTGCATCCGGCCCGTCACCAGCCCCGCTCGATTCGGTTTGACCGGCGGCCGGCTCGGCCGATTCGACGGCGGGCTCGGCACCCGGGAGCGAGAGCTGCACGCGCAGATCCTCGAGCTCCTTGAGCTGTGCAAGCGTCGGCAGATCATCGAGCCTCTGCAGACCGAAGTAATCGAGGAAGTCGCGGGTGGTACCGAGCAGCTCGGGGCGCCCCGGAACGTCGCGGTGTCCGATGACTCGTATCCAGCTTCGCTCGAGCAGCGTCTTGATGATGTTCGGATTCACTGCGACGCCACGAATCTGCTCGATCTCTCCGCGCGTGATCGGCTGCCGATAGGCTACCAGCGCGAGAGTCTCGAGCAAGGCGCGCGAGTACTTGGTGGGGCGCTCCTGCCACAGGCGCGACACGGGCTGCGCGACGGCCGAGCGGATTTGAATACGATAGCCGCTCGCGACTTCCACCAGTTCGATGCCGCGGGTCTCATAGTCCGACTGCAGCACGGCAATGGCGGTGCGCACCTCGTCGGCGGCCGAACCGTCGCGCTCGTCGAACAAGCCCACCAGCTCGTCGGCGGCGAGCGGTCGGCCGGCGGCAAGCAGCGCCGCCTCGATTACGTTGCGTACATATTGGTCGTTCATTGGTTTCTCGCAAGGTCGTCGTTGGCCGCAGCAGCGGCAGCGGTGCCGGCATCGTCATCGGCCACCAGCTTCAAGTGTCGAGCCGGATTGCCGAGACGTACGTGCAAGGGTCCATAGGCTTCGGATTGAACGATCTCGATCAACCCCTCGCGCAACAGCTCGAGAATCGCCACGAAAGTGACCGTGACGCCGCGGCGTCCCTCATCGGCGCGGAACAGGCGCACGAAATCGAGGAACGAGCTCGCGGTCAATGCCGACAGGACATCGCTCATGCGCTGACGCACCGACAAGGGCTCGCGCTGCACGTGATGATGCGCGAACATGTCGCTGCGCGCGAGCACCTCCTGGAAGGCCAGCAGCATTTCCTGCAGGCTGACCTGCGGTGCGATGCGGGTAACTTTGCGATCGACGAGCTCCGCGGTGGCCACCCAGGTGTCGCGCTCGAGGCGCGCAATCCGGTCGATCCCTTCGGCGGCACGCTTGAAGCGCTCGTACTCCTGCAACCGGCGCACCAGCTCCGCGCGCGGATCGGCGTCCTCGCCCGCCTCCGCTGCCGGGCGCGGCAGCAGCATGCGCGATTTCACCTCGGCGAGCGTCGCCGCCATGAGTAGGTACTCCCCGGCCAGTTCCAGCTGCAGCACCTGCATGAGCTCGATGTAGCGCGTGTATTGGCGCGTGATCTCGGCGATCGGAATGTCGAGGATGTCGAGGTTCTGGCGCCGGATCAAATAGAGCAGCAAGTCGAGCGGGCCCTCGAAGGCCTCCAAGAACACCTCGAGCGCCTGCGGCGGGATGTACAGATCGCGCGGCAGCTCCGTGACGGGCTGTCCCTCGACCACCGCGAAGGGCATCTCCGTCTGCGTGTTGCGCGTCGGCGCCGCCGCGGCCTGCGGAGCCGCCGGCGGTTTCGGCACGAGCGTGAGGTCGGGTTTCATCAAATCTCCGCGGGAGCTCAACGGTAGTTCAGTGCCATCGCCTGACGGACCGCATCCATGGTATCGCGCGCCGCCGCGCGTGCGCGTTCGCAACCTTCCGCGATGATACCCCGTACGAGCTCGGGATTCTCCTCGAATTCCTGAGCGCGCTTCGTGATGGCGCCGATCTCCTCGACGATCTTGTCGATGAGCGGCGCCTTGCACTCGAGGCAGCCGATGCCGGCAGTGCGGCAACCCGTTTGCACCCATGCCTGAGTGTCGGCATTCGAATAGATTTTGTGCAGATCCCACACCGGGCACTTGTCGGGATCGCCGGGATCGGTGCGCCGCACACGGGCTGGGTCGGTCTGCATGGCCTTGAGCTTTTTGACGATGGAATCGGCCGGCTCGCGCAGCCCGATGGTGTTGTTGTAGGACTTCGACATCTTGCGCCCGTCGAGACCCGGGACCTTCGGTGTCGCAGTCAGCAACGCATCGGGCTCCGGCAGGATGGCGATGCCGGTGCCCTCGAGGTAGCCGAACAGGCGGTCGCGGTCCGCAACGGTCAAGCGGGCATTCGATTCCACGAGTGCGCGCGCCTTGGCGAGCGCCTCGCCGTCGCCTTTCTCCTGGTAGGCCTTGCGGAGCGAGCGATACATGGAGGAGTTGCGTGCCCCGAGGCTCTTGATGGCTTTTTCAGCCTTCTGCTCGAACTGCGCCTCGCGTCCGTAGATGTGATTGAAGCGCCGCGCGATCTCGCGCGTGATTTCGACATGCGCCACCTGATCCTCGCCCACGGGCACGTATTGAGCCCGGTACAGCAGGATGTCGGCCGACTGCAGCAGCGGATAGCCGAGGAACCCGTAAGTGGCGAGGTCTTTATCCCCCAGCTGCGCTTGCTGGTCTTTGTAGGAGGGAACGCGCTCGAGCCATCCGAGCGGCGTGATCATGGACAGGAGCAAATGCAGCTCCGCGTGCTCGGGCACTTTCGACTGGATGAACAGCGTCGCGACGCCCGGGTTCAATCCCGCGGCGAGCCAGTCGATGGCCATGGTCCACACATACTCCTCCACCGACGAGGTGTCCTCGTAGCCGGTGGTGAGCGCGTGCCAGTCCGCGATGAAGAAATAGCACTCGTACTGATATTGGAGCTCGATCCAATTCTTCAGCGCGCCGTGGTAGTTGCCGATATGCAGCATGCCGCTCGGCCGCATGCCGGATAGCACCCGGCGATTCTGGATGGGACCGGTCATGCGCCGGGGCCCATCACATCATTGATGACGCGGCCCATGGTGTGCATGGCGGGATCGAACAGCCAGCCAAGCAGACCCAGCACGGACAGGCCCACGACCAGAATCAAACCGATCGGCTCGAACTTCTCCATGCGCGCCCCCCATTGCGAGGGCAGCAACCCGGTGAGCACGCGGCCGCCATCGAGGGGCGGAATGGGCAGCAGGTTGAACAATGCCAGGAAGACGTTGATCAGAATTCCGGCCTGAGCCATCGATGCGATCCAACCGATCAGCGTCTCGTTGCCACGCACGCGCACAATACCCGCGAGCACGGCGCACCACAGCCCCGCCATGACGAAGTTCGCGAGCGGTCCCGCGAGCGCAACCAACGTCCCGGCGAGACGCGGGTTGCGCAAGGCCTTGGTGGCCACCGGCACGGGCTTCGCCCAGCCGAACAGCACGCCGCTCGTCGCCAGAAGGATGCCGGGCACGAGCACGGTGCCCACAGGATCGATGTGTCGCAACGGGTTTAGACTCAGGCGCCCAAGCATCTCTGCAGTTCGGTCGCCGAAGTAGCGCGCCATCCATCCGTGTGCGACTTCATGCAGCGTAATCGCAAAAAGTACCGGAATTGTCCAATAAGAAAGCTTGTAAAGAAAAACAGATAAATCCAATGCTTGCACTCGTTATCTATAAGAAAACACGAGCTGGCCCGCCCGCATTGCATCTCATTATACGGGCACCGCGCCCGCAAAAGGGGTGACATCGCCGCGCCCCACTCGGACCACCTCCGCCTGCCCCGCGGACAGGTCGATGACCGACGTCGGTACCAGCCCGCAATTTCCGCCGTCGAGCACCATGTCCACCTTTTGCTCGAGCAGCTCGTAGATTTCCCTGGCATCCGTTCGCGGCAACTCCTCGCCCGGCAGCAGCAAGGTCGAGCTCATCACCGGCTCGCCGAGCTCCGTCAACAGCATCTGGCTGACCGGGTGATCGGGGACTCGCAGTCCGACGGTGCCGCGGCGCTCGTGCTTCAGCCGGCGTGGCGTCTCGCGCGAGGCTTTGAGGAGAAAAGTGTACGGTCCGGGGGTGTGACTGCGCAGCAGCCGATACTGCCAGTTCTCCACGACGGCGTACTTGCCGACGTCGGCGAGGTCGCGGCACACCAATGTGAAATGGTGATGACGGTCGGTCTCGCGGATGCTGCGGATCCGCTCGAGCGCGGATTTGTCGCCGATGTGGCAGCCGAGCGCGTAACACGAGTCCGTCGGGTAGACGATGACGCCGCCCGCGCGCAGGCACTCGGCGGCCTGACGAACGAACCGGCGTTGGGGAGATACCGGATGCAGTTGCAGATAGATACTCATGGTTTCGAGGCTATGATACGCGCATGAATCAGCTCCTCGAATTGTCGCCCCTCATCGTATTTTTCGTG
>Ga0302314_10016953_pt1 | contig 12262 bp, 12 predicted proteins | sample III_Palsa_N2_3_FD_200533 | JGI IMG/M metagenome (GOLD analysis project Ga0302314, IMG submission 200533) | Peat permafrost microbial communities from Stordalen Mire near Abisko, Sweden - III_Palsa_N2_3 | ecosystem: Environmental > Terrestrial > Soil > Palsa > Peat permafrost | place: Sweden...
ACGCAGGGTGCTGTAAAGGCCCACAGTGCCAAACTAACGACCTGTTCGTGTTCGCAAACTCCGCTATTGGCGTATGAGATAAATCACAACGTGACTGTCCCATTTACTGCTTTCGTCCTCGACAACCCCGCCTGGCGACAAACTGGCCAACGGACTTTCCGCTTCCTACCGCTTTAAGCTTTAGTTACGAAAAGCTTTAGTTACGATAATAATCCGCAAAATCACTCGGAGTCATCAGCGCTGGCCAGGGGTCGACCGATCACCTGTCAGCACCTGGCCGGCCAACTGAGCCAGCACTGACCGGCCACTCAAGGTGAGGAATTTATCGTTTCTTAATCACCAGAGCATAGCTACTTGGGCATAGCTACTTGGCATAGCGACTTAGCCAGCCGCAGCCGCTTTCCTGTAGCCGTTTTACTTGCCGGCGCGCCGGCAAACACCGGCAAACGATCAGTACCAGCCGTTCGCTTCCCAGAACGCCCAGGCGCTGCACGGATCTTTGTAGCGGCCCTGGATGTAGCCCAGGCCCCACTTGATCTGCGTGGTCGGGTCCGTTTGCCAGTCGGGTCCGGCGCTGGCCATCTTGGACCCTGGCAGGGCCTGCGGGATGCCGTACGCGCCGCTCGCGTTCTCCGCGTTGTAACGCCAGCCGCTCTCGCGGCTCCAGATGTCGTTGAGGCACCCGTAGTAGGTGCTCGGCTTCCAGCCGAACGAGGACAGCATGTTATAGGCGATGGCCTGGGCGGTTCCCGGATCGGGGGGCGGCGCGCTGACGGTCGCCGGGGTGCCGCCCGGCGACGACGGGTCCGCTGACTGGGCTGCAAATGGCCTGGTCGCAAGCTTGGGCGCACCTACCAGGTTGAGCGTCCTTGACGCGGCGTCCATCAGGATCATGTGCTGGCGATCCTGCTCAAGCAGGGCCACGGAACGGCTGGCCGGGATGCCGGCCACCACGAGCGCCGCGGGGTCGCCGCCACCGCCGCCACGGGCACGTACCAGGAAGGCGGCGCCCGCACCAGCGGCCCCGGCAACGAGCACGGCAATCACGAGCAGGAAAACGCCGGTCCGGCGGTGCACGGGCGTCCTAGCCGGGGCGGGCTTCCGGTGTCGTGACAATGCAGTCCTTCCGTCGGCCAAACACGCCAAGCGGAACGCTCGGCGCGCGGACCGCTGCGGCACAGGGCAGCGAGTCGCGTGACAGGCAGGCCTAAATACAGCGAGGCCAGCCGGATCCCTCAGCGGGCAAATCCCGCCTGCCTCTGAGTCCGGCTCCGTTGGCGCACCACTTTGCCAGAAACGAGGCCTGCGATCCCAGTGATTCCGCATAAAAAGCTGTGCCGGCGCGGCGCGATTAGCGCTGCGCGGATCACAGTTTGGCAATACGTAATGGAACAATTACCAACCGTAATTCGGATCATCCTGTGATCACCGCCGTGACCCAGGACGCGGCAGCGACACGCCGGCGACTACCGCGAGCACGCGGCAAGGGCTAGTTTTCACTCATGGCCGACAGGGAGAGGCGAACGCGCCGCCCGGGCTGGAACCTCGGCGCCGGGGACCCGGCGACCGTGGTCGCCGAGGCCAGGAAGGCCCTCTTCGTGATGGTGGGCTTCCTCGCCATCCTCTGGATCGTCCAGATCGCCAACTGGGCCGACCACTACCAGCTCACCTCCAGCTACGGCATCCAGCCGCGCGACATCGGCAGCCTGCCGGACATCCTGACCGCGCCGTTCCTGCACGTCAGCTGGGCACACATCGAGGGCAACTCAGGGCCCCTGTTCATTTTCGGCTTCCTCGCCGCCTACCGGGGCGTGACCAAGTTCTACGGCGTGACCGCCCTGGTCATCCTGACCAGCGGGCTGGGCGCGTGGCTGACCGGGAGCACGGGATCGGTCAGCGCAGGGGCGAGCGGCGTGGTCTTCGGGTACTTCGGCTACATCATGGTCCGCGGGTTCTTCGACCGGCACGCGATCGACATGCTGGTCGGCGCCGTGATGGCGCTCTGCTTCGCGTACCAGTTCTCCGTGCTGCTGCCCCAGCAAGGCATCAGCTGGCAGGCGCACATCGGCGGCCTAGTCGGCGGAGTCCTGGCGGGCTGGGTCTTCAGGGACCGGCGGCCCGCTGCTGCCGCCGGCCCGCCCGCGCTGCCCGGAACCCCGGGCGCGCTCGGCAGGAAGACCGTGTCGCCCGTCGACCCCTCGCGCGCCGACTTGCACAAGCAACTCGACGACCTCGGCCTCTGACGGCAACCCGACGACCTCGGCGCTTGCCCGCCAGCGCTGGTAACCGGCTGGACAGGGCCGTGTGCCCAGCGACAGAGTCGATGCCATGTCAGCAGCCCCCCAGGGAGCAGGCCCGCCCGGGCTATGGCGGCACCGGGACTTCCTGCTGCTGTGGACCGGCCAGTCCGTCAGCGAGCTCGGCTCGGCCGTCACCACGCTGGCCCTGCCGCTCACCGCCGTGGTGGTGCTCAGGGCGTCGGTGTTCCAGGTCGGCCTGCTGTCCGCCGCGGCCACGGTCCCCTTCCTGCTCATCGCCCTGCCGGCGGGCCTGGTCGTGGACAGGATCGCCAAGCGCGGGCTGATGATCGGCTGCGATGCGGCGCGGATGCTGGTCATCGGGTCGGTGCCCATCGCGGCCGGGCTCGGCAAGCTAACCCTTTTCCAGCTTTACGCGGTAGCAGTGGCAGCTGGCGTCCTTACCGTGTTCTTCGACGTCGCCTATCAGAGTTTCACCCCGGCGCTGCTCGACCACGACCAGCTGCCCGACGGCAACGGCAAGCTCGCGGCCACCCAGTCGTTCGCCCAGGTGGCCGGGCCAGGGCTGGGCGGCGCCCTGTTCGGCCTGCTGCGGGCGGGCGCGCTGACCGCTGACGCGGTGTCCTACGCGATCTCCACCGTGTCGCTGCTGCTGATCAAGACCAGGGAGCCTGCCGCGCGGCCCGGTCCTGTCGCCGGGGCGGCGAAGCCCGGGCTGCGCGCCGAGCTCTTCGCCGGGCTCAGCTTCGTGACCAGGCACCCGGTGCTGCGCAAGGTCGCGGCGTGCACGGCCACCGCGAACCTGTTCGGGGCGATGGCCTTCTCGATCGAGATCATCTTCCTGATCCGGGTACTGCGCGTGCACCCGGCCTACACGGGCCTGCTCGTCGCGGCCGGCAGTCTCGGCGGCGTGGCGGGCGGGATCGCCTCGGGCCGGCTCTCCCGCTGGATCGGCTCGGCCAGGATCATCTGGGTCTCGCTGCTGGCCTTCGGCGCGCCCGGGCTGCTGCTGCCGCTGGCCGAGCCGGGCTGGCGGCTCGCCTTCGTCGTCGTCGGCGAGGCCGCTTTCACGTTCTCCGGCGTGCTGTACAACATCGCGCAGCTCAGCTACCGGCAGGCCATCTGCCCGCCCGGGCTGCTCGGCCGGATGAACGCGGCCGTCCGCTGGATCGTCTGGGGCACGCTGCCACTCGGCGCCCTGATCGGCGGCACGCTCGGCTCGGTGCTCGGCGTGCGCCCGACGATGTGGATCGGGATGGCCGGCTCCTGGGCAGCCGCCTGCTGGGTGCTGTTCTCGCCACTGCGCGGCATGCGCGACGTGCCGGGGCCAGACGACGAGTACGGCACCGGGTGGGCCGCCCGCCCGGTCCCCGGGAGCCCGCCCGGCACGGGAAGCCCGCCCGGCACGGGAAGCCCGCCGGGCACGGGAAGCCGAGGCGGGCCGGGTGCCGCCAAGCCCGTGACCCAGGAGCCGTGATTCCGGTGGCCGGCGCTGGGTCTATCCGGGGCGGGCCACCACGATGGCCGGCGTCTGGCCGAGGAGGCCGATCCGGCGGGACGAGACCTCGAGCCGCTGACCGCGCAGCCGCGCGACGAGCGGGTCCTCGTTGGTCGTCAGCAGGGCGGCGGCGCCGCCATTGCCCAGCAGGTGCCGCGCGAGCAGCGCCGTCGCGTCGAAGAGCGCCAGCCGGCCGTCCACCTTGACCTGCTGGCCCCAGGGCATGTTGCCGACCACGACTCCGGCGCTGACCCGCGGCGACGGCCCGCGCCGGACGTCGTGGGTGAAGACACGGTGCCGGAGCGCAGCGGCATCCGGCGGAGACCCGGACTGCCGGACTGCCAGCCGCTGGCGGGCCAGCTCCACGGCGCGCTCGTCGATGTCGGAAGCGAACACCGGGAGGCCGAGGTGAGCGGCCTCGGCCACGACGGCGCCCGTCCCGCAGAACGGGTCGTACACGCCGCGCCTCGTCACGTCAGGATCGACGTCGCGGATGGCGAGCCGCACCAGGGCGGCGGCCACGGTGGGGCGCAGCGCTCCAGGACGGGCCGGCCCGCCGCCGCCGCGCTTCCCGATCGGGCGGCTCCACAGGTTGAGGGCAACGTGGACCGTGTCCGCGTCGGCCTGCACCCGCAGGTCGACGGCGCTGCGCTCGGTCGCCCTGAGGTCGGCGCCCGGGAAGTGCCTGGCCAGGACCGGCGCCGGATCCCAGCCGGGGGGGTCCCGCCAGACCGGACCGCGCGCGGACAACGTGACCGACCAGGGGCCGAACGGGTTCGCGCCGCCCGGATCCAGGACCGTCCGCACCTGGTGGGCGGCTGCCGCGCACAAGGCAGCGAAGCCGTCTTCGCTCGTGATCCGCTCCGGGCCCGCGACCAGCAGCCGCACGTCATCGATCGTGCGTGCCTGCTGCCCGAGACGCGCGGCCTCGGCGACGGTCAGGGCGACCACCAGGAAGCGGTCACGCTGCTGCAGGATGGCTGCCGCGGGCACGACCGCGGCCGTCTCCGCGGCGACCACGTCAGCAAGCCCCTTGGTGACGTAGAGCACGAGCCGGATCCGGGTCGTCCCGTCCCGCGGGACCGCCAGTGATCGCATCACTCTTTCCTGGACCTCAGCTCTTCCTGGACCTCAGCTCTTCCTGGACATCAGCGCTTTCCTGGACCTCAGCTCTTCCTGGACATCAGCGCTTTCCTGGACCTCAGCGCTTTCCTGGACCTCAACTGAGGTGGTGGACCTGCTGGAGTCCGTACACCGGCGTCGGGATGCCGGCCTGGCGGGCCTTGAGCTGGAGCGCGAGGAAGAGCGAGTAGTGCCGTGACTGATGCAGGTTGCCGCCGTGGAACCACAGTGCTTCCTGCTGCGTCGGCTTCCACATGTTGCGCTGCTCGCCCTCCCACGGCCCCGGGTCCTTGGTGGTATCCGAGCCCAGGCCCCAGCACTTGCCGACCTTGTCGGCCACCTCCCGGGAGATCAGCTCGGCCGCCCAGCCGTTCATCGAGCCGTACCCGGTGGCGTAGACGACCAGGTCGGCGGGCAGCTCCGTGCCGTCCTGGAGCACGACGGCGTTCTCTGTGAGGTGGTCGACCTGCCCTTTCACCAGCTTCACGTCCCCGTTTGCCACCAGGTCGCCCGCGCCGGTGTCGATGTAGTAGCCGGAGCCGCGGCGCAGGTACTTCATGAACAGCCCCGAGCCGTCTTCGCCCCAGTCGTGGTCGAAACCGGCTGCCTGCAGGCGGTCGTAGAAGTCCTTGTCCCGCTCCCGCATCTGGTCGTAAAGCGGGATCTGGAACTCGTGCATGATCCGGTACGGTATGGACGCGAAGATGAGGTCGGCCTTCTCGGTCGTCACCCCGGACGCGACCGCCTGCTCCGAGTAGAGCGCGCCCACCCCGATCTCCATCAGCGAGTCGGACTTCACGATGTGGGTGGAGGAACGCTGCACCATCGTCACGTCCGCGCCGTTCTCCCACAGCGCGCCGCAGATGTCGAAGGCCGAGTTGTTGGACCCGACGACCACGCAGGTCTTCCCCCGGTACGCGTCCGGGCCGGGATGGGCGGAGGAGTGGTGCTGGTCGCCGCGGAAGACCTCCATGCCCGGGAAGGACGGCAGGCTGGGCTGGCCGGACATGCCGGTGGCCAGGACGAGCTGCGCCGGGCGCAGCACCATCGGCCGGCCATCCCGCTCGACGCGCACCGTCCACTCGCGGGTCGCCTCGTCGTAGGCCGCGCTTTTCGCCTCGGTGTCAGCCCAGTAGTTGAGTTCCATGACCTTCGTATAGGACTCGAGCCAGTCGGCGATCTTGTCCTTGGGCGCGAACACCGGCCAGTTGTCGGGGAACTTCAGGTAGGGCAGGTGGTCGTACCAGACCGGGTCGTGCAGGCACAGCGACTTGTAGCGGCCGCGCCACTGGTCACCGGGCCGGCTCCGCTTGTCGACGATGATCGTGGGGACGCCGAGCTGGCGGAGCCGGGCGCCCAGCACGATGCCGCCCTGGCCACCGCCGACGATCAGCACGTACGGCTGCTCGGTGAAGCCGAGCTCGGACGCCTCCTGCTGGCGTTTTTCCAGCCAGGTGGTCCGTCCGCGGTTCGCGCCGTGTTCCGCGCCTTTCGGCCGGCTCAGGCCGCGCGGCTCCTCGTGCCCCTTGAGCTCGTGCAGGGTGGTCAGCAGCGTCCAGCAGAGACCGCCGCGCAGCCGCAGCTGCCCGCGTCCTCGCCCGACCGCGGTCTCAAACTCGATCCAGGCCTCGACCACGCCGCCGGTGTCGGTGGGTTCCTCGCCGTCGGTGATCCGCCAATCGCGAGGCTGCACCCCGGGCAGCGTCTCGGCGAGCATCTCGGTGATCGCGGCGCGTCCCTCGAACGTCTTGATGTTCCAGGTAAACGCGACGAGGTCGCGCCAGTAGCAGTCTTCCAGGAACAGGGCGGCGGCCGCGGCCGGATCACCGGCCGCCAGCGCGTCCCCGAATGCGGACAGCCAGGTCGTCACCGTCGTTAAGGTCTCGGTCTGTTGCACCGTTGCGGTCATCTGCAGGCTCCTGTCGCCGTGGAGTAGTGCGGAGGTTCGCTCGGGGCCAGTTCAGGAATCGCGGTGCGATCCTGGGCAGCCCGACGACCAGCGCCATACCAGGGTTGTAGCACGCCGCAAGGCGCGGCGACAGGAACGAGGTTCCGCCGGCCGCCTGCACCTCGGGCAGCTGGCTGCAGAGGTAGCCAAACCGAAGATCACTGCCGCAACGGACCGCATCCGGCACGGATAGGCCTGGACCGGCCGCAGCTCCAGCTCATGCCCTACGCATCTCCAGCTCAGGCCTTACGCATCGTCCACTCGCACCGGCCGGCCAGGGCGCTTCATGGTCCCCGGCTTGCAGAGCCAGGTCATCACGTCAGCTTCCAGCTGACCGGCCTGCACCAGCGGATCCCCGTGCGCGATGCGACGCGCTTCTTCGATCGATCCGGTCCGGTAGACCACCAGGCCGCGCATACCCTGGTCAGCCTGATCGCGCAACGGGCCGGTCGCGACCGCCTGGCCGGTCTGGCGCAGGGAGTCCAGGAACGCGATGTGCTGTCGCTGCAGCCGCACACCAGTCTGCTCGTCGCAAGCGGGAGGGCTGGCGGCGCGGCGCAGAATCACTAGCTCGAATGCTTCTAGATCCATTGCGGGATCCTCACGGGCAGACCTGCCGCCCAGCGGCGGTCAGGGGTCTGCGGCGCCTGTCACCTCGGGCCGCGGAGCCGGTCATCGTGACTGCAGAGCCTGCGCGTCAGCGAAGGTCAGGTAGGCGGCCTGAATCCGCGATGCTTCCATTTCTCCTCCTGGCTGAGCGGGCCTGCGGCCTGGCTGAGCGGGCCTGCGGCGCGCCGCACCCGGCGACCGCGACCCGGCGACCGCGACCCGGCGACCGTGACCCGTCGGCGGTGACCCGGCGGCGGTGACCCGGCGGCGAACAACTAGACAATGTCAAGATCTGGCCGGGATGTCAAGATGGGCCGGGATGTCAAGATGGACCGTGGCCTACCATCACGGCGACCTGCCGGCCGCCCTGCTCGGCGCGGTCGAGAGCGCGGTCGCGGACTTCGGGGTCAGCGGCGTGTCGCTGCGGGACGTGGCGCGCCGGGCCGGAGTCTCGCACAGCGCGCCCGCGCACCACTTCGGCAACAAGGCAGGACTGCTGACCGTCTTCGCGATCGCGGGATACCAGCTGCTCGCCGAGTCGGTCATCAAGGAAGTAGCGGCATCGGATGCAGCCGATGGCGCTGACGAGCTGGCCGCGATCGGCCGGGGATACGTCCGGTTCGCGGTCGGCCACCCGGCGCACTTCGAGGTCATGTTCCGGCTGGACGCGCTCGACCGGGAGAATCGCGAGTTCGTCGGAGCAAGCGAGGCGGCTTACGAGCTGCTCACGGCGACCATCGAGCGCTGCCGTGCGGCCGGCCGACTGCACGGGCGTCCTGCCGAGGTAGTTGCGGTCAGCGCGTGGTCGCTGGTGCACGGGCTGTCGGCGCTGTGGCTCAGCGGGCGTCTCGCGGAACGTATCGTCGAGCAAGACCCGCAGCGGCTGGCGGACGCCGTCTCGAACCTCTTCGTGGAGGCTGTCCTGCCGCCGGCTGACGGCGGGTCAGGCGCGGCCACGGCCGACGTGCCGAGCAGCGGGTGCATCGGGAGCAGGCGCACCAACTCCGCGGCTGAACCCTCTTGACTGCTGTAGCTCATAGCGGCCCAGGGTCCTCACTTTCGCGCCAGCCGAGCGGCGTGGGCGCCGCCGTAGCGGCGAGCGAAGCAAGCCGAGGCGGTGCGAGCCTTGCTGCTGGCAGTTTCCCCAGGTCATGCGGCTATCTGAGAAGCTGGCGGGCCATCACCACGCGCTGGATCTGGTTGGTGCCCTCGTAGATCTGGGTGATCTTCGCGTCGCGCATCATCCGTTCCACCGGATAGTCGCTGACGTACCCGTAACCGCCGAGCAGCTGGACGGCGTCCGTGGTGACGTCCATGGCCACGTCGGAGGCGAAGCACTTGCACGCCGACGAGAAGAACGTCAGGTCGTCGCTGGCGTCGCCCTGTGTCGCGCGCTGCGACCTGGCCGCTGCCGCGTAGGTGAGCTGCCTGGCCGCCTCGACCTTCATGGCCATGTCGGCGAGCATGAACTGCACTCCCTGGAACTCGGCGACGGCCTTGCCGAACTGCCGCCGCTGCTTGACGTAGCCGGTGGCGTAGTCGAGCGCGCCCTGGGCGATGCCGAGCGCCTGCGCGGCGATCGTGATCCTGGTGTGGTCCAGCGTCGCAAGGGCCGTCCTGAACCCGGTGCCCTCCGCGCCGATCAGCCGGCCGGCCGGGATCACGCAGTTGTCGAAGTACAACTCCCTGGTCGGCGAGCCCTTGATGCCCAGCTTGTGCTCGGGCGCTCCGAAGGAGAACCCCGGGTCATCCTTCTCCACCACGAACGCCGAGATCCCGGCGGCGCCGGCCGCCGGGTCGGTCACCGCCATCACCGTGTAGTACTCGGAGATGCCCGCGTTCGTGATCCAGCGCTTGGTCCCGTTCAAGATGTATGTGTCGCCGTCACGGACGGCGCGCGTCTTCATGGCGGCCGCGTCGGAACCAGCGCCGGCCTCGGACAGCGCGTAGGAGAACATCGCGTCGCCGCGGGCGACCGGCGGCAGGTACCGCTGCTTGATGTCCTGCGATCCGGCGAGCAGCAGCGGCACGGTGCCCAGCTTGTTGACGGCCGGGATCAGCGAGGATGACGCGCAGGCCCGCGCGACTTCCTCGATGACGATCACGGTGGCGATCGCGTCGGCGCCCGCGCCGCCGTAGGCCTCCGGGATGTGCACGGCGTGCAGATCGGCCTTGACCAGGGCGTCATGAGCTTCCCACGGGAACTCGGCGGCCTGGTCGACCTTGGCGGCATGCGGGGCGATCTTGGCGTCGGCCAGCGCGCGGACCGACTCGCGGAGGGCTTCGTGCTCGGGCGGCAGCGCGAAGGCGGGAAAATCGAGGCTCATGAAAGCGATGGTAGTTCGTCGCCGCCGGCCAGCCTGGCCCGCAGCGCGGCGCCCTTGGCCCGGGCCGTGTCACCGAGCCGCTGCTGGAAGGCCGCCATCCGGTCGCGCAGCTCCTGGTCGCAAACCGCCAGGATCCGGACGGCCAGCAGGCCCGCGTTGCGGGCCCCGCCGACGGCGACCGTCGCCACCGGGATCCCGGCCGGCATCTGGACGATCGAGAGCAGCGAGTCGAGCCCGTCGAGGTGCGCGAGCGGCACCGGCACGCCGATCACCGGCAGCGGGGTCACCGAGGCGAGCATGCCGGGCAGGTGGGCCGCGCCGCCCGCCCCGGCGATGATCACCCGCAGGCCGCGGTCCGCCGCCGCCGAGCCGTAGCTGATCATCTCGCGCGGCATCCGGTGCGCCGACACGACGTCGGTCTCGCAGGGAACGCCGAACTCGGCCAGCGCCTCGACCGCCGCCGCCAGCACCGGCCAGTCCGAGTCGCTGCCCATGACCACGCCTACCAGCGGCCCGCCGCCCATCGCCACGCTCCCTTCCGCCTGCCCCCGGCTCATGGCTGGGCCGGCTCATGGCTGCCCCGGCTCATGGCTGCTCCGTACCCCGGCTCAGGTAGCTGGCCGCGCGCCTGGCCCGGGCACCGATCCCGGCGACGTCGCCGCCGACCACGGTGACGTGGCCGACCTTACGGCCCGGCCTCACCACCTTGCCGTAGAGATGGACCTTGACGCCGGGATCGGCAGCCAGCACGTGCACGAGCCGGCCGTACAGGTCCGGATCGTCGCCGCCGAGGACGTTGACCATGACGGCATGCCGCCCGGCGAGACCGGGCGCACCGAGCGGCAGGTCGAGCACCGCGCGAAGATGCTGCTCGAACTGAGACGTCCTTGATCCCTCGATGGTCCAGTGACCGCAGTTGTGCGGCCGCATCGCGAGCTCGTTCACCAGCAGGCCGGCCGCGGTCTCGAACAGCTCCACCGCCAGCAGGCCGGTCACCCCGAGCTCGGCGGCGATCGTCAGTGCCAGCCGCTGCGCTTCCGCCTGCCGGCCCAGGGAAAGACCGGGCGCGGGAACGAGCACCTCGTGGCAGATCCCGTCCCGCTGCACGGTCTGCACGACGGGGTAGGCCGCGCCCTGGCCGGACGGCGATCGCGCGACCAGCGCGGCCAGTTCCCGCTCGAACGCGACGTACTCCTCGGCGATCAGCTCGAGCCCCCGCGCGCGGGCTTGGGCGGTCACCTCGGCTGCCGCGGCTGCCGTGCCGCACACCCACACGCCGCGGCCGTCGTATCCGCCGCTGACCGCCTTCAGCACGACGGGCCAGCCGCAGGAGGCAGCGAAGCCGGCCACGTCGGCGCGGCCGGCCACCGGTGCGAAACGCGGGCAGGCGATGCCCATCGCCGCCAGCCGCTCCCGCATGGCGCGCTTGTCCTGAGCGAAGCGCAGCGCGCCGGGCTCGGGATGGACGGCCACTCCGGCCCGCTGCAGCGCCGCCAGCTGCGCACTGGGCACCTGCTCGTGGTCGAACGTGACGACGTCGCAGCCCGCCGCGAACGCCAGCAGATCGGCGTCGCTGCGGTAGTCCCCTACGCTCGTGCCCGCGCACACCTGGGCCGCGCTCTGGCCGGCGTCCGCAGCGAGCACGCGGAATCCGATGCCGAGGCCGATGGCGGCCTGGCAGGTCATCCGGGCAAGCTGTCCCGCGCCCACCATCCCGACGACGGGTTCGTCACGCCGGTCAGCAACGGGGGAGCCGACCGCGGCCGGGGCTTCGTCGGCCTGATTCGTCACCTGCCGTAGCCTACGAGGTGCCTGGCCGTCCCGCGGAACGCAGGCAGGGCAGGCGCAGGAAGGACCGATTACCGTGGGTTGGCTGTACCTTGGGTAGTGCATTCGGTTTCATCACCTGAGACCACCGTGACTGCGCCACGCACGCCCGCCTATGCCAGAAGGACGCCGCCATCCCGTGAGCCTCGTTGCGGATCTGCACAGGCGCTTCGAGACACTGATCGCCGAGCTGACCAAGTTCGGCCTCATCGGCACGCTGGGCCTGATCATCGACCTCGGCGGCGCGGCGCTGCTGCACGGCAAGGCCGGCTTCGGGCCGCTGGTGGCCAAGGCGATCTCCGCGTCGGTCGCCGCCGTCGTCTCCTACACCGGTCACCGGCTCTGGACCTTCCGGCACCGGGCCTGCCAGAGCCTGCTGCGCGGAGGCCTGATCTTCTTCGGGCTGAACCTGATCGGCCTGGTGATCTCGCTGCTGGTGATCGGGTTCGTCACCGACGCCCTCGGGCAGCAGAGCCTCACGGCTTATAACGTGGCCCAGCTCGTCGGCGTGCTGCTGGGCATGGCCTTCCGCTACTGGTCCTACCGGAGATGGGTGTTCCTCGCCTTCACGCCCGGGCAGGCGGCGCTCGTCCCGGAAGAGGCGAAGCTCACGTTAGCGCCGCAGCATCTCCCATGACAACAAGCGGACGCGGGCCCGCCGAGGCGAGCCCGC
>Ga0302314_10016954_pt1 | contig 12260 bp, 14 predicted proteins | sample III_Palsa_N2_3_FD_200533 | JGI IMG/M metagenome (GOLD analysis project Ga0302314, IMG submission 200533) | Peat permafrost microbial communities from Stordalen Mire near Abisko, Sweden - III_Palsa_N2_3 | ecosystem: Environmental > Terrestrial > Soil > Palsa > Peat permafrost | place: Sweden...
CATGCAGGTTCTCCTATGGACTGGCTCGCGTCGCGCTGGGCGGCGTGACGCGTGTGCCGGGCGTGGTCCCGGCGCGGCCGTCGTGCGGAGGGAGGGCAGCACCCGCGAAGAGCGACTGTGGCGGCTCTCGTTGGGACTGCAAGTGATGGAGAACGGACACCGTTCCTACAGCGCATGAATCGGCGCTGGTACGACCCCCCGACCGAACGGAATACAAACGTTTTCTATCAGGGATGATCGGCTGTTGTCCCCAGGGAAAGAAGGCCCTGAGTCTTCGTTATGAGAATGAAGCTGTGCAGGTGGGCCGGTACGTCCGGGCGGGGTGGTGATATCAACCGCTGTGCCCGATGTACCCGGTGTGCCCGGTCCTCCGGCGGGCTCACTGCCCGGCGCCGCTCCGACTGCGGCTCATCGTCAGTGCCAGCAGCGCGAACGCCAGCAGCACCACGGCCACCGTCCGTGCGCCCGCCGCGCCCGGCAGCAGATGCAGGGTCAGGGTCACCGCCGCGACGCCCAGCGCGGTACCCATGCCCCGGCCCATGTTGACCATGCCGCCACCGGTGCCGGCCGACGAGCCCGGGATCGCCCGCATCACCAGCGTGTTGTTGGCCGGGGTGAACACCCCGAGCGCGAGGCCGAGCAGCCCCAGTGACACCGGGAGCACGTCGGACGTCATCGGCAGTGCCGCCAGCAGTCCGAGGGCGGCCACGCAGCCCGCCGCTCCCGCCGTACATCGGGCCCGGTCGCTCCAGTCGTTCGGGAGCAGCCGGTCGCCGAGCGTCGCGGCGAGGGCGAAGCCGAGCGGCAGCGCGGTCAGCACCAGCCCGGCTTCGAGCGCGGAGCCGCCGTGCCGGGCGAGCACCACCGGGACCAGGACCAGCGGCCCGAACAGCACCAGGTAGCCGCAGAGTCCGCCGACCAGGCCGGGGGCGATGCCGCCCCGGCGCAGCAGCTTCAGGTCGATCAGCGGGGCCGTGTGGCCGCGCTGCCGACGGACGAAGGCCCAGCCCGCGCCGGCCGCCGCCGCGAACAGCAGGGCGGCGGTCCAGACCGGGAGGCCCAGGCCGGAGCTGATGGACAGTCCGAGCATCGCGGCGGTGCTCGCCGCACCCAGCAGCAGCACGCCGACCGCGTCCACACCGGCCGTGCCCAGCCCCTGGCGGGTGCGCGGCAGCAGGTAGTGGCCCGCGACCAGCGCGACGATCCCGACCGGAACGTTGATCAGGAAGACCCAGCGCCAGCCCACGGTGGCCACCAGGGCACCGCCGATGGTCGGCCCGAGCGCCAGCCCGATGGCCTGGCCGGCCGCCTGCATCCCGAGCGCGGTCCGCATCTTCCCGGACGGCGCGCTGGTGCTCACCAGGGCCACGCTGTTGGCCTGCATCAGCGCCGCGCCCACGGCCTGAACGATCCGGAAGGCGACCAGGATCCCCAGCCCCGGCGCGAGCCCGCAGGCCGCCGAGCCTGCGGTGAACACGGCGAATCCGTAGAGGTACATCAGCTTGCGGCCGTGCACGTCGGAGAAGCGACCGGCCGGGACCAGCAGCGCGATCAGGACCAGGAGGTAGGAGAGCGACACCCACTCGACGGCGGCGGGTCCGGCATGGAAGGCAGTGCCCAGCGACTGGTAGGTGAGGGTGACGATGCTGGCGTCGAGCTGTCCCATGAAGGCCCCGAAGCAGACGGCGGCGACCGCCAGCCGCCAGGCCCAGGACTGCCCCCGTATTCGCTCCGGACGCGGCCGCTCCTGGGTGAGCAGCGCCCAACCGCGCGGCCGCTCGGTCGGCAGTGGGAGCAGGAGTTGGAGCGGTTGCCCCGTCGGCCGTGTGGCCTCACTGGTGGCCATGCTCTCTCCCCGGTCTGCCGGCGACGTCGGTCGGCGCCTGGAACCAGGTTACATCTGTGGCAGACATATTCGTAAGACGATGTGATCTGAGATCGAGGTAATGCGGATCGGAGTGGTCCGGCGGCTCATGCCTCGTGCCGTCCGCGCGCCGGAGCGGTTCCTTCGCCCAGGGGGCGGTCGGTCCGGGAGGGGCGGGTGCCGGTGGCGACGCTTGCGGTCCGGAGGGCGGCTCCGACCCGGGCCGCGCCGCGTGCGGTGCCGGCCTCGCCGCGTCCGACGGCGACGGCGACGGCGACTGCGACGGTGACGGGGCAGGCTGCTCAGGCCGCAGCGGGCTCCGGGGCCAGGAGCGCGTCGATCTCGGCCAGTTCCTCGGAGGTCGGCACCCACTGTCCGGCGGCGGCGTTGGCGCGCACCTGCTCGGCGTTGCTCGCCCCGGCGATGACCGAGCCGCAGCCGGGCCGTGCGGCGAGCGCGCCCACGCCGATCTCCAGCACGCTCCGGCCGTGCGCCTCGCCCCAGGCGGCCAGGCGTTCGACCGTGTCGAGGCCGGCCTCCGTCACCCGCTCGGGCCGCGACTCCAGGCGCGAGCCTGCGGGCACGCCGGTGGCACGGCGCACCTTCCCGGTGAGCAGTCCGTTGGCGAGTGGGAAGTACGGAAGCACGCCGAGGCCGTAGTGCAACGCCGCAGGGACCACCTCGCGCTCCACGCCGCGTTCGAGCAGCGACCATTCGTTCTGGGCGGAGACGAACGGCACGGCACCCGTCTCCCGGGCGACGTGCGCGGCCTCGGCGAGCTGCCAGCCGGCGAAGTTGGAGTGCCCGAGGTAGCGCACCTTGCCTTCGCTCACCAGCTCGCTGAGCGCGGCGAGCGTCTCGGCGATCGGCGTGCGCGGGTCGGGGGTGTGCAGCTGGTAGAGGTCGATGTGGTCGGTCTGCAGGCGTCGCAGCGACTCCTCGACCGCGCGCCGGATGTAGGCGCGGCCGCCCTTCGCCCCGGCCGCTGGTCCGTACCCCAGGTCGACGTGCTGATGACCGAACTTGGTCGCCAGCACCACCGTGTCGCGCCGCCCCTTCAGCGCCTGGCCGAGCAGGGTCTCGGAGGCGCCCCCGCCGCCGTACATGTCGGCCGTGTCCAAGAGGGTCACCCCGGCGTCGAGTGCCGCGTCGACCACCGCGAGTGTCTGCGCCGCGTCGAGACGCCTGCCGAAGTTGTTGCAGCCGAGTCCGACCACGGAGACGAGGAGTCCGCTGTTGCCGAGCGTTCGATAGTCCATGGGGCCAACCTAAGCTGCGCAACGGACCGAGTGACCTGTGACACATCTTCGGAGTCGTGCAGCGGATGGTGCGGCGCCGCCGTCAACAGGGTGATCGTCGGACCGAACGAGGGAGGGCTCCTGTGCGACGCGCATCAGGACAGAGCCGGAGAAAGGGGAGGAGGGCGGAGTGAGAACGACCGACGAACCCGGTTCCCCGGACTTCGCCGCCTTCGTCGCCCAGCGCTCGGCCGCGCTGTTCCGCAGCGCCTACGTGCTGACGGGCAGCCAGGATTCGGCCCAGGAGCTGCTCCAGGAGGCACTGGTCCGGGCGTGCGGGCGCTGGCGGCGAGTGTCCGAGGCCGATTCCCCCGAGGCGTACGTCCACCGAATAATGATCAACCTGGCCAATGACCGCTGGCGGCGCTGGCGTCGCACGGCTCCCGTCCAGGACCTCGCGGACCGACCGGTCCCCGGGGACGAGTACGGGCGCGTCGATACGCGTGACCAGATCATCCGGGCGCTGCACCGCCTGCCCATGGGGATGCGCACCGTCATCGTCCTGCACTACTTCCACGACATGTCCGACACGCAGATCGCCGCCACCATGGGCATCTCGCCCGGCACGGCCCGGTCCCAGCTCGCCCGCGGTCTGCGGAAGCTGCGCGACCAGCTCCCGCAGCCGCCGCTGCACCCCGCCCGGCAACAACGCGCCCCGGAGCAACGCGCCCCGCAACAACGAGCCCACCAGGCAGTACAAGCGGCCCACGAGCACCTCGGAGGCAGGCGATGACGCCGTCGGCACCACCACCGTCCGGCCCCTGCGGGCACGACCACGACTTCGAGGAGAGGCTGGTCCAGTCCATGAACGAGTTCGCCGACGGGACGGCCTCGCCGACGCTCGACGCGGGCCGGATCGGGCGGCGGGCCCGCCGCAGGCGCTTCGCGATGACCGGGGCGAGCGTCGCCGCCGTCCTGGCCGTCGTCGTCGGCGGCACCGCGCTCTCGACCATCGCCGGCTCGCCCTCCTCGAAGCCGGCCCCGGCCGCCGCCACCACACGAGGGCCGAGCGCCGTAGCCGCGCCGCGCCCTTCCGCCGCCCGGCGCACGGTGCAGGTCCCCGATGTGGTCGGCCTGAGCCAGGCCGAGGCCACAGCGGTGCTGGCGACCGCCAGGCTCCGCGTCGGTACCGTCGCCACCCAGGCCGATGGCGCCCAGCCCGCCGGCCGGGTCATTGCGACGATCCCCGCGCCCAACAACCAGGTGCCGTCCGGCTCCCCGGTCGAGCTCTGGATCTCGACCCGCTGAAACCCAGGTCGATCACCGGGCCACGACCACTCCACGACATGCCCAGCAACATGCCCATCCGTCCGCACACCGCCCTGGAGTACCTGTGAACCGCCGTACCGTCGCGCTCGCCCTCGGCGCCCTCGTGGCTTCGGCCGCCCTGAGCAGCTGCTCGCCGACGGGGGTGGGCCCGACCGGCTCAAGCACGTCGAGCAGCAGCCTCGGCCAGAGCACGACGAGGCCGCCGGCGGGCTCCGCGCCCACTGCGCCGGCAGGCTCCGCGCCCACTGCGGCGGGGGGCGCGAGCGCTGCCGGCAACGGGACGTGCCCGGGACGGCCGCCGGCGACCCGCTATGTGGCTCTCACCGGGCACGACACCGCAGCGGACCTCGTGGAGCTCGTGGTCCGTAGCGGCCACTACGTCTGCGACAGCCCGGCCGATCCGGACGCCGCCGTGTTCGTCCCCACCGGTTCGGAGCAGGAACTCGTCATCCGCGAGGATGCGCAGATCACCGCCACCACCCCGGTGACCACCGGAACCAGCGGTCGGCCGGTCTCCCTGCAGGCACTGCTGAACTGGATCGGCGCCCACCCCGACACACTGGCGGTCTTCACCTACGAGACGGATCCGCAGGGCCGCATCGTCCGCCTCACCGAGATGTACAACGGCTGAAGCCGGGAGCCGAGTGAATCCGGGGGTCGAGACCCACGAGTTCTTGAACTGGCGCACGGCGCGAGGCCGGTGGCTGTCCTACTCGGTCGGGATGACGATCACGGACGCCGTCCACCACGCCGTCCACCACGCCGTCCACCACGCCGTCCACCACGCCGTCCACCACGCCGTGCTCCAGGTCCCGGCTTCGGCCTGGACCCCGACGGTCAGGTCCGAGACGGTGCACGGGTGGCCGAACTGGCCGGCGACGTCCTGAAGGGCCGGCCGGTGGGGATGCGGCCGATCGTGCGCAAGGAACGACCCCACCCCGGAGTGCAGTTGAGGTTCACCAACGCCGACGGCATGCGCCTGACGTGCTTCGCCACCAATGCCACGGACGCCGCGATCGCGCGTCTGGAACTGCGGCACCGCCCCCGGGCCCGCGCCGAGGACCGCATCCGCGCCGCCCGCGACACCGGCCTGCGCAACCTTCCCCTGCCCCAGGTCGCACAGAACCAGGTCCGGCTGGAGACCGTCCAGATCGCCCTGGACCTGCTGGGCCGGATGCCGATGCTCGCCCTGACCGGCCGAGCCCGCCGCTGGGAACCCGAACGCCTGCGGCTTCGACTGTTCTCCGCCGCCGGCCGACTGGTCACCACCGGACGCCGACGCATCCTCCGCCTGCCCCAGCACTGGCCCTGGACCGAAACGGGCACCAACGCCTTCACCCGACTGCAAGCCCTACCGAACCCCGGCTGACCCACCAGAACGACCCATTCCGACGAGCAGCCGAACATCCGGAAGCGTGGAACCCGGCGCCCAACCGACGCGACAATCGGGTTCTCCGCCTGCCCGCCCTCGCCCCAACAAGCCGAAACGGCTCAGCGGATGAACCGACAGACCGTCATGAAAGATCGAGGTTGGGGGGTGGAGCGGCGCCGGTAATGCAAGCTCACATCCACAACAGCACGGCTAATGTGATCGGGTGACAGAATTCATCGCCCTTGATGACAGCACCGAATGGCAGCAGGACTTCGAGCAGCGCCTTCTCGCCTCGTACGCAGCCGCTGGGCTCAACGCGGCTGCGGTGGAGCGCAGGATCGAGCGGTTCCGCGAGCGGATCGGCGGCTGGACCATTGTCGAGATCACGGACGCCGGGACCCGGGTGGGCTATGTCGCCGTCGTCGTGGCCGACGACCACGGCACGCTCGCGGGCCGCATCGGCGACCTCCGAGTCGACGAGGGGTACGGGCAGGCCGTCCGCGCCTGGGCCGAGGCGTGGTGCGCGGAGCGTGGCGCATGCCGAGTGGACGTACAACTAATAGACTTCGGAAGCGAGTTGTTCGACGACTACGCCCTCCAGGCGCAGAACAGGCTGCGCCTCATCGATTCCCCGCCGGAGCTGCCCGACGGAGTCACCGCACGGCCGATGACCGAGGCCGAGTTTCCGCACTGGCTCGCCGCCGAGAAGCTCTCCTACGTCGGTGACATCGTCCGGGCGGGCACCCTGAGTCCCGAGGAGGCCGTACGCAAGTCCGACGGCGACTTCGCGATGCTGATCCCCGAGGGCCTGGCGACGGCTGACAACGCGTTCCTGGTGCTTGAGGCAGCGGGCGAGCGGATAGGCACCGGCTGGTTGAAGCACGGCTTCCTCCCGGGCGTCACCTTCGGTTACGGAGTGCACGTCGACGAGCAGTACCGCGGCAAGGGGTACGGCCGAGCCGCGATGGCACTCGGCGAGCGGGCCACGCTCGCGGCCGGCGACTCGGCGCTGATGTTCACCGTGTGGGGTGGCAACGAAGTGGCGATGAACCTGTACACGAGCGCCGGCTACCGGGTCATCGATGATCACCGCTCCATTGATCTTCCCCGCTCGGACGGGGCCGACTCCGCAGCCTGACGCGGGGCACGGCACGGGTCGCGGCCCGGCAGTACGAGGAGCCCAGGGGTGCGCGGCGCGAAGCCGGCCGCTGAAGGCGCCGCCCCCGTGGGGGCGTTGTCCGGTCGCCGGGCCCGCGTGGGCGTGGCTGCCCTTGGGCTCCAGCAGGACTTCGAGCCGGCGGTCGAATCCAGCGGTAGGAGCGGAGCGTCATCCCGCTCACTCGGGACACTGCGGTGCTCCGTCTCGGCTCGCGGCGGCGCTGGCTCACCGCGCTGCGGCTGCGCCGCAGTGGGCTCGCTCTCCGGGGAGAATTCCCCCGTTCGCCGCAGCCGTCCACGCGGTCGTAGTCTTCGCGGTGCTCGCGTGGTCCACCGGGTAGAGGGGATGCCGGGACGGCCTCGGCCCTGCCGTATGCGCTCGACTCGCAGGTCTCGACCGGGCGAAAGGCGTCGGCCCCAGTGCGAGCTCACCGGCGTCAAGGCTGAGCCGGAGCTGCCGGCGGTCGGGAAGAGCCAGGGTGGTTGCTGTACTTTCGTGCTGCACAACGCATCAGGGGCCGTATCGGATCTCTCCGATACGGCCCCTGACCTCGGGTCGGGGTGGCGGGATTTGAACCCACGGCCTCTTCGTCCCGAACGAAGCGCGCTACCAAGCTGCGCCACACCCCGTTCCAACGAGTATTACTCTAGCGGACCCGCGCCCTGGGACGAAATCCGGTTTCGTTCGGGGGCTCCCGGGCGGGTCGGAGGAGCGCAGGTCAGCACGGAGGGGGCGGTTCCCCGGGCGGCTGGAGCGGGGCCGTGTCGGCGGGGGCCGAGTGAGCGGCCGGGGGTGTCGTATCTGGCACGGGGTCCGGGGTTGCCGGGGGCGGGGCCCGCCTAAGATGAGGGCATGTCCGAGCTGCGCCGCCTGCGTTATTTCTTGGCCGTCGCCGAGGAACAGAGTTTCACCCGTGCTGCCGAGCGGCTGCACGTCGCCCAGGCTGCCCTGAGTCGCCAAGTGCGTGAGTTGGAGCGCGACTTGGGTGTTGAGCTGCTCACCCGCAGCAGTAGTACCCAGCAGGTGGTGCCCACCGAGGCCGGGCGGATGCTGGTCGAGCGCGGGCCCGGACTGCTGGAGGCCGCCGACAGCCTCTGGCGCGGGGTGCGCGGTTTCGCGGACGGGCGACTGGGGAGCGTCAGCCTCGGGTACGGCATGAGCGCCGGCTACGAGACCGCGCCGCAGCTGCTGCTCGCCATGAGCGAGGAGGCGCCCGGGATCGAGGTACTGGCCCGGGTCATGTCCTTCTCCCACATCGTCGCGGGCGTCTCGGCCGGGACGCTGGACGTCGGCCTGGTGCGCTGCGCGCAGCCGCAGGAGGGTCTGGAGCTGACGCTGCTCCGGCTGGAGCGGCAGGGCGTGGTCATCAGCCGGGAGCATCCGCTGGCCGGGGGTGACAGCGTCGCCCCCGCCGACCTGGACGGCGTGAAGCTGCTGCTGCACGCCCGGGACCACAACCCCGGCCACTACGACCTGCTGATGCGGGTCTGCTCCGAGGCCGGGGCCGAGCCCGAGTTCCTGCTGCGCGGCCAGGACTTCGACGCCTCCTACACCCCGGTCTCCTCCGGTGCGGCGGTGACCATCGTCGGCGAGAGCGGACGGGTCGGGCTGCCGGCCGGACTGGTGTGGCTGCCGCTGGAGCCGGCGGTGCTGGTGGAGGTCCACCTGATCACGCGTGGGAAGCAGCACTCACCGGCGATCGACCGGCTGGTCCGCGTCGCCGAGGAGACCTCGCGCCAGCACGGCTGGCTGCAGCGCTAGCACCCCTGGGCGGCGCAGGGCCCGTCGGCGCAGGTCCCGTCTGCTACCCCTCGCGGGGGGTCAGGGTCAGCAGGGTGGCCTCGGGCGGGCAGGCGAAACGGACCGGGGTGTAGCGGTTGGTGCCGCAGCCCGCCGAGACGTGCAGGTAGGAGCGGTGTCCGCCGGAGGAGTGCCGGGACAGCCCCTTGACCCGCTTCCGGTCCAGGTCGCAGTTGGTCACCAGGGCCCCGTAGAAGGGGACGCACAGCTGTCCGCCGTGGGTGTGCCCGGCCATGATCAGCGGGTACCGGTCGGCGGTGAAGGCGTCCAGCGTCCGCAGGTACGGGGCGTGGACCACGCCGATGGACAGGTCCGCGTCCTCGGACGGGCCGCCGGCGACCTCGTCGTAGCGGTCGCGTCGGATGTGCGGGTCGTCCAGGCCGGAGAACTCCAGCTCCAGCCCCTCGACCTTGAGCCGTCCCCGGGTGTTGGTCAGGTTCACCCAGCCCGCGCTGTCGAAGCCGTCGCGCAGCTCCGGCCAGGGGTTGTGGATCGCCCCGGTGACGCCGCGCCGGGCCGAGCCGTCCGCCTTGTTCAGCCCGTGGTCGCCGGTCAGCATCGCACCCAGGTAGCGCGTCGGGCTCTTCGGCACCGGGCCGTAGTAGTCGTTCGAGCCGAAGACGTACACCCCGGGGTAGTCCAGCAGCGGCCCGAGCGCGTCCAGCGTCTGCGGCACGGCCTCCGGGTCGGACAGGTTGTCGCCGGTGTTGACCACGAAGTCCGGCCGCAGCCCGGCCAGGCTCCGCAGCCACTGCTGCTTCTTGCGCTGTCCGTTCACCATGTGGATGTCCGACAGCTGCAGTACCCGCAGCGGACGCGCCCCGGCGGGGAGCACCGGGACGGTCACCCGGCGCAGTCGGAACGAGCGCACCTCGACTCCGGCTGCATAGGCCACGCAGGCCGCGCCGGTCGCGGCGATTCCCAGGGGTACGGCATAGAGGGGTCGCATCCGTACATGGTCGCAGAGGAGTGGACACCGGGTTAATGGCGGGCACCGGCTCATCCGGGATGCGAGACTTGCCCCCATGACCACGACGCTCAAGAAGCAGTTGCAGGAGGACCTGACCGCCTCGATCCGGGCCAGGGACGAGCTGCGCTCCGGCACGATCCGGCTCACCCTGACCGCCATCACCAACGAGGAGGTGGCCGGCACCGTCGCCCGTGAGCTCTCCGACGACGAGGTGCTCAAGGTCATCGCCCGTGAGGCGAAGAAGCGGCGCGAGGCCGCCGAGGCGTTCGAGACCGGTGGTCGCGCGGAGTCCGCTGCCCGGGAGCGTGCCGAGGGCGAGATCCTGGCCGGCTACCTGCCGAAGCAGCTGACCGACGAGGAACTGTCGACCATCGTCGCGGCGGCCGTCGCCGAGGCCAAGGCCGCCGGCGCGGAGGGCCCGCGTGCCATCGGCGCGGTCATGAAGATCGTGAACCCGAAGGTGGCCGGCCTGGCCGAGGGCGGCCGGGTCGCGGCAGTGGTGAAGCAGGCGCTGACGGCGGGCTGAGGGACTGTGCGTCGGGCGTCTGCGACGGCGCATTCTCCCCAACCGCGGGTGGTGCCGGAATCGTCGACTGGGTCGCTCGCGTAACGGGGGGCGCTGCACGACGACCTCGCCCCGCCCGTCTGGACCGGCGTCGTCGCCGACGTGCGCAGCCGCTACCTCGGCCCCGACCGCCGAGCCGGCTCCAGCACTTACTCCCACCCCAAGGAACGCCACCAAGACGTCCTGGCCCGCTCCCCCGTTCTCCCAGGTCGAGACTGCCCACTGGGACCGCATCCACACCCGCACCCTGGACGAGGTCATCGGCTACCAGTTCAGCCTCTCCTACAGCAGCCCCGCCCAGCTCGGCACCGACAAGGACGCCTTCGAACGCGATCTCCGCGAAGCACTCACCGCCTTCCAACCCGACGGCCGATTCGACGAACGCATCCGCACCGAAGCCATCATCGCCACTCGCCCCAACGCCGAGGGAAGCTGAGGTGTGACCGGCGTCGTGCCGGGCCCAGGGCACCGCGGCAACCACCACGCCGTGCCGCTTGCACCTCACCCGGGGCGCGTCGGCCTCCAGGAACAGCTTCAGTCCGGCCGCGTCCAGGTGCCGCCAGCGGCGCCGACCGGCTCCGGCATCGAACCACATGTCCTGCGGCGCTGCCTGCTCGCATCCGACCAATGCCTTCAATACGGTGGTGAACCGCACGCCGTTCTCCCTGCGCATCTGATCCCGAGCATCAACACCTCAAGATCTGCACAGGGGACGGCGTGCACTGCGTCAGGCGCTCCGTAGCAACCCACAGATGGAGCACAAGAGCTTCATTTACCGCGGTGAAACCCAAGGCTTCGGCTTCGTCGGGAGAAGATGGCGCGGAATCCTCCGTTGAGGCCGCCAAGAGTCCAGGCTGGAATAGTAACTGAGGGTCACGGTCACGGCCAGCACGTGCTCGTGACTTTCCAGAGCGGATTCTGGAAGCTTCCAGTACTCAGTACCACTGCATTCGAGCGCGAGATAGTTCCGTGTACTGATGTGTGTTCGACTGGGGACTTGTTCCAGTGGGGTTTCCTGTCCACGGCTGCACCAGGACAACGTCATGTGGGGAGAGGAGTTTTTCCCACCCCATGGCGCTTCCGCATCCTTCGCGTCAGGCTGCCACTCCAGCATTGCATAGCCGTTCGCACCCTCCCATGGCCTCATTGGCAAAGGTGCGATTCTCTTCCATCCTGCCGTTGACATGGTCTCGGCAATCTTTTCGAGGCGCTCGCCCGGATCTCCATCGAATCCGTAGACCGCGATCACGTTGCGAGTGCATCCCACGCTCGGTAGGCGTCGGGGCGCTGCCACGGCAAAATGAAATATCGAGCGGACGGCACCGTGGCAGTAATCCCATGTGTCGGTGCCGAACCGGCGCAGCCCTGAAGCATCGCGTTCGAGTATGCTGAGGTTCTCATCCAGCCAGGAAACTGCGGAGGAATGCAGGTCGAAAAATTCCTGCCTGCGGGTCCACCGCGGCAAGTTGAATTGCCTCCTGCTGAGCAGAGCGGCCCCGAGCGTCCATGCGATGGCATTTATCGCCCGGGTCATGAGAAGGCGCAGTTGCATGTAGCAGTCCTCCTTGCAGTGGCATTCCCTTGCTGCCTGCGTGCCGATCAGCGATTACCGGCAGGGCCCCGGTCGGCAGCATACCCGTGTGGGCGTCGGCGAACTCGTGGATCGAACGAGGTCGCCGACGCCCATAGTTGCTCAAGCGGCTGTTGATGCCGGAGCGCGCCTCGTCAGCATGAGAGCTTTCCGGCCAGGCACTGGTTGATGAGGGCGGCGTATTCCGCTTGTCCGGTCTGGTTCGGGTGGTAGAAGCCCGCTACCTGGGTGGTGAGCGACGGTGCAATGAGCCAGGGGGCTGCTGTCACGCAGTGGCGGCCAATTCCCGTTTCGAGTTCGGCTAGCGGCATGATGGCGGCTGGAGGATGGCGTCCCGCCGAGTGGTGTAGCAGGGATCTTGGAATGACCCCT
>Ga0302314_10016955_pt1 | contig 12259 bp, 8 predicted proteins | sample III_Palsa_N2_3_FD_200533 | JGI IMG/M metagenome (GOLD analysis project Ga0302314, IMG submission 200533) | Peat permafrost microbial communities from Stordalen Mire near Abisko, Sweden - III_Palsa_N2_3 | ecosystem: Environmental > Terrestrial > Soil > Palsa > Peat permafrost | place: Sweden...
CCTGATCGTTGAATTCGCCAGCAGTATCAACCTCCCCAACGAACCCCTCGCTTCCGTCCTCACCGCCGTGCTAGCGTCGCCGCCGGATTCGAGACAGGGAAGTCCGGTGCGGCGGGGTCACCCGCTCAGGCCGGCGCTGCCCCCGCAACTGTAAGCGGCGAGATCGCGGGATCCTTATAGCCACTGGGGTGCTTGCCCCGGGAAGGCCCCCGCGATCGTTGACCCCAAGCCAGGAGACCTCCTCGAGATCCGGGACGGAGCTAAGGCCATCCTCGGGCGGAGGAGGGGGAGTTCGATTGGCGGAATTGCGACTGGCCGGTCCCGGTTCGGGGCACGGCGCATCTGGGTTTGTCGGTTCGATGCTGGTGCTGGGCGGTGCTCGCTCGGGCAAGAGCGCCTATGCCGAACGCCTGGTGCTGGAGTCGGCGCCTTCCGCCCTCTATCTCGCCACCGGTACCGCCGGCGATGGCGAAATGGCGGAGCGCATCGACCAGCACCGGGCGCGCCGCGGTGCCGCCTGGACCACGCTCGAAGAACCGCTCGATCTGTGCGGCGTGCTCGCCGGACAGGATCGGCTGGAGCGGCCGGTCCTGGTCGATTGCCTGACGCTCTGGCTCTCCAACCTCATGCATGCCGGTGCGGATATCGGTGCCGAGACCGACCGGCTGACGGCGCTGCTGCCGCGTCTCGCCGGGCCGGTCGTGTTTGTGTCCAACGAGGTCGGGCTCGGCATCGTGCCCGACAACGCACTCGCCCGCGAATTTCGCGACCATGCCGGCCGCCTCAACCAGGCGGTCGCGGCGGCGGTCGATGCCGTCATCTTCCTGGTCGCCGGCCTGCCCCTGCAATTGAAGCCTCGCTGAGGATCGGAAACGCCACCCATGTCCAGGATTCCCGCCACCATCATCACCGGCTTCCTCGGCGCCGGGAAAACCAGCCTGGTCCGCCACCTGGTCGAGCATGCCGGCGGCCGGCGCATAGCACTCATCATCAACGAGTTCGGCGAACTCGGCGTCGATCGCGAGCTGCTGCTCGGCTGCGGTGTCGAGACTTGCCGCGACGAGGACATCGTCGAGCTGGCCAATGGCTGCATCTGCTGCACCGTCGCCGATGATTTCCTGCCCACCCTGGCCAAGCTGATCGACCGGGCCGACCCGCCCGACCACATCGTCATCGAGACCTCGGGCCTGGCCCTGCCCAAGCCCCTGGTCCAGGCCTTCAACTGGCCGGAAATCCGGAGCCGGGTCACGGTCGATGGCGTGGTCACAGTGATCGATGCCGCCGCCGTCGCGGCCGGCCGCTTTGCCGACGACCCGGCAGCAATCGCCGCCCAGCGCGCCGCCGATCCGTCGCTCGACCACGACAATCCGCTCGAAGAAGTGTTCGGCGACCAGCTTGCCTGCGCCGATCTGGTGGTGCTGAACAAGCGCGATCTGCTGGATGCCGCGGGACTCGATGCGGTGCGCACGATCTTGCGCGGCGGCTTGCGCCCGGCGGTGCAGATCGTCGACGCCACTCAGGGTGCCGTGCCGGTCGCCGTGCTGCTCGGCCTGGCCGCTGCCGCCGAGGACGATATCGAGGCGCGGCCCTCCTGCCACGACGACGAGCCTGGCCATGATCATGACGATTTCGACAGCTTCCAGATCGCCTGCGGCCCGGTCGAGGATCCGGCCGGCTTCGCCCGGATCATCGAAGCGGCCATGGCGACCCACGACATTCTGCGCGTGAAGGGCTTCCTCGATGTCGCCGGCAAGCCGTTCCGCTCGGTCGTCCAGGGTGTCGGCGGCCGGGTCCAGCATTATTTCGACCGGCCCTGGGCTCCGGCCGAGACAAGGGCGAGCCGGCTGGTGGTCATCGGCCGCAAGGGCATCGATCGCGCCGCCATCGCAGCTTCCCTGGCCGCCTGATGCATCTGCTGGCCGCCAAGCCGGGCACCTTGCTCGATGGCACCGAGGCAGTCGATCTGCGCCAGTCGCCGGGTGAGATCGTCGTGCTCTCGGCCGCCGATAGCGAGATCGCGTGCCTGGCGACGGCGCAGGCCCGGCTGATCGACCGCGACCCGGCGACACCCAGCCTGCGCCTGGCCTCGCTGCTGGCGCTCCGGCACAATCTCTCGGTCGATCTCTATGCCGAGGCGGTGGTGGCCGAGGCCCGGCTGGTCGTCGTCCGGCTGCTCGGCGGCGTCTCCTATTGGCCCTATGGTGTCGAGCGGCTGACCCAGATCTGCCGGCAGCGCGCCATCCCGATCGCCTTCCTGCCCGGCGACGACATGCCGGATCCGGTGCTGGAAAGCTGGGGCACGCTCGATCCTGCGATCGCCGCCGTGCTCTGGCGCTATCTGGGCGAAGGCGGGCCGGCCAATGCCGAGGGTTTCCTGCGCGTCGCCGGCACGGTGCTCGGCCGCGCCGATACGCCGCCGCCGCCGGTGCCGTTGCTCCATGCCGGAATCTATTGGCCGGGGGCGGCAGGCGGGCTGGGGTTGTCCGATCTCGCCCGGCGCTGGCGGCCCGGCGCGCCGATCGTCGCCATCACCTTCTATCGCGCCCTAGTGCAGGCCGCCAATCTGGCGCCGGTCGATGCGCTGATCGAAGCACTTCAGGCGCGCGGCCTCAACCCGCTGCCGCTCTGGGCGCAGAGCCTCAAGGACCGGCAGGCGGTGGCATTGCTGACCCGGCTGCTGGCCGAGGCGCCGCCCGATCTCGTGCTCAATGCCACCGCCTTCGCCGTGGGATCTCCTGGTGTCGAGCGCGCCGGCACGGTGTTCGATCCGGCCGATTGCCCAATCATCCAGATCGTCTTCGCCGGCGGCGGCGAGGCGCCCTGGCGCGCCGGCACGCGTGGCCTCGATGCCCGCGATCTGGCGATGAACGTGGCGCTGCCCGAGGTCGATGGAAGGATCATCGGCCGCGCCGTCTCGTTCAAGGAGTCCCCACGCCGCGATCCGCTGACCGAGGCCGATCTGGTCAGCTACAAGCCAGTGCCGGACCGCATCGATTTCATCGCCGATCTGGCCCGGGGCTGGACCCGGCTGCGGCGCTGCTCTGCTTCGCAACGGCGGATCGGCTTCGTGCTGGCCAATTACCCGAACAAGGATGGCCGCATCGGCAACGGCGTCGGGCTCGACACGCCCAATGGGCTGATTGCCGTGCTGCAGGCGCTGGCCGGCGCCGGCTATGAGGTCGGGCCGATCCCGGCGGATGGCGACACGCTGATCCGCACGCTGCAGGCCGGGCCGACCAATCGGGACAAAGGGCGGGGCGGTGGGGTCATGCTGCCGCTCGACGATTATCGCGACGCCTTCGCGGCCTTGCCCGAGCCGGTGCGGCGGGCGGTGACCGAGCGCTGGGGCGGGCCCGAGGCGGATCCGTTCTTCGAGCCCGGGCTGGGCTTCCGCCTGCCGGCATTGCGGCTGGGTCGGATCGCCATCGGGATCCAGCCCTCGCGTGGCTACGACATCGATCCGGCCAGCTCCTATCATTCGCCCGATCTGGTGCCGCCCCATGGCTATCTCGCCTTCTATGCCTGGCTGCGCCATGGCTTCGGCGCCCAGGCGCTGGTCCATATGGGCAAGCACGGCACCATGGAATGGCTGCCCGGCAAGGCCGTGGCGCTCTCGGAAACCTGCCTGCCTGAGGCGGTGTTCGGGCCGCTGCCGCATCTCTACCCCTTCATCGTCAACGATCCCGGCGAGGGCAGCCAGGCCAAGCGCCGGGCCCAGGCGGTGATCATCGACCATCTGACGCCGCCGCTGACCCGCGCCGAAAGCTACGGCCCGCTCGCCCGGTTGGAGACATTGGTCGACGAATATTACGCGGCTTCCGGGCTGGATCCGCGCCGCCTCGATCATCTCGGCCGCGAGATCCTCGACCTGGCGGCGTCGAGCGGCCTCGACAAGGATTGCGGCATCGAGCGCGGCATGGCGATGGAACCGGCACTGACCCGGCTCGACGCGCATCTCTGCGATCTGAAGGAGCTGCAGATCCGCGACGGGCTGCATATCTTCGGCCGCTCGCCGCTGGGCGTGCAGCGCCGCGACCTGATCATCGCCCTCGCCCGGGCCCCGCGCGGCAGCCAGCCGCACCAGGCTTCGCTGATCCGGGCACTGGCCGATGATTTCGCGCTCGGCTTCGACCCGCTGCAGGCGGCACCGGAGCAGGCATGGACCGGGCCAAGGCCGGCCGTCCTGTCGGAAGCTTCAGGAGAAGCCCCAGTGGGGCGGGCCTCCGTGCCCGCCTTTCCGGCGCAGCCGGAACCAGCGGCGCGCGTGGGTGCCGCCTGTGGCGGCAAGGCGGGCACGGAGGCCCGCCCCACTGGGGAATCTGGGCCTTGGCGCTCAGTTGGCGACACGATCGAGCGGCTGGAAGCCTTCGCCGCCGCACTGGTCGTCGGCCACGTCCCTTCTCCCGGCCCCGCCACCACCACCGTCCTCGACTGGATCACCAGTGACCTCGCTCCCTCCATCGATGCCTGTGGCCCGGCCGAGCTTGCTGGGTTGTTGCGCGGGCTCGATGGCCGCTTCGTGCCGCCGGGTCCGTCCGGTGCCCCCAGCCGGGGCCGGCCGGAAGTGCTCCCGACGGGCCGCAATTTCTATTCGCTCGACACGCGCGGCACACCGACGCCGGCGGCCTGGCAGCTCGGCTGGAAATCGGCGCAGCTGCTGATCGAGCGCCATGTCCAGGAGCATGGCGCCTACCCGGCGACGGTCGCCCTCTCGGCCTGGGGTACCGCCAATATGCGCACCGGCGGCGACGATATCGCCCAGGGCATGGCGCTGATGGGGACAAAGCCGGTCTGGGAGCCGGCGACCGGCCGGGTCACCGGCTTCGAGATCCTGCCGTCCGGGCTGCTCGACCGGCCGCGCGTCGATGTCACCCTGCGCGTCTCCGGTTTCTTCCGCGATGCCTTTCCCAATCTCATCGATCTGTTCGATTCGGCGGCCCGTGCTGTTGCCGCGCTGGACGAGGTCGAGGCGGTCAATCCGCTGGCCGCCCGCGTCCGGGCCGAGACGGCGCGGCTCGCAGCCTCCGGCATCGATCCCGCGGATGCCGCGCGCCAGGCCGGCTACCGCGTCTTCGGCTCGCGGCCGGGCGCCTATGGCGCCGGGCTGCAGGCGCTGATCGACGAGGGCGGCTGGAGCGAGCGCGCGGATTTGGCCGAGGCCTATCTCGCCTGGGGCGGCTGGGCCTATGGCGACGGTGCCGAGGGGGCGGCGGCCGAGGATCAGCTGCGCGTGCGTCTGTCCCAGGTCGAGGCGGTTTTGCACAATCAGGATAATCGCGAGCATGATCTGCTCGACAGCGATGATTATTACCAGTTCGAAGGCGGCCTCGCCGTCGCCATCCGGCATCTGCGTGGGGTCGCGCCCCAAATTTATCACAACGACCATTCGCGGCCGGAACTGCCGCGCATCCGCACGCTCGAAGAGGAGATCGCCCGGGTCGTGCGCGGCCGGGCGGTCAATCCGAAATGGCTCGCCGGCGTGATGCGCCATGGCTACAAGGGCGGCTTCGAGATGGCGGCGACGGTGGATTACCTGTTCGCCTTCGCGGCCACGGCGAATGCTGTCGGCGACCATCATTTCGACGCGGTCTATGATGCCTATCTGGGCGACCCGGATGTGCTGGATTTCCTCGACCGGCACAATCCGGCGGCCCGCGCCGAGATCGCCGCCCGCCTGGCCGAGGCGATCGATCGGCGCCTGTGGCGGCCGAAATCCAACTCGGCCCGCGACCGTCTGGCCGAACTCATGGGCAAGGGAGCCGCAGCATGATCGACCCCAACCTCAGCGAAGACGAACTCAATGCCCGCCATGCCGAAAAAATGGCCAAGCGCAAGGCGGCGCGGGTCAAGATGCTGGCGACCAAGACCGAGGAACGCGGGCTGCTGATCGTCCATACCGGGCTCGGCAAGGGCAAGTCGACGGCGGCCTTCGGCATGGTCATGCGCTGCATCGGCCACGGCTTCAAGACCGGCATCGTGCAATTCACCAAGGGCAAATGGGAGACCGGCGAGCGCCAGGTGCTCGATCGTTTCCCCGATCTGGTGACCTGCCGGGCCATGGGCGAGGGCTTTACCTGGGACACCCAGGACCGGGTCCGCGATATCGCCGCGGCCCGTGCGGCCTGGGACATGGCCAAGGCGATGATGGCGGACCCGAGCTACAAATTCATCCTGCTGGATGAACTCAATATCGTGTTGCGCTATGAATATCTGGCGCTCGCCGAGGTGGTCGCGACCCTGGCGGCCAAGCCGCGCGACCTGCATGTCGTCGTCACCGGCCGCAATGCCAAGCCCGAATTGCTCGAGATTGCCGATCTCGTGACCGAGATGACGATGGTCAAGCACCCGTTCCGCTCCGGTGTCAAAGCGCAAGCGGGGATCGAGTTCTGAACGTGCGGCGTTAGCGCTCTCACAACCCTTGGAAAGAGGACGACCATGTTCGACATCAAGAAATTCGCCGTTGCCCTGTTTGGGGCGCTGAGCCTGTTCACGGCACCGCTCGCCCAGGCCGCCACGGACCAGCAGAATCTGGTCGAACGGGCCCGGATGACCATCGACGATCTGAAGAAGGACCGGGAATTCGGCAATGCCCGCGACCTGCTGAAGAACGCCAAGGGCGTGATGATCATTCCCAAGCTGGTCAAGGGCGGCTTCTTCTTCGGCGGCGAGGGCGGCGAGGGCATGCTGCTGACCCGCAACGGCCAGAACGAATGGAGCCACCCGGCCTTCTACACCATGGCCTCGGCCTCATTCGGGCTGCAGATCGGGCTGGAGGAATCCGAGCTCGTGCTGTTCGTCATGAGCGACCGGGCGCTTAATGATTTCATGTCGGACGAGTTCAAGATCGGCGCCCAGGCCGGGCTCGCCATCGTGACCCTGGGCTCGGAAGCCGAGGCCTCGACCACCACCAACCTGCATGCCGACATCATCGTCTGGTCCTCGGCGACCGGCGCCTATGCCGGGCTGACGCTCAACGGCTCGCTGATCAAGCCGCGCGACAGCTGGAACGAGGCCTATTACGGCCGCTCTGAATCGGTGCGCGATATCGTGTCGAAGCGTGCGGTGCAGAATCCGGGTGCCGCCGGTCTCCGCCAGGAACTGGCTTCGATCAGCTGATGGCAGAAGGAGCCGACCCCGCGCGCCGGCGCGTGCCGGCTCTGATGCTGCAGGGCACCGGCTCCGATGTCGGCAAGTCGCTGATCACGGCCGGGCTGTGCCGCGCCTTCGCCAGGCGCGGTTTCGCAGTCCGGCCGTTCAAGCCGCAGAACATGTCGAACAACGCCGCGGTCACGGCTGAGGGCGGCGAGATCGGCCGCGCCCAGGCGCTCCAGGCGCGCGCCTGCGGCGTGGCGCCGGTCGCGGATATGAACCCGGTGCTGCTGAAGCCGCAATCCGCGACCGGCGCCCAGATCATCGTGCAGGGGCGGGTCTTCGGTACCGCCCAGGCGCGCGACTATCACGCGCTGAAGCCGCTTCTGCTGGCGCGGGTGCTGGAAAGCTTCGAGCGCCTGTCGGCCGAGGCCGATCTCATCCTGGTCGAAGGTGCCGGATCACCGGCCGAGATCAATCTGCGCGCCGGCGACATCGCCAATATGGGCTTTGCCGAGGCGGCCGAAATGCCCGTGGTGCTGGTCGGCGATATCGATCGCGGCGGCGTGCTGGCTTCGATCGTCGGCACGCTGGCCTTGCTGCCGGAAGCCGAACAGGCCCGCATCAAGGGCTATGTCATCAACAAGTTCCGCGGCGATATAAGGCTGTTCGAGCCGGCGATCGCGATCCTGGCCGAGCGCACCGGGCTGCCCTGCCTGGGCGTCGTCCCGCATTTCGCCGCAGCATCGCGCCTGCCGGCCGAGGATGCGGTGGTGCTCGACCGTCCGCGCCGCGGCAATTCGGGCGGGACGCTCAAGATTGCCGTGCCGCGCCTGCCCAATATCTCGAATTTCGACGATCTCGACCCGCTGAATGCGGAGGGGGATGTCGAAGTTGTCATCGTCCCTCCGGGCACGCCCTTGCCGCGCGATGCCGATCTGGTGCTGCTGCCCGGCTCGAAGGCGACGATCGCCGATCTTGCCGCATTCCGGGCCGAGGGCTGGGATATCGATCTGCACGCCCATATCCGCGCCGGCGGCCGGGTGCTCGGGCTGTGCGGCGGCTATCAGATGCTGGGCCGCCGCATCGCCGACCCCGACGGCATCGAGGGCCCGCCGGGCGAGGCAGCCGGGCTCTGTCATATCGATATCGAAACGACTATCTCCGGCGACAAGAGACTGGTTGAGCTACGCGCCGCCGACGCGCTCAGCGGGCTCGCCGTATCCGGCTACGAGATGCATATCGGCCGGACGACCGGTCCGGCTACCGAGCACCCGTTTCTGGTGCTGGACGGAAGGCCCGAAGGCGGGGTGTCCGCCGATGGCCGGGTCGCCGGCTGCTATCTGCACGGCTTGTTCGGCGCCGATGCATGGCGCCGGCACTATCTCGAAACCCTGGGCGGCCAAGTCGATCCGCTACTCGACCACGCCGCCCTGGTCGAGACGACTCTGGACGAATTGGCCGCGCATCTGGAAGCGCATCTCGACCTAGACCGCCTGCTGGAGATCGCCCGTGGCCGCTAGAGAGGGCGGAATCCTCGCCCGCCTTAGATCCTTCTCCTCTCCGCCCTTGGGGAGCGCCCGCGAAAGCGGGGCGCTCCGTTCGCGAAGCGAGCCGCGCGCTAAGCGCGCGGAAGGGAGGCCGGGTGAGGTGGGGGAAGCACCCCGGCTACGGATTCCATTCTCCAACGCGTTGTTGAAGCCGACAATAATTCTAAGGCGGCGCCCAGAATTGAACGAATCGCTTTCCACGCCCGTCATTGCGAGCGTAGCGAAGCAATCCAGCCTTCGGTGCAGCGGCCCTGGATTGCTTCGCTGTGCTAGGAAGAAACCAACTGGGGCGGTCGTCCCTGGCCGCCTTGCCGGCGCCAGCCGGCACGAAGCTATCGGCCGAAAGCTTATGCCGGTTTTCAGCCGGCGGGCGGCCAGGGACGACCGCCCCACTGGAGCAGTTTCATCCAGGGTGGGTCGGCCGCCAGGCCGGTGTGGAACTCGCAATGACGCTCCTAATTTTGGGGGTTGCCTAAGTGCCTTGACGGCGAACGCCGGATTCCGTCGATGGGCCTCCTGGACAACTATCGAGCGCGCCCCACCTCACCCGGCCTCTCCCCCCCAATGGGGCGGAGAGGAGAAGAGCCTTAGGCGGGCGAGGGGTTTTTCATCGCCCCTTCAGCAGCGCCAGCGCGGCCAGGATCAGCAGCTGGATCAGGCAGGCGGCGATGAACACCATGAGCGCCCGGCGCATGTCGCTGGGCGTGGCGCGGGCCCGGCCGTCGCCCAGCCAAGGGTCGTCGACCACCAGCTCGCCATAGCGCCGCGGCCCGGACAGCGCCAGGTCGAGCGCCCCTGCCATGGCGGCTTCCGGCCAGCCGGCATTGGGCGAGCGGTGCTTGCCGGCGTCGCGCCACATGATCCGGAGCGCCCGATCCGGCCGGCCCCGCGAGACGAAAGTCGAGCCCAGCGCAATCAGCAACCCGGCCAGCCGCGCCGGGATCAGGTTGAGCAGATCGTCGAAGCGGGCCGAGGCCCAGCCGAAGGCGAGGTAGCGGCTGCTCTTATGGCCGATCATGCTGTCGAGCGTATTCACCGTCTTATAGAGCAGCAGCCCGGGCAGCCCGGCGATTGCATAGAAGAAGACCGGCGCCACGATGCCGTCGCTGAAATTCTCGGCCAGGGATTCGATGCCGGCCCGGGCGACACCGAAGCCGTCGAGCACGTCGGGATCGCGGCCGACGATCTGGCTGACCGCGGCCCGGCCGCCGGCCACCCCCTCGCGCTGCAGCGCCAGCTGAACGCGCAGGACATGGTCGTAAAGGCTGCGCTGGGCCACCATCACGGCCACGATCAGCATTTCCAGGATCCAGCCGAGCGGGAAGGTGGCGGCCAGCGCGCTCAGCGCCACGCCGATCGCGATGGCGGAAAGCCCGAGCACGACCAGCGTCACGATCCCGCGCACCCGCCTTGCGCGCGGGCCGCGCGTCTCGCGATTGAGCCGGCGGTCGAACAGGGCTATGGCTCTGCCGATCAGCATGACCGGGTGCGGGATAATCGCGTAAAGGGCAGGCGGATCGCCGATCAGCGCGTCCAGGCACAGCGCCAGGACCAGCACGATCATCCGGTCCGCGGCATGGGCCGGCAGCGCCAACAGGTTTGCGAAGTTCGACATGGGGCCGCAGCATGGGAGCGGCCCCGCCGCCGGTCAATATTTACCGTGTTTGGTCAGTGAGTTGGAGAGGTAGTGGGTGGCATGAACGAGTTTGCGCAGATCCTGGCCAAGGAATATCGCGAGCCGGCGACCGGCATCATGGTCTGTGGCCATGGCAGCCGCGACGACGGCGCCATGGCGGAATTCCAGCTGGTTGCCGCCGGCATTCATGCCCGGATGCCCGATTATCCGATCGAGACCGGCTATCTCGAATTCGCCCGGCCGATCATCCGCGAGGGGCTGACGGCACTGGTCGAGCGCGGCGTGCGCAAGATCCTGGCAGTACCGGGCATGCTGTTCGCGGCGACCCATGTGAAGAACGATCTGCCTTGGGAACTCAACACCTTCATGGCCGAGCATCCCGAAGTCGAAATCCGGTTCGGCCGGGATCTGGGCATCGACCCCAAGCTGCTCGAAGCCGCGCGGGATCGTATCACTGAAGCCGAGGCCGCGGCGCCGACGCAGGTCGATCGCAAGGAGACGCTGCTGGTCGTGGTCGGCCGCGGCACCAATGATTCCGACGCCAATTCCAACATCGCCAAGGTTGCGCGCATGCTGTGGGAAGGCATGGGCTTCGGCTGGGCCGAGATCGCCTTTTCCGGCGTGGCCTTTCCGCGCGTCGATGACGGGCTGGAGCGGGCGGCCAGGCTCGGCTTCAAGCGCATCATCGTGTTCCCCTATTTCCTGTTCACCGGCATCCTGATCAACCGCATCTACGACCAGACGCGCGAAGTGGCAGCGCGGCATCCTGGGATCGAATTCCTCGAGGCGCCCTATCTGCGCGACCACCCGCTGGTGCTCGATGCCTTCGTCGAGCGGGTGCGCGAGATCGAACACGGCTCACCGGCGATGAATTGCCAGCTGTGCAAGTACCGCACCCAAATCGTGGGCTACGAACCGGAAGTCGGCGCCGCCCAGGCCGGGCATCACCACCATGTCGTCGGCGCCAATGCCGGCCATGATCATCATCACCATGACGGGCACGAGCACGGCCATAGCCACGGCCCCCGGCCTGCCATCGCCCGTCCGGATGGGGTCGAAGAGGGCTGATCCGGGTGGCCCCGCTGTTCGACAGCTATGTCATGGTCGATTGGAGTGCCGCGAGGTGGCCCACCAAGCCGAAGAAGGACACCATCTGGGCGGTTCGTCTGGGGCCTGGCGCTGATGGCAAATGGGGCGCCGGCCCCCCGCTCCATTTGCCCACCCGCGCGAAGGCTGCGACGTGGATCGAGGAGACACTCGGGAAGGACCTGGCGGCAGGACGCAAGGTCCTGATCGGTTTTGATTTTCCGCTCGGTTACCCAAAGGGTTTTGCCGCGCGCCTTGGCCTTCCTGGTCCACCCTGGCGCGCAATCTGGCGGGAATATGCCGAACTGCTGCCCGATGACGAAAATCGGAACGACCGCTTTGTGCTCGCCGAGAAGCTGAACCTGCGTGTGTCCGGCGGGGCATTCCCGTTCTGGGGGCGGCCGCACGAGTCGTCATATCAGGCGTTGGACCAGCAACGTTACGACCTGCACCGTCACGATCGGGAGCGCCTAGCCGAACGCCGCCTTGTCGAGCAGAGGGCGCGGACGTCACAATCGACCTGGAAGCTTCTGGGGATCGGCTCAGTGGGCAGTCAGGCATTGACGGGCATCCCGCGGGTCGAGCGGCTGAAGCAGCGTTTTGGAACGGCGTTGCAAGTCTGGCCTTTCGAGACCGGGCTGGCAGCGCCTGCTCAAGGGGGGCCGCCGATTACCCTAGTGGAAATTTACCCGTCATTGTTCCGGGCGGCGGCGTCATTGTGTGAGGTTAAAGATGCTGCTCAGGTGCGCGTCGCTGCTCAACATTTTGCGAGCCTGGACTGGACCGGCGACCTCCAAGCCCTATTTGCTGGCGACCCTGCCCTGACGGCGGCCGAGCGCGCCGCGGTGATCGCGGAAGAGGGTTGGGTGCTGGGCGTAACCGGCGCGCGCACCAATCC